>WNFC01025598.1_pt1 | contig 13289 bp, 17 predicted proteins | sample 5400541 | NCBI WGS metagenome assembly WNFC01 (sample SAMN13153342, study PRJNA577476) | soil metagenome | isolation source: 120 cm saprolite under Douglas fir tree site 2 hole 2 replicate 1 | place: USA:California | collected 2015-04-18
GCGCCTTAGGCGATTGGTTTAGCATCGAGCTCAGAGATCTCGATCCACCTGCGCTGTTCGCGTGGAACGCGAGTTGAATAGTGCTATTAACCACGTGACAAATCGCCTCGCCACGGCGGTTAGCCTGCGACGGCGGGTAGCTGATAAGCGAACGCGCAATCTGGCCACCGCAAGCCAGTGGCTACAGCGTTCCTGTTTAAGGGCGCTCTCCTCGGACAAAAGCCATGATGCCGGATCCGAATGTTGGAAAATTTTGTTGGAAGTGCTTGGAAACTGTATATACTAGTTTAGTTTCCAAAGTGAAATCGAACATTCGACAACCGTAAATCGCCGCGGCCCCAATGAGGAAGACGCAAACGACCAAATCGTTAGGAAGGATCCGAGCGGATGCTCTCCGCCGCTGGCCGAACGATTCCAGTCGGCCCCGCATCGTGGAAGCCGCGCGCGCGCATTTCTTCAGCCACGGCTTTCGCAGCGTGACAATGGATGATCTGGCGGCGGAGTTGGGCATCAGTAAGAAAACACTTTACGCCCATTTCGCGAGCAAGACGGCCCTGCTCCAGGCTGTGCTTGCCGATAAGTTTGCCAGCGTCGGCTCGACCCTGGAGCGGATTACGCGCGAACATCCACACGATTTCCCCGCGGCCCTGCATCAACTGCTCGCTGGAATGCATCGGGAGTTGGACGAGATCAAGCCGCCTTTTGTGCGCGACATGCGCCTGAAAGCGCCGCACGTGTTCAAGATAATCGAGCGTCGCCGCGCGCAGCTGATTCAGCAGTATTTCGGAAAACTTTTTGTTGAAGGCCAACGGATGGGAATGGTGCGCAGGGATGTCCCGGCCAAACTCATGATCGAGATCCTCCTCGGCGCGGTTCAGGCAATCATGAACCCGCAGAAGATCGAAGAAATCGGACTTGTGCCCAAAACGGCTTTCATCGGAATCATTAAGGTTGTCTTGGAAGGTGCGCTGATTCGAACAGGAGTGAGATCGTGAGCGCACCACCTACCATGCGGTTACAGCGATGGGTGAAGCTGAGCAGCGCTGTTTTGGCGCTATTCGTAATGGTAGGCTGCCGCGATCGGCCTAACGACCTTTTCCAAGGTTATGTTGAAGGCGAGTTTGTCTACGTCGCGTCACCGCTTGCCGGGCAGTTGGAAACGTTGTCCGTTCAACGCGGACAACAGGTCACGGCGGGCCAACCGCTTTTTGCCTTGGATGAAACCGCGGAAAAAGCAGCGCGCGAGCAGGCACAGGCCGCGCTGGTGCTCTCGGAAGCGGAATACGCGCGCCAGGAACAACTTCTTCGCAGGGGGCCAGCTTCAATTCAGGATTTTGATCGCGCGCGCTCGACTCGCGACCAAGACCGACAACGGTTAACCCAAGCACAGTGGAATTACGATCAGAAAAGACAATCGGCCCCTCAGGCCGGCTTCGTTTACGATACACTTTACCGGCAGGGTGAATGGGTCGCCGCGGGCAAACCGGTGGTGGTGCTTTTGCCGCCGCAAAACATCAAGGTGCGCGCGTTCGTGCCGGAGGTTCAGATCGGCGCCATCAATTACGGCGACATCGTGCGGGTGACAGTGGATGGAGTGCGCGATCCGTTCATCGGAAATGTGAGTTATATCTCGCCGCATGCCGAATACACACCACCAGTCATCTACAGCCGGGAGAGCCGTGCAAAGCTCGTCTTCATGGTCGAAGCGGTCTTTGATCCCGCAACGTCGGCCAGGCTGCATCCTGGCCAGCCGGTAGATGTGCACTTCGAGTCAAAATCATGAACAACGGCGAACCGGTCATCGATGTGCGCGGGATGACGAAGCGCTTCGGCGACCTGACTGCGGTCGATCATGTCGATCTAACCGTGCGGGCCGGCGAAATTTATGGATTCCTCGGCCCCAACGGCAGCGGCAAGACCACCTTTTTGAGAATGCTTTGCGGCCTGCTCCGGGCCGACGATGGCAGTGGCCGAGTTCTGGGTCACGACGTGATTGCTGAGAGTGAAGCGATCAAGCGAGAAGTCGGGTACATGACGCAGCGATTCAGTTTTTGGGAGGATCTAAGTATCGAGGAGAATCTCGATTTTGTTGCGCGCATGTATGACGTGAAGAATCGCCGTGCCACCGTGAAGCAGAGTATTGCCCAACTCGGTTTGAAGGAGCGACAAAACCAACTCGCCGGCGAACTTTCGGGCGGTTGGAAGCAGCGTCTTGCCCTCACGGCCTGTCTCATCCATCAGCCGAAATTGTTGTTACTGGACGAGCCAACGGCAGGTGTCGATCCCAAAGCTAGGCGCGATTTTTGGGAACAGATTCATCAACTCGCTGCGGACGGCCTAACGTTCCTCATCACGACGCATTACATGGATGAAGCCGAGCGCTGCCACCGGCTGGCTTACATTTCGCGTGGAAAATTGCTCGCGCACGGCACGGTCGATCAAGTGATCGAGCATGTCGGCCTAACGACATGGTCGGTGAGAGGCCCGGATTTGCCACGTTTGGCTGAGCAACTCCGCGAAAACCCGAATGTGCAGCAAGCGGTCGCTTTTGGGAACGCGCTTCATGTGAGTAGTAACGACCCCGCTGCGCTGGAGCGCGCCATCGCGCCGTTCCGTCATGAGCCGTACGATTGGCGGCAAATCTCCTCCGGTTTGGAAGACGCTTTCATCAGTTTGATGGACGACTCGAGAAATAATTCCGCAGCATGAAACTCCATCAACGATTTTCGTTCCAACGTCTGCGAGGCATTATTTGGAAAGAATTCACCCAAATGCGGCGCGACCGTCTCACCTTCGCCATGATGCTGGGTATTCCGCTCATTCAACTGACATTGTTCGGTTATGCCATCAATTCGGACCCGCGGCATCTTCCCGCGGCCGTGCTTCTGGCCGATCGCGGGCCGCAAGGGCGAACCTTGCTCTATGCAATGAAGAACAGCAGTTTTTTCGATTTCGCCGGGCAGGTGAAGACCGAAAGCGAGGGACACGATTTGTTGGCGCGCGGTCAGGTGCAGTTTGTAATGAACATTCCGGAAAACTTCAGTCGCGACCTTTGGCGAGGCGATCGGCCCGCAATTCTTGTCGAAGCCGACGCGACCGATCCCGCTGCGACTAGCATTGCGCTTGGTTCGTTAGGCACGCTTCTCGATACGGCTTTACAAAACGATTTGAAAGGGCCCCTTGCATCGCTCTCCGGCACAAATGGACCGATCGATCTGCGCGTGCACGCGCTCTACAATCCGGAAGTCGTTACCCAGTACAACATCGTGCCTGGCCTGATGGGCGTGATTTTAACCATGACCATGGTCATGATCACTGGTCTGGCCATTACCCGCGAACGCGAACGCGGCACGATGGAAAATCTGCTTTCGATGCCGACGCGTCCGAGCGAGGTGTTGATTGGAAAGATTATCCCCTACATTTTCGTCGGTTACATTCAGGTCGCGGTCATTCTCCTGGCGGCTTATGTTCTTTTTCACGTGCCGATGCAAGGCAGCATCGCTCTGCTCCTGCTGGTGGCGCTGGTGTTTATCGCCGCAAACCTGGCGATGGGCATCACCTTTTCCACCATTGCGAAAAACCAGTTGCAAGCCGTGCAGATGACCTTCTTCGTCTTTCTCCCTTCGATCCTGCTCTCCGGTTTCATGTTTCCGTTTCGCGGCATGCCGCACTGGGCCCAGGTGTTGGGCGAGGTTTTTCCCCTCACCCACTTTTTGCGGATCGTGCGCGGGATATTATTGAAGTGTCGCGCTACAGCTCTGGCAGATTGCGCTCTTCGCCGTCATCGTTCTTGCCATCGGGATTAAACGATATCGCCAAACCCTAGATTGACCACGTATTTGGCTTGAATCCTTCTCAACAAATGCGCTCGATTAACGCCGATGAATGCCGAGCAGCAGCGTCTGGCCGAAAACAATTCTCCGGAAGAGTCGTGGCATTTTTGGGGGCCGTATCTGGCTGAGCGCGCCTGGGGAACGGTGCGCGAAGATTACAGCGGGAACGGCGACGCCTGGAATTATTTTCCGCACGATCACGCGCGATCACGTGTCTATCGCTGGAACGAAGATGGCATCGCCGGTATTTGCGATTACAAGCAACGTCTCTGCTTGAGCTTCGCCTTCTGGAACGAACGTGACCCGTTTCTCAAAGAACGGTTCTTCGGTGTGACCGGACCGCAAGGAAACCACGGCGAGGACGTGAAGGAAGTTTACTGGTACGAGGATTCGACGCCCACGCACAGTTACATGTCGATGTTGTACCGCTATCCGCAGGCACGCTTTCCTTACGAAGAATTGATTGTGAGAAGCGGGGCGCGCTCGAAAATGGAAGGCGAGTTTGAGATTTGGGACACCGGCGCGCTCGCAGGCGAACGCTTCTTCGACATTAAGATCCAATACGCGAAGGCATCGCCCTGCGACATTTTGATTCGTGCGACCGCCACGAACTGTGGTCCTGAGCCAGCGATGCTGCATTTGCTGCCGACGATTTGGTTCCGCAATACGTGGAGTTGGGGCCGCGACAATCGCAAACCGAATCTAGAGGAACGGGGCGAAGATAATTCGGACGTCGAGATTATTGAGGCGACACATCCGGACCTCGGCACATACCGATTGTACATCGAAGGCGCAGAGCGGCTTCTTTTTACCGAAAATGAAAGCAACCTCGAGCGCCTGTGGAACGTGCCAAACCCTTCGCCATTCGTGAAAGATTCGATTAACGACGCAACGGTGCACGGCAAGATGGATGCCGTTAATCCGAACCAAGTCGGAACAAAAGCGGCTGCGCATTACAAACTCACAATTTCGCCTGGCGAGTCGTGCGCGGTTCGCCTGCGGCTAACAAAGATCGACAATCCGGGGAGCGCACGGAGTGCCAGTCCGGCTCGGACCTCGCGTGCATCGGTCGGCGCCCAGCCGACCGGAGCGCTGCCTGGGTCAGAAAGAGTTCGCGGCGGGGCGCCGCGAACAGCACGCGAGGCGCGTGCGCTCCCCGGAACCGATTCGCGCGATACGTTCTCGGATTTCGACGCGATTTTCGCCGCGGGCAAAGCGGAAGCGGATGAATTCTACGCGCAGTTGGCGCCGTCGAGTCTAAATGAAGAACACCGCGCGATTCAACGCCAGGCGTTCGCTGGTTTGCTTTGGAGCAAGCAATTTTATCATTACATCGTCGAGCAATGGCTGGAGGGCGACCCCGGGCAGCCGTTACCGCCTAACGAACGGCAATTCGGGCGCAATTCCGAGTGGCGTCATGTTTACAACGAGCGCGTCATGTCGATGCCGGACAAATGGGAATTCCCCTGGTACGCCTCGTGGGATCTTGCGTTTCACTGCATCCCGCTGGCGCTTGTCGATGTTCAATTCGCCAAGCGCCAGCTCGATACCATCGTGCGCGAATGGTATCAGCATCCCAACGGTCAGGTTCCGGCCTACGAGTGGAATTTCAGCGACGTGAATCCGCCGGTTTTAGCCTGGGCGGCCTGGCGAGTTTTTCAAATCGAGCGGAAACAAAGCGGCAAAGGCGATCGCGCATTTTTGGAAACGATTTTCCACAAAATGCTCATCGCCTTCACCTGGTGGGTGAATCGCAAGGACTCCGAGGGCAACAACATCTTTCAAGGCGGCTTTCTCGGGCTCGACAACATCGGCGTGTTCGATCGAAACGCCCAATTTCCTGACGGCACTCATCTTGAGCAAAGCGACGGTACGAGCTGGATGGGAATGCTCTCGCTCAACCTCATGCGGATCGCAATTGAGCTGGCGCGGGAGAATCACGTTTACGAAAACATCGCGACGAAATTCTTTGAGCATTTCCTAAATATCGCGGCCGCCCTGAACAATCTCGGCGGCAAAGGCATCGGTCTTTGGAATGAAGAGGACGAATTTTACTACGATGTCCTGCACACGCCGGGCGGTCGTTATTTCCCACTGAAGGCGCGTTCGTTAGTCGGCCTGATGCCGCTGCTGGCGGTGGAGACGATCCAGTGGCAATTGATCGATGCGCTGCCTGGCTTCAAGGCGCGCCTCGAGTGGTACCTGCAGCATCGTCCCGATCTGGCAAGTCTCGTCTCGCGCTGGCAGGAGCCAGGAATGGGCGAGCGCCGGCTCGTCGCGCTGACCCGCGGCCATCGCATGAAATGTTTGCTCCGGCGTATGCTTGATCCGGAAGAATTTCTCAGCGATTACGGCGTGCGCTCGCTGAGCAAACATTACAAGGACCACCCCTACGTTCTGAACGTGCGAGGCGACGAGAAAATCGTCAGCTACGAACCGGCCGAATCCCAAAGCGGGATCTTCGGCGGCAATTCAAACTGGCGCGGCCCAGTTTGGTTTCCGATCAATTATTTGCTCATTGAGTCACTCCAGCAATTTCACCATTACTACGGCGATGATTTCAAAGTGGAATGTCCCACGCGCTCGGGAAATTTTTTAACACTCAAAGAAATCGCCAACGAACTTTCCAATCGGCTGATCAAGCTCTGGATGCGCGGCCAGGATCGTCAACCACCGTTCGCACGCGCGTCGGCTGGTCTGGACCAAACACGTGACCGCGATCGCTACTGGTTTCACGAATACTTCCATGGCGACACTGGCGCTGGCCTCGGCGCGTCGCATCAGACCGGCTGGACCGCACTCGTCGCGAAGTTGATTCAACAGCAAGGTGAATTCGGCACGATCAGCCCGGAGCTTGATCCTGCTCTTGCCGTCACTCGCGCCCGTACTCCTTGGACAACGTATGGTGCATCCTTTGATTTGAATCCGCCTTTGGCCAGAAAGATCACGAGGGCAAAAGCGAAGCCGTAAAGCAATCCGCCGCTGGCACCTTGCCACCACGCGCTGCGGCTCGTTAACGAGAGAGCCGTTATCAGACTCACGAGCATCCCCTTCAAGGTCGCCGCGAAAAAAATCTCGATCTTGTACGGTTCGTCTGGCGCAAAGAAAATGCCGACGCCATCCAGTGCACCGATTATTCCCCCGATCAGCAAAACGATAATGACATTCATCTCTCCTCACTTGCTTCGCCAGTTCTACAACCAAGAGTTCTCTGCCACTCAGCGCCGCATGATGTGTATGGCAAGAATGCGGCTTTGATGGCGTGCAAGCAGATAATCGATAAAATCGCCAATGATGGAGTTCGGTTTGTTGCCTAACTTGGTCACTACTCGGCAAATAAGAGTGCCGCTGCGCGCATGCCATTCGAGATTAATTGCGCCGTGAAGGTCTCTCGCGCTATGGATCTTCGCCCAGCCATGTGGCCTGCCGGGCTGCTTAGACCAGACTTTGATGAAGCCGAATTTTCGCTCCAGCTGCGGGTCGCTCATGATTTTATTGCGCAGCGATCCGCGCCCAGCCGTGATGACCTGAATTACCGTTTGCATCTTTCAATCACCTTAAGCAATTCGGCCTAACGATCCGAAATTACAAACGAAATCCTTGTAGCTAGGCCGTCCTACGACCAAGAGGTGGATCGCGCTCTCCGAGCGCGATGTTAGTTTTAGCATCGAGCGCGGAGCGCTCGATCCACCCGAGCTTCTCAAAGGCGCGGCTCCATCAGCGAGCGAAACATCACGTACATATCGATATATACTTGTTTCGAGTTCCGAAACGGCGGCGTTGTAGCCACAGCACTGTGCGCCGTGCGCACGCGTCTCATAAAGACGCGGCTACAGGAGCGAGCAGAACATGACGTACACATCAACATATCCTTTTTCTGGATGTCGGAACGCGCCGGGCAGTGTGCCGACGATCTCGAATCCAAGCCGTTGCCAGAGCCGAACCGCCGATTCGTTACTCGAAACCACAAAGTTGAATTGCATCGCGCGAAAACCGAACCGGCGGGCTTCGCTTAGGCAATCCTCGCCCATCGCGCGACCGAGCCCCTGCCCGCGCGCATCCGCTGCGACCATGAAAGCCGCGTTCGCAACGTGTCCACCGGGACCCGACCAATTCGGCCGCAAAATGTAAGCGCCGAGGACATGATCATTTTGTTCCGCAACGTAAGTGTGCGCACCACTTTGAAACCAGTACGTGAGCCCATCGTCGCGCGACATCTGTGGATCGAACGGATAGGTGTCGCCGGCCTCGACCACTTCATGAAAAATCTCCCAGATCGCGTCGTGATCCGCATCCAACGCTGGCCGAATCTTTAGCACGAAGTCAATGATAACCGTGCACTACCAAAAAACATCGAGATCATTTACTCAATGCGACCCACGCAGCAAGAGCAGCGAGTTTCTGTTCAGCGCGCCATGGTCCTTTAGTAGATCGACCAAAGTTTTGTATCACTCGTCGGACCTGAAGTATCGATTTCCTTAATTCAGACACCGCTCGGGCATATGCGTCGCGTTCGGTGAGAACGACCGTGCCGATTCCGTTGGCGTGCAAAGCTTGCTCGAGTTCAGAGCGAAATAGCTGTCCTTCCAGCGCATGCGCGCGGATGTGTGGATTTGCGATGGAAGCAGGGTCGATCTGGCTGCCAACTACAAGAGCGGCGCGCCGGGCCGCGTAGCCATCTCGGCAATAGTCGGCAAGCAATCTCGCGATCGATTTCCTCGTGACGCAATGCACGATCCGTAAGCGCGGCCGTATTTTGGCGGCATCTTCTTCGAGTCTTCCCATCGCCGCGTGAAACGGCTGCCGCGTCTCGGCAAATCGCGGGTCAGACAGGTCGATCAGACGGTTGTCGCACAAGCGCGGTGAACCAACCGAGCCCGCAAGCAAAACAGCGCTCGCCCAGCCAGACTTCACCCGAAAACCAAGCGCTGCTTGCTTTATTGTGGATTTCAATCCGCGACGCGGCGTCTTTGCTCAATCCCTCAGGAACCAAACGTCCGGCTTATCGATCACGCCGGCCTGCTGCATTTTCTGGCGCAAGTCATCCGAGCCCGCGAATTCTTTCGCTTTGTTTAAGTCTTGCGCACCGAAGAGGAGAATCACTTCATTAGGATTGTCGATGTTGCGCAAAAGACACTCCTCTTTTAGCCCGGCAGCGGCCCGCACAGAACCATGCGCATCATAAGCGGCTTTCCATTTTCCGAAGTCAGTAATCTTGTGACGAATTAGTATGTAGTTCATGTAGATCTCCTGTTTGAGCAGTTACCTGCGCAGAATCGTACGAAGTTCAATGCCGTTTGAAATACTGCACTGCTTTCTCGTGTTTCTTTGCCGCGGCTTTTGTCTCGAACGTGCCGAGATTCCTCCGTTTTCCAGTCTTTGGATTCTTTTTTCGCGAATACAAGCGATACTTACCGGATTTCAATTTTCTGATCATGATTTCTCCGCTGTGCAGGGCACGCCGACACAGATTTTGCCATCGCGTGTTTCTACTCTGAATGTTTTCAAATCGACCTTGGCCGGTCCGCTCGTAACTTTTCCGGTGCGGACGTCGAAACACGACTTGTGCCATGGGCATTGCACGTTGAACCCATGGAAGGTCCCTTCGGAGAGCGGGCCGAAGCGGTGCGTGCAAAATTCCTGAAACGCAAAGACGCAATTGTCGACCTTTGCGATTGTCATGACCTGGCCGTCGATTTGGGCACGCAACGTCTCCTCATTGCTTAATTGTTCGGCGCCGGGAACCGGGACAAAAATTACATCTCCTTCTTCCGCAGCATTCGCCGTTGAAAGATGAAGCGTGTCTTCCGGGGTCGGGGTGCGCCGGTTGTGCCGGCCGACGGCGATTCCCTCACCGTAAACGAGGCTTCCGCCGAGATAACTGGACACAAACAAGAGCACAATGCCGCCTAACGAGAAGATCAACGGCGTTCCTGTAATTCTTTGATCGACAAGCGGCGGGTAGCGCACGCCCAAATTGATTCCGTAAAGAGCGACGACAATGAGATTCAACATCAAGTGAATCGTTGCGATGCGTTTGGCAGGATGATCGCTGCGGATATCTGTATAATCGACGAAACCAGGAACCGCCGCGAGCAACGCCGTGATCACTCCGAGGAGCATCGCGTAGAACGAACCGCGAACCAGATTCGGCACGAAGGGAAAAGCGAGACTGGCGAGGTCGAGGAAAAAGCTCAGCAAAAAGAGCCCGATCGGAAAATGGACCAGCATCGGATGCAGCGGATGCCGCAATGGTTTGCCTTCGAGAAAATCTTTCAGCATGGCTCTTACTGCCCTGGAACATTCGCGCCGCCAGCTTCGGCGATTTTGCGCCATTTCTTCCTCGACATGCGCGCGACGCTGATGCCGTACTCGTAAGTCATTCGACCGCCCAGATACGCAGAGCCGATTACCAATGCGGTTCCCAAGATCGACAACGTGAGCGGCGCGGCGGATACGGTCGGCGCGTCACGAAAATCTTGCACACGCAAACCGAGATTGATCGCAAAGAGGGCAGTCGCGAGGAGATTCAGGACCATGTGATACAATCCGATCTTCCACGCCGGCTTCTGTTTTTTGATGCCGGTCCAATCAACCAAACCAGTCGGCACTGCCAGGAGCGACGCGACCAGGCCGAAAATAATCGCGTAAAAAGACAATCGGACCATGGCATTGCCACCGATGTTCCATTGGGAAAGTAAGTCGAAGATAAGCGCGCCGGGCCACATGGCCATCGGCACATGTACCAGGATCGGGTGCAATGGATGTTTAAGCCACGTCCCTTTCAAAAAATCGAGCAGCCATTTCATAGCGCGGAACGAAGTAGCGTTCCCACCACCTGTTCGCAGCGCGATCTGAATATGCGCGCGTCAAACTTCAGCTGAGCGTGCGGCCTGCCAGCTAGGTAGTTATTTCTTCATAAACGAGCCCGCAGCCAAAAGCACGTCACGCTGATCGATGTTGGCGAGCTCCACCCATCTGCGAAGGTCAGAAAGATTTCCTTTGCTCAGCCGCAACACGCATAATCGGATAAACTCCAATTGTTCGGCGGTCGCTTCTCGTTCAAATGGAATCGTGCGCCCACATTCCTTGTCGATGATCTCTTCTACAACGTCCTGCTGCTCGATGGGAAATTGTTTCCAGATCTCGCCGATCACCGCCGGCGTTAGCCCAACCGGTTTCGGTTCACCCGTGACAAGATCGAACGCTTTTTGCGCTTGATGAAGTTCGGTTTGTGCATTGCGCAACCGTTCGCCAATCAAACGAACTCGCTCTTTGTTTTCCAACGTCAGACCTTTCGCTTCATCCGCCGCGGCCGAAAACTTTGCCTGAGCTTTTCTGAGCCGGTCCGCCTCCGGCATGTCGTGAAACTCGTCTGGAATCTTATACATCGACGCTTCGCGGTGATTCCTCGCTGCCTTGTCCGCGCGCGCTACGCAAAAGCAAAAGAAGAGAGATCAGCAAGACAGAATCAAGCGCAAGATGAGCGGAGAAGCTCCAGTTTTTGCTCGCATGACCGAAGCAGCCGCAGGTGATGTCCAGCCCGCGAATCTTAGCCGCGATCGTCGCGGCGATGAAAATGCCGATGAGCGCAACTAAAATCGACAATCCCCCAAGATAGAGACGGCGCGCGATCAGCACGAGTCCGCACAGAATTTCGAGCCAGGGCAAATAGAAGGCGAGCCCGACGCCGATCGTCCACGGAAGGATTCTGTAATTGTCGATGTCGTTAGCGAATCGAATCGGATCGAAGGCTTTGATCGCCCCGGCGTAGATGAAGATTGCACCGACGAGCGCGCTGACAATTCGCCATACGACATTGCGCCAGGAGAAATCCATCTCTTACGGGAAACGCCCAACGCCCAACACCCAACACCCAACGCCGAATGCAGAGGCTCTGAATTTCTGCCTATTGGACGTTCGATGTTCAGCGTTCGGCGTTTTCTTCATCTGTTCTTTTTGAGCCATTCTTCCCAGCCGCCTTGCAGCAGAAAGACGTTCTTCAACTGTGCTTCATCGCGCAATCTTTTCGCGACTTCGCGCGCTGCGTTGCAGCTTTGGCTGCTGCAATAAACCACGATGCGTTTCTCAGGCGACCATTTTTGCAAAAATTGCGGCAGCAATTCGTTCCAGCGATCTTCATTCAATGAAAGCGCGCCGGGAACGTGGTCGCGTGCAAATTCCTCATCCGGCCGCGCATCGACCCAAATTGCGGTGTCGCCCCAGGCGCGCCCTTGATCGACCGTGACCAATTCGGACGTTGGGACAGGCGATTGCCACGAGACACGATCGCGAAAATAAACAGCTTCGCCAATCGCCGGGACAGACGCGAGTGCGATAAGGAGCAGCGCTTGTCTAATCGGGCGCGACTTCACTGGTTATCGCGCACCGGCCACCAAGAGCGGGTGCGGGCCGGCCTGGCCTGCTTCCATTTCAATTCCGAGCGCGCGGCGGCACAAAGCAAGTTCAGCAATCGAAGAGCGAAAAGTGGCGTTTTCATTTTGCGCGCAGGAATTCTTAACATAACCGGCCGCTTTACGCCAAGGGCGCGTCGAGGCATCCGAACCACTCAATCACCAGCTCGCTGCGCACGCCGGCTTGTTCGATAAGGAAGCGGCACGTACTCGACCGAAGGCTGCCGACGCACCGGCTGGGGGTAAAGTTGCATCAAGCGCAATATGCTTTCCGGCATATCGCTGCGCACGCGCAAACCCAGCGCATGTGCGCGCTCGCAAGTGATCGGATAATCATGGGTCCACGTGCCACTCGTTAGGAGCTTAGCAATCTCTTCCGCATTTTCGCGCGCATATTTGTCGGCCAGCAAATCACTAACCTCCTGTCGCATCTGCGCGATCGCTTTCTCGGCTTGATCGGCCAGAATCAACGTCTTGTCATCCACTTCGGCGATTGGCTTCTGATGTGCCGCTTTCAAAATCGAAGCCGCCGGATACTCGCCGAGTTGCGGGTCCACCGGCCCTAACACCGCATGCTCACACATGACGATCTCGTCAGCCGCAAGTGCGAGTAACGTGCCGCCCGACATCGCATAATGCGGCACAAACACGGTGACTTTTCCTTTGTGTTTAAAAATAGCACGCGCGATTTGCGTTGCTGCCAAAACCAGCCCGCCAGGTGTGTGCAAAACCAAATCCAAAGGAATTTCCGGATCGGTCATATGAATGGCCCGGATCACTTCCTCACTGTCATTGATGTCGATGTAACGGAAGAGTGGAAAACCGAGCAGGCTCATCGTTTCCTGCCGGTGCACGAGCAGAACGACGCGGGATTTCCGTTCACGTTCAATCAGAGTAATCAGCCGCTTCCGCGACGCCTCAAGCAACTTCTGTTTAATAATCGGCTGAAGTGCCGACAGCATGAAAAACAACCAGAAGATATCCATTTTCATTCTCCTTTCTCTTAGCGCGGCCGCGGCTCCCAGCCCCATTCCATCCCGTA
>WNFC01006069.1_pt1 | contig 13285 bp, 12 predicted proteins | sample 5400541 | NCBI WGS metagenome assembly WNFC01 (sample SAMN13153342, study PRJNA577476) | soil metagenome | isolation source: 120 cm saprolite under Douglas fir tree site 2 hole 2 replicate 1 | place: USA:California | collected 2015-04-18
CGCGGGCCTGGTTGAAGAGCGTGATGACCTGCTGGACATCCGCGCGCGCAGCGGCCGCCTGGTAGTAGCGAACGAAGAACGGGATGGTCATGATGAAGAGCACGCCGACCACGGCGATGAACACGACCAGCTCGGTGAGGCTGAAGCCGGACTCTCGGAAGGGGTGCCCGCCCGCCTTCCTCGCCACGCCGTGAGCCGCCCGAATCATGCCGGCACCTCCCTGTGTGGCCAATTGTGAATGGTCCCCGATCGACTCAATCCGCATACGCATAGAGCAGGATGGTTGCCATCTTCTGCATAGGATTCAGAGTCGGTTTTCCCTAGTGAGAGCGACACAGTCCTGTGTGGAAAATCACGTTGATTATTCAGCGCTTATGTTAATGGGGTACCCCGAATCGTTATAGTGCCCACCCCAATCTGGGCGATCTTCGGCGGAAGGCTGGTGTGCTGTTATGTCAGGCTGACGGTGAGCGTCGACTTACGGACGGTGGTCACGCCAGTGTCCCACCCCGGAGGGTTCACGGGAGTTCAAGCCCCGCTCTGCGTATCTCCCTAAGAAACAGGTCGCTGGGGCTCGCCCAGAAACAGTTCAAAAGGCGCGTGGCGGGCTGGAAACACGCGTCTCAGGACGTCACCACGAACTGGAACGCGAGTGATCTGTTTGCCGGCAGGTGATTGCTGGCCCGCGCAACGACCGAAGACGAATGGCGGCCCAGGATACATAAGTGGCGTTCTATTCCCCTTGGGGGGCTCGCTGGGGGACATTCCCCCTCGGGAGTTCGTGGCCGCGTGGCAGTCTAACCAGGCCGCAGGAGGCGAAATCCTCAACCTCGAAACGGTCTAGTTTTTCGGGGCAGGTCCACCGAGCGGCCAGGCCGATTCTCACATCCTGACTGGAGCAGAGTTGGGTAGCAGGTCGGGCGTGGTCATCAGGTCGCCGCCCCACACGCTCACCGACCACGGCAGCCCCGTTCCCTCGAGCATGTCCAGGTACGCGAGCAGTGCGTTGCGCGTGGGCGGCAGGCCGAAAGTGCAGCCCGATGATTCCATGATCCTGTAAACATCGCGTGCGAATCGTCCATGCGTTTCCAGTTGCAAGCGTATCGTTGGGCGCAGGCGATGTGTATCTACACTGTCGATAGTTTTTACATTTTTCCAAGATCGGCGAACGATAGTGCAAACACTTTTAACATAAGCCATTGAAAAGGAACTATTTTGAATTCCCAGCATGAAAATTGCTAATAACGAACTCGAAGCCATCTGCCAACGGGAGGCTACGATGAAGCTCGCACTGAAAGCTTGCGTGTATGCGTTGCCGGTGATGCTGGGGGTACAACCCGCCTTTGCGGGCTTGTTGACCGTTGGACCCAACGTTAACATCACCAAGTTAACGGGCAACCAAGCGGAGTCCACCATCTCTGTCAACCCGACTAACACGATGAACCTGTTCGAGTCCGATACCATTTCGAACGTGGGGCACTACAGTGTAAACGGCGGTCTGACCTGGTCGACCAGCAACTTAAGCGCCCTCCCGAGCAGTATTGGCAACGTCCAAACGGGCTGGGACTCATTCGGCAACCTCTTCCTTACCCGTTTCGGGCCGTCGCTAAGCATCGTGGTCGCACGGAGTGCCGACGGCGGGGCCACTTTCACAGACGTGCGGACCGTCTCCGCCGCCAACAGCAACGATCAACCCTCCATCGCCGTCGGCGCCCACTCGGTCTGGGTCTCGTTCACCAACGCAGCGAACCAGATCGTCGCTACAGGCGCGTCGGTCACAGGCCTCGGCGTCGTGGGCGCGTTCGGTGCGCTCCAGGTGGCGCCCGGCGGCGGGGGCGACTTCGGTGACATCGCCATCGGCCCGACCGGGAAAGTCGCCACTGTGTATCAGAACAATTTCAGCGGTCCTGGTCCGGACACGATCAAGTTCAATCTTGACGCAGACGGCTTAGGGGCGGGCGGGTTCGGCGCCCAGAGCATCGTTACGGCCACAAACGTCGGCGGATTCCGTTCCATAACGCCCCAACCTAATCGCAGCATCGATGCCGAGGCCAATCTTGCGTGGGACACCAGTGGTGGAGCGCATAACGGTCGCCTCTACATGGTGTACGTTAATGCGCCCTCGACCACGAGTAACGATACCGACATTTTCGTGCGCTACTCCGACGACAACGGGACGACCTGGAGTGCGCCGGTCAGGGTCAACGACGACGCAACGACAAATAGCCAGTTCAACCCGGCTATCGCCGTGGACGAGACCATCGGCAATGTGGCTGTCACCTGGTACGATGCCCGCAACTCGCCTGGCGATAACACGACCCAGATTTTTGGCACAGTCAGCGACAATGGCGGTCTCTCGTTTTTGCCCAACGTGCAGATCAGCACTGGGACCAGCAATGGCTCGCTCGTCGACTCACCCTTCGACTACGGCGATTATGACAAGATGACCTTCGATAATGGCATGTTCTGGCGCAGCTGGGCCGACAACTCGAACAGCACCGGTGACAACCCGAACGGGACAGGCGCCCTGGACATCTACACCGCCAAGGTGACGTTCACCGCGGTGCCGGAACCCTCGACCTGGCTCCTCCTTGCCACCGGGGGCGCTGTCTTGTTCACGACCGGCTGGCGGCGCCGGAAGCGGAACGCTGGCATACAATTCTCTTTTCTTTCGAGAGCGTTACCGTACAGGCCGAGAGCGTCAGTAGCGTGATCGGAGCTCGGTGAATGTACATTCCGTATAGGGCGCGAGACGGTGCACGACCGGCTGAGCCCCCCCGGGAAGATGATCTCCTCCAGCGCGTGGTCGGTCACCGGTCCCGCCTGCGCCTGAATGCGGTAGGCGTCCAGCATGTCGCGCACGCTCGCGCTGATGATCCGGTGCAGCTCGCGGGTTTCGTCGCTCATCCGGCCATCTCCGACTCCAGCCGCCCGGTCATCGGCGCGCTCACTTCCCCTTCGGCCCGCCCTTGTCGAGAAATCCGCGTATCAGCCATCGTATGAGTGCAAACAAAGCCCACGGTGCGAGGACCAGAGCGGCTACGGCTCCGAGACTCGCCGGAATCACCATGCGGAGCGGCCAACTCCAGTAGCCAGTCCACCTCAGGCCCCAGCCAAAGAGGAAGCCGCCGGGGCTGGGGCTGGGATATTGAGGCTGGGGGGAAGATCAGGAAGCGGCGGATCTTCGCATTCACGCGGAATCACAACTGTCCCTGATGACGCTGACCTGCGAACGGCAGCAGCAGGCTTAGTGGTCTGGCGAAGAAACGGCGAGCGGTGGCAGGCAGATCATTCAAAGATGCACCAACTGCTCAAGGACGCCGTCTCCCCAATCACCCGGGTGGTCTTCCTTTACGACCCCGCTTCCCTGTCTGGGGCGGCCCTGGGGCCCACTCTAAAGTTGATGCAGTCTGCGGCGCCGGCGCAGAACGTAGTGTTGCAGCCCGTGGCGGTGAGTGATCCGAATGGCGTCCCAGAGGCCTTCGGAGAGTTCGAGCGTGGCACGAATGGACTTGTGATCCAAACCACCACTGTCCTACTAATGACGGCTGACCAAATCTGTAAACTCGCCTTGCAGCGCCAGCTACCCGCAGCTGGGCACGGGCGAGACTTCGCAAACTCTGGCTGCCTCATGTCCTACGGGAAATCTGGGCGACATGTTTCGTAGGGCCGCCACTTACGTGGACAAGACTCTCAACGGTACCAAGCCTTCGGACCTGCCCGTCGATCAGCCCACCAAGTTCGAGCTGGTCATCAACCTCAAGACCGCCAAGGCGCTGGGGCTGACGATCCCGCCGTCGCTGCTGGGGCGGGCGGATGAGGTGATTCAGTAGGCGGTGTGCCTCCCCGACACCGTGGTCCCGCGCGGGCCGAAGCGGAAGTGACGACCCGGCGCTCGGAGCCCACCCGGCCCTGCCCTATTCTGGGCGCTCCCAATCGCTACGAAATCGGTGGGAGCCCGCGGGGGATGCCACCGTAGACCATGTAGCCCCAGTAGAAGGGTTACGGGAATCAGAGCGTAACCTCGAACCGGAACGCCAGTGACATGTTCGCCTGCAGATGGTTGCGGGCCCGTGATATGACCCAGCGACCGCCCCCTCTTTGGCCCGCATGTTTCAGTCGTTTGGGAACCTTCCTGTGGCTTTCAGCGGCGATGTGGGCGAGTATGAGCGTGAAGCGGGCCCTCAGACAAAGAAAGGGGCATTCGATCGTGTGTCAAGCCTTTACGCAGTTAATGGGGCAATTCCTGCGAATAGTATTTTGCTTTTCGGACGTGTGGTGAGCTGTCGTAGAGGACGAGCACAAGCTTCCCATTCGCCCCTGTGGAATTTGAGGACACTCGTTCGGTGCCTAAATAGTGCCTATCGCGACTGTCATTCAGGCTCGCCAGCAATCACTCGACCATCATCGGTGTCTTATTTAAGCTGCCGTCAGCATTGCCCATTTCTCACTCCCGCTCACTCTACGTTCCTCCTGCTCATACGTGCCTGGAAAGCCTGGCAGTCTTGGGGTCAGGGGTTCGAGCCCCCTCAGCTCCACCAAAAAACTAAAGGGGTTACGGGACATCCCGTAACCCCTTTATGCGTCGGCCGGCCGAGCGCAGATGCTGCTGCGCCCCCGGTTACTTCGGCAAGCGGATAACGAAATGGAACCGCCGCGCGCACGCATCACCCACTCCGCGTCGATTGTTCGCGGAGAGGATCGCAAGGCCTCCGAAACCCTCGATTCTTTCCAGAAGATAGTTGATCTCGATCTTGGCGTAGCGGTCGTGGCTATCGTTGACCTTGGTGCGTTTGCCAAAAAGCGCGTCGGCTTCGTCGAACAAGAGGACCGCGCTGCCCTCCTTTGTCGCATCGAAAATCCGTCTCAAATTCCTCTCCGTCTCGCCAATGTATTTGCTCACCACCTGGCTCACATCGATGCGGTACAGGTCCGTTCTCAGCTCGCTGGCCAGAGTTTGGGCGGCCACGAGCGCGCCCGACGGATTTTTGCCGATGAACAGCAGGGGAACGCCGTGGGGACGCGCCGGCCTGGAATTGCGCACCGGCTGCGTCCGAGCGCCGGACTGAGCGCGAACGGCCGCCAGGACTCGACACAGGGCCGCCAGACATGCCGCCGGCAAGCGCAGATCGGGTTCGAGGAAGTTTTCCGGATAGACAAAGACTTTCCGGTTAGCTTCCCACACTCGATATTTCTTGCGCCACTGCCATTCCGCTCCTTTCTTCCTGAATCTGCTTTCTTTCTTCATGGCGAGCACCGCTCGGTCGCATCGCCCCGCCGACCGCGCCGGCGCCAGAGTCCCCAGGCACCGAGTGCGCCGAGGCCCAGGAGAGTCAGGAGCCCCGAAGACGGCTCCGGTACGCGCCGCAGCAGGCTCTCGCCGCGGTTCGGCGCATCACCCGCAGCGGCTGCGTCCAACCAGCTTCCCTGCGTCGAGGCCCCGATGGAGGCACTGAGAAACTGCGCCGTCAGCCCGGCGATGTGGCTCGCGTCGGGATTGCTGCCAAACGACACGCTGAAGACGTTCTGGTCGCCGCTGCTATAGGTGCCGTCGGCGTCCGCCTGGAAGGACGTCGGATTGTGATTGTTGAGGGAGAGGTCCCAGAGGGCAAGCTGCACCGCGGCCGCCTGGTCCGGGTTGCTGGTCAAATCTGAAAGCCCGTACGTCTGGAAGATGTAGGCGATCCGGCTTCCATTGACAAACGCCGTGGCCACGTCGCCGCGGGGGTTGACCGGATAGATCTGGCCAGCGGTAACCGTGTGGAACAGGTCGATCGAAAAGGTGTCGAAGGTGAGCGGGCCGACGCCGGTGAATGTCACGTTGAACTGCGTCAGCAGCGTGTTGATGCTGCCACTGTGTCCCGCGCCATCATCGAAGGTGACCGTCGCTGCCGTGTTGTTGTTGAACCCGTTCAGGGTAATCGTATCGGCGGCGGCCGGAGAGGTGCTCATCGCGAGCGCCAGCCACATGAGCGCGAATCTCCGCATGATGAGTCTCCGGCCGAGGTGACGCTTCGGTCACTGTTTTCGTTCGGGCTTGCCGCCCACGATACTACACGTGTTTACTCCTCGACCTCTACATGGGGAGCGATGGCGGCAAAACGCCGGCCACCAGGGCCTGGACGTCAAGGGGGCCAAAAGGCTTCGACAAGACGAAGCGCACGCCGGATCGGAGAGTCGTCTCCTGATCGAGCCTATCGCCCCACCCTGTGACGAAGCCGAGAGGGACGTGAGGAAATCGCCGCCTGCAGGCGTCCGCGACGTCCCAACCGGACATGCCCGGCATGGAGATATCGGTCAGGATGACATCCACCGGTGCACTCTCACAGCAGGCCAGACCCTCTTCACCGCTCGCCGCCTCCACCACGGTGTAGCCAAAGGACACGAGCATTTCCCGGAGCACGGATCGAACCTCGGGCTCGTCATCGATGACCAGCACGTGGGCGGCGCCCACGGTTCGAGGTACTGACTCCCGAGCCTCCGCTGTCGGCTCTTCCGCACTGACAGGCAGCCGGACCATGAAGATACTGCCCACGCCCGGACTGCTCTCGATCTCGATCGTGCCCCCGTGACGCTTGACGATGCCCCATGAGACGGCCAGGCCGAGCCCGGTTCCACGTGAGCCCTTGGTGGTGAAGAAGGGCTCCAGCACCCTCCACCGAATCTCGTCCGACATGCCGCAGCCCGTGTCCGCGGCGGCTATCGTCACGGTCTCGGCGTCGCTCGAGACCCGGAACACGAATTGTCCCCCTCCGGGCATGGCGTCGAGGCCGTTGATCAGCAGATTCATGAACACCTCGCGGAGCTCCGCCGAGATCCCGGCCACCGGGAGAGCGGGTCCGCCCTCGACCCGTACTTCGTAGGAGACACCGCGGCTCTGGGCTTCGTCCTTCCAGCGGCCCCGGGTCAGCTCGACGACGTCCCGCAGCAGCTCGGGAATGTCCACCCGCCCCGCTGGGCGCGTCTGGCGCGTCCGGGTGAATTCCTGTATCCGTCGAACGGTGTGGGCTCCGTCCCAGGCCGCCTGGCGAATGATCTCGACGTCCCGCGTGACGTCCGGCTCCTGCCCTTTTGCCAGCAGCAGCTCCGAGCGCCCCACCACCACCGCAAGCAGATTGTTGAAGTCATGCGCGACGCCGGCCGCCATCTCGCCGAGGGCGCTCAGGCGCTCCGCCTGCACCATCTGCTGCTGGGAGGCCTCGAGCTTCTGCAGTGTGGCACGCAGCTCTTCGAGGACCTGCGCTCCCTGGATGGCCACTCCAGCCTGGGAGGCCAGGGCGGCCGCCAGGTTCCGATAGCGCTCCGGGAATGGCAAAACCTCGCGCTCGATGACTTCAGGCGAGGCAAAGGGCTGGCCGGGAACGCGCTTGCAGTTGATGAATTGCAGCACCCCGATGATTTCGCCCTGCGGGGTCTTCATGGCGACCACCAGCATCGATGTCGTCCGGTATCCGATCCGCGCGTCGAACTCGGCATTGATGTGGAAGGGAGACTCCGGCGGCAAGGCATATGCGTCGTCGATCCGCAGCACCTCGCCCGACAGGGCGACGAATCCCGCAACGCTCTCCGCGCTGATCGGCAGCGTCGATTCGCTGAACGGCACCTGCACGCTGTCGTTCTGCGCCAGCTTGAAGCGCAGGCATGACCGGCCGTCGGGCGTCTTCTCGACCACGTACAGGGATCCGGCGTCGCTCCGGGTAATCTCCCGCCCCTTCGTGAGAATCAGCTCGAGCAGCGCGTCGAGGTTGCGCTCGGCCGACAAGCGTATGCCGATCGCGGTGAGCTCTTCGAGCTGGGTGCCCGCTTCGCGCGCTTCGGCCTTGACACGCGCGCGCTCGCACGCTTCCCGGAGGACGAGGGCCAAGGTTGGCGGGGACACCGACGAGCACAGGTACGCGTAGCACGGATGGCCGGGAACGGCGTCCGGCACGTCACCATTGACCAGCGCCACCACCGGCAGTCCCGCCGCGCGCGCGGCCGCTCGCGCGAGGACGTTTGCTTCCCCCCCGCCAGCATCGACGACCAGGACGCCCGGCGATTCCGAGCTCGCGAGCAGCGTCATGTCGGAGAGGGGCCGACGCTCGAGGTCGTCCGGCAGGCTCCCAAGCAGCGAAGCCGCCGGCGAACCCGGAACATACCAGACGGGCCGACGGGACATTAGCTAACGTCGGGCATGGGACGTGATGCCCGCGTCCAGGTCCAATAGGGACACCGGTTCTAGTTCTTCTTCTTGAAGACCTGGAACCGTACGATTGGCCCGAATCCACCGCCCCCCACGCCACCGCCAGACCCGAGGCTCGGTCCCCTGCCGCCTCCAAACCCTGATGCGGGACCGGTGCCGCGACCCCCGAAGCCATTGCCGCCGCCGTTGCCATTGCCACCGCCGTTGCCATTGCCACCGCCGTTGCCATTGCCGCCGCCCTTGCCATTGCCGTCGCTATCGTTCGATCCAAGCCCGTTTCCGTTCGCCACACGAGCCCCATCTGCCGTATCCCCGACGGGAATGATGGAGTCCCCATTCGACTCGGCTTCGCCGGCCTTGGCTTTTGACACCTGCCCGGCGTTGCCGCTACGTCCTTTGCCGCCCTGCTCGCCGCCCGCCAGTCCCTCGGCCGTGGCGACAGCAAGTACCCGCTGGCGCTCGCTCACCGCTGTCTGGAGCTTCTCGGGGATCGTCGTCACGGCCTGCTGACCAGGTTTCAGGCCTGTGTTAACAGCCGCCGCCGCAGCGGGAGAGAGCGGGCGCATGGTCCCAAGCGCGCCACGGGTCACCGTGACACTTTGAAGGCTCTCGAGCTGCACAGGCGCGGCGCCCGGATTGCTTCGGAGGGAGACGTCGAGCTTGCCGTGAAGCAGGTATACGTTGGTGGAGCTCTCGCCCGGCTGGAGCTGATCCTTCCCGACGGAACCCGGCACGACCTCGACGACGAGCACGGTCCCACGGACCGCCGCCACCGCATGGAGCGTATGGACCTCGATCACCTCGCCCGGCTTCATCTTTTCGCGTACGACCGCCAGCCCGACCTTGCCCGACTGCAGATCTACCGTTGAGCGGCCGCCCTCCTCGGTGATGGTCACCACCGAGAGCTCACGGACGGTGAGAAGCGCCTTGCCGCCCATAAGCACATGAACCACCGTGCGCTCCTTTGTGGCGATCCGGTCCATCGCAAAAACGTTATCGAGCTTCTTCAGCACGACGGACTTGGACGCGGCTACGCGCTCCACGGTCGCCTCACCGACGAGCGTGGTTACCACGCCGACACCTGACTGCGCCTGCGCGTACGCCGGCGCACCAACAGTGAGACCCACCAACATCAACGCTTTGATCGCACGCGACCCGGTCACTGTTTTCTCCAATCTTGGAAAGGGCATCCGAGCCCTGGATGTGTCCATCTGGTGACTCTGTGACTGTCACAGTGATGAATTAGCAACTGCAGTGCCAAGGGTGAGATACGGTGCGACTCATTGAAAAGGTTGGGCTGTTCTCAGGCTGACGGTGCCAGGGTGACGAGGGCGTGACAACGTCGGGCAAGGGATACGCCGGAGAATGGAGGGCCGGCCCTGTGAATCGGAAGGTTTCTCGCCCACCCTGACTTGCGCTAGGCTGTCCGCCAGAAGGCATGGGATGGCATCAGGAGCGGCCGAATCGAATGGAGGGACCGCATGCAAACTCTGAGCGTCCGTGGGCTGGCCTTGGGAGTCGGGGTGACCGCGGGGTTGATCTTCTTCGTCCTGGTCCTCATCTCGGCACTTGGCCTGCCCGCTCCGGGCATCCGGCTGGTAGCCGCGATATACCCCGGCGTGTCTCCCACGCTCCTGAGCGCGATCATCGCCGGTCTGTACGGCCTTCTCATGGGTCTCATCAAGGGGGCGCTCGTCGCAGTGCTCTACAACCTGTTCAGGTAGAGAAAGAGGAGGTGGCCGCATGCCGGAAGGGCCCGAGATCGACACCGACAAGCTGCACGAGATGATTCACGATCAGGTGGAACGGGAAGGGAGCACGTTGCTCAAGGCGATTGCCCTGACCACGGCGCTCCTGGCCGCGGTGGCGGCGATCGCCGCCCTCCGGGCTGGAGCGACCGTGAACGAAGCGCTGGTGCTCAAGACCGAAGCGGCGCGGCTCCAGGCGGAGGCGTCCAACCAGTGGGCCTACTACCAGGCCAAGGGGATCAAGGCGGCCGTCCAGGAGGCCTCGCGCGCGGCGTGGCTGGCGAACGGCAAGACGCCGCCCGCTGCGCATGAGGAGACGACGAAGCGCTACGCCGCCGAACAGGCGGAGATCCAGAAAGAAGCCCAGACCAAAGAGCAGGAGCGCGACGCGAAGTCGACGGAAGCTGACCACCTGCTGCACCGGCACCACGGGTTTGCCAACACTGTCGCGATCTTTCAGGTGGCGATCGCGCTCGGCGCGGTGGCGGCACTGACCCGCAACCGGCTCCTCTGGTTGGGGTCGCTCGTGCTGGGGCTGGGCGGGGCCGCGTTCTTTGCCGTGACACTCCTGAAGTGATCAATCGATGAGCCCCAGCCCGTCTCATGATCACGGGGATCACGGTCACCACGACAATCATGCCCATGAGGATTATCAGGGCCACGGGCACACCCACGGTGTGGTCGATCCCTCGATTGCTTCGACGACGCGAGGCCTCTGGGCGCTGAAGTGGTCCTTCATCGGTCTGACGGCGACGGCGCTCGTGCAACTGGTGGTTGTGGTCCTCTCCGGAAGCGTCGCGCTGCTCGCCGACACGATCCATAACCTTGGGGATGCCTCGACAGCCCTCCCCCTCGGGATCGCTTTCATGGTCGCTCGACGCCGAGTGACGCGCCGCTTCACCTATGGGCTGGGTCGAGTGGAGGACTTCGCCGGACTAGTGATCATCGCCACCATTCTGGTGAGCGCCTTCATTGCCTGTCACGAAGCCATTCAGCGCCTGATCCATCCACAGCCCGTCGACTTGCTGTGGGCCGTCATGCTCGCGTCCGTGGTCGGTTTCGTGGGGAACGAGGCCGTGGCTGTCTTCCGCATCCGTGTCGGGCGGCAGATCGGCAGCGTCGCGCTGGTCGCCGACGGCTACCATGCACGGGTGGATGGCTGGACGAGTCTTGCCGTTCTCGTGGGAGCGGTGGGGGTGTGGGCGGGCTACCCGCTGGCGGACCCGATCGTGGGCTTGCTCATCTCGGTGGCGATCGTCCTTCTAGTCTGGCAGTCGGCGCGCGCGGTCATCGTCCGAATGTTGGACGGCGTGGAACCCGGCACCCTCGAGGCTCTCTCTCACGCGGCCGGCCATGTTCCCGGCGTCTCCGAGGTGACCGACGTGCGCGCGCGGTGGATCGGCCACCGCTTGCACGCGGATCTCAGCATCACGGTGCCGGGGGGTCTGTCCGTTGCCGAAGGCCATGGTCTTGCCCGAGAGGTCCGCCACCAGCTGCTCCATCACATGCCTCATCTGGGGGGTGTCACGGTCCACGTCGATCCCGTGGGGCAAGGCGGGGAGCACCATCACCGAATCCAGGAACACCAGCATGACGGCCTGCCCGTCCACTCGCATGAGTGATCGCGTGCGCCGTGCGGGATGAGGAAGACGAAATCTCTCGGGGCTACGGAGCGGTCCGTAGCCCTGAGCCCGGTCGCGGTCAGATCTTGAGCGCGAATTTCTGGAAGGTGTGGCAGTCCTCGCGGGCCTTGCCGCGGCTCACCGCGAAGGTCCAGGTCACCTCCGCCACGTAGACGTCACCGCGCGAGTCGACGGCCAGGCCGTGCGGCGCCGCGAAGCTGCCCGGCGCCTCGGCCACGGGGCCGCCCCAGCGCGCGAGCACGCGGCCGTCTCGATCGAAGACGCTGACCCGGCCGTATCGCGCTTCTTTCACCGGCCCCAGGCGCTGGGAGGTCTGGCCCGTGTGCCACCACAGTTCGGAGACGTAGGCCCGGCCCTGCGGGTCGAACACGAGATGCGTCGGGCGCTGCGTGTCTGTCCACTCGCTGAGATATTCACCGTCCGGGCTGAAGATCTGGATGCGGTCGTTCTCGCGATCGCAGACGAAGACGCGCCCGTCGGCCGCAACGGCGATACCGTGAGGGATGAAGAACTGGCCGGGGCCACCGCCCGGTGTGCCCCACGACCGCTTCAACTCGCCTGACGGCGAGAACTGGTGCACGCGGGCGTTGCCGTAGCCGTCGGAGACGTAGAGGTCGCCCTTGGGTCCAACCGCGGTGTTCGTCGGGCGGTTGAACGGGCCGGCGGCCCGCGAGACGGTGCCGGAATCCTTGCCGTCGTAGCCCGTGTCAGACGGCTTGTTCATGGTCCCCAGCGTCATCAGGAGCTTCCCGTCCGGCGTGAACTTGCGGATGGTGTGGTTGCCGTCGTCCGTGCAGTAGAGCATCTCGTCCGGCCCGACGCTGATGCCGTGGGTCCGGTACGTGAACTCGCCCTGGCCCCAGGAGCGCAGAAACCGGCCGCCCGAATCGTAGACGATGATGGGGTGATCGCCGCGGCAGATCAGGTAGACCCGATCTTCGGAATCCACCGCCACGCCCGCCACGTCGCGGTGCTTGTATCCGCCGGGCAGCTGCTCCCAGCCCTCGACAACCTCGTAACCCAACGCGCTCCCTTGCGCCATGACCAGCCTCCGCGGCTCGACTGCGGGGTTCACGACAGCTACCGGTGCGAGGCCCAGACTATGAGAGAAACCCGCGAACGTGTCAAGGCATCGCCGCGCCCCTCGCGGGCCGGGTTGGGCTAACATAGGCCGCGCTGCCGCCTCCGATAACGCTCACGATCCGCGAGGAGAGGCCATGGGGAAGCTGAACGGAAAGACGGTACTGGTGACAGGCGCGAGCCGCGGCATCGGCGCCGAGATCGCGCGACTCTTCGCCGCCGAAGGCGGGCGCGTCATCTGCGCCGCGCGCACGCTGCGCGAAGGCGACCATCCCCTCGCGGGATCGCTCGAGACGACGGTGGCGGGCATACGCGCGAAGGGCGGCACCGCCGAGGCGGTCACCGCCAACATCGCGGAGCCCGCCGAGTGCGAGCGGCTGGTGGGGGCGGCGCGCGACATCTACGGTCCCGTGGACGTGCTCGTCAACAATGCCGCGCTGACCTACTACGTGCAGATCAAGGACTATCCGGTCAACAAGTGGAAGCGCTCATGGGACGTCAACTTCCACGCGCCGTTCATCCTGAGCCAGCTCGTCCTCGCCGACATGGTTCCGCGGCGGAGCGGCGCCATCGTCAACATCTCCTCGGGCTCCGCGATCGGGCCCGGGCGCGGCCCGTATACGGATCCGGCG
>WNFC01021895.1_pt1 | contig 13283 bp, 12 predicted proteins | sample 5400541 | NCBI WGS metagenome assembly WNFC01 (sample SAMN13153342, study PRJNA577476) | soil metagenome | isolation source: 120 cm saprolite under Douglas fir tree site 2 hole 2 replicate 1 | place: USA:California | collected 2015-04-18
GGGGACGACCTGCAGGCCGCAGGAGCCGGGGCAGGACGCGTACGTCATCAGCGGCATCGTGTAGAGCCGGGAGAAGTTCCACATGTTCGCGTAGTAGGTGTTACCCGGGTCGGTGGAGTCCGGGGTGCTGCTGTTCCCGAAGCTGATGGTCCCCTTCGTCGTCGCCGTCGACGGGTTGACCACCCCGGTGACGGCGGCGTTGAAGCCCGACGGTTCAGACGCACCGCCGCCGCCGCCACTGCTGCTGCTGCTACCGCCGCCGCAGGCGGCGAGGGCGAGGGTGGCCACCGCGCCGACCGCGGCCAGCCCCGTGATTCTGCGTCTGGGCATGAGGAAACGCCTCCGTCTTACTTAGTGACCAGAAAGAGCCGGCATTGACAGGATGGCTCCTTCCCGGGCCGGGCGCATACGCGCCCGCCGCGCGGGAAATGGAATCCGTCGCCGTTAAAAAGAATGGCCATGCCGGGGATGATCAATTCGCCGGGTCGGCTAAACCCGGCAGCGTGCGACACGCGGCAGGCTGCCCGGTACGCTTCCGGCACCGTTACCTTATTGCTACGTTCGTTACGTGATGTCATTACCTCCGTTACGCCTCCGTGACGCGATCGGATGGCTTTCCTGGTTACGATGCGACAGTGGCAGGCACGCGGGCAAGCAATTCGGAACTCGCCGAAACGCCGCAGCGCGCCGATACCGGAGAGGCCGCCGCCGGGCCCGTTACCCGGATCCGGTTCGGCCGGGACGACCTCGTGCTGACCCGCTTCGCCGAGGCCCCGGCGCCGCTCGTCGAAGCGTCGGCCGGGCTGCTCGAAATGCGGCGCCGGCCGGCCGCGCCGGGCCGGTGGGCCGTCCGCGCACGGCTCGCCTTTCCCTCGACCGCCCGGCCACTGCTGGATCTGATACCGCCCGCCCTGCCCTCGCCGTGCTTCGTGGACCCGCCGGTGCCGGACCTGGAGGAGGGCCTGGAGATCGTCCGGGCGACCCCGGCAGCGGTGCTGGCCGAGGAGGTGCCCGCGGCGTGGCGCGGCACCGGCCGCCCGCCCGCCTGGCTCCGTGCCTTGGCCAATGGCGAACCGGAGGCGATGGAGATCGTGGTGCGCGGGCTGCGTGGCTTCTACCTCGCCTGCATAGCGCCGCATTGGCCCCGCATCGTGGCGACGTTCCGCGCCGATGTCACGGAACGGATCCCGGCCCTGGCGACCGGCGGGCTGGCCGAGGTCCTCGGCACGCTGCACGAGACCCTCGCCTGGCGCGGCAACTCACTGGAACGGTCGTGGCGCACCGGCGACTGCTCGCTCGACGGCCGGGGCGTGCAGCTTCTGCCGTCCGGGGTGTGGACCGGGCCGCCGCTGTTCGCCGACCACCTACAGGAAGTCGGCGGCAACGTGCTCATCTACGCGGCCCGGCCGCCGGTGGCCGGCGCTGAGATCGGCCAGCACCGTGACCTGGCCGGGCTCCTCGGGCACACCAGGGCGGCCGTGCTGCGTGCGCTGCGGACCCCGCGCAGCACCACGGAACTGGCGGCCTGCGTCGGCACCAGCGCGCCATCCGCCTCCGAGCACGCCACCGCGCTGCGCGCCTCCGGCCTGGTGCAGACGGTGCGGCGGGGGCGGGGCGTCAACCATTCACTGACCCCGCTCGGCCGCAGCCTGCTCAACGGTAACCACAACGCGCACTGAGCCCGGAGTGCCCCCGGACCGGCCGGATTCCGTGACGGGCGGGGCGGCGCGCGCCGTAATGCCCTACCTTTCCCGCATGGGCCGGAAATGGGCGCGACCGGGCCGGGCCTTCCCCGGCGGCGGCGCCGGGCGCGGCGGCGAGCGGCGCGCGGCGCGGCGCGGCGTCCTGCTCTGCGTGCTCGTGGCGGTCGCCTGCGCCGCGCCGGCGTGTTCGTCCGCGAGCCATCCGGGCAGCGCCGGGCACTCCACCCCGCCCCGGCACGGGCCGCACCGGGGCGGCGCCCCACCGCGACTGCACGTGTCGGGGAACAGGCTGGTGAACAGCCATGGCCGGCCGGTGCTGCTGCATGGGGTGAACCGGTCCGGCACCGAGTTCCTGTGCGTACAGGGCCACGGCATCTTCGACGGCCCGCACGACCAGGCGTCGGTGTCGGCGATGAAGGCCTGGGGCGTCAACGCGGTCCGGGTCCCGCTGAACGAGGCCTGCTGGAACGGTGAGCCCTACGTGAACCCGGCCGACTCGGGCACGAACTACCAGGACGCGATCACGGCGTACGTGAACCTGCTCAACGCCAACGGCATGGTGGCGATCCTGGACCTGCACTGGACCGACGGCGGGCCGGCGCGTTCAAGGGCAACAACGCGGTCGTCTTCGACCTGTTCAACGAGCCGTTCCCGCGGCGGGCTGCGGGCAGCGAGACGGCGGCGTGGCAGTGCTGGCTCCACGGCGGCTCCTGCCCGGGCATCGGCTACCCGGTGGCCGGCATGCAGGCCCTGGTCGACGCGGTCCGCGCGGCCGGCGCGCACAACGTGATCCTGCTGAGCGGCCTGGCCTGGTCCAACGACCTCACAGGCTGGCTCGCCAACGAGCCGTCTGACCCGGCTCACAACCTGGCCGCGTCCTGGCACTCCTACAACTTCAACCTGTGCTCCAGCCTCGCGTGCTGGACCAGCCAGGTGGCCCCGGTGATCGCCCAGGTCCCGGTGGTCGCGGGGGAGATCGGCGAGAACGGCTGCGCGGACGGCTACATCAGCGCGCTGACGAACTGGCTGGACTCCGAGTCGGCCAGCTACCTGGCGTGGGCCTGGAACGCCGACTTCCCCTGTTCCTCAGGGCCCTCCTTGATCACCAGCTACGCGGGCACCCCAACCCCCTACGGCGCCGGCTACCGGGCGCACCTCCGCTCGCTGCGTTAGGGCGTCACCATCCGGACCCGGTTATTCTCTCGCTGCGTTAGGGCGTCACCATCCGGACCCGGTTATTGAGCGCCGCGCTCGGTGGCCGCCCGGGCGGTGGCCGCCTCGGCGGTGGTCACGATCCAGGCCAGGATCAGCGCTTCCTCACGCCAGGCGTCGTAGCGCCCGCTCCGGCCGCCATGCCCCGCGGCCATCTCGGTCTTGAGCAGGAAGGGGCCGCCCCGTGCGGTGGCGCGGAGCCGGGCGATCCACTTCGCTGGCTCGCGGAACAGCACCCGGGTGTCGTACAGGCTGGTCACCGCCAGGATCGGCGGATAGACCTGGTCGCGGACGTTCTCGTACGGCGAATACGCCTTCATGTACGCGTAGACATCCGGGTCGTGCAGCGGGTCGCCCCATTCCTCCCACTCCGGCACCGTGAGCGGCAGCGTCGGGTCAAGGATGGAGGTCAGCGCGTCCACGAACGGAACCTGGGCGACGATACCGCCGAAGGCCTGCGGCGCGATGTTGGCCACGGCGCCCATCAGCAGGCCGCCCGCCGACCCGCCGCGGGCGATCAGCCGGTCCGCGCTGGTCCAGCCCTGTGCCACCAGGTGCTCGGCGGACGCGACGAAGTCGGTGAACGTGTTGGTCTTGTGTAGCGTCTTGCCGTCCTCGTACCAGTACCGCCCCATCTCCCCGCCGCCCCGGACATGGGCGATGGCGTAGACGAAGCCCCGGTCCAGCAGCGACAGCCGCGGGATCGAGAACCCGGGATCCATCGACGCCTCGTAGCTCCCGTAGCCGTAAAGCACCAACGGCGCGCTGCCGTCCCGCGGTGTCCCCTGGCGGTAGATCAGCGAGATGGGGACGCGGGTGCCGTCGGGGGCGACGGCCCATTCCCGCCGTTGCTCGAGGTCCCCGGGGTCGTAGCGGCCGGCGCCGGGCAGCGGGAGGACCGGCCTGCGCTTGCGCAGCGTCAGTTCGCCGGTCAGCGTATCGGCGTCGAAGACCGAGTCGGGGGTGGCGAGCGAGACGTAGTGCAGCCGGAACTGCCGGGCGGCATACTCCGGGTTCGACCCGGGCGAGACCTGATACAGCGGCTCGGGGAAGGAGATCTCCTGCTCGCTGCCGTCGCCGCGCAGCAGCCGCAGGCCGGTGAGGCCGTCCCTGCGGAAGTACACCACGAGATGGTTCTCGAATGCGTCCGCGCTCAGCAGCCTGGTGTCCGCGCGGTGCGCGACGACCGTGGTGAAGTCCGCGGGATCGGCCAGCGGGCCGTCGCCGGCGGAGTCCCGCAGCGGCACCTGCGCCAGTTCGAAGTTCAGCGCGCCGTCGTTGTGCAGGATCAGCAGCCGGCCGGCGCCGTCCGGGCCACCCTGGTGCTCGACCGAATACTCGACCCCCTGCCTGCGGGGCAGCACCACCCGCGGGCTCGCCGCCGGCGCAGCCGCGTCCAGCAGCCATACCTCGCTGGTCAGCGAGCTGGCGATCGAGATGGACACGTAACGCTCGCTGCGGGTCAGCCCGACTCCGACGGAGAACCGCTGGTTGGTCTCCTCGATCACGATCACGTCGCCGGCGGCCGGGGTGCCCACCCGGTGCCGCCATACCCGGTACGGGCGCCACGCGTCGTCCACGGTCACGTAGAACAGCACGGACCCGTCGGTGGACCAGGCGCAGCCGTAGAAGGTGCCGGGGATCTCGTCGGCGGCCGTCTGCCCGGTCACCAGGTCCTTGATCCGCAGCGTGAACCGCTCGTCGCCGGCGAAGTCGGTCGAGTAGGCGAGCAGCCTCGCGTCGGGGCTGACGCGGAACGCGCCCAGCGAGAAGAACGGCGAGTCGCCGGCCACCTCGTTCTCGTCCAGCAGTATCTCCTCGCCGGGCAGCGGCGTACCGCCAACGGTGCTCGGCGGCGCGTCCTCGCCAGGCTGGACGGCGCGTCGGCAGTGCACCGGGTACTGCTGGCCCGCGACCGTGCGCGAGTAGTACCACCAGCCGCCCTTGCGGACCGGCACGGACAGGTCGGTCTCCTGGGTGCGGCCCTTGATCTCGGCGAAGATCTCATCCCGCAGCCCGGCCTGGCCCGCCGTCATCGCCGCCGTGTAGGCGTTCTCGGCTTCCAGGTAACGCAGGGTCAGCGGGTTGTCCTTGTCGGCCAGCCACGCGTAGTCGTCGATGACCGTGTCGCCGTGATGGGTTCGCTCACTCCGGATCCGCCGGGCGGCGGGCGGCTCGGGCGGCGCCCCGGCGGCCTGACCGGGCGGGCCCGCCACCGCGGTCGTCCCGTCGGCGCGGATCGGCTCGTTGTTCACAGTCGGCAGTCTATGGACGGCGCCGGCCCCGTTGGCGGTCCCGGTCGGGGACCGCCAACGCGCCGTGCTCAGAGCACGTCGTGGCCGGGGCGCGGCTCCTCGGGGATCGGCCGCGGCTGTGCGGGGATGCTGCCCAGCCTGCCGGCCTGGTAGTCCTCGAACGCCTGGACCAGCTCGTCCCTGGTGTTCATCACGAACGGGCCGTACGCGGCGACCGGCTCCCTGATCGGCTCGCCGCCCAGGAGCAGGATGTCGAAGTCCTGGCTGGGCCCCTGCTGGCCCGGCTCGGCGCCGAGCGTGATCGAGCCGCCGGGCCCGAAGACGACAAGCTGCCCCGTGCGCACCGGGCGCCGCTGAGCGCCCACGGTGCCGTTCCCGGCCAGGACGTACCCGAGCGCGTTGAAGTCGGGCCGCCAGGGCAGCCGGACCTGCGCACCGGGGGACACCGTGGCGTGCACCACGGTGATCGGCGTGTGGGTGACGCCCGGACCCTTGTGGCCGGCCAGGTCACCGGCGATGAGCCGAAGCAGCGCGCCGCCGTCGGACGAGGACAGCAGCGCCACCTCGCCCGCCCGGATGTCCTGGTAGCGCGGGTTAGTCATCTTGAGCCGGGCCGGCAGGTTCACCCAGAGCTGGAAACCGTGGAAGAGGCCGCCGCTGACGACAAGCTCCTCAGGCGGCTCCTCGATGTGCAGGATTCCGCCGCCTGCGGTCATCCACTGGGTGTCGCCGTTGGTGATCAGGCCGCCGCCGCCGTTGGAGTCCTGGTGGCGGAAGGTCCCGTCGATGATGTAGGTCACGGTCTCGAAGCCGCGGTGCGGGTGCCACGCGGTGCCCTTGGGCTCACCGGGCGCGTAATCCACCTCGCCCATCTGGTCCATGTGGATGAACGGGTCGAGCCGGGCCAGGTCTACCCCGGCGAACGCCCGCCGGACCGGGAACCCTTCCCCCTCGAACCCGGACGGCGCCGTGGTTACCGACAGCACGGGGCGCTCGGCCACCGCGGTGGCGTCTGGCTCCTGGGCACGCGGCAGCACCAGGATGTCCGGGACGGTAATGGCGGGCATGTCTTCTCCTCCGCTCGGGCGGTGGGTTTCCCCTGACAGTATCTCCGCCCGCTACAACAGTAGTTGATAGTTCAACATTCCCGTGCGGCCCGGTCCTGGCCGTGCCGCCCGCCAGCCTCGACCGTGCAGGCCGCGGCCTGCACGGCTGGGCGCTGCGGCGCGGGCTGAGGATGGACCGGATCCAGCGCAGCGGCGGCAGCGTCACCGCGTAGGCGCCACGTTCCCGCGCGCTGCCGGGCGCTGCGCCGCCGGTCTGGCCCCGATGCCTCGCCCGGTCCCGCAGCCCCGCGTAGTGCCCAGTTGGCCTGATGCCATGGCCCGCCCGCACCGCTACCCTTGGCTCAGGGACGCCACCGGTCTCCAGCCGCGATCACCCAGGGAGGCGATCCATGCCACCGCCTCAAGGCAAGGAACTCGACGAGATCAGGGCGCGCCGACAGAAGCTGCGCGAGAAGTACCTGCGCCGCCGTGGTGAGCGGCCGGCCAGCACGGTGCAAGGCGTGCACCATCTCGCCTTGATCTGCAAGAACGTCGAGGAGACGATCCAGTTCTACCAGGAGTTTCTGGGCTTCCCGCTGGTGGAACTGGTGGAGAACCGGGATTACGCGGGCTCCAGCCACTTTTTCTTCGACATAGGCAACCGCAACTTGCTCGGGTTCTTCGACTTCCCCGGTCATGAGCACCCGCCGTTCGAGGAGACCATCGGCGGGGTCCAGCACCTGGCCATCTCCATCTCCCCGGAGCAGTTCGGCGCCGCGAAGAAGAAGCTCGACGAAGCCGGAGTGGAGTACCTCGGCCCGGACCGGGGCGTCGAGGACAGCATGTACTTCCGCGACCCGAACGGCGTGAACGTGGAGTTGTACCGGGAGGAACTCGGCATCTTCGACGGCCGGCGCCTGCTCGACTGACGCCGCGGCTCAGGAGCCGGCCCGCAGCTCCCGCCGGATCACCAGGCGAAGGCCCGTCCAGACCTCGTCGATGGCGCAGACCTTGTTGTCCACCAGGCCGGTGGGCAGGGCGACCTCCCGCACCACGTCCTCGGTCATGTCGGTGGGGACCTTGGCCGCCCGCTTCGGCCAGGCGATCCACAGCCCGCAGGCCGGGGCCATGCGCTCGCGCAGCCCGGGTAGCTGAGCCTCGAACTCCTCGCGCCAGCGGACGAAGGTCACGATCACGTCCAGCGGCCCGGCGGCGGGCAGCCCGTCCGCCACGTCGGTGCCGGACGCCGCCTCCAGCCCCGCGGCGAACCCGGCGGGCCCGCCGAGCACCGCCACCGCATGCCCGTGCTTGATGCCGAGCTTGCGCGGCAGCGGGGTGCCGGAGTAACCGGCCGGCCCGGGGCCGCCGGCGCCGGGCGAGGTCACGTTACGAGCGTGACCTCAGCGTGGCCAGGCCCTCACCACCCAGGTCGGAGAGCGCGGCGGAACGCCCGGTCATGGCGAGGATCAGCGACAGGTGCGGCCCGGTCACCTCGGGGCCGCTGCCGGTGGACCAGCCGGTGTCCGTGGCGCGCAGGGTGAGCCCGTCGATCCGCTGCTTGGCGCCGACGATCAGGTTGGACCCACGGTAGAAGTCCGCCACCCGGTTCAGCGCCTCCTCCGGGTACTCGCGCGCGATGCCGAGCGGCCTGCGGATTTCCGCCGAGTGGATCACCGCCTCGCCGATCATCGCCTCCGCCGGGCCGGGCGGGGCCGTGGTGTCCTTGAGGTGGCTGCGGAAGTTCGCCAGGCCGTCGGCCGGGTTCGCGGTCGCTTCCGCGGCCACGCCCTTGGCGCTCATGTTGTTGAAGCGGAACCCCGCCGCCGCCATCTTGACGAAGAACCTGGGCGGTGTCATCTTCGCCGTCGCGATCATGTGGCCGAGCACGTCGCGCACGGTCCAATTGCTGCACAGGGACCGCGTGGCCCACTGCTCGTCGGCGAGCGTGCCGAGGTCGGCGATGAGCGCTTCGCGTTCGGCGTGAATGAGTGGCCAAGGGCTTGTCGTGGCCATGGTGTGCTCCCCTGCAGGTCAAAGTGCCGGCCGCCGCCGTGGATCCCGGTCGCACCAGGTTAGCGCCGCCCGGCGCCCGCATCCCGGCTTTACGCCTGCTGCCGTCAGTGTCACCGTCCGGCGCCATGCCTATCGCCCAGTGCGGACTGGGCGCGCAGTCCCGCCTAACTGGCGCGGCCGCGGGATCGAGTTCAGGTGGAGCGGCGACCGTGCAGATCAGGACGTTCGGGAGCGCTCGCGGTTGTGGGCGCTCTTGGAAACGAGCCACCGGGACAAGGGGGCCCGGAGCGGCGATCTGGGGCAGGCTACCTCTGTAAGTTGAGCAGGATCTGGCGGCAGCCAGGCAGGCCTCGAAGGCGTTTGCGGCACCGGGGGTCTGGAGTGCTTGAGATCAGGAACCCTCCGAGTCTCCCCGCTCCAGGGTCCAGCGGACCGCATCCCGGACTTGGCCTCCAGCGTCCATAATCCGGCTGATAAGCAGCAACCGGCCACGGGAGATGCGGTGAGCCAGGGCGGAGATCACCTCAGGTCCGGTCAGCTCGGCACCGCCGACGTGACGGCCTCGACGGTCGCGAACATTGGCCCGGGGATCGACTTCTATTTTGCGTTCGGCGTGATCGCGGTCACCGCCGGCGTCGCCGCCCCGCTGACGATCATCGCCGCCGGTGTGGCCGTCGCGCTGCTGGCGTTCACGGTGGCCGAGTTCACCAAGGCCGAGCCCTCGGCGGGGAGCTTCATCACGTACGTGGAAACCGCGCTGGGATCCAGGGCCGGTGTCGCCACCGCCCTGCTGGTCGCGGTCGGGTACACCGTCGCGATCGCGGCGGTGTTCGCCATGTCCGGGGGGATGGTGGCGATGACCCTGGCCCATTACACCTCGTGGCACCCCCCGTGGGGGCCGTTGACCCTCCTCTTGACCGTAGGCGCGATCTGGCTGACCGCGCGCGGCGTCAAGCTGTCGACCGCCGCGGTGGGCGCGGCCGTGCTCGCGCAGGTGGCGGTCATGGTCGTGGTCTGCGTCGTTGTCCTGGTCGATCAGCGTGCCGAGCTGTCGGGCCTACCGTTTTCCTGGGCGCACCTCACCGGCGGCCTGGCCGGCCTGTCCGCCGGGTTCCCGCTGGCCCTGTACATGTTCATCGGCTGGGAGAACGGCCCCGCGCTGGCCGAGGAGACGGCCGCTCCTCGGTCCCGTTTCTCACCGTGGCGGACCACTACCTCGGCGGGGCGGCCGTGCTGGCCTGGCTCGCCGGCATCGTCTCCGTCCTCGCCACCCTGGTCGCCGCCGCGGACTCCCAGTCGCGCATGCTCTTTGACGGCGGCCGGACCGGGCTGCTGCCGGCCACGCTCGGCCACGTCCGCCCACGGTCCGGCACGCCGGTCAATGCGCTGCTGGTCATGGCCTGCGCGGGCCTGGGGATCATCGGCGTCTGGTGGGTGTCCCACCTCATCAGCGGGGACACCGGAGCGATGAACCCCGTGGGCCTGTACGCCGAGTGCTCGACCATGGGGACGATCGTGATCCTGTTCGTCTACTTCCTGACCACGCTGTCGCTGCCCGTCTTCATGTGGCGCCGCCACCGGGACTCGTTTTCGCCGTTCCGCCACGCGGCGATCCCGGTCCTGGGGTCCCTCACTCTCATCGTCCCGTTCGCCGAGCTGTTCCAGCCCGGGCAGCCCGCCCCCTACGACGCGTTCCCGTTCGTCGCCCTGGCGATCGCGGCGGCGGCCGCCGTGATCGCCTGTGTCGTCGTGTACCGCCACCCGCGCACCGGAGCAGGCGAGGGAGCGGCGTTCCCGGGCACCTGAGACGCGAACAGGACCATTTCGGCCGGCCTGCCGGGGGACTAATTGCCGGAACCTGGGTCAGACCTGGACGAACTCGACGCCGGCCAGGACGGCGAAGTCGCGCCAGGCGGCGGCGTGGTGGCCCAGGTTCATCACCTCGTGGTGCGGCCCGCCCGCGGCCAGCCACCCGTTCAGGCAGGCGCGCACCCCGGACGCCGGGCGGAACTGGCCGTAGGGCATCTCCAGCGCGGGAAGCTCCTGGGTGTCCAGGTTCTCGCCCTCGGCGACGACCAGCCGGAACCGCTCGCCCTCCAGCGAGACCAGGGTGGCCAGGGTCGCCGGGCCCGGCTGGTACTGGAACAGGAACGTCGGCGGGTCGTCCAGCCGCCCGATGCCCAGCGGCCGCTTGATCAGCCGGACCGGCCGGTCGGCGCGCGCGATCTTCCAGTTGCCCTCGCCCATGTGGCTCATCAGCACCGAGTCGGACGGGAAGTCCATCGCGTACATCTCGGTGAAGTGCGCGTCACCGATCAGCGTGTGCCCGGCCGACACCAGGCAGGAGGTGAGCACGTCGCCCTCGGCCGCGTACCCGTAGCCCTTGGCCATCAGCGTGGACGCCGCCGCCAGCGGCAGCCGCCGGAACCGCCCGTCCTCGCCGATCGCGTCGAAATGCGCCGTGTACGCGCCAAAACCGCCCGCGGTCAGGATGTTCTCGATCGCGACCTGCATCCGCGCGTGGTCGGTCCGTTCTTCCTCCGACAGCCGGGGGTCGATCTCGAAGTTCGCGTCCTCGAACGCGATCACCTCGGCGACCGCTGCGTCCGTGGCGGCCGCCATGCCGCGGTACAGGTCGCCGGGCGCGACCGCGAGTATCTCCGGGCCCAGCGACCTGACCAGGGCGGATTCGTCCACCCTGATGTCACCCATGTCGTTCATGGCGTAGCCGAACAGCGCCACCTTGAGCCGCCGCCACGCGGTCACCGCGGCCGCCGCCCGCGCCCAGCGGTGCACGTCGGCGCGGAACGCGCCGGCCCGCCAGTCGTCGGTGAGCACGGCGAACCGCCGGCCGGCCCGCACCATCGCGTTCGCCGTGTCCTGCGCGCCGTGCACGCCCTGGTTGTACGTCATGTCGGCCATGTCCCAGGCCGGGGTGACGTTCGGCTCGGGCTGGATGTTGGCCAGGCAGATGGGCAGCCGTGACTCGGCGAGCAGCCGGGCCACCCGCATCGCCGGCCCGTAGGTGAGCATGACCACGAGCACCCCGTCGAGGCCGGCGTTCTCGAACTCGCGCATGGAACGCTCGGCGTCCTCGCGGTACTTGACCGGCTTGGACGGGATGAACTCGAACTGCCCCGGGACGCCCAGGTGCGCGGCCAGCTCGGCGGCATACCCCTCCTGCCGCTGCGCGATCCCCGGGATCATGTCGTCATAAAGATCTTGCATGATGCCGAGGATCCCGATGCGCGCACCGCTGCGGGTCTTGCCTATGGCCATGACCTTCCTCCTGAACGGATGGCTCGTGGTGGGCGTCGGATGCGTCACGGCTGGCCGTATTCCGTGGTGTACCGGCGGTGCAAGGCGTCGACCTGGTCGGCCGGCAGGGGCCGCGGCTCACCGAGCATCCGGGCCAGGTGGACCGTGCGAGCGGCATCCTCGCACATCACAGCCGCTTTGACCGCGGCGCGGGCGGTGGCGCCGACGGTGAAGACGCCGTGGTTGCGCATGAGCACCGCGGGCGAGCGATGCCCGGTCAGGGTGGCCACCACGCCCCGGCCGATCTCGTCCCCGCCGATGAGCGCGAACGGCCCGAGCGGGATCTCCCCGCCGAACTCGTCCGCCATGGCCGTGATCACGCACGGGATCGCCTCGCCGCGGGCCGCCCACGCGGTGGCGTACGTCGAATGCGTGTGCACGACCCCGCCGACCCCCGGCATGTGCCGGTACACGTAGGCGTGCGAGGCGGTGTCGCTGGAGGGCTGGTAGGCCCCGTCCACCCGGGCGCCGTCGAGGTCGCAGACCACCATCGACCCGGGCGTCAGGTCCGGGTACTCGATGCCGCTGGGCTTGATGACCATCAGGTCACCCCCACCCCCCTCCCCGTCCCCCTTCACGGCGCCGGGCACGCGGGCAGACACGTTCCCCGAGGTCCAGGCCACCAGGCCGTTGTCCACCAGCGCGGCGTGCAGCCGGCACACCTCGGCCCTGGCGCGCTCCACCGCCGCATTCATATCCTTGCCTCCCTAATGAGACTCACCCGGGGGGTCGGCCGGCCAGCACCCGGTCGCGCAGGGCGCGCAGCCGGTGCAGCACTTCGTTGGCGCCCCGGCCGAAGTAGTCGTGCAGCGCCACGTACTCCGCGTACAACTCGTCGTAGACCGCGGCGCTGGCCGGATCCGGCGCGTAGATGCCGCGCTGCATCGACCCCATCGCCGCGGCCGCGGCCGGCACGTCGGGGTAGGCGCCCGCCGCCACCGCCGCGTGGATCGCCGATCCCTGGGCCGGCCCCTGGGCGGAGCCGATCAGGCCCAGCGGGCGGCGGGTCACGTCGGCGTAGGTCTGCATGATCAGCTCATTCCTGGTCAGCCCCCCGGCGATCACCAGTTCCCCGACGCTCACCCCGGCGCCCTCGAACGCGTCGATGATCACCCTGGTGCCGAACGCGGTGGACTCGATCAGCGCCCGGTAGATGTCCGGCGCACGGGTGGCCAGCGTCAGGCCGGCCACGAGACCCGAGAGGTGATGGTCGACGAGTACCGAGCGGTTTCCGTTCAGCCAATCAAGCGCGATCAGGCCGTGCGCGCCCGCCGGCTGCGCTGCGGCCTCAGCCGACAGCAGGTCGTGCACGCTCACCCCGCGCCGCGCCGCCGCGTCGTGGTAGGCGGGCGGCACAGCGTGGTCGGCGAACCAGGCGAAGATGTCGCCGACGCCGGTCTGGCCCGCCTCGTAGCCGTAGCGGCCCGCGACGATGCCGCCGTCCACCACCCCGCACATCCCGGGCACCTCGGCCAGCTTGCCCGCGTTCATCACGTGGCAGGTGGAGGTGCCCATGATGAGCACCATCTGCCCGTCCGCGATGGCGTTGGCGGCCGGCGGGGTGACGTGCGCGTCCACGTTGCCCACCGCGACCGCGATCCCCTCAGGCAGCCCGGTCCAGGCCGCGGCGCGGGTGGTCAGCGAGCCGGCCCGGGCGCCGAGCGGCGACACGGGGTGCTCGAGCTTGTCCTCGGCGAAGCCGGCGAACGCCGGGTCCAGGGCGGCCAGGTACTCCC
>WNFC01006071.1_pt1 | contig 13282 bp, 9 predicted proteins | sample 5400541 | NCBI WGS metagenome assembly WNFC01 (sample SAMN13153342, study PRJNA577476) | soil metagenome | isolation source: 120 cm saprolite under Douglas fir tree site 2 hole 2 replicate 1 | place: USA:California | collected 2015-04-18
CACGTCAGTGGAAGATTCGCGGCCCGTGTCTTTTCGCAGGCGGCTTTCCTTGTCGGCTAGCGGTTGCGAAGGCGAAACCTGCGCCAGATCATCCTGTTTCTCGCGCGATTTCGCTTCGTCCAAGGCGCCACGGGCCTTCCCGGCGGTAAATTCATCGGCTGTGGAAGGAGGTTTGGAAAGAGCGGCCTTCGGAGACGGAGAGGCCTCTCGCACCGCGTTCGAAACCGGCGGTGCTGGACGAGGTGGCGCTTGCTTGGTCGCGATCTGGACATGGTCCAAACTTGGACGAGACAGCGGCTGGTTTTCGTGCAGCGCGATCCAGACCAGCAGACTGGCGGCGAGGGCTCCCGCGGGAGCGAGCCATTGCCAGCGCGCTCCTCTCAAGAGGCGTGCGCGACGAGAACTTTTGGGAAGAACTACAGGAGCTGCAGGCTGGCTTTGGCCGGAAGCAGACGTCTGGATCACCGTTTCTGTCTGAACCAAGACTTTCTCTTCTTCCGCAGCTTGCAGTGGAATCTCGTCCGTTGCTTCCAGGTGAGAGAGGACGGTCTGGCAGTTGGCGCAGCCAACGATGTGCTCCTTCCAGGAATTCATTTCCTCCGGAAGCAAAGACCGTTCGTGATAGGCCGCGAGCATCTCCGGACCGGGGCATTCGCCGGCGCGCACAAACTCTCGGGAAGGCACATTTGCAGTGCCCGGCGAAGAACCATCGGCGCGCAGATGGCGTGCGAGCGCTTTGTCAAAAATGCGATCGCGTTCGTCAGGCGCCATAGGCTTCTCCATCCTTAGAACGAAACTCCCCAGCTTTCTTGCACAGCGCGTTCATGCCGTCCGCTTTCCAGCTGCGGGGCCCGGCGATTTTGAGCGCGGCAGCAATTTTTCCAAGTCGATGGGGCTGTCACCGGCGCTATATTCGAAACAGAGAGCAATCTCCGCGTCGCTCAGCGCGGGTTGCGCCGCGGAACCGTTCGCCGCCCCAATTCCTTGGCGAAGAATGCCTTCGACCGCCTGCCGCAAATCGCGCCGCACGCTGTCCAGATGACGCGAAACGCTGGACTCGTGCTCTCCAAGCAGCCGTCCGATCTCCGCAAGCGTTTTCTCTTCGGCGTAATAGAGGCGGAGCCTTTCCTTATCCTGTGGTTCGATGAGATCCAGCGCCGTTTGCAATGCCCGGGTGAAGGATGCGACGTAGCGCTCGCGATGCGGATCGATCGGCTGCACCAGCGGTCCGAGCGGTGGCTTCGACAGTCCGTCGCCAGTCTCATCTTCGCCAAGCTCCTCAAAGCGCCGGCCGGCGCGGATGGAATCAATGTGCCGCTGGGCAAGGACAGCGCGGAGCCAGGTCTTCAGCGAACTGCGCCCATGGAAGTAACGGAAAAGCGAACGGTCCGCGCCCTTGCCACCGGCCAAACCGTACAACTCCGAAAAAAGGGAATCCGCAAGGTCACACGCTTCGGCGGAACCTGAGCTGCAGTGAAGAATTGCGGCCGCCGCCGTGCGAAGGTAAGCGCGGTAGGTGGTGAAAAAGTGCTCCCAGGCGGCCTCAACTCCTTCGGCGCATGCGGTGGCCAGGGCCATGTCTTCCAAATGCAACGCGTGGAGATATTGTTCGAGCTTTTGCGGTGTTACAGCTCCGGGTTTCAAAGCCTTTTTGGCGCTACGCTCGAGGGCGGCGGCAAATCGCTCACGCGGAACTGCCCAGCGCCCTGCCTGCGACTGTGCGTAAAACCACTCCAGGAGAGAGGTCTGGCCGTCGAACAGCCGGGAGAGATCCACCGACGGACTGTCACTGCCGCATTTTGACGCGTCTTCAGCCATTTATCGAGCGAGAAGGGCAAAGCCCCGATGGATAGGAACCAACACCCTGTCCATCAGTTGCATCCTAGAGCATAAACCTGACGGCTGGAAAGTGGTGTACAAAACTCGAACAACCCCGCCTGAACTTGCGGTATCCTATAGCTTGTTGCGTCCCCAGACCCGCAACTGAAACTGCCTCGCCGGGTTGGAACAAGGTGAGCAACGATGCGCTCGCGGGAGCATTAGCGACTTCGCGACGCTAGTACGAAAGTCCTATCGGACTCCCTCAGCCTCGTCAGTACTCTCGTACTGCTAGAGCGCATTTCCTACTCTGCAAGCGGACTTGGGAGCGCTTGTAATCCCAAGATTATGCCTGTTTGCAGACGGGAAACCCAAGAGGCAGCCCGCGGATGACAACCATGATTGCTGATCCACCACGTAAGACCACGATGGGCGTCGGTTTTCAGGCCAACCGCGACCGTTCCGGCGATCCCCAGGCGTGGAAGAAGGCTATCGGCACCAGACCGGTAGCGGCCCGCCTGGCCCTGCTCCCTGATTCGGAACCACGGTGGGACCGCATAGGTTTGAGTGCCGCCGGACAGCTTGCGATCTTCGGTTTCTTGTTCGTCATTCCCTTACTCTTCCCGCAGCAGATGAAAACGGCGTTGAATTTCCGCGTCATGGAGTTAATGCAGCCGGTTACGGAAATCCCGGTTGCGCCGCCTCCACAGCCGCCCAAGATAGAGCCCAAGGTTGCGCCGCCGGAACCAAAGCCGGTGGTGCCTGAACCGGTGAAACTGAACCCAAAACAGACGCACGTTTTTCTCGCCCCAAAAGCCGAGCTACCCAAGGTAAAGACCTTAGAGGTGAGGCCTGTTGAACTCAATCCTGTTTTCCAGCAGGTAAAAATCGATACGCCGACGAACCAGCCGAAGCGACCGAAAGATGAAGTGAAAGTCGGCAATCTTGGATCAGGCAGCGCAGCCCCTCCGACGGTCGTGGCCCCGGTGAACAAAGTGCAGACCGGCGGCTTCGGCGATCCCAACGGAATCCCCGGTAAGGGTGATGCAAACAAAGCCACGAACGTCAATCGCCTTGGCTCGCCGGCATTGCCGGGTGGGCCGGGATACGGCAACGGCACGGGCGGCGATAAGGGAATTCGCGGCGCGGTGGCAAGCACGGGTTTCGGAAACGGCATAGCGAATCCTCCGCCAAGCAGCCCCAAGCGCGGCACACTGCAAAGCACCGGCTTCGCGGACCAGACAGTCGCGACCGAAGCGCCCAAGAAGAGAGCCGCGACCACCGAAGACGCCACAACGCCTGTTGATATCCTGGACAAGCCACGTCCGGAGTACACCGCGGAAGGGCGTACTCTGAAGATCGAAGGTGACGTTGTTCTCGAGATGGTATTCCTCGCGAGCGGCAGCATTCAGGTGAACCGCGTGGTAAGCGGTCTGGGCCACGGTCTGGATGAAGCAGCAACTCGCGCGGCGCAACAAATCAAATTCAAGCCGGCAAAACGCGAGGGTCAGCCGGTGGATTTCCCGGCGCGCGTGCGAATTGAGTTTCGTTTGGCTTACTGAGGGGGAGAGAGCAGATGCGTAAGGCAGCGACATTTATTTTTGTTTTTGTCTTGGGCGGGGTAGGCGCCATTGCCGCCGCGGCGGCCCCCAAGCCGGCCGATCAGCCGCGGACCATGGACGAGGTTATCGACCGCGTGATCACCAACGAAAACCGGGGCAACCAGCAGATCAAGCAGTATTCGCCACTGGTTGAGACCTACATCCAGAACCTCAAGCCTGATAAGGAACTTGGCTACATCCCCGCAGGCGACAAGTATTTCCTTGGCCGCGCGGACTTCTCCAAGGGCGTCACGCTGGTCTCCTTGACGGACACTAACGGAAAGGGGAAAAAGATTTTCGGCTCCATCGGCAACTTCTTTTCTTTCGCGATGCAATTCCTGCCGGATGGCTTCCTGCAGATGGTCTTCATCGACACCAACGGCTTCGACAAACAGCACTACAAATTTGAATACGTGCGCCGGGAATTCCTCGGTGAAGTGCGCTGCCTGGTGTTCGACGTCACGCCCCAAGATAAGTCCGGCAAGGGCCGGTTTCTGGGCCGCATCTGGGTTGAAGATCAGGACTTCAACATTGTCCGCTTTAACGGCGCCTACGGCGGCGGCGGGCACTCCAGCTGGTATTTCCACTTCGACAGCTGGCGGACCAACGTCCAGCCCGGGATTTGGATGCCTTCGTTCGTGTATAGCGAAGAGAAAGATTTGCATTATGCGCTTGCGAAGAAATTAGACTTTAAAGCGCAAACGCGGCTGTGGGGCTATAACCTGGGCCACGCCAGCCAGGAACAAGAATTGAGCAAGATCCTGGTGGAGACACCGGTGCAAGACGAAACTAAGACCGCGAACGACCTTACCCCCATTCAGGCGCAACGGTCCTGGGACCGCCAGGCGGAAGATAACGTGATTGATCGGCTGGAGCGCATCGGGCTCATCTCACCGAAGGGGGAAGTCGACAAAGTGCTCGAGACGGTAGTCAACAATCTCGAGGTCACCAACAACATAGACATAGAACCCGACGTCCGCTGCCGCGTGATGACGACCACGACGCTGGAATCCTACACCGTCGGCCATACCATCGTGCTGAGCCGCGGCTTGATTGACGTGCTTCCCGATGAAGCCAGCCTGGCCACCATCATAGCGCACGAGCTTAGCCACGCCATTCTCGGCCATCGCCTCGATTCCAGCCTTGCTTTCTTCGATCAATTGCTAATTGAAGACAAGGAAACTTTCCGCCATTTCGGATTTGCGCGGACTCCCGACGAAGAGAAAGCTGCCAACGCAAAAGCGATCCAGATCTTGAATAACTCGCCCTATAAAAACCAACTCGCGAACGCCAACCTCTTCCTGACCGCGCTCGCGACGCGCGAGAAGGAAATCCCGAACCTGATTAGCCCGCACCTCGGCGATCGCGTGCCGGTCATCGGCGATCTCAGGGCCTCGATGCCGACCGACCAGAAGCAAAACGCCCAGATGATCACCGCACTTCCGATTGGCGGACGCGTGAAGCTGGATCCATGGAACGACAGGCTGGATCTCATCAAGAGCAAGCCAGTGGGGACCGTGGCGGAACGTGAGAAGATGCCGTTCGAAGTTACACCGTTCATGCCTTACTTGATCCGCTACACCACCGAAGCACCCAAGCCCATCGCGGCCAGTGCGACCATACCGACGGATCCGAAAACCGGCGAATCGGCGCCTGGCAAGCCCTAGTTAGATACTTCAAGTCTTGCAGAATTAACGGCCCGGAGAAAACTTCTTCACTGGGCCGTTTTGCCTTGCTTGCCACCTCTTATTTCTTGGGCGTGTTCCTCACTGCGGTGAAGAAAGCTCTCTCATCAGCCTATAATTGAAGTCCAAGCCGTCGTAAAAATCCTGCACGCCAACGCGCTCGTCCTTTCCATGCTCGCGATTGTCGTTCTTATCAAAAAACATGCACGAGATGCCGTAGGTCGGGATGCCGGCAATGCGCGTGTACTTCCCGTCAGTGGCCCCAGTGGACATGGTCGCGACGAGAGGAACGCCCGGCCAAACGACGCTCAAAACTTTTTCCATGGCCTGCGTCACTTCGGGGAGCAGCGGCGACGGAGGCACGGGGACAACGGGCACCACCTTGCCGTCCGGAGCTAGCTGCGGAACGACACTGACCTTGACTTTCGGATCGTTCGCCACGCGCTCGAGTGCCTTGTGAACTTCCTCCGGGTCTTCGCCAGGGAAAATCCGACAGTTGACGTTGGCGCGCGCGGTTTGCGGAAGTGCGTTTGGCGCGTGCCCGCCGGAAAGCATGGTGGCGACGCACGTGGTGTGCAAGAGCGAATTGTAATAAGGCATGGCCGAGAGCCGCTGCACCGCCGCAGGATCTGGCGGTTGCTCGGCCACAGCTTTCATATCCGCCGAAAGCTGTCCGGTGGTCATCGCCGCGTTCCGCTCGAAATAGTTGCGCGTGATTTCGTTGATCTTCACGGAGAACGAAAACGATTGCAGGCGGGACAGCGCGCCGGCCAAGTGGTAGATGGCGTTGTCCGGGCTGGGGACCGAGCTATGCCCGCCGGGATTCAGCGATTCGAATTGAAAATCCACATAGACTTTTTCGCTGGCCTGAATACCCGCGAGCAGCCGTTTGTCTTTGTCCTTTTCGAATTCCCCGGCGTCCAGGTTGATGCAGTATTCCGCGTCCACCCAGTCGCGATGCTCCTTGAGCAGCCAATCCACGCCGTTAAAGTTACCTCCCTCCTCATCGGCGGTGAGCGCGACGATCAGATCACGATCGGGAAGAAAGCCTTCTTTTTTCAGGCGGATGAAATTAGTAACAAGGATGGCATCGCCTTCCTTCATGTCTTCGGTGCCGCGGCCGTAGAAGTAGCCGTCTTTCTCGATGAATTCGAAAGGATCGGTGGTCCAGTCGGAGCGGAGCGCTTCGACAACGTCGAGGTGTCCGATGAAAAGAATGGGCTTGCGTTTTCCGGTGCCGCGAAAACGCGCGACGAGATTCTTCTTGCGTTCGTTCGGCCCGGCTACTTTGATATCACCATCGGGGAAGCCTCCGTCGCGCAATTGCTTGGCCATGGCCTCCGCAGCGGTTGTCACATTACCAACGGAAGCGGTGGTGTTGATCTCAATGAGCTGCTTGAAAATATCGTGAGCCAATTGCTTCGTTTGATCTTGACCTTGAGTTCTTTGTCGGGGCGCACAGCTTGCGATTAGACAAAATAATAAGATCCAGCGTATCCCTCTTTGCATTTATTCTCCTCAGAGCGAATGATCACGAAAAAGGCAGCTGGCCCGCGGGTGATGCCGGCCGCACCGCGAGGGCATAGCGCAAGCAGCGCGACAGATAGGAGGCCGCCCAAAACAGCAGAATCATGCCAACCCCGCGGTCCAGCACAAGAAACACGGCAAAAGCAATAAATACCGCCAATCCCGTTCGATCGGGCCTCATCAGCGGCGATTCCACACGGCTGTTCACAAATCGTGCCAGTTCCCGCGGCCACTTGAAAACCCAATACAACCCATAGACGGGAATCAAATGAAACCACGCCGCACGCAACGGCTTGACGGAATACGCACCGGCTGTCGCCAGCGCCAGGACGACATGATACTCATAGACGCAAACAAGCCAATAAACCAAGCTGACGAAATTCGCGAGAAACAGATACAAAGGAGGGATGATCAGCGGCTCTTTGGCTAGCTCCGGATGCAACGTGACGGCAATCATTTCCGCAATCAGCGTCGCGGCACCCAATAAGTAACCAATCCAGATGCGGGGAAACGGGGGCAACGCCCCGGGTTCCGCCTCTTGTTCTTGTGATTCTCCGCCAAACCAATCCATTCCGCCCTCGATGAATCTGCTTTGGGAGCGTAACGGCCCAGCTGCTCCCCCGTCAAACCATTTGGGGTAGCAACCGCGTTCCTGTATTGCCGCGAGTTGCCTCACCCAGCGTGCCTTACATAGACTTGCAGAGTTCCTATAACGGAGGAAAAGATGACATCGTCTACAAGACGCGCCGCACAGTTCGTCCTGGGCGCTGTGATATTCGCTGCGGGAATCGCGGCGGGCTCGCTGCATGCGCGCAGCGCGCCGGTGCAGAACCGCTTCGGCCTGCCAAGAACGGTGCTGCACGTGGTCGTGTACAAATTCAAAGACAATGTGTCGAATTACGACCGGGAAAAAGCGATTAGTGGCATCAAGGACATGGCTGGAAAAATTCCTGGCATCAAAAACGTCTGGCTGAAAACGTCGCGCAACCAGATCAAGGACTTCAGCGGCGTGTACGCGATCGAATTCACGGGCGCCGAAGCTGCCGCCGATTACGCCGAGAGTCCCATTCATGAGGCGTGGTCCAAGACGTGGCAAGAGCAGCGCGAAAACAGCCTTTCTTTCCAGGTTTCAAATCCCTGACCACTTCGCCGCTCAGCCTTCGCGCATGATTCCGTATCTTCGGCGAATCAGGCGATCCGCCGCGCTATCCGTCAGCAGCCACTTGGCCCATTTCGCGAATGTCGCGAGTGAGGTTACGCCGTAACGGGCCTTTGGCCGCGGCGCCTCAATGGCTTTCAGCATGATGCGCGCGCAGTCTTCTGGTGTGGTTTTGGACTGTGCCCGCGTGCTCGACGCGCTTCCCAAATAGGACGCATAAATCTTGGCGTAGGGTCCCCCCTTGAATTTTTCCTGGTACGGCTGCGCCAGGTCCATGGCCGTACTTTGAATGTTGGTCATGATATAGCCGGGCTGGATGAGAATGGTGTGGATCCCGAAAGGATAGAGTTCGTGGCGCAATGCGTTGCTTAACGCTTCGATGGCATGTTTCGAAGCGCTGTAGGCGCCTTGGTTTGGAGCGGTCACAAAACCAGAGACCGAGCTCATCATTAAGATGCGCCCTTTCCGGCGTTCGCGCATCTGGGGAAGAACCGCCTGGGTCACGCGGATCACCCCGAAGAAGTTCGTTTCGAATTGCCGCCGCCAGTCTTCCAGGCGCAGATCCTCGACGGCGCCAACGTAGACGAGCCCCGCATTGTTGATCAGCACGTCGATCGTGCCTGCCCTCTGATAGACGGAAGCAACGGCCGTTTTCACCGAGTTGTCGTCACAAACGTCCATTTCCAGAGTTTCCAGCGGCAATTTCTTCTCTTTCGCCAAGTCATCCAGCTGCTCACGCTTCTCCCCGGAGCGCCCCGCCGCAAAGACGCGGTAGCCTCGCTCCGCGAGCAACAGCGCCGCGGCCTTCCCCAATCCATCCGTGGCACCGGTAATCAAAACCGTCTGAGCTCCACGCTCCGCGTTCATTCCGCCCCCTTATCGCGCTGGCTATCGTATCGCGAATTGGAACGGGTCGCTCCGAGCGTGTCGTCGTCTCGCTTTCGGCACAGGAGGCCGAGGCGCTGATCTCTGGATCGATTAGGATTGCTAGACTAATTGCACTTCCTGCGTTCTAATCGCAACGCTTGGGTGAGCGTGCATGCCGGCCGAAGAAAACCACTTCATCCCTGTACCTGAAAAAAAGTGGTGGCTCGGCTTTTGGAGCCTGATTGCCACGCAGTTCCAAGGCGCTTTCAACGACAACGGCCTGAAATTCTTTGTGATTTTCCTAATCCTTGGCACCAACCCGACGGCTTCGCAGAAGGATTTCCTGGTCTTCGTCATTGGAAATCTATTTGCCCTTCCATTCATCCTGTTTTCGATGGCAGGTGGGTACCTGGCAGACCGTTTCAGCAAACGAAATGTGACCGTCGCCACAAAGATCTTTGAAGTTTGCGCGATGCTTTTCGCCATGTACGCCTTCACGCGTGGTAATCCCCTCATCGCATATGCTGTGATTTTCCTAGCAAGCACTCAAGCCGCTTTCTTCGGCCCTTCGAAATACGGTCTGCTTCCGGAACTCCTGCCGGACAGATTGCTGTCCTGGGGCAACGGCATCCTTGAACTCACGACGTTCCTCGCGATTATTGCAGGTGCGGTAATCGGGCCCTTGCTGGCGCAGAGATTTCATGGCCGGGAAGCAATCGCAGGCCTGATTTTCGGAGCATGTTCCCTCTTTGGATTGATGACCAGCTTCGGGATTTCCCGTGTGGTTCCGGCCGACTCCTCCAGGACATTCCGTTTCAATATTTTTGGTGACCTAAAAAAACAAATCCAACTCGTCCGGCCAGACCGGGTCCTGCACCTCGCCATTGCCGGCAATACTTACTTCTGGTTCCTCGGCGCACTGCTCCAATTCGTGATTGTTTTTTACGGCCGCGAAGTTCTGCATCTCGACGAGACGCGCGGCGGTTATTTGCAAGCGGCGCTTGCCATCGGCATTGGCGTCGGGAGCTACGCCGCCGGGTTACTTTCGGCTGGAAAGATCGAATACGGCCTCATCCCGCTTGGCGCCATTGGCATGTCGGTGTTTGCTCTGGCTATTTCCTTCCACGGATTGACTTTCGTTCAAGTGCTCCTTCTTTTGGGGGCACTCGGGTTTGCGGGTGGATTCTTTGTCGTTCCCATCAACGCGTTGATTCAACACCGGCCAGAGGAAAACCACAAAGGGAGTGTCATCGCATTTGCCAATTTTCTATCGTTCGTTGGCGTGATTGTGGCGTCCGCGATCTATTCCGGCTTCACTCACTATCTGCATGTGGGACTGGCGTCCTTCTTCCTGTGGACCGCATTCATGTCGCTCGCGGCCACTGCGTACGTGATTTATCTGCTCCCCGATTCCCTGCTTCGTTTGCTTCTTTGGATTGCCACGAACACGCTGTACCGCCTGGATGTTGTAGGGCGGGAAAACGTGCCGGCGCGTGGCGGAGCGCTGCTGACCCCTAATCATGTTTCCATGGCCGACGCCGTGCTGCTCATCGCGTCGATCGATCGTCCGATTCGCTTCATCATGTTCAAGGGCTCCTACGAGCACCCTCTCGTGAAACCGTTTGCAAAGATAATGGGCGTGATTCCCATCGCGTCGGATCAAGGTCCGCGCGAAATAATCCATTCCCTGCGCCTCGCTACAGATGCACTGAAAAACGGCGAAGTCGTTTGCATCTTTCCGGAAGGCCAGATGACGCGTATCGGCCAGATGCTGCCCTTTCGCCGCGGCATGGAGCGCATCATCAAGGGCGTCGACGTGCCCATCATTCCCGTGAATCTGGACGGCGTGTGGGGGTCGATCTTCAGTTTTGCAGGCGGGCGATTTCTTTGGAAATTCCCGCGGCAAATTCCTTATCCGGTGCGAGTCACGTTTGGAAAGCCGCTGTCCCCGACAGCCTCTTCACAGGAAGTCCGCCGCGCGGTGCAGGATCTCGGCGCGGAGGCTTTCGCGCGCCGCAAGAAGCGTATGCACACGCTGCCCGAATCATTCATCTATTCGGCGCACAGGCATCCCTTCCGTTTCGCGATGGCCGACGGGCAGAGGCCCAAGCTGAATTGGTTTTCGGCGCTGGTGGGGGCCCTGGTCCTCGCGCAGCGCTTGCGAAAGCAGTGGCATGGCCAGGAAATGGTCGGCATCCTGTTGCCGCCTTCGGTTCCTGGCGCGCTTGTGAATTTCGCCGCCATGTTGCTGGGCAAGGCGCCGGTAAACCTGAACTACACCGTTTCGAATGAGACGCTGGCTTCCTGCGCGCAACAGTGCAACTTGAAAACAGTGGTCACCGCGCGAGTCTTTCTTGAAAAGGTCAAAATCCAGCCTCCCGGCGAAGCGATTTTCATCGAGGACGTGGCCAAGGACGCCGGCTTCGGTGAGCGTGTCGCCGCTGCATTAGCTGCAAGCCTCCTGCCGGCAAAGGCCCTCTCGAAATATGCGGGTTGCGATCGCCGCGCGTCGCTGGATGACATCGCCACGATTATTTTTTCCAGCGGCTCGACTGGTGACCCTAAAGGCGTCATCCTCACCCACTACAATATTGCTTCGAACGTGCAGCAGCTCAACCAGGTTTTCATGCTGCACGCCGAAGACCGCATCATGGGCATCCTTCCGTTCTTTCACTCGTTCGGATTCACGGGCACGCTTTGCCTGCCCGCCGCCACCGGCATCGGCGTCGTCTTTCATCCCAATCCGCTGGATTCCCGCGTCATCGGCGCCCTTGTCAACAAGTACGCGGTCACCATGCTTCTCGCGACGCCGACGTTCCTGAATGCCTATACGCGCCGCTGCGCCCCGGAAGAGTTTGGTAGCTTGCGATTTGTTATGGCGGGCGCGGAAAAATTGCCCGACCGCATTTCGCAAGCCTTCGAGGATCACTTTGGCATACGGCCGCACGAGGGTTACGGCTGCACAGAATGTTCCCCTGCGGTCACCGTGAACACAATCGATTTTCGCGCAGCGTCTTTCCGACAGGTCGGGGCGAAGCGCGGCAGCATTGGCCACCCGTTGCCGGGAATCACCGTCAAAATTGTGGACCCAGACACATTGCAGCCTGTGGGAGTGGATGAGCCGGGCCTGCTGCTCGTCCGCGGCCCAAACATCATGCGCGGCTACCTCAACAAGCCGGAGAAAACCGCCGAGGTTCTCCGCGACGGATGGTACAACACGGGAGATATCGCGAGGATGGATGAAGATGGTTTCCTGCGCATCACCGACCGCCTAAGCCGCTTCAGCAAAATTGGCGGCGAGATGGTGCCGCACATCAAAGTCGAGGACATCCTGCAGGAACTGGCCGGCGTGACGGAACAAACTTTTGTCGTAACCGCCGTGCCCGATGAGAAGAAAGGTGAACGCCTCGTCGTGTTGCACACGCTGGATGAGCCCAAGCTGGAAGAATGTCTCGAGAAATTGGGGAAGAGTGACCTGCCCGCCCTATGGCGGCCGCGCAAGGACCAGTTTCTGCGCATCGAGAATCTTCCTTATCTCGGCACCGGAAAGCTCGATCTGCGCAAAGCACGCGGGTTAGCATTGCAGATGACGCAACACACGCTCCACGAATAGTTGCTCGTTGCCTGGCGATGAAGAACGCTTTATGACCCAAGCCGAAGACTCCGGCCGCCGGCGCAGCCTGCTCTTGCGTTTGCTCGTGACCGGAATTGTCCTCGCGCTGTGGTTTTGGACGCAATCACTGATCGGCGCGCGAACCGCTCCTGCATCCGGCATCGGCGACGCACTCCACAATCTCACCGTGGGACTCAACTCGTACTTCGCTCGCAACTCCGGTGCGGCCAACGCGCTCCTCGTCGTGAGCTCCGCGCTGATTGACGCCCTCGGCCTGTTCCTTCTGGGACGCTGGCTCTTCGGCGGAAGCATTCGCCCGTTCCTCGGATTGTTCCTGCTCATGACCCTGCGCCAATTGATGCAGGCCCTTTGCGCGTTCCCTCCGCCACCCAACATGATCTGGCACTATCCAGGCTTCCCGTCGCTCCTTGTCACTTATCATGTCGCCAACGATTTCTTCTTCTCGGGGCATACGGCGATCGCGGTCTTCGGGGCGATTGAGCTATCCCGCCTTCGCCGAAATTGGCTCACGGCCGCCGCTGTTGTGCTCGTTTTTTTCGAGGTGGCCACCGTCCTGATCTTGCGCGCGCATTACACCATGGACGTATTCACCGGAATCGTCGCCGCCCTCTGGGTTGCTAGCCTTAGTGAACGGATTTCTCCGCGGCTGGACCAGTTGATCAGTGGCAACACCTAACGCGCTGGATTCTCCGGCTGCAAGATCCTACCGAACACCTCTCCCGGCGAATAGGTGGGTATCTTTCGCGATAAGGCAGCGCGCGCCTCAACATGATGCATTGTATGTGCTCTATAGCATTGTCGTTGTGTCTAGTGCGCAGCGGTGCTACGTTTCCTGCAACACCAGGGGAGGTGCGTCCGTGCTTATTTTTCGTTTGAAAGGTTTGCAGCGCTTTTCATTAGCAGTTGCCATTTTGTTTCCCTTCTCTCATCTCCAGGCGCAAACTTCATCCCGAACTCTCAAGATCGGTTTTCTCATGGATTCCTTGAAAGT
>WNFC01012050.1_pt1 | contig 13281 bp, 13 predicted proteins | sample 5400541 | NCBI WGS metagenome assembly WNFC01 (sample SAMN13153342, study PRJNA577476) | soil metagenome | isolation source: 120 cm saprolite under Douglas fir tree site 2 hole 2 replicate 1 | place: USA:California | collected 2015-04-18
TACTTCGCCGCAAGTGGATCAAGCTCATTGACCACGTTATCAACCGCCCCATGGCGTCAACCCGATCGTTCACGAGATCATTAGATAAGCTGAATCAGCAGATACGAGTTCATATCAGACTGCCCTATCCGCCAGAATGAGCGAATGATTTCGAGGAATGATTCTTTTCAATATTGAGACGACCAACGGGCCAAGGCGCTCCTTCGTGGTCCTGGACAAGAGTTTCCTACAGGGTGTGAGCTCAGCGCAGTTGCAGTACCAAGTGCAGCAGGGATGGGTATTCGGTATCGCCGATGTCTTTTGGTACGAGCATTTCCGAAAGTGGGACCCGTGGAGACTGGCGAATCTCGTCAAGCTCAAAAGCATCGAAAAAAGTCTGGTGCTACTTCCCGGAATCGGTGAGATGTTCCGAGCCGAAGCACAGAAACACAGGCCAGCGTCGCAAGTCCTAGTAGGGAAGAGGGTCACTCTTAATCCCAAGCTTCGTGAAGGTGGACGTTTTTTTGAGCTAGACGGTCAGACCAAGGAGATTGCTAGTGGAAGGACGATGGAGCTTGAGGAGAGACTCGACGACATGGTCGCGATTTGGCGAGACTTCAAAACTCTCCCAGCATTCACGATGCAGACCAATCCGAAATGCCCAACATAGTGCGCGAACTGTCACTACAAATTCGAGACGATCGCGCAGACATACGAGGATTTCACAAAAATCACCGAATCCCTCCTTGGCCTGAACCTGAGCTGATCGATGAGCAGTGGGCATTCTTTCGATGGATTCAAGTTCAGCTACTCGCTGGTCTCGATTTTTTTGCCAGTTATGGCGTTAAGACCCAGCCGGGCCGCGAAAAGCTAATGCACGAACTTCTTGACCTTGAATATTTGATAGTGGCGCTAGTTGTGGGTGGGCTTGCCTCGCGTGAGAAGAGGATGATCGAACGTTTCAAACTGCTTCGACCTGACGGCGTTCTCCTAAAATGAAGATCGGAACAACGCGGAGCGTGAAGAAAGCTTCACTGAACGGCTTGATCGGCTCGTCTACGCGCGCTGATCTTGACCACCAAGGGGCCGAACATCGCCGCGAAATATGCTCCGCGGCGGACTGACTATCGTACGGGATTGCTTGGTCTCTACGCTGGTGGACTCTTTGGTCGAACTTGAAAACCGGCAGCTGGCCGTTCGGCGTAGGCCATGCCAGCTGGGCGCTCGGCTTTCTCGCCCTGTCCGAAGGCGCTCTCGAAACAGCCGCGGCAATCCTCGATCCCGTGGTCGGCGCTGCCGAAGCAGTCGGCGTTCATTAGTTTCTGATCGCTATGGCGCTGCCGGATGCGATCGAGGTTTTCGTCGCGACCGGCAAAGTCGAGCGGGCTGTCGCTCTGACCGACGCGCTTGCCAACTGGGGCCACAAGTTCGATCGGCCGTGGGCGCTAGCCATCTCAAGCCGCGGTCGTGCTCTGCTCAGTGCCGCGGCCGGTGATCTCGACGGCGCCGCGACCCACGCCGAACAGGCGCTCTCACATCACGAGCGCCTGCCGATGCCGTTCGAGCTCGCGCGGACATTGCTCGTACAAGGACAGGTGCAGCGCCGTCGCGGCGCGCGACGAGCTGGACGCCACGCGCTCCAGCGAGCGTTCGCGATCTTCGAAAAGGTGGGCGCGAAGCTCTGGGCTGAAAAGGCCAGCGCCGAAATCGCCCGCATCGGGGTGCGCCGTGCTTCCGCAGAATTGACGGAGGGCGAGCAACGAGTCGCTGAGTTGGCTGCGCAAGGGCTGACGAATCCCGACATTGCCGCGCGTCTTTTCATCAGTCGAAGGACCGTCGAAGCGAACCTGGCCCGTGCCTACGGCAAGCTCGGGATCCATTCGCGCGCCGAGTTAGGAGCGCTGATGGCGACGCGCAGAATCGCCAGCTCCTCCTGAGTTCCGCCCGCACTTCTGCCAGGCCCAGCTTCTAATAAATGTGGAGATGACGGATGCGGCGGCCGCGATCTTCGCGAGCCTGGTCCTCAATGCGCACGTTGAACAAATAGCCGCTATCGTTGTGCAGAGTTTCGCCGCTCGCGATTTCGCGATCCTTCTTATCCAGCTTGCGACTTCGTCAACGCTGCTCTTCGCGGTCTGCATGGTATGCCACGGCGAGCTCTACAGGCTTCGCCCGCGGACTCAAGATCTCACGAGTTACTACCTGATGGTTTCGACGGGTGGGCTTGCCGGCGGTGTCTTCTCGGCAGTCCTCGCGCCACGAATCTTCCGCGGATTTTGGGAATCGAGGCTCGCAGTGTGGTCGTGCCTCGTGCTTCTGACGATCGTGCTGATGCGTGATCGGACGTCGTGGATTCATGAACGCAGGCCGGTGACCGCGGTGCTTGTCGCCGCGCTCGCACTGACCTTGCCCGAAGCGATGACTCTGATCGCGCCATCAATAGCGTACAACGCCGCGATCGCTGCAGTGCTTGTCGCGATAGCGGTGCTTGCACTCCTATCCTCACAACGCGCCGGAAAGGTTCGCGCGGGGATCGCGACGGGAACGTCGATGCTCCTCGGAATCGCCGTGGTGGGAGCAATCTTCGTCGTGGGTACGTTCGTGAGTTTCCGCTACACGATGCTTGCCACACGAGATTTTTACGGGGTCTTCAGGATTGAAACGAATCCCGGATCGAATTCCGGCGAGTACCGATACTACGAGCTACGGAGCGGAGGTATCACGCATGGACTGCAGTTTCAGGACTCCAACCTTCGCTATCTCCCGACGGTGTATTACGGCAAGGAGAGCGGGCTCGGCGTTCTGCTGATGAATTTTCCTCGAAGTTCCTCCGACAATGGTCCTTCCGACAAACATGATCCTGCGAATTCGGCCGCCATCAGAATAGGCGTGATCGGTTTGGGAATCGGGACGGTCGCGGCTTGGGGACTCGCTGGCGACTACATTCGCTTTTACGAACTCAGCCCCACCATCATCAGGCTCGCGACCGATCCCAACGGATTTTTCACCTACCTTCGCGACTCGAGCGCCAAAGTCGATATCGTCGAGGGCGATGCGCGGATCTCCGTCGAGAACGAACTGCGTGCCGGTCTTCCGGATCGCTTCGACGTGCTGGTGCTCGACGCGTTCGCCGGCGACGCCGTCCCGATGCATCTGCTGACGCGGGAGGCGATGCGCACCTGGCTCGCGGCACTTGCTCCAGACGGTGTTATCGCAGTGCACACATCGAACCGATTCCTCAATCTGAATCCAGTGCTGGCAGGCCTCGCCCGCAACTATGGCCTTCGCGCTGGATGGATTCACGACACCGGTGACGACACGCACATGGACGAAGGCAGCGACTGGGTTCGAATGTCGCGCAACAGCAAGCTGCTGGGCATCCCCGAGATCGCATCGAAGATGAAACCGATCAACAACGGCAAATCAGTGCTTTGGACCGACGACTACAGCGACCTATTTTCGGTGCTTCGATAGAAAAATCAGATTAACATCTCTGCTAGTTCTTGCTCGGTGGTCGCGCGTGTTCGAGCCTCCTAATCCTGGAAACCAATATTCGGTGAAGACGTCGGGGCGCCGGGTATACAACGCCGCGCTAGTCGCTACCGTCGTCGTATATTTTCTTGCCCTCTACTATTTCCGCATCAGCAACCGCACCCTGAAACTCGACTTCGGCGCTTTCTATACTTGGGCGCACGCGGCTCGTATGGGGCTCGACCCATATTCGTCCGACGCGGTGATGCCTTTGTCGAGGCGGCTCGGCGTTGAGGCGATGCGCGCAAACTACCCGCCGCCCTTCTTTATGGCCCCGTGACCGCATCGCTCTTCTGGGGTCAAGTCGAGCCGTTTGTTTTGTTGATGCTGGTCATTGCGCTCCGGAATTCGGTGGCTCGCAGAGACATTGTATCCGGGATCGCAGTGGGCCTGGCGGCGCTGTGTAAGATCTATCCCATTGTGATGTTGGGCTACTTCGTGTTGTCCCGCCGATGGACGGTTGTCGTGTCAACGGGTCTGACCATTCTAGGCGGGATTCTGCTGTCTATGCTCGCGTTCAGCGGCGAGGTTAATGCGGATTTCATTCATCAGCTTTCGAGAACCGCGGGCGAGAAGTTTTGGCCGTACACGATGAACGCGTCGCTGAGCGCAGTTGTCGCAAAGAGCCTCTGGATGGTGGCGGGCCAAAACTTCGGTCCAGGATTGAAGATGTTGAGAATCGCGCTGATGGGGCTCGCAGTGTCAGTAGTGCTTGCGATGACGATCCGCGGAACGCTCAGCGCAAACCGGCGCGACGACGACAGCATCGGCTTCGGACTGTGGGTGGCTGCCACAGTGCTTTTCACGCCGATCGTCTGGCCGCACCACCTGACGGTTCTCTTGATTCCGCTCCGTCAAGTGACCGGCGACATTCGACACAAAAATGAAACAGCCTTCCGACTCGCCATTTGCAGCTACTGCGCCGCAGAGCTCGAGTTGCTCCTGGGTTGGCTCGGAATTCTTTTATGGCCGCGCTATGTCTTCCCGATTCAATTCGCGACAGGCTGCGCCACGTTCCTGGCGGTGCTCCTAATCTTTGGAGCAGCGTATCTGCTGGCCGTCCGCGGCGTGACATCTCAACCGGTATCAAACCCACGAAACGAACTCGGGGTCCTCTGAAGATCTGCACCCGTTGCGATCGCTAGGAGAATGCTTTCTTCAGCGCGGCTGCGGCTTCCGCGATTCCATCCTTGCCCTTGTCCACCATGTCGTTCATCGAGACGAATCCGTGCACCATGCCTTCGTAGCGCGAGACCTGCACGGGAACGCCCGCCGCGCGAAGCTTCTCTCCGTAGTCCTCAGCCTCGTCGCGCAGTGGATCGAATTCAGCCGTGATGATAAGCGCGGGCGGCAGTCCGTCGAAGCTCGCGGCGAACGAAGGTGAGGCCAGTGGATCGCGCTTGTCGGCCTCAGTGCGCAGGTAGTGACCCATGAACCAACTGATATCCGCGGGCGTCAGGATGTACTCGGTGTTGGTCTTGTGCGAGGGCGCCGAACAGGTGATGTCGGTCGCTGGATAGATAAGGAGCTGGAACACAATTTTGGGAGTCTTCTGATCGCGCGCCAGGATCGAGATTACTGCGGCCAGGTTGCCGCCGGCGCTGTCGCCGCCAACTGCGAGCCGGTTGGGATCGGCGTCGAGGCGCGCGGCGTTTTCGGAAACCCATCGCGTCGCTGCGTAGCATTCGTCAACGGCCGCAGGAAATTTCGCTTCCGGCGCGAGCCGATAATCGACCGCGACCGTCACGCATCCGGCGCCGTTGGTCAGCAAGCGGCATACGCCATCGTGCGATTCGAGATCGCCAATCACAAATCCGCCGCCGTGATAGTAAACCAGCACTGGGAATGGACCCTTGCCCGCTGGTGTGTAGATACGAACCGGGATCGATCCGGCGGGACCAGGAATTTTGCGATCGTCGACGTTGGCCACGGCGGGTCGCTGCGCGTTGCGCAACGCACGCATCTCGCTGGACTGTTTGCGCGCGGCAGCGGGTGAAAGCTCGCTGAATGAGAGCAACCCCTTCGTCATGTCGAGTAGCACTTTGACTTGTGGATCGAGCGGCATGGTTTCTCTCCTCGAGACTGAGTCTTTCCTGTGTAGCCCCGAACGAGGATCGCCGCAAGCAAGCGCGTCTCAGCCTCCACTACCGATTCGTTCGTTCGCTAACTTATGAAATCTCGTAATTTTTTGTACTGATCTATACTAAAGCAACATTCCATTTTTCCTAAAGTGGCACATGCGTTGCTCTAATAATTAAGCATGGTGCTTCCGGGCCTGAATTGCCGGAAAAAAATGGAGAACACGGCTATGAAACACAGAACATTCGTTACACTGTTCTCAGCCGCGGTCCTGGCAGTTGGGACAATCACCCCAGCTTTCGCGCAGCGCTATGCCTACGGTGATCGCGACTACCGAGACTCAGGTTACGGTCACGATGGTGCGGAAGGGCGATGGGAGCGGTTCCTCGATCAGGATCAGAACCGGGACTTTTCGCGCATCTTCCGCGCGAATCCCAACATCATTCACGACTCGAGCTACATGGATCAGTGGACTGGAGTTCGCGACCTATTCCGCAACGACCCCGAGGTGCACGACTACGCGGAGCGAACCGCTCGCAACTACGATCGGAATACGCGACCCGCTGACAAGTGGAATCGCCTGCTCGAGGCAAATCCTAACTTCGCAGAGCGCTACCGACAGAACCCGAGCATCATGAACGATTCGAATCTGGCTAACGACGAACCTGAAATCCGCGAATTCATGAGAACCAATCCTGACGTTCGCCCTTATATCGAACGGCAGGCAGGAGGCTATGGCCGCTCCGACTATGACCGCGACGAGGATCTGCGCGCTGACGCCGGGCTGGATAGCTATATGGCAAACCACCCGAATCTCGCGCGCAAGCTCCGCGACAATCCGTCACTGATCAACGACCAGCAGTTCGTGAGGAACCATCCCAATCTGCACGAGTACCTGCGCAACCATCCTGAGGCGCGCTACTAGTTCGCGCGCTGATCGAACGCTCGTGCGTTAACGCTGAAAGGAGGCCGGCAGCAATGCCGACCTCCTTTTTGTCAACCATGATCGTTCGTCAATTATGTTCGAGGCTCAAAATGTCGAAGCCTACTGCCGAGCGAAACCTGGCCACATTTTCAGGGCATCTACTACGTCACCAGCGGGCTCTGGCCGATTTTGCACATGCGCTCATTCGAGGCAGTGACCGGACCGAAACGCGACAAGTGGCTGGTCAAAACAGTCGGAGCGCTGATCACCGCGATCGGATCTACGCTTTTGTTTTCCTCCGCGCGCGAGCCTCGGAGTGAAACTGCTCGCAACCTCGGAATCTCGACGGCGCTCGCCCTAATCGGAATCGATTCGATTTACAGCATCCGAGGAGTGATTCCGAAAATTTATCTGATGGACGCTGCGGTCGAAGCCGCGATCGTTAGCGGCTTGTTGTCGCGGCGGCCAACGTCCGACGACTGCCCCAAATAGGGATACATACACACGTTTTCGTAATGCACCGTACTGCCGATTTCACGAACTGATCCGCACGCAAGTCATTCATAGCCCGTTAGATGGAGCATTTTCGCCGCCAAGCGGCTTGGCAACCTGTTTGCTTACCTTATTGTCACTGCCAGAAATGGGACCTCGCACAATGGAACGGCGAAATTTTCTCAAACTCGTCGCCGCCGGAGTGGCAATCGCTTCGACGAAATTTTCGACCAGAGCCGGGTCTGCAATAGCTGCCGACCAAACCCCGCCCGGCGCGAGCGCCAAGCCCGGCGGATCGATCCCATACCGGACGCTCGGGCATACGGGCGAGAAGGTATCGATTGTCGGAGTCGGCGGATATCACATCGGCCGCGCGATGGTGGGTGAGGCGGAGAGCATTCAGATAGTTCGCACCGCACTCGACAACGGCGTCAATTTTCTCGACAACTGCTGGGACTACAACAACGGGCAGAGCGAAATTCGGATGGGCGAGGCCTTGCGCGACGGATATCGCGAGAAGGCATTTGTGATGACCAAGATTGACGGCCGCACCAAGGAGTCGGCGGCGAAACAAATCGACGAGTCACTAGCCCGGCTCCAGACCGATCGCATCGACCTCGTCCAATTTCACGAAGTGATCCGAATGAACGATCCCGAGCGAATCTTCGCGACCGGTGGCGGGATGGAAGCAGCGCTCGACGCCAGGAAAGCCGGCAAGCTTCGCTACATCGGATTCACCGGTCACAAAAGCCCGCAGATACATCTGCATATGCTTGAGACAGCGTCCAAAAACGGATTCACCTTCGATACCGTCCAGATGCCGCTTAACGTGATGGACGCGCACTTCGACAGTTTCGAAAAACTCGTGCTGCCGGTCCTCGTCGAGAAGAACATCGGCGTGCTCGGGATGAAGACCATGGGCGACGGACATTTCCTGCGCAGCGGAGTCGTCACGCCGATCGAGTGTTTGCACTATTCGATGAGCCTGCCGACCAGCGTCGTGATCACCGGATGCGATTCGATGCGAATACTCGATCAAGCGCTCAACGCCGCCCGCTCGTTCGAGCCAATGTCGGAATCCGCCAAGGCGGAACTCCTTGCGAAAACCGCGAAGATCGCGAGTGCCGGCAAATTCGAGCTGTACAAGACAACTCAGAATTTCGATGGCACGTCAGCCAACCCGCAATGGCTTGGATAATTTGGACGACGGACATTATACGGCAGACAAGCCGCTATGGCTTGTCTGATGTTTAAGGAGAGTAACTGTGAAAAAGAAAAAGGTGTCCTCAATTCTGCTCGGCGCGACGCTGTCGCTCGCGCTGGGGGCGTTCACCTCGAATGCATTCGCACAGGGAGCCGGCGGAGGCGCCGCGAGTGGCACTTCTGGAGTCAACGCGGGCGGCGGCTCGGACTCGAGCGGTGGTTCCGCGAGCGGCGGCGCCAGCGCAGGAACCAGCATGGATACGTCTGGCTCCGCCACCGGTTCGGCCAGCGGCGGCGCTAGCAGTGGAACCAGTATGAACGCGATGGGCGCGAACGGCTCCGCCAGCACCAGCATGGGTGCCAGCTCAGGTCCGGTCCGCGGTTCTGCGCCAAGTCCGTCAGGCTCGGATGCTGCGAGTGGCCCCGGTGTCAGTTCGATGAATCCGTCGGCCGGCGCGAATAACACCAATAACGCAACCGCGATGAACCCCGCGAATCCCGATACCGGAGCGGGCCCCGGCTCGAGCGCATCGACGGATACGACCGCCAACGCGCCCAGCCGCATGCCTGCTTCCGAACCGAGTCTGAGTCCCGCGCCTAAGACTCCGTAGTGCAGAGTACGTAGCGATTAACGCAAACGGTGCCGCGCCGCCCGCAACAGTCCTTGCGGCGCGGCACCCTATTGAGCGACACAGTTTTTCAAGCGGCCAATCCTCCAGCGAATCATCTCGCATCGCCCGTCGAAACAATAAACGCCATCGCCGTCGTGCTAGTATGATTCGCGCATGATGGCATCAATTCAGCGGATCGCGCGGGCCGCATCGGAGGCGATGGGCAGGGAATCATGGCTCGTCCGGCAACTCCGTCCGGCCTACGAATCCACCTTGCAGTTGATCAGCGCCGGCCGCGGCGTGCGATGGGAAATAAATGGCGTTCCGTTCCGAATCGATCCGCATTATCGAAATCGCATGGGCCAGGACTACGACGCTTCGGTCGCGCAATTTCTAAGCGAGCGGGTTAAGCAAGGTGCGATTTGTTTTGACGTGGGTGCAAACGTCGGCGTTTACGTTCTCCAGTTCGCGCATTGGTCGGGTAGCAGTGGGCGCGTAATCGCGTTTGAGCCAAATCCTGCCGCGGCTGAAGTTCTTTCCCGGCACGTTCGTCTCAATGAGATCGAGGCGATGGTGACTATCGAGCAAAGCGCAGTTGGAAGCGCGCCGGGAACCGCCACGCTTTATCGTGCCGAGGCTGACGGCATGAGCCGCCTCGGAGAACCGAACGAGCTTCTGGGTGACCGCGCACAACCAATCGAGGTTCCGGTCATAACAATCGATGAATTCTGCGCGCGCACCAACCTAACTCCAGACTGGCTTCTAATAGATATCGAGGGTTTCGAGTTCGCCGCGCTTCGTGGAGCTGCGCGGATGCTCGAGCGTCAACGTCGGAAGCTCGGTCTGGTGGTCGAGATGCACCCGAACCTGTGGAATTCAGACGCGACTTCGCGTGCCGACGCGGAGCGTTTTTTGTCGGAAATGGGATTGTGCGCGATTCCACTCACCGGGCAACGAGACCCAATGGGAGATCACGGACTGGTTCATCTGTCCTGGATCTGAACTGCGCCGATTTCGACGCCTGCGAACATCCACCCAGACCCTAGAACAACTTTACCAACTGCTTACCCACGTTCTCGCCCTTGAGCAGACCGATAAACGCGCGCGGCGCGTTCTCGATTCCATTCGCGATCGTCTCGCGATATTTGATTTTGCCGTCGCGAACCCATCCTGCGAGTTCCTCGACTGCCTTACCGCTCTGCGCCGCGTGATCCGAGACGATGAAACCTTGCAGCTTGACCCGGTTGATCAGCAGCATCACGAAATTGTCGAGTCCGTGCGGTTTGACCTCGTTGTACTGCGAGATAAGCCCGCAGAGTGGAATTCGCGCGAACGGATTCAGTTGCAGCGCGATCGTTTCGAGGATCTGGCCACCGACGTTCTCGAAATAAATATCGATTCCCTTGGGCGCCGCCGCGCGGAGATCCTTGGCGAGATTTCCGCCCTTGTAATCCACGCACGCATCGAAGCCGAATTCCTTCACCACCAAATCGCACTTCGCCTTCCCGCCAGCGATTCCCACCGCGCGGCATCCTTTGATCTTCGCGATCTGTCCCGCGATGCTGCCGACGGCTCCTGCAGCCGCTGAGACGACCACGGTCTCGCCGGGCTTGGGCGACCCGATATCGAGCATTCCCAACCATGCGGTGAATCCGGGCATCCCGACCGCGCCGAGATATGCCGAGAGTGGAACCAGCTTGGGATCGACCTTCTGCAACCCGGCGCCATCGGACACGCCGTACTGTTGCCATCCGAAATATCCGGTCACCGTATCCCCGGCTTTGAACTTTGGATTGTCGGATTCGACGACCTCGCCCGCGGTGCCGCCGACCATCACCTGCCCGATCTGCACATTGGGCGCATACGACTGCATGTCGTTCATGCGCCCGCGCATATACGGATCGAGCGAGAGATAAAGATTTTTCACCAGCACCTGGCCGGCACCGGGCTTCGGAATATCAGTCTCAACGGCTTTGAAATCACTTTCCTTGGCCCACCCAACCGGACGGTTCGCAAGCGTCACCTGAATATTTTTGTCGCTCATCTTGTGACTCCCCCACAACATTCGCACATGAGCCCCAAAGGCTCAAAGGAATATGGGGAACGAAAAATACAGCGACCTTTCATTGACGAGTTGTTTGAAGAAATCCCGCACACTCGCTAGGTTTGCGCGAGAGAGGCGATATCGAGGTGAAATCGCGATGGACAAAAAGCTCAAGCTCGACATCTATAAGAAGATCGTTCTCAGCCGCCGGCTCGAGGAACGCGTCGCCGAACTGATCAAAGCGGGCAAGGTCGGCGGATTCATGCATCCAGGCGTCGGCCAGGAAGCTTTACAGGTCGCGGCGATCGCGACGCTCCGCCCCGACGACTATTTGCTGTATGCGCATCGCGGAGTCGCGTACTGGGTCGCGCGCGGAATCCCGATCGAAAAAGTCCTCTGCGATTTGGCGGGACGAGAGGGCGGCACCAATCGCGGCAAGGGCGGCGTGATGCGCGTCGTGTATCCGGAGCTCGGAGTGCTCGGCGAAAGCGGCACGCTCGGCGGATGCTTCCCGATTGCGGCGGGCGCGGGACTCTCGATCAAGGTCAAGCACGAGGACAAAGTCGTCCTCTGTTTTTTCGGCGACGGAACCTCGAACCGCGGGACCTTTCACGAGAGCTTGAACTTCTGCGCGGTCAGGAAACTGCCGGTCGTTTTTCTGTGCGAGAACAACGGCTGGGCAGTATCGATGCCGACCGAGAGATCTACTGCCGTCAAAGATATCGCGGATCGGCGCCATGGCTATGCGATGCCGGGAAAAACGATCGACGGCAACGACGTCGAGCAGGTCTTCGACGCCATCACCGAAGCGGTCAAGCACGCGCGCTCCGGTCACGGGCCGTCGCTCGTTGAGGCGAAGACCTACCGCCTGTGGGGACATTGGATCGGCGACCCGGATTCGTATCGCTCGCGCGAGGAAGTTGAGAAGCATTGGCGTCGCGATCCGCTCCCCATTTACGAGCGCAAGCTGATAGACGAGAAAGTGCTCGTCGAATCGGCGCGCGCGGAGATCGACGCCGACGCGCGCGCGCAGATCGATCGCGCGATGGCGTTCATGGACAAGCAGGCGTTTCCCCGCCCGGAGACCGCGCTCGAAGACCTTTACGCCTGAGTCATCACCCGCACTAATCCAGGTAAAAGAATATGCGAACGATCACATATGCAGAGGGAATCAAGGAAGCGCTCGAAGAAGAGATGCGCCGCGATGCGAGCGTCATCCTCTACGGCGAGGACGTCGCCAACTTCGGCGGAATTTTCCGGATCACCAGCGGGCTGAAAGAACAGTTCGGCGATGAGCGCGTTTTCGATACGCCGATTTCGGAGAACGCATTCGTCGGCGCCGGCGTCGGCGCGGCGTTGACCGGCCTACGCCCAGTGGTGGAATTGCAGTTCGCGGATTTTCTCTTCACCGCCGGCGACGAGATCGTGCTGAAGGCCGGTATGTGGCGCTATGCGCACGGCGGCGCGTACAAAGTCCCGATGGTCGTGCGATGTCCGTCGGGCGCGGCGGGAGTTGGACCCGAGCACGGCCAATGTCCCGAGGCGTTCTTCATGCACGCGCCGGGCCTCAGAATCGTATCGCCTGCGACGCCCGCCGATGCCAAGGGTCTGTTGAAAAGCGCGATTCGCGACGACAATCCCGTCCTCTATTTCGAGCACAAACTTTTGTACGCGACCAAGGGCGAGGTGCCCGACGATCCCGATTACCTGGTCCCGCTCGGCAAGGCGGCGATTCGCCGCGAAGGTGACGCGCTCACGCTGGTCGCGATTTCCGCGATGGTGCCGAAGGCGATGAAGGTCGCCGAGCGGCTCGCGAAGGAAGGGCATCATATCGAAGTGATCGATCCGCGTTCGTTGAATCCGTTCGATCGGCCGGCGATCATCGAGTCAGTGAAGAAGACCGGCAAAATCGTGGTGGCCGAGGAAAGCTACAAGACACTTGGCGTCGGTGCGGAAATCGGCGCGACGCTGATGGAAGAAGCGCTCGAATTTCTCGACCGGCCGCTCCGAAGAGTCGCGATTCCCGACGTGCCCATTCCGACCGCCGCGGTGCTCGAGCAGTTCGTGATTCCCAATGAAGAAAAAATCTACGCCGCCTGCCGCGAGTTGCTGGCCTGAAATCGCACGCGCTAATCCGCTGATTTAAAAAATGCCGTTCACGATCCAAATGCCCAAGCTCGGTCACACGATGACGGAGGGCACCGTCGTAAAATGGCACAAGCACACTGGCGACCAGGTGCGCCAAGGCGAAGCGGTCCTGACGGTCGAAACCGACAAAGCCGAAGTCGAGATCGAATCGCCAGAGGGCGGAGTGCTCGCGCGAGTGCTTGCCGACGAAGGCAGCGTCGTCGGAGTGGGGCTGCCGCTCGGTGAGATAATCCGGCCCGGCGAAACCGCAGGCGACGCAGCGCCGCCAA
>WNFC01009646.1_pt1 | contig 13280 bp, 8 predicted proteins | sample 5400541 | NCBI WGS metagenome assembly WNFC01 (sample SAMN13153342, study PRJNA577476) | soil metagenome | isolation source: 120 cm saprolite under Douglas fir tree site 2 hole 2 replicate 1 | place: USA:California | collected 2015-04-18
TGGTTCGCAGCACGGCCGCGCTTCCATGTGCATTTCACTCCGACCTATGCCTCGTGGCTGAATCAAGTGGAGATTTGGTTCAACCGGATTACGCAGCGGGCCATTCGTCGCGGAACGTTTCGCAGCGTGAAAGAGTTGGTCGAGAAAATCGACCAATACGTCCGGACCTCCAACACCCACGCCCACCCTTTCACCTGGACCGCCACGGCGGATTCGATCTTCGCCAAAGTCCAGCGACTATGTGAACGTATTTCCGGGACAGGACACTAGGCCAGCACCTTAAATTATGATTCTTCTGCGATCGAGTGTAAATGCAATTTCTTTCTTCAAACAGACTACAAGCTATTTCAAAACCCTCCATAAGACGATCATGAAGCAAGCGATATGAAAGAATGCACAGTAAATCTTGAGCGATCGGTCATAGCGAACCACCAGATGCCGGAAGTTGCCGAGCCATGCGAAGGTGCGCTCGACTTTCCAGCGCCTTCGGTAGCGTCGCAGCGCTCGTCCGTCTTGGGCCACCGGTATGCTTCGATTCCGGCGATGCGGCGCAATCAATTCGATCCCGCGCGTCGCCAGCCGTTTTCGCTGCGGGTCACTGTCGTAACCACGATCGGCGAGTTTTGGAACAGCTTGTAAGAGTTTTCTGCGACAATTTCCGCGCCCGTGAGAGTTCGCGGAGTGTGCATTAGATTCTTCGTGGGCTCGCACGAATCCGACTTGCCTAGTCTCGGACGGCTCTTATTAGATGCCAGGCCAGCGGATTCCAATTCCCGCTTGTCCTACGGGCCAAATAGTCCCTGGCCGAAGGACAGTACGCACGCCAAACCTGGAATGCTTTGACCTCCTGCTCCAAAACTGTTCTGCATGCCAGTAGTAAGGGTACTAATCTCCTTCTATCCTGCTCGCGAAGTTCGGGCAGGACAGAGCAGCTATCTCCGCGGGCCCCACGCCCGTCCCAGCTAACGAGCTGACCCACGCCCAAAGGAAGTGAGAAAAGTGAAAACAATCGTAAGAGGATGGGTGTGTACGGTAGGTGCCGTGATTCTAAGCTGTTCTGCAGCGCTCTTGAGCGGTTGCTCAGGTTTGGTTTCTAAGCTGTTCTGCAGCGCTCTTGAGCGGTTGCTCAGGTTTGGTTAGCAGTGCCAACAACCCGCCCCCTGCGTCGACTCTTGTCATTACGAACGTACAAACCGGGTCGGTGACAACCTCTAGCTCGCAGGTCGTTTGGACAACAAACACTCCTGCCAACTCGTCGGTCTCTTACGGAACCACCCCGGCCTACGGAACTAGTACGCCAGTTGATTCGGCGATGGTTACGAGCCACCAGGTGACGCTTTCCGGTTTGGCGGCCGGCACGACCTACTATTACCAAGTCAATTCGACCGACTCCAAGGGTAACCACGGGCATGGTGGCAACACGCTCAAGACTGCAGGTTTCAGTATAACCGGCACGATCAATCCGACGGCGGCCGGCAATGGAGCGACAGTGGCGCTGAGCGGGACGGCGAGCGCCGGTACCACAGCGGACAGTTCGGGTAATTACATATTCACCGGCCTGCCGAATGGGCCTTACATGGTTACGCCGACGTACGCCGGCTATGCGTTCACGCCAGGCAATCAAAACGTGACGGTGAACGGAACGAACGTGACGGGAGTGAACTTCACGGCGACATCGCAGACCTTTAGCATCTCCGGAACAATTAGTCCTGCGGCAGGAGGAAGCGGGGCCACAGTGACGCTGAGCGGGGCGGCGACCGCCACGACAACTGCCAACAGTTCAGGAGCGTACACGCTCACTGGATTGACGAGCGGGTCTTACGCCATAACTCCGAGCAACGCCCGTTACACCTTTACTCCGTTGAGCCAGAATGTGACAGTGAGCGGGGCCAACGTTTCGGGAGTGAACTTCACAGATAATGCCGTGGCGGTGGCACCGACGATCACGACGCCACCGGCGAACCAGACGGTGACGGCGGGACAGACGGCGACGTTTGCAGTGGTGGCTGGGGGGACCGCACCGCTTGGTTTCCAGTGGCAGAAGAACGGAGCGAACATCGCCGGGGCGACAGCGGCGAGTTACACGACACCGGTGACAGTGACGGCGGACAGCGGATCAACATTCGCAGTGGTGGTAAGCAACACGGTGGGGACGGTGACGAGCAGTGCGGCGACGCTGACGGTGAATGCGGCCCCGGTGGCGCCGACGATCACGACGCAGCCGACGAATCAGACGGTGACGGCGGGACAGACGGCGACGTTTGCAGTGGTGGCTGGGGGGACCGCACCGCTTGGTTACCAGTGGCAGAAGAACGGAGCGAACATCGCCGGGGCGACAGCGGCGAGTTACACGACGCCGGTGACGACGACGGCGGACAGCGGATCAACATTCGCAGTGGTGGTAAGCAACACGGTGGGGACGGTGACGAGCAGTGCGGCGACACTGACGGTGAATGCGGCGGCGGCACCAGCCATACAGGTGAGTTCAAGTTCCATCAACTTTGGGAACGCTGTGGTTGGCAGCAGCTTGTCCCAGGCCTTGATCATCACGAATACCGGTACGGCCACGCTGACCATTACTCAAATTACGGAATCTGGTGCAGCGTTCAGCGTGAGTGGATATTCACTGCCCTTGAACGTGGGCGCTGGGCAACAGAGCACGATCAATGTGGCTTTCATGCCAGCCTCGGTGGGGCTAGCTTCCGGCAATATATCCATTCTCAGCAACGCGCCCACGTCACCGACATCAGTGAGTCTTAGTGGCACGGGTATCGCGAGTACCTTCACTCTGGGAATCAGCCCGGAATGTGACAATTTCACAAATCAGCACGGGAGGAGCAGGCTACTCCGTGACTGGCGGAAGTACGCCGGTGACGCTGACACCAGCGCAAAGTCTCGTCCTGACCGTGCAATTCGGTCCTGCGGTTGCGGGAAGCGTAAACGGAAGCATCTCGATAGTGAGTAATGCGAATGGCTCGCCCGCATCGGTCACTTTGTCGGGAACAGGAGTTGCGCCAGTACAGCATTCGGCCTCGCTAGCCTGGAATGCGAGCACCTCGACGGTTTCGGGGTATAACGTCTATCGGAGCACAGTGAGCGGGAGTGCTTACATGAAGATTAATTCCTCCGTGGTTTCCGGCCTCAGCTACACGGATTCAACAGTCCTAAGCGGCACGACCTACTTCTACGTTACTACATCGGTGGATTCCAGTGGCATCGAGAGCAGCTACTCTAACGAAGTGCAGGCGGTGATCCCGTAGGAGGGTAGGGCCGGGCTGGCGACTTGACAGCAGCAAGAGTCTGGACATGACGCTTCGTGCAATCGGCTGAAAATAAAGGCGGAACTGCACTTTGGCGAGCGTTTCAATCAATACAACCCGGCACAGCCGGGACTTAAGGTACAGGATTACTACCTGTACCTAAATTAGACCTCCAACCAGTATACGAAATTGTGGGCCCGTCATACGCTGGTCTCCGGCGATTGTACGGAGAGAGTGCGTTCATGATGAGGCTAATTGCTGCGATGGAGAACCGTTCGCAAGTTCGCAAAACAGGCTTGGGGTTGACGCGCGCTCTGCTTCCGACAATGCTGCTTGCACCGCTAGCCCTAATATGGGGCTGTGCAGGTGTGGTTAGCGGCAAGAATTCTAATACAGCTCCGCCTCCTCAGACATTTAACATCTCGGGCACAATAGGCCCCACAGCAGGTGGAGGTGGGGCGACCGTGACGTTGAGCGGAGCGGCGAGCGGCACCACGACGGCCAACAGCTCGGGTGCTTATACGTTCACGGGATTGGCGAATGGAACGTACGCGGTTACCGCGAGCCGCACGGGCTATACATTCAGTCCGACCAGCCAAAGTGCGACAGTCAACGGGGCTAGTGTCAACGGCGTGAACTTCACGGCTACGCCCCAGCAGGGGCAGACCTTCAGCCTTTCGGGCACGATTACTCCGACGGCAGGCGGAGGCGGGGCGACCGTGACGTTGAGCGGAGCGGCGAACGCCGTCACGACGGCCAACAGCTCAGGTGCATATACATTCCCTGGGCTGGGCAACGGGACCTATACGGTTGCACCCAGCCAGATAGGCTATTCATTCAGCCCGGCCACGCAAAACGCGACGGTCAGCGGCACAAACGTCACCGGAGTGAACTTCACTGCTACGGTTGTGCAAGCTCATTCCGCTGCACTAAGTTGGACGGCAAGCACATCTTCGGTGTCTGGCTATAACATCTATCGGAGCACGGTGAGCGGCGGCTCGTATACGAAAGTCAATTCTTCGCCGGTTAGTGGGGTAAGCTACATCGACTCGACCGTGCAAGGCGGCACAACCTACTTTTTTGTGACAACCGCAGTGGACGGCAGCGGCAACGAGAGCAGCTTCTCCAACGAAGTGCAGGCGATCATTCCCTAGCTCTCGAAGCACTGCTTGGGCGAGCCGTGCTTCTGTACGGCCGTTTCAGGCCCTGGACAGCAGTAACTGAAGTTGTCATCTGTTAGATAGACCGCTAGCGCTATTCATACCCAAGCAAGCAAAAAATCCCACCCCGCACCAGTTTTCGCCGCGGCGTGCGGCAGCGCGATCACCGAGAAAGCGGCAGCAAACAAAAGTATTTGCAGTCTAGACATTCCTATCGTTGCCATGGGAGCATCGTTATCTTCCGCTATTGATCCGTGCTCAGGTCTGCCAATGCCTGATGGATTTCGTCCGCATGAGGCGACTTTGGATCAATTTGGAGAGCGCGTTGAAAGGTACTTCGCGCCTGCTCGACCTTGTTGGATTTCTCGTACGCTAGCCCCAAGTGGTAATAATACGTGGGATTCTGGGGGACTTTCTTGGTGACTTCCTCAAGCAGATCGATAGCCGAGTTGTAAATACCCTTCTTGTAGTACGCCCAGGCGAGAGTATCTGCCGTATTGGGCGAATCCGGCATGGCGCGCCGCGCGATCTGCGCGAGTGCAAGAGCATGATCTGTGTTTCCGCCGTGCTCGAGCAGCAAATAACTGAGATTGTTGGCCGCCGCAGGCTGGTCGGGTTGGATCTGGAGTGCGTCTTGGTATAGTTTTTGAGCACCCTGCCAATTGCCGCGGCTTTCCTCAAGCGTTCCGAACGCTACGTAGGCACGGATATCTTTCGGATTCTGACGAATCGTGCGTTCATAGGTGGAAACGGCTGCGTCGATCTGACCGCCGCTGACTTGCGACTGGGCAAGGAGGAAGAAAGCCTGAATATTGGTCTTGTCCAAATCGACCGATTTTGACAGTGCGGCCTGCGCTTCGGTTGGCTTGTGAGTTTCCAGCAGAGCCTGGCCGAGAAGCGAGTAGTAGCCACTACTGTCCGGGACCTTGGCAATCTGTGCTTGCACCCTACGGACCGCTCTTTCACCCTGTTTTTGTGCCACATACACACTAGCGAGCCGTTGCAATGCCTCCCCCGCGCGGGGATCATTCTCCAGTGCTTGTTCGAAAAGTTTTTCGGCTTCCGCAAGACGGCCTTGGGACATGCGCAGTACCCCGAATCGCGTATAGGCGCCGGCGTTTTTGGGATCAATAGCAATTGCTTTTTTCAGATCCCTTTCGGCACCTGCCAAATCTCCTTTGCCGAGCAGAGCCGTGCCACGGAGGAGTAAAGCTTCCGGAGAAGCCGGTGCCGCCTTGAGCAACTGGGAGGCGCACTGTTCCAGGAGCTCCATGTCACCTCGCTGAAAAGCCAGCTTTGCCAAGCTTCGTTGCGCTTCAAGCATCGAGGGTCTTAGCCTCGCTGCTTCTCGCCACTCCCTCTCCGCGCCAGGCAAGTTGCTTGTCATGGCGTAGGAAATACCCAATTGGAAGTGTCCCATGGGGTCGTCCGGATTGTTTCTGACGGCCGTCTCCAGAGCGGTCACCGCTTCGCCGGGTTTTTGCTGCAGGTTTAGAGCTTGGCCCTTAAGGACCAAAGCTTCCGCGTCCTTTGAGTTGCGTTTGAGGATTTCACCGTCCACGACCAACGCCTTATCGAGCTGCCTATCCTGAATCAATAGTTGGATATAGTGTTTTTTGACGTTCAGGTCTTGAGGATGTTCTTGCGTCAAGGATGCAAATTCGGCAAGAGCCATCGCAGTTTCCCCGTTGGCCAGGTAGAAATCACCCAAGATACGATATCCCGCCGAATCGCTGGGTAAGTCTCGTTTGGCAGCCTGCAGAGTCTGTTCCGCCTGCTCTCCTTTTCCCCAAGCAAGGTAGAGGGACGCAAGAGACGCACGTGGACCGGGGCTGCTACGATTGGCTTCAATTGCGGCGTTGTACTGCGCCTCGGCGTCCTCCCACTTTTTCTGCCGTTGATAGAATCCCGCAAAAGCCATACGCGCTGGCAAGAATTTCGGATCCAGCGAGACAGCTTTCTGTAAGTTTTGTTCCGCCAACGTAAGTTGCCCAGCTTGTTCCTGGAGAAGGCCGAGAGCCAAGTAGGGAGAGGGCCTATCAGGCGCAATTTGAACCGCCTGCTCCGCGTCCTGAATCGCCTCTTGTCGGTTGCCCAATTCTGCGTCGCTGCTGGCCAGGAGAAGCTGTGCCCTGAGATTGGCAGGATTTGAATTCAAGACAAATAGCGCTCGAGCCTTCGCTTCAGCAAACTGGCGAGCCCCAAATAGGAGATTTGCCAGGTCCAACTGTGCTTGCCAGTTGGCGGGGTCCAATACGACAGCCGATGAAAGCTCGCGATAAGCGTTGGTCCAGAGGGCCTGCTGGAGAAAACACTGGGCTAGCTCGTAGTGAGCTGCGGCAAAACTCTTGTCGAGCTGAATCGCATTTTGAAATTCAATGGCTGCTTCGGGATATTTTTTTTGCTGGAAATACTTTCTTCCGCTTTCGACGTACCTCTGTTTACGCACGTTTGGGTCCCGAACACAACCCGTGCTTGTGACTAGGGTAAGGATGCCAAGAATGAACCAAGCGAAACGACCCATAAGTCTCATGCGCTTATATCCTTTTTCCAGTTCTTCCTGTGGCAGAGGAATTGGGAAATCCGCGATATTTTGCATAATCGCCAAATGGCGTCTCAGGACCAATCCTCCTGAATCCATCGATCCAAGCAGAGTCAGCAGAAGGGCCGCATTTGTCCGATTGCATGGGAGCAATATTGCGACCATACCTCCAAGACGACGGGAACGAGGCATGGGCAGAGTCAGACGTGCGCAGATTGCCAAATATACTCTTATGAGTCATATGCGTCCATATGCGTCATGTTGGGATCGACGAGGGCCGAATCCTCGATGAAGGCGGATAGGCTGGCTCGCGTGGCGCTAGAAGTCTATAAAATATTGAATCTAAAAGAGTTCTAAAGTGTTCTGCTGGATTTGACAATTGCCACACCAAGAGGCTGGTTTGCCCGCCTATGTGCGATTGGCGTCCCTTTGCCAACACAGAAGGCCAAGGGACTCACGCGGGACTCGCGCAGGGGCGGCATTTAAGGGCAAATTGCAGGGAGTATTGTGGAAAAACATTGGACATCCGTAGCCACTCCACTCCAGGCAGTCGGATCCCATCCTCTCATAAGGTACTAGTTCTGAATCATTTAGCGTGGTTATGAGGCATTTGTTTCCACTACCAAGGTGGCAAGCTCCGTGCTCCATTCGGCCGCAGCTATACCACTGTTTTTTTGGTGGGACCTGGACGGATCAGAAGGGCGTCGATGTCACTGAATTACCTAAATGCAGCTGCTCAAGCGCATATGAACGAATCTCCAACGACAGACCAGCGTGTCTACATTGCCGGGATTAGCCCGGAAATCCAGTCGGTCCAGAAACTGATTGCCGAGATTGCCCCGACGGATATACCGGTGCTTCTCGAGGGCGAAAGCGGTACCGGAAAGGAAATCGCGGCGCTGCGAATCCATGCCATGTCGCGGTACCGCGATCATTCATTCGTCAAAATGAGTTGTGCAGTGTTTGTGCCAGAGACGTTTCGAACACAACTCCACGGCTTCGAAAACGGGAACGGGGAAAAAGGTGGCAATCATGCGGGCACACTATTCTTCGACGAAATCAGCGAGCTTGATGCGAATTGCCAGCGCCACCTTCTGCAGTCTTTTCCCGAGGGCAATGGCCTGCGCGTGGATCAGTCACTCGCGGGGCGAATCGTTTCCTGTACGAGTAGGGACCTTGAATCCGAAGTTCATCAGGGGCGCTTTCGCAGCGAGCTGTATTATCGTCTGAACGGTGTTTGCCTCCGGCTTCCGCCCCTTCGCCGCCGCAAAGAAGACATTCCCCTACTAGTGGAGAATTTTTTGATCAGATCCGCAAAGCTTTTCCATCGCACGCCGATGAAATTGAGTGATCCCACTCTACGGCTGCTCACCGAATACCCCTGGCCCGGGAACATTCGTGAACTCGAGAATGTGGTGAAGAAAATCGTAGCTCTGGACAGCGAAGAATTAGTGATGTCGGATTTAAGAGTACGGCCGATGGGATATCGCGCTCCCGAATCAAAGCACCGAGGCTGCTCGCTTAAGGCGACCGCGCGGGCTGCTTCGCAGCAGGCCGAGCGGGAACTTATCCTGCAGACGCTAGAGCAAACTCACTGGAACCGGAAAAGGGCGGCCGAGGCACTGCAGATCAGCTACAAAGCTTTGCTTTATAAATTGAAACAAATTCAGGTGCCGGGCTCTGGCGAAGTTTAGAAGGATTGGAGAGAGTCATGAGAAATCGAACGTTTTTAGGGCTTGCGGCACTGCTAATGGTTCCGGCGATCACGACGCGCGCTCAAGAGGGTGCGAATAAGGCGCGTCCAAATGACAGCCTTGCGGTCGCCAAGGATGGTTCCGCGAACAGCCTTCCGGCCAACCTGGCCGTGAAACCAGCAATCGATGATCCCAGCTATATTATCGGTCCAGATGATGAGCTGATTATCAGCGTGTGGAAAGAGCCAGATATTTCTCGAACGGTGCAGGTACGGCCGGACGGCAAGATATCGCTCCTACTGTTGAACGATGTTCAGGCGACCGGTCTGACACCGATGCAGCTAGGTTCTGATATTACCGGGAAGCTAAAAAAATTCATTTCAGAGCCCCAGGTAACGGTCATCGTCATAAAGATTAACAGCCAGCGGATCTTTATCGTCGGCGAAGTGCTGCGTACCGGTGCATACACACTTCTGCCCAATATGACCGTGCTCGACGCGCTTTCTAGCGCAGGCGGATTTACGCCGTTTGCGAAGCGGACAAAGATTCACATTCTCCGGAAAGAAAACGGTAAGCTGAGGGGCATTCCGTTCAATTACAAAGAAGCTGTTACTGGCCGTCGACCCGAGCAGGATATTGCCTTGAAGCCCGGCGATAAGATCGTCGTGCCGTAGGAGGAGAGAGATGTCAGACAAACTTTTCATGATCAGGATCCTCCTGTGTGGGCTGCTCCTTTGCGCTTTGAGAGCCCAGGCTCAGGATCCGGGCGACGCGCCGAAGCCTGCGATGGCTGGGGACAGCACTTCAGCGGTCTTACAGGCCGATCGACCGAAAGATATACCGGATACTCGTCCGCTGGCTGGCGCACAGAATCTCTCATTGGGCTCTTCAGCGACGAGCCATAGTTTCTTGTTGCCTAGCTTTGGTGTGACAACACAAGTGCAGCTGAATCCGTATAGCTCCAGCCAAGCGAACAGCCCGTCGCTTATTTCGACCACCTATTTGAGCGGGCGACTGGGCGTGAATAAGATTTCAGGGCGATCGGAATTACTTGTCGACTATATCGCAGGCGGGGGATTTTCGAGCGATTCGAACCAGGGGAGCTCGATAATTCAGAGCCTGGACTTCGCTGAAACCGTTCGTTGGGGCCGTTGGTCGCCGATGTTCGGTGATCAGTTCACCTATCTACCAGCATCTTCATTCGGTTTCGGCGGATTGGGTGGGCTGGATAATCTAGGAGTCAATTTGGGCAGCGTGGGGTCCACTCCCGGGTTCCGTCAGGATATTCTTCCAAACCAGTCGATTATGACGAATGGAGCGCGGCGGATCGGCAACGCAATAATTTCTCAGACCAGCTATGCGCTGGGCTACCGTTCTTCGCTAACTTTCGGCGGCTCGTACGAAGTCCTGCACTTCATTGACGGTGGCTTCCAGGATAGCAGCAGCGCATCCTTCTCGGGCGGCTACAACTACCTGCTAAGTGCACTGAATTCTATGTCGATTTCCTATCGATTTAGCCGTTTGATGTTATCGAATTTGCCGCAAGGATCCGACGATCACACTGTCCAATTGTTCTTCGCGCGCCGGATTACCGAGCGGTTGAGCTTCCAAATTGGTGCTGGTCCCGATGTTCAGATCTACCGCTTGCCAGTAGCCGGGCCCGGCACTGTCGTCGGCTGGGTGCTCAGCAGCGCGCTCAATTATAAGTTTCGACGCGTGGGAGCCAGGTTCAATTACAGCCATTCCCTGACGGGTGGCAGCGGGGTGCTCCGCGGCGCAGAAACAGACATGTTTTCTGGACATCTCAACCGGGCATTTGGAAACTGGGAAGGGTCAGTCTCGGCGGGGTATTCGAGAAATCGGGCCCTAGAACAGACGACAGTTAATGCCAATGCAATTACACCGCAAGGTTGGTTCGCGACGGCTCAAGCGAGCCGGCATTTCGTTCGTTATGGGAGCTTGTTCGTCGCTTACAATGTCTCGGGACAGTCGAGCCTTGCGGCCGTTTGTACGCTGCCTGCATGCAGAACGAGTACGCCCCAGACGGTTTCAATAGGTTACAACTGGGGATTCCGGCCGGTCATACTGGAATGAAGCGTCGAGCGCGACGATGAGAAGAGAGGAAATAGCAGAATGATTGCTCAGCATGAAATGACGATTGATGACTATCTGTCGATTCTGCGGCGGCGCATTTGGCTACTGGTAATACCGGCAGTGGTTTGCGCGGCCGGTGCTTACACTGTTTCGTTGTTCTTACCCAGCAAATGGACCTCTGAGACGGTTGTCCTTGTCGAGGAACCGGCAGTGCCGGATAGCATTGTGAAACCGATTATCAGCGGGGATTTGAACCAACGGTTGGCCACCATGAGAGAGCAGATTCTCAGCCGCACCCGGCTCCAGCAAATGATCGAAAAGTTCGGCTTGTTCCGAGAGGATGAGGGAAAGCGTTCGACAGAGGAACTAGTAGCCCGGCTGCGAAACTCTATCGAGGTAAGCCCCGTCCGGCCGATGGCGGAAACCCGCTACAACGGCTTGCCCGGTTTCACGGTGAGCGTAGTGGCGAGCCAAGCACAACTGGCGCAGCAGATCTGCACAGAGATTACCGCCATCTTCATGCAGCAAAACATACTGTTTCGAGCGCGGCGCACCGATGATACAAACGATTTCATCAGCAAACAGTTACAGGAAGCCAAGGCCAAGCTCGATGAACAAGATGCCAAACTGGCAGATTTTCAACGGCGTTACATGGGCGAACTCCCCGACGAGATGCAGACCAATTTCAGCCTGCTGACAGGGCTGAGTTCTCAGTTGGAATCTGTGAACCAGGCGCTCAACCGCGCGCAGCAGGACAAGATCTTTGTGGAGTCTATGCTCAGCCAGCAGATAGTCGCGAGCAAGTTGTCAGTAACGGGAGAGAATCCGGACCGGCTGACACAGGAACTCAACAGTCTTCAGAATCAACTGAGCACGATGCAGGGCCGCTATACGGATGAGTATCCGGACATTGTCAAACTCAAGAACGCCATCGCGCAGGTCCAGAAAAAAATACAGGCGCAACAATCCGCGACAGCATATGCTGCAGGGTCGAGCAAGCCGGATCAGGTCGGTTTGTCCAGTGAGGCTCCCCAGGTTCAGCAACTCCGCTCGCAACTTCACCAGATTGATGTCACTATCCGGGAAAGAACGGCGGAACAAGGGCGGCTCCAGCAGAGCGTCAGCAGGGTGCAGGCAAGATTGCAGCTAAGCCCGGCGATCGCGCAACAGTACAAAGCCCTGACGCGGGATTACCAAACTGCGCTTAACTTTTACAACGACTTCCTCAAGAAGCAGACTGACGCAGGGGTTTCCACAGAATTGGAACGGCGGCAACAAGGCGAGCAATTCCGCGTACTCGATCCTCCAAGTCTTCCCCAGAAGCCCACATTTCCGAACCGGCCCGTCTTTGGCCTTGGTGGACTGATGGCTGGGCTAGGTATAGGTCTGAGTGTTGCCTTGCTCTTGGAAGCGCGAGATACCAGCCTTCGCACCGACCGGGACGTCCAACTCTTACTGAAATTACCCGTATTGGCGCTCATTCCGGTGGTTCAGGCAGGCAGAGGGAATCGAGGCAGCAATGGTATTGGAAATGGCAATATCAAGCCGTCAGCCGAAACTGCCAAATTAGGCATTGGGGTCTAAGCGGGAATGTATAAGAAATTCTTTGGGCTCAAAGCCTCGCCTTTCAAAGTTAGCCCCGACCCTCGTTATCTGTATTGGACGAAGACCACGCAGGAGGCGCTGTCGGCCCTGACTTACGGAATTCAGAGCCGAACGGGGTTCATTCTGCTCACGGGCGAGGTAGGCACCGGGAAGACCACGCTCTTGAACCGCCTGCTGGATTGGTTGCGCGAGCAGCAAGTCGCAACCGCTTTTGTATTCAATTCTCAGATGCCTAGTGTGAACCATCTCTTCGATTTCATCATGGCGGATTTCGAGATTCCCTGCGAATCGCGGGAGAAGAGCCAAGTCCTGTTGAAACTGAACCAATGGCTCCTTGATCGCTATCGCGCCGGAAAGACTTCAGTACTGATCGTGGATGAAGCACAGAATCTTTCCGAGCAGGCACTGGAAGAGATTCGCTTGCTCACGAATCTGGAGACCTCGCGCGAGAAGCTCTTGCAAATTGTGTTGTCGGGCCAGCCAGAATTGGAAGAAAAATTGAACCAGCCTCAGCTCCGCCAGTTGCGCCAACGTATCATGTTCCGTTGCAAAACGGCCGCCCTCTCCAGGGAGGAAACCTATGGTTACATTCACGAGCGGCTTCGGATCGCCGGTTCCAATGGCCAGCCCATCTTTTCCAAAGAGGCGATGGATGTCATTTACCGATATTCATGCGGCGTTCAGCGAGTCGTGAATCTTCTTTCCGAACACGCACTGATCAATTCGTTCGTGGAAGAGACAAAGCCGGTCACGGTGAAGGTCGTCGAGGAGATTGCACGAGAATTCCGACTGGATGAAATCGCTCCCATCGCTCCCCCTGGGGCGTGGTCGGATATCAACAAGGAGCCTTCGGAACGAGTGGAAGGGCTGCTTCGGGATCTCTTCACCATTTTGCGCCCTTCGGATGAGCCCAAGTCCCTCGCAG
>WNFC01006074.1_pt1 | contig 13279 bp, 12 predicted proteins | sample 5400541 | NCBI WGS metagenome assembly WNFC01 (sample SAMN13153342, study PRJNA577476) | soil metagenome | isolation source: 120 cm saprolite under Douglas fir tree site 2 hole 2 replicate 1 | place: USA:California | collected 2015-04-18
TCTGCGAAGTATGCGAGGATCTCGGAATCCAGATTCGGCCGGAGCTGACCGCGCAGCTTCAAGGCACCGACTCGACGCCCGGGATCGGCTACCCGGCCGGCAAGGAATTGCTGGCGCGTCGCATACCCTTCACTGCTCTTTTCGCCTATAACGATATTTCCGCGATCGGTTCGATTTGGGCGTTCCGTGAAGCTGGCTTTAGAGTGCCTGAAGATATTTCGGTGGTTGGCTTCGACGATATTCCGGGCGCGGCGTTCTGCAATCCTGCGCTATCCACCGTGCGACAACCTTTGATTCGAATGGGTCAAATCGCCGCGCAGACTCTGGTGGACCAAATCGAGGGAAAAGGTGAGTATCTGCCGGAAATTGCCGTTGAAGCTGAGTTCGTGGCTCGCGCATCCAGCGGTCCAGCCCGTTTGAATGAACTTAAAGACGAATCGGTGGAAACGCGCATCGCCCTCTAGCAAAACCTCTCGATGCCCTACACCGCAGGCCGCGGAGGCGGAGGCGTTGCCGGATAAACCCGAACCGAATTCGGATCAAAACCGCCCGTACTCGCAAACAGCGCACGCACGCTAGGCTTCAAGTCCAGCACAAGCCCAATCGTAATCGCAAAGAACAACGTATAGTGAAAAATGCCGAGCACCGAAAGAAATCCCTCACCAGGCAGTAAGCTGGACAAGATCACCGTCATCGCTTCAACGACGACAATTTTCAGCGTGATGGAATCCTTCTTCGGCAAATAAAAAAGGCATACGGAAAGAAATGTTGGCAGCCAGAACATACCGAGATCGCCCGGCATGTGGCTGAATGCGCCGTTAAAAGGATTGATTCGCGGATTCCAGTCGGCGAAGTAAGCCGGCACCAGCAGGCTCAACCGAATCGTCGCAAGGATCAACGGCGCTGCGGCAAGCTTCCGCTGCCACGGTTCCAGCCGGTGCAGCAAGCATGCGGCCAGCACCACAAGCGTCACCGGACCAAATTCCGGCCGCTCCCAGGCGACAGTGAAAATCGTCGTAAAGAGCAGCGCAACAAAAAGACGCACCAGCGGAGATTCGAAATTGCCCGACCAGTCGTTTTCACCGTTCCCGTCTCCCGGTGTGCCGGGGCCAAACGTAACGGGATTGTAGACGCCCGGTTTGCTGGCAGCGGGTCTCTTCGGATCCGGCTTGCTTGAAAGTGTATCGGTCATGGCTATGCCTCCTCATTCAAAGACAGCGACGAAACCGCAGCCGGGGACGATGGCTCGGCAAAAAATCCGGCGTCACGCAACAGCGTGAAAAGCGAACCGCGCACTGGCTTCAACAGCGGCGATTTCACCAAAGACAGCAAGCGCACCAGTAATTGCAGCAGCCCGTCGCTGAGCTTCCGCGTTCGCTCCTGGCCAGGCGAATTGTCATAGATGAAATAAAGCAGGATGCCCAGGTGCAGCGCCCAGAGCACGGACGGCAGCACGGCGCGAACGTCCTCCGGCAATCGTTCGTCGCCCACCGCAAGCGCAAAAACCGCGATGCTCTGTTCGCGGTTCGCTCGCGTCCCCGGTCCTAGCACCGACAACGGATGGTCCGGCTCCCCCGTATAACGAAACAGCGTGCCGAGCAGCTTCCGGTCGCCTTGCAACACATCCAGCTTCGTGCGAAACGCAATCCGCATCCGTTCCAACAGATCGTATTTTCCACCAGCCAGTTCGGCCGACACTCGGGCCAGATGCTCCACCTGCACCCGATCGTAATAAGCCTGAACAATCGCTTCCTTGCTCGGAAAGTAGTAATACGCCGCTCCAAGTGCCACCCCAGCCGACTTGGCAATCTCCCGCATTGTCGCCGCCTCCAGCCCCCGCTGCCGGAACGTTTCCAGCGCCGTCGCCAAGATCGCCTCCCGAGTAGCTTCTCCACCCGCTTTATGCTTACCCTGCGCTTGTTTGAACATGTTCAAATTGTAGGGGATGACCTGCCCAATGTCAAGCACAATTTCGAACGTGTTCAATGTTTAGAAAGAAACACCTACAAGTGCCATCATTTCATGTAGATACAGGAAAATACAACAGGAAAAGAAGTCCAACGATGTTTTCGGTGCCGCTAGCACCGGATGATCCGCGGGTACTAGCCGGCTTATGTTGGCACATGCTATACCGTGCTCTCAGCCCTGAGGCCCCAGCCATGACTCTGAAAACTACCTTCGTAATGCAAGCTCTTGTTCTTGTCTTGGGCATTGGCGCCTATTTCCTCTGGACGAGGGGCGATGGATTGCTCGTTCTCGTCGAAGTAGCGTTCCCTGAGCATTGATCTAGAAGCGGGACTGAGTGACGTAAAGGCCATCAAAGGCAAGGTCGGCATCACGGACGATCAAGTGCGCGACTTCGACGAGCTTGGCAAAATCTTGCCGAAAAGTACGACATGCTACGCCAGGACCACAAGCGGAAGCGGGTAAATGATGCTACCTATCTATGCCGCCGCAATAACATGGATCAGGTCCTCCCTCCGTAGCTTCCTCGTAAAAACGAAAGCGGCTGCCAGTCTTGCCGATCCAGCGGCGCAAAAGGAAGTTGCATTGAAAGCATTGAGTGAGCTTGAGGAACTCGAAAAGAAAGGCTAGGGGCAGGTTGGTTGCCCGTATCTTCGATGGCCGTCAGTCCGAAAATGCTGCCGTTCATAGGCCATACCTCCGAGCGGGCGGTGCAAATCACCAACTCTGGCAACAACGACTTTAACTACACGGTGGAGGATTTGCCTCGCGGCTTTCTTCCCCAGCCATCGTCAGGAAATCTCAGGGTAGGTCAAACGGTGACGGTTGCCATTATACGGACCGCTGACCCGATTCCGAACAATCCTCCAGCCAGTTTTCAACTGACAAATAATTTCAAGGATCATGTTCCTGTCGAACTCGACTTCGATAAACAGAATGTGGCGGTGCATGAGGCATTGGCGGAAACCCTTAAATCGTTTTCTGCTCGGCAGAATCGTGCGCCTACTGTGGAAGACGCGCTCAAAGTGGTTGACGATTCCCTCGCCACCTCCGCGAGTTGGAAATCCGTGCAGAATGCGGACTCTCTGCGTTACTTCCTGGCGGCCGGCGTGCTGTCCCAGGCCGGCAACACGAACGCGGCGCATGCCGCTCTTGATACTGCAACCGCGAAGAATCCGGCGTTGGATAAACAACCGGCGACGCACATTTTGCGCTGGATCGTCTTAAAAAACGAAAATAAACCGGACCAAGCGATCGAGAACTTTTCGAAAGCCAATTCGTTCGCTGCTGGCTCGAAGACGCAGAGAGAAACGGCCGCCATCACCGGACTGTTGTCTGGCGCCGTTGCGGAAGGGCAGGGTGAGCCAGAAGCCACAACCTGGGTCAAGAATAAAGAGGTCCAGGACGGAGTCAAGAAAACGTGGCCACGTATGCTTGCGACGATGCTGGGAGGCGCACTTCGGCGAGCGACGCGCTGAACCACGTGACGACGTTTGGTTACGATGCTGCAGGCAATCAAACTTCGGTCAAGGACGCGAACAACAAAGCACTTATGTGTACGACGCGGCGAACCGGCTCCCAATCGCAATCTCATTTTCAAGAGTACGACTCGGTCCCCGAATCTTCGACAAAAGTTGTCAGCTCCACTTATTCTCGCCCTCAATAATCGTGATGTAACGATTCGAGGGAAGATCCGCGAATCGCTGCGTAGTGCCACCTGGTAAAGGCCATTTCACCTCGAGCCAATCCATTTTGCTTCTCGTGCCGAAACCCAGAATTATACGCGGATGGTGTGACGAAAGGTAACTGCCGCCGCCGACTTTCACGCGGCTGCGCTTAAGATATCCGGATTGATAGGTGATTCGCGTGCCGATTGCATCAGGATTCGACTTTTTCCCTACAAGTTTAATTCCAAGCCAATTGTTTTGTGATCCGACGTTGTCCTTCAACAGAACCGGGGCGCCATCGTTGACGCCCACCAGTACGTCCACGCCACCATCATTGTTGAAGTCCCCTATCGCAGGCTTACGTCCTCGAGTCCCTTCCCCGTGTTGTGAAAGGGCAGAAGCGGCTCGCTATAGGTCACGTCGGATTTAATCTTGTCGATCGAGTCGTCGGGATGGCTGTTGGCGATAAATAAATCCAAGTTTCCGTCATTGTCGTAGCCGCGAGCATTCGCAAAGACGTTCGGGTGTAGCGATAAATTGAATGTGAGAATCTCGCAACGAGACCGAACTTTTCCATAGGTTCTCTCGTCAATAACGGTAGCAATGCAGTTCCGCCGAGTGGTTCTGAGAGCTCGTCACGCGTTCGGCGTGAGCGGGGAATGCGCGTGCCGCGTCACCTTTTTCCTGGCGCGGCGTTGCTGGCCCGTTTGCGCCATTGCCGTGGTGTGCTCGCGGTGCTTGCTGGCTCTATAGCCTTTTTTACCAGACCGTAGTCTGGCGCACCGAAATCAAGTTCCGCGTTACCAAGGGAGACCATTATGGGCTTGCAACTGCGCCAGTCATACTCGTTTGTTACACGGTTGTTACTTCTCGCCGCAGTGTTTGTGAAGGTTCAGTCTGGTTACGCCGCGCCACACTTTCAGCAAAGGGCTCAACAAAGGGGGGCTGAGCAGATTGCTCAGCAGAGTGCTGGCACGTCCTTTTCCACACTACAGTCGCAGGCGGAGCAGGGCGACGCTGTTGCTCAATACAACCTCGCGCAGTCTTATTTACGAAACAATCCCAGCAATCAGGACTACCAATCCGCCCTCAAGTGGCTTCGAGCTTCCAAGGCTCAGGGTAACGCTGATGCGGAATTCCTCCTCGGCTACTTATACGAACATGGCCAAGGCCTAGCGCGGGATTATGCCAAGGCCGCGGAGAACTACGGTGCCGCAGCACTTCAGGGCCACTCGACCGCCGAAAACAATCTGGCCTCTCTCTATCAGCATGGCCAAGGCGTCCCGAAGAGCATGGACAAAGCGTTCGAATGGTATCTCGCTTCCGCCCGACACGGGAATCCGGTCGGCCAGTGCAATCTGGCGACGCTTTACTACCAGGGCGCCGGAATACCCCGCGACTACAAGGAAGCCGCAAGGTGGTTTCGCGCGGCAGCCGATTCAGGATCTGCCGAGGCTCAAAACAGTCTGGGGGTTTCTTACTATAAAGGTTTGGGCGTCAAACTGGATTACGGTGAAGCTGCGCGGTGGGTGAGACTTGCCGCGCGACAAGGTCTGCCCAGCGCGGAAACTAATCTAGCTTACCTGTACGAGCAGGGCGTTGGCCTGCCGCTCGATTACGTCGCTGCCTACACTTGGTATTCCCGCGCGGCCGTCGGGGGCGATGCCTCTGGCGCTGACCGCCGAAGACAAATCTCGCACCTGATGACGCGCAAGCAAATCGACGAGGCCACTTCTCTGCTAACCGCCTTTTCGTCCCAAGGTCAACAGCCTTCGGCTGGTGCCAGCGGGTTTTCGCTCGTGCCGAGCCACTAACCTTCCGTGTATTTCTCCGGCTCCTTCGTGCCGAGTCCTAGTGTAGTTGAACAATTATGTTCAACTCGGTTCGAAGGAGCCCATGCATTCGCGTTCGATGGCAACTACGCTTTGACGAGGAGAGAGAACTCCGCCGTGGCCTAGTGCGAAGGAGGACTGATCGTCTCCATTGCCCATACCGCGGCGGGACGCATATACATCGAAGCACGGAAATTCCCCGAGTCGTTCCAGGCTTCCGGCGTGCGAAACCAGTAGCCTTTGCTCTCGTAAATTACGTGATGAATGCCCCACGCTGTGTGGTAGGCCTCTTCTTTTAGTCCTTCGCTAAGGAGAAGAGCTGCTAGCGCGAAGCTTGTACCCGCCCAAACCTCTTGGGCCTGTTCGTTGTCGCGAATGATGCTGCCATCGGAGGCCATACCGTTTGCGGCGCCCATTTCGCCTTTGCCGAACTTCATGACATTGTTCGCAAAGATTTTCTTGAGCGCCGAAATTTGCATTTCTTTCGGCACGAGATCGCCTAGTCCCGTCATATTTGCATACCATTGTCCGGCGAGCTGATCTGCCTGAATGCTATCGCGGTATTCGCTCTGCGCGTCGTAGCGGAAGTATTCGCCGTTCCAAAGCTTGTCGATATAGGTTTTCTGCGCCTTCAGGAACGATGTGTGATAATCCTCAGCCGACTTGCTCTCGCCAAGAACACGCGCGGTTTCTTCCGACGCGCGCAGTGCCGCTAGCCACAGTCCTCCGCAATACGCGCTCACTCCGCGCACGATCCACGAGTCATAGGTCTGATCGGGATAGCCACTGTTTTCTGGTATGCCGCCACCGTGGTCGAATTGCTTGAGATAGGTCATTGCGGCCTGAACCGCTGGCCACATCTCACGAAGAAATTCCTTATCGTTTTTACCGGTCAGCACATAATCGCGATACACCATCAGAACGAATTTCGAATTCAGATCCTTCCAGTCATTCGTATCCTGCCAGCCTGGTTCATTCACGGAAAGGAACGGATCGCCTTCCGGAACGCCCAAATCATGCGGCACGGCGCCGACTTTCTTTCGTTTGTGCAACACTGGGCTGCCGGTTTCTTGCGTTTTTGCGACCCATAAGCCCAACTCCGGATACTCGCGGGGCACGGTTTGCGCAAATTCGCGTAGCACCTGCTTATCGATGGTTGGCCAAAACTTCAGAAGCGCCACGGAGGCGTAAAAGCGGACGTCGAGTGTTCCGTAGTATGCATAGTCAAAACATTCAAGCAGAGCAAACGTGGCAGGAGCATTGCGGTCAGAATTTAGCTGACGCCCCCAAAACGTTCCGCCATCTGTGAGCGTATACAGCTCGTTGAACAGCATGCCGCGATACCATGCGGGCTTGCTTTCATCCTGGATGTAAGGTTTTTGCCAAGCATCAATGGCATTGCTCCACTCCGAGGCGTGAAGCAAGCCGTCGCGAGCAATCGCCCACGAACTACGGCCGCTGGTGCCATAAAAATCAGTGTAACGGCGACTCCACTTGCGACCCTGCCCGAATTCCACAACAGGAAAATCCCACGCGATCACCATGGGAATGATTTTCTTTTCGCCGGGTTGCAACGTGAATTTGATGGCGATTGCGCCACCTACCTTTTCGCTAGCACTAACCCAGGAAGTATCGGTGTTCGCAAGCGTTCCATCTTTGGAGAAGGGAGTCCATATCGATTTGCCGTCACCGTCGGCGAGAAATTCTGTATGGTGGAAAACTTCTACGCCTGACGACTCGAGAGCAGCGATGGTAAATTCGCCATCCCATTCGTTTACGACATCGTCCGCACGGCTCCGGCCAAACACAACACCTTTCATGGCTGCGTTTGCCGGCACCGTCTCTTTACGAAAATGGTTTTGATTGCCCTGATTCAAGACAGCTTTAAAATCGTGCGTGTACGTTCGAAACCATCCCCCCATATTCGTCCACGACAACATAACCGAAACGGTGACTGGTTTGTTTGTCGGGTTTTCTGCGTGCCATCGGTAAACCGCTACCGGATAGCTGCTCTCCTTGTAGTTCTCGGGAAGGATCGGTGAGAACTGCTCCAAGACGACGTTGGCTGGGAATTTGTCCCACTTGTAGCTATACCAGGACTTCGGGAAAAGTGCTGCATACTCGCCGGCACCCACGGGATAATCCCACTCCCAAGCGGATAGTTCACCGTTCTTTGGGTGATCGGCCGTGAGTACGCGGGCTATTCCCGCGTTTTCTCCGGCGACTTGTTGGAACATGGCAAATTGGTTTGCGGATACCGGAGCGTATTTGTGGACGGCGGTTTTTATATGCCATCGCGCAAAATCGCCACGATATGTTCTCGAAAAAGTTCCAGCGCCGAATCCTCCAACCGGTGCGCCCTGCCAGTAGCCATCATCGATGTCTGTTTTGTTTTTCCGGACTCCCGGATCTTCAAGAGGTTGCCCGATGGGCCGCCGCCACGCGATTTTCGGAATTTCGTCGTCCGCGCGGGTCCGAGGCAGCGCTGTACAAAACGTGGACGTCGCAGCCAGTAGCAGGAGCAAATGTTTCTTCATCAGGCCTCCGAAATCGTGGACACAGAGAGATGGGAGCCCTTTTGATGGCATCCCGGTCTTGCAAGTCACGGATTACCAAAACCAAGGAGTGGAGCAGTGCCGCAAAGGAGAAAACGGCACGGTTGCATCGGGCGGCCAAGATTTTACTGGCCGCCAGTCGTCTCCGAAGCCTCTTTTGCGGAATCGGTCTTCCAGTACTGGTTGAAGCCAATATAATCCGAAGGAAGGTTCGCTAGAATCGTTCGCCGCAATTCGAGAATGTCTACGCTTCCCAGATTTTTGTAGAGAATTTTACCGTCAGGACTGAGGAGGACGGTGTAAGGAACCGCCGACTCCCACGCCGGATCGAACGCCGCCTGCATGGCCGCAGTATCATTCGAAGCAAACAAGAGGTTGCGGCTGGTGGCATGTTTTTTCTCGAGCATCCTCATGACGCCGTCCTTTTCGTCGGGCATGTTGGCGGAAACCGTGATCAAATCGAAATCGCGAACCTTATACATCTGAAACGTTTCCTGAAAATCGGCAAACTCGTCGATACACGAACCACACCAGGTCGCCCAGAAACTAATTAAGGTCATATGTTTAGATGGATTTTCACGTAGATGCTTCAAATCTTCCGCCGTAGCCATTTCCAGCCTTACCGGCTCCGCCGCGATCTTTCGCAGGGCCGCTTCGCTGGAGGCGGATTTCTCCTTCCATTTGGTCGAGCACCCGAAAACTCCGGTGTGCTTGACCGCTACTTCGAGGTTCGCCAGCAGAGCATCGATGGCGTTGCGCGCATCCTGAGTTTTCACCAGTTCCTTGCGATAGCTGTTATCCATACGACCTTCGTAGCGCAGCTTGCGGTCTTTATCAAAAACGAAGACATGAGGAGTGGCCTGCGGACCATACGCACGGGTAAGCGCCTGCGTTTCGCCATCATAGAGATACGGGTAATGGAGATGTTTATATTCGAATCGAATTTTCATCTCGTCGAGGCTGTCGCTGATGTCGGACGAGTCCAACTCATCGATTCGAAGCGCTTTTGGGTCATTCGGTTCAATCGCTACCACGGCGACGCCGCGATCACGGTAGTCGGTCTCTAGCTGCTGAATCCGCTGCTCATACATTTGAGCTATCGGGCAGTGATTGCACGTGAAGACGATGACCAAAATCGGAGCGGCCGCGTAGTCCTCGAGCGTGTGAGTCCTTCCATCTACGCCGGGCAGAGAAAAGTCAGGAGCCGAGGAGCCCAGTGCCAGAATGGGATGACCGGTCGGAGTCGCTGACGGCGCCGTGAAAATGTCTTGAGCGGCGCGTGCGTTGGGAAGCGCCAACAAAAGCGCGAAGAGCAGTCGCCACATAAAGCCTCAGCCTCCGTTTCGACAATCCTGAATTCAATCTCTCGTGGATCGCGTCGCTTTCTTATTTTCGCGAATCCGATGCGGGTTCGACCGCGCCGGATCGAAAATCGGGCCGCTCATTCCCGGCCCTTCCGGATTGAATTGGGAGCGGTCGTGGCGTTACATCTGCATTCGCGAGACCCACCGCCCACTTGATGGCTTCCAAGTACATTTTCTGGAGCCGAGGATCGTCCCAATTTTCCTCGACGTGACCAAGCGTGGAGTAGTAGACGCGCCCTTTTCCATATATCTTGGCCCAGGTAACGGCGAAATCGCGGTCTTTCCGGTGAACGCGTGGATTATTCAAATCGAGTTTACTCGCGTCGAGCCGCATCAAGACGCGAACCTTGTCTCGCGAGAAGTCTTTCATCTGATAAATCTCGTCCTTGAGGACAAACGACTTCGGCCACGGCTGCATGCCAGGGAAGTCTGGATCCTCGACAATAATGGGTGCATCAAAAGTGACCCAAGGATGCTCGTCGAAATATCCGCCGATCATTTCTCCATATTCGGGCCAGGAGGTGAACGTGATGGTCGCGCTGTGCACTCCGATAAAGCCCTTTCCGTCGTCGTGCACAAAGGAGAGCAACGCCGCCTTCTGTTCTGGATTCATCTCGAGCTCGCCGCCGGTGTAGAAGAGTACCGCATCAAAATCATTCAAATTCTTGGCGTTGTATTCGAGCTTTTTCTTTGTGAGTACCTCAGTGTCGGTTCGAATCGTCGTCGTCCATAGACCGGACTCACGGCCCAAGCGTTCAATCGTAGCCATGGCGTGTGACACAGCTTCATGCCGGTAGCCTTTTTCTTCGCCGAGCACAAGGAGATGCTTCATCGGTTGAGCGCCGGCCTGTGCTTGAGCCTGGCATCGCCCGCTAAACGCCAAGCAAAGAACGATCGCAAACATTCGAATTCTCGTCACCCGGAGCCTCCACAATGCCGGCCGCCAACGCATCTACTTTCCATTTCCAAGCCAGAGAATCGCATTTTCGAAAAGTTCGTTTTGGATAGGGTCGGCATAAACCGCGGGTCCGTGTCCCATGTTGATGTAAAGCATCCGGTATTTTGTATTGGTCCACACGACCGGAAGATCGCCTTCGGTGATGATGTCCTTTTTCCCAATCGGATAGTTCGAAGGATCGAGCGTCAAGAGAACGCGGACGTCTTTATTAAGCCGGGGACTGGGGTTCCAGAGATACCATTCATTTGCCGGGGACTCATAAGTTGCGGGCAATCCCTTGGTCACAGGATGCGTTCGATCATCGATGGCCAGTTTCGCCGGCAAGACGGGCCAATTGTTCGAATAAAACACGGCGCCGCCGAGAAACTGTACGAACCACGGCCAATGCGTGTCTTTGTCATTGTATGCAGCGACGTGGAAGCCAATCCATCCGCCGCCGTGTTCCATGTACTTTTCGAATGCGGCTCGCTGCTCGGGAGTCTGGGGGAAGTTGTTGAGCCACAGGATCAGACGATACGGTTTCAAATCGTTTTCGTTGAGCTTGTTCCAGTCGGTGGTGGTATCCAATATAAAGTTATGTTTTGCCGCCAGGTCGCTGTAAAAAGCGAGGGCGTCTTTGGCGGTCTTGACGTGATCCGGCTCGACGTCGGTTGAATAGAACGCCAGGACTTTGAAGGCTGGCCCCCCTGCGCGGGCGAACCCGCTCGAGAAAATCAGGGCAAGACAGGTCGCCATCACCGCCTGAATTACGGAAGATAGAAATCTTCTACGACGAACTTTCGTTTGGACACGAACCTGGCTCATTTCTCGCGAGTCTCCTGCTCGCCGGCAGCCCAAAAAATGGCATTGCTGAAAATCCGCGTGAACGATGGATTGTTGAAGTGTTCAGGGCGATGACCCATGAAAATGTAAACGTTCCTTGCTTTCATGTGTCCGTTTGTCCAGATCACCGGGTGGTCGCCCATCTTCTTATCGGTGGCCGGCGTATAAGTCTTTTCATCGACGCTGGCGAGAACGTGAACATTCGGCCGCGGCGTGGTGTCGTAGGTGTACCACTCTTCGTTTTCGATCACGAAAGGCGATGCAACGCCCTTCATCACGGGATGATTTCTGTCCTCGACAGTGACCGCGCCCGTGACGAAGCTTGCGATGTAATCCTTGAAGCGGATGCCTCCCATGAACTGGTGAAACCAGGGCCACATCTGGAAACCGTCAAACTCTCCCAGCAGAGTGGCGTGATGAAATCCGATCCAACCACCTTTGCCTTGTTCGATGTATTTGATGAAGGCGGTTTGCGCCTTATCGGTCCAATTGTACGGAGGATAATTCAACTGGATGAACAGGTTATATTTTGCGAGAAAAGTGTCGTCGATTTTTTGAGTATCTTCGATGTAGTCCACGGTGAAATGGTTTTCGCTCGACAGCTTATCGAGCCAGGCCTTTGCCGCATCCACGAACGGTTTGTGGATACCTACGTGTTCGGCAAGTGCGACCACATGGAATCGGACGGTCTTATCCTGCGCGGCCGTCGGGCTCCCCACGAAGCAGGACGCCAGAGCGAGCGCGAGGAATTGCCAAAGCATCCTGGCATGCGAGTTTCCGCCGAGTCGGGCCATATCAGTGAACGTGCACCGCTCCTGGCGAAGAGATTTCCTTCGCAGGCATCGCCGCGTCAAATCTTAAATTGAAAAAGCCGACCATCATTTCATCCCAGCTTTGCTGTCCCCAAATTACTGCCTTGGTCGGATCCGGGTTTTCCGGATTGTTTGGCGAATTGTCGAAATGCGCGGTGCACTCAATTCTTGTGCCCTGCGGCAGATCAATCGGATCGGCAAGGTTGTACCAAAGCTGCCAATGCCAGTTATAGGCAGGAACGCTCAGAATGGTTTCCGTTTTGCCATCCGGAAATGTCAGCCGATATTCAAACGATTTGCCGCGCGAGTGCATGTGTGGGTGCAGTCCGACTAGCTTTACGGACTTTTGTACCTCGAACGACGCGTCTACCTTGTAATCCGGATCGCCCGGCGGAATCTTGAATGTTCCGTTTGAGGCGGAGAGAGTCAAGATGCGATCTTTGGGCGGAGATTTCGAAAGGACGAGCCCGAGCTTGGTCTGATCCGTCGTGGGCTTTCCGTTTGGCGTGTAGTGAACCTCAAAGACGATGTCAGAACCTGCCCTGATGAGCTTGCCTTCACCGGCATGCAGAATTTCGGCAGGCTGTCCCGGCGCGTATCCCACGAGGAAATCGCTCGGCAACGCGCTGGTATCCGTATTGCCTTCGGTTTTCGGAGGCGCGATGAAGAATACGCCGGGCTTCTGGTCCTTGAAATAATCGGAGCCTGGCTCGCGAAGATACGCGATGATGTGATGGACCACCGCGCGATCGGTTGGGCGTACCTCGAGTGCCTGCACCCATTTGTCTTCCGTAAAACCAGTTGGAACGATCACGTACTGATAGTCCATGACTCCAGCGGCGGGGACCGCGAAAGGTTTGGGAAGCTGAAATATGACGTCTGGCGTTGGGATGCCCCAACCCTGTACAAAATTCTTCACGGGAGGCGGCATGTCCTGCGGGGCGCCTTTCTGCGCTCCTCCATTGACCCACGTCGCCAGAGTTCGAATTTCATCCGCAGACAACGATCGTTCGTTTGCGAAATGCCCGTACCGCGGATCGGCAAACCAGGGCGGCATGATCTTCCTTGTCACCACCATCTTCATCACGGCGGCCCAAGGCAGCGTATCTTCGTAGGTGAGCATCGAGAAGGGAGCCGCTTCGCCTGGCCGATGGCAGGTCTGGCAATGCTTCTGCAGAATCGGCGCGACATCCTTGGTAAATGTCGGGTGCGCACCAGGCGGTTCCTGCGAACGCAATCGCACCGCAAGGCAAAATATCGCCGCTGAGAGAATGGCGAAACGTGGGATCGAGCGTCCAACTATT
>WNFC01017973.1_pt1 | contig 13279 bp, 12 predicted proteins | sample 5400541 | NCBI WGS metagenome assembly WNFC01 (sample SAMN13153342, study PRJNA577476) | soil metagenome | isolation source: 120 cm saprolite under Douglas fir tree site 2 hole 2 replicate 1 | place: USA:California | collected 2015-04-18
ATGGCGCGAGTTCACCGCCAAAGCGGTGCGCGCGATTGGCCGAGACGACCGGAGTGCGACCATAGTTTTCGTCAGTGATGATGCCATCAGGAAATTGAATCGACGCTTTCGCGGGAAGAACCTGGCCACGGACGTGCTTTCATTTCCAACTGGGGCCGAGCCTTTTGAAGTCGAAGACGGATCGCACTTAGGTGATGTTGTCATTTCAGTTGAGCGGGCGGCGGCGCAGGCGAAGGCGAACGGGTTGAGCTTTTCGAGCGAAATTGAGCAACTGATTCTGCACGGGCTGTTGCACCTGTGCGGCTACGATCACGAAACCGACTACGGCGAAATGAACCGGCTTGAGCTGAAATTGGGGAAACAACTCGAGATTTGAGCGGTCGTGAACGTCAACAGGGATGAGCGTATCCAGGAACAACGGCGCATAGAGTACCAACTTTAGTTGGGCTTTAGCGTTGCCAAAAAGGCCCAACTGAAGTTGGTACTCTAGACACCGTTCATCAGCGGTTCACTATTTCCCATTTTCCACTTACTATTTAACTCGCACGGTATGGAAATCGAATTAGCGGTAAGTCTTTTCCTGCTTGTCGCGCTGACGTTTCTCGCGACTATTGACATGGCCTTCGGCCAGTTGAGCGACGTGGGATTGCGGCGGCTGGCCGCCGAAGCCGAAGAGCACCCCACCGCGCGTTACTCGCCGTTCCTCAAAGAGATTCTGAGAAACCGTCCGCGGTTTGAATTCACTCTGTCAGCCGCGATTCAGATCCTGCTGGTCGCGTTCTCAGTCCTGATCACTTACATCTCGCTGCAATGGTTCTCGGGGAACGCGTTGGTGCTGTTCGTCGCGCTGACCCTGGGCCTGTTGCTGGCGGGAATTTTTCGCCAGTTCATCCCGCGGACGATTTCTCTGCGGAATCCCGAGGCCAAAGTGCTGCGTCTGCTACCGCTGCTGCGTCCGTTTTATCGGGTACTGGCTTACGCGGCTGAGCCGTGGCATCGTTCCTTCGATCGCTTGCGGATGCAGGAGCAAATCGAGGAAGCGCTTTCCGACGACGTCGAAGAAGACAGCGGCGACGATATCGAAGCGCTGATCGACGTGGGCGAAGCCGAAGGGATCATTGAGGAAGAAGAGCGCGAGCTGATTCAGTCGGCGATTGAATTTGGCGACACGCGCGTGGGCGCAGTGATGACCCCGCGCACGGAAATCGCCGCGCTGCCCAGGACCGCTACGGTTCGCGATGCGCGCAATCTGATCATCGAATCAAAGCACTCGCGCCTGCCTGTCTATCGCGATCAAATCGAGAACATCGAAGGAATGATCTACCTGCGCGACCTGCTGCCATCACTGGCTGCCGGCAAGGCGGATTCGCCGATTACGCCGTTCATCCGGCCCGTTTATTTCGTGCCTGAAACCAAACCGGTGGCCAAGCTTTTGGAGGAAATGCAGAAGGCGCACGTTTATCTGTCGATGGTGATAGACGAATACGGCGGCGTCGCGGGGCTGGTCACCGTCGAGGACATCCTGGAAGAGATCGTCGGCGAGATCGAAGACGAAGACATCAGCCGGGAAGAGCCGGAAGAGATCGTCCCAGCAGGTGACGGCGCTTACGAAGTTCTCGGCGGCGTTGAGATCGGAAAGATCGAGCGTCTGTTCGGCATGGAAATCGAAGCGGACGATTTCACGACGATCGCCGGCCTGGTGATCGCGGAAAAGGGCAGCGTACCGTGCGCCGGCGAGCGCCTGACGTTCCGGGGGATCGAAGTCGAGGTCCTGGTAGCAGACGAAAAGAGGATTGGGCGAGTACGACTCAAACGCAGCAATTCACAGAGTGCAAATCAAGGGACTCAGAGCAACTGAAATGTTTCTGAAGCTGGCCAGCCTAATTCCACTGCGACGTGGCTTGACCTGCGACTCATGCGGCAGCGACTTTCAGTGCGGCGTGTCGCTGGCAGGTTGCTGGTGCTCAGAGATCAAGTTGAGCGATGAAGCGCGCGCGGAGATGCGTTCTCGCTATCGTGGTTGCCTCTGTCGTCAATGCGTCGAACAACTTTCCGAAACGCGAAGTCGCGCCCTCGACAGTTGACAACCCTCGCTGACTCATCGACTATTCCTTCTCGCGTTCGATTTTCTCAAAACAAATTCCGCAAAGTCTTGGCAAGAAAACTCAGCAAGTTCCTCAGCGGCCGGCGCATCGATCCGGCGCCCATCACTGGCGCCACGAAGCTCGTTGATCTGGTTGACGGCGCGTTTCTCGCCTACAACGCTGCGCGTCTGCGCGAAGCGTGCTGGCTGTTCACTCGAAAAATGCTCGACCCCGACGTTACGGTCGGTGTGACGTTGACCGGCGCGCTGACGCCGGCGGGCTTGGGCATGTCGTCGTTGATTCCATTGATCAAAGCCGGCTTTATCGACTGGATCATCTCGACGGGCGCGAATTTTTATCACGACACCCACTTCGGCATCGGCTTGTCAATGCACGAAGGCAACGCGCAAACTTCCGACACCGTCTTGCGCGACGAACAGGTTGTGCGCATCTATGACATCTTTTTTGACTATTCGGTGCTGCTGGATACCGACGAATTCTTTCGCCGGGTGATCGAAGCGCCGGAGTTTCAGCGCCCGATGTCCACGGCGGAATTTCACTATCTCGCCGGGCGATACGTGCTCGAGCGCGAGCGCAAGCTGGGGGCAAAGCGCAAGTCTCTGCTGGCGGCCGCGCATGAATACGCGGTCCCGCTTTACACCTCGTCGCCGGGCGATTCTTCGATCGGCATGAACGTGGCTGCGAAGAGCTTGCAGGGCAACAAACTCGTGCTCGATCCTTCGTTTGATGTGAACGAAACCGCGTCGATCGTTTTGGCCGCGAAGCGTGGACTAATTCGCGATGACGTCAAACCCGCGCGCAACACCGGAAAGTTAAAGAGCGCATCGCCAAAGAAAGGCGGGCGCTCGGCGATTTTCATTCTCGGCGGCGGCTCGCCGAAAAACTTTGCGTTGCAAACCGAACCGCAGATTCAGGAAGTGCTGGGCATCGACGAGCGCGGCCACGATTATTTTCTCCAGGTCACTGACGCGCGGCCCGACACCGGCGGCCTTTCGGGCGCGACGCCGGGCGAAGCGGTTTCGTGGGGCAAGGTGGATCCCGATCGGCTGCCGGACGCCGTGGTCTGTTACCTCGACACAACGGTGGCGCTGCCGATCATCACGGCGTATGCTTTGGCGAAACATCGCCCGCGACCACCCCGACGGCTTTACGATCGTCGCGAGGAGTTCATGCAATTACTTTTGAAGGAATATCGAAAATCAAAACGCAGATAGGGAACGAGCCGAGGGATAGTTAGTGAGCGAAAATTACGATTGTTCAAAGTGTCCGGCGTATTGCTGCTCGGTTTACGAGCGGGTCGCAGTTGGCAAGGGTGATCTGAAGCGTCTGGCGAAACACTTCGGGCTCGGCCTGCCCGCCGCAGCTAAGCGATACACAAAGGTTTTCAACGGCGAGCGCATTCTGCGCCGGAAAGCCGATCCGATTTTAGGGCAGGCTTGCACTTTCCTGAACGCTGAAACGCGGCAATGCACGATTTATCACGCGCGTCCGAATGTCTGTCGCGATTTTCCCAGCACCAGGCGCTGCGCTTATTACGACCTGTTGCAATTCGAACGCGAGCAGCAGGGCGACGACAGCGTCGTGCCGCTGGTGCAGATCACTTTTCGCAACGGCGACAAGTAGTTTCGGAGTTCAATCTTTCGGATTGTCTCCGTCGGCGAACGCAAACTAAAGTTTGAACTCTAAACCGTCCTAACACTTCCCGATGAAAGAACTGCTTTCGAATTTGATCGGCCGGAGGATCGACGTCTTTTGCGGCGCCACTTCCAGCATGCGTGGCGAAGTAATCAAGGTTGACGGCGGCGTGCTGCATTTGAAAGACGAGGATGGCGAGACTTGCTACATCGCGATCGAAAAGATCATTGCGGTCTGGGAAAAGCGCGACAAGGATCATCACGCCGGGTTTGTGTCGAAGAGCTGAGCGGGAGATCAAGAGCGGGGCCCCGGGGCTATCCAAAAGAAAAAGGCCGCCGTGGAATCAATCCGCGGCGGCCCTTTCGCACTCTGAATTACTCAGTTCCCTCAGGGACCATCCTCGTCTTCCGCGCTTTGCACATTCGTGGCCGGCTTTTTGGCGCGCGCCTTCTCGTTCAAGGGCGCCGATTCCAACGGCACCCGGCGAAATCCATCAATGCGCGAAAGCCAATAGTCGTTGAAGGGCGAGTAAACCACGCCGCCGTGTCTGGCTGAATGGTAGAAACCTTTCTCGTCGGCCACGATGCCGACGTGCGCCAGGCCGCTGAAGAAAACCAGCGTGCCAAACTTAAATTCTTCTTCCTTTGGCGGGGGCGCAAATGTTGCCCAATACGAACGCGCCGGGCTGCGTTGAAAATTCACGCCCACGTCCTGAAAAGCTCGCCAAACAAAACCGGAACAATCGAAAGAATCAGGACCGGTAGTATTGAAGTGATAGCTCGATCCCAAATGCGATTCAATCGCCGTTAACAATTCGGTGTTGAATCGTCCGAGGGAGCCCTCCGACATTATCGGAGCGCGATTCTCGATCCGCGTCGGCGGATACGTTATGGGCGCCTTCTCGATCGGTTTTGCGGTGACCTTATTGGTTAGAACGACCCGCGGGCGGGCATCGAAATCGCTTGTTTGCGCGGCGCCGACCGTCGCCAGACCCAGCGCACAGCAGGCGACGAACAAGCCGGGGAACAGTTTACGAGCAATCACGGGGTTCTTGCGGTCTCCTTATTCAATTTTCTTCTTGCTTGCTCAGCGTGAGGTGCGAGCAAATCCATTCTACTCGTCGGCGCCGCCCTGGGACAACTCTCAATGTGACCGTTTTCGCGGAAAAGGATCAACAAAATCGGCGATATGCTCCCGGGATAATCTACCCGTCTTCAATTCGTCCTCCCGAATCCGTGCATTTGCTTGCACTGACGGCAGTAGGTCGGAGGCTCTGTGTTGTCCAGTTGATGCTTGACCGGCTTTAGCGTGTGCAGGAAAGCAAAGATAGATTTCAGATCGTCGTCAGTCATCTTGCGGTAGAACCACCAGGGCATCGAGGCATGCAACGGACGCGCGCCGACCTTGCCGACGCGCAGCGCCTGTATGAACGTCGCATCGTTGTAGTAACCAATCCCCGACGGCGCGGGTGTGATGTTTGCCGAAGCTACCGGCCCTTTTGGTTCGTACCGGATGAAGCCGCCGGCAAAATCCATTCCTGGCATCGGCCGGCCTTTCTCTTGCGGCGTGTGACAGTCAGCGCATGCGGCCATCCGCATCAGGTACGCGCCGCGCGCCACGGGCGTTGATTGATCCGGCGCCGCGACCGTGGCCGTCACCGGCTCAGGCATGTTCTGCATCAGAAAGTTGAGCGGGAAGGGCACCTTCGTGGTTGGTAACTGATTGCGCACCGGGGGAACTGTTCGCAGGTAGGCGATCACTGAAGCGAGGTCTTCGTCCGACATTTCTCGATACTCCCGATAAGGCATGATCGGATACAGCGCTCGTCCATCGTGCCCGATGCCTTCGCGTATGGCGCGCGCCAGGGCGTCGTCACTCCAGGCGCCAATGCCCGTTTCTTTGTCAGGTGTGATGTTCGGCGCAATCAACCACGGCAGGTTCTGGTCAGCCCAGACGTGCCCCGATCCTTCGCGGCCGGCGACCGGAGGCGCGCCCGGCTTTGACCAATCCACGTCCGTGTGACAGCCAAAACATCCAATCACGCCATCGACCAGATACTTGCCGCGCGCGAGTCTCTCGGGTGTCGCTGCAAATTTTCGATCTGTGAGCGCGCGTTTCTTCGCGCCAATGAACGGCCGCCAGCCGATCGTGAAAGTGATTCCGAGAGCTATCAGAGCGATGATCACGAGAAACGTGATGCCGGCAAACTTTTTCCAACGCCGCGCCATTTGATTCGAGCTTCTCCTAGTCCGATTGATTATTCAGATCGAGCTTTGCAACCCGGAGGGTTGCGCCGAAAGTAGCCGGAGGTCGAAAGCGGAGCGCAGACCTCCGGTAACCGAGTGATTGAGGTCCGCACCCCGAAAGGGTGCCAGAGCTCTCGGTTCACAAAAGGTATTTCTCGTCATACACGACTCCTGCCTTCTCGAGCAAGTCCTTCAACTCATCAACGAATGAATGCTTGCCATGATGCTTTTCCTGGTTCGCGATGTAACCCCGAACAGCATCGGTCGCGGAGGGACTAACTGTGAACGCAGCGTAACCTTCTTGCCAGCAAAAGCGCCGCTCGAAATTCTCCTTGACCCAATTGGTCGAGTCCTTCTTAAGATCTCGCATGACCTCAGCTACGCAGTGAACTGGACGAAGGCTCGCCATGATATGAACATGATCGTCCACGCCGCCAACAATCTCCGCGACACCGTTCAAACCACGGATGATTCCACCAGGATAAGAATGTAATCGCGGCTGCCATTCGGCGCGGATCAGAGGCCTTCGTTCCTTCGTCGAAAAAACAATATGGTAATGCAGACTGAAGAAAGTTGATCCCATGGGAGTTGCACCTTCCATTCTTGCACCCCGTCGGGGTGCAAATCATTTTTCCGAGTTTCCCGGTGGTCTGCGCTTCGCTCTGACCACCGGCTGCTTTCTGGCAGCCCTTCAGGCTGCGCGTTCTCCAACGAATTCCAAAATCGCGCACGCCGCACGAGCTGAAGCTCCTGGCGCGCCTATCTTTTGCGCCAGGCGCTTCAACTCATCACGCGCCGCCCGATTGCGATCCGGATCGAGCAGAGCGAGCAGTTCTCGCGCCAGACGCTCGCCGTTTAATTCATTTTGCATCAGCTCCGGCGCGACGCGGCGGCCGGCGATCAAGTTCACGAGACCGTAATGGTCAGCCGTAATCAAACTTCCCAGGATGTGCCAGTTCAGAAAGGATTCCTTGTAAACGATCACCATGGGCGTTGTGAGCAGCGCAGCTTCCAGCGTTACAGTGCCGCTACAGACGCCCGCGACGTCGGCGGCGGCCAACGCCTCGCGCGTTTCGCTATGAACGAAGCGCAGACGGTTTCGCAATGAATCGTAGCGATCGGCCGACACAATTTCCTGCGCTTCATTCAGATCACGATTCGGCGCAACCACCAAAACGAATTGGACGCCGGAACGCTCGCGTGAAATCAATATCGCCGCGTCAAGCATCGGCGGCAAAATACGAATCAACTCTTTGTGGCGGCTGCCGGGTAGCAAGGCGACGATTGGTCGTGATGGATCGAGATTGTGGCGCCGGCAAAATTCTTCGCGATCGCCGCTCGCGCGCACCTCGCCGGCCAGCGGGTGGCCGACGTATTCGACTTGCGAAATACCGCGCGCGGCATACCAATCTTTTTCGAACGGCAGAATCGAGAGCAGGAGATCGACATCGCGCCGCACGCCGCGCGCTCGATAGGGACGCCAGGCCCACAATTGCGGACTGATGTAATAGACAACTCGAAAGCCGCGCCGGTGCAGCCAATGCGCCAGACGCAAGTTAAAGTCAGGCCAGTCAACCAGGATCACCGCGTCAGGTTTTCGCGCCACGGCCGCGCGTTTCAATTCGCCAAAGGCGCGCCAAAACTTTGGCAGAGCGCGCCCGATTTCCCACAACCCGAGAATTGCCAGATCGTCACGGCGCACGACGGAGTCAACACCGGCGGCGCGCATCTGTGCGCCGGTCGATCCAAAAAACTCGAATTGAATTTCAGGCGCCGCCGCGCGCAGAGCGCATACGAGGGCGGCTGCGTGCGCATCGCCGGACGCTTCACCGGCAACAATCATCAAGCGGAGAGGGTTGGTAGATACAGAGTTCATTCTCAAACGGCGTTTAGAGTACCAACTTTAGTTGGGCTGTTCGCAAGCAAGAACCCGACTGAAGTCGGTACTCTGAACACCTGTAGCCCGGGCGAGCATTCTCAATTGGACTGGCGCGCAAACCGTTTGCTTGTTCGCGGTTGGCGGCGCATGTTAGCATCGGCGCGTTTGTTTCACAAAAACAGTCGCACCTGGTTTCGTACGTCTAGCTGACGATGCGCAAGTTCATTCATCGCCGGGATAATAACTCTATCTTGCGCGTCACTTCCCGATCGAACCGTTCGTTCCTGCCAATCTTTTTCGGGATTGCCATCGCCTTTGGACTCGCCGGGGCGCGCCCAGTGTGGGCGCAGGAAACCAATCCGGTCGAACGCAAGGTCACCAACCCGATCACCGACACGCCGAACGTCAATCCACTACAGCAGGATCAACCCGTGCGCCCGCCCAGCACGAAGCCGCCTTCGGTACAGGCAGGCGACACGCTGAGCGTCAATGCCAACAAGCAAACTACGAGTGGGACGAAGGGTGCGATTGTCGAAGTCGACGAGGGCAACGTCGACGCGCGCATCGGTACGTACCGTCTGCAAGCCGACAAAGTGACAGTCTACGAAGCGACGAATATAGTGATCGCCGAAGGCAACGTGGTCTTCGATCAGGGCGATCAGCAGCGCATCACCGGCAGCCGCGCGGAATGGAATTACAAAACGAAGACGGGCTTCTTCATCGACTCGACCGGCTATACCAATCAAACTCAGGACGGCACGCGGATGTACTTCACCGCGGATCGAGTCGAGAAGATCAGTCTCGACACGATCATCATCATCAATGGCGAGGTGACCGCGTGCGATGAAGAAAAGCCGAAGTGGAGCTTTCGCGCCAAGCGCGCGCGGATCAAGACCGGCGATCGCGTGCGCCTGGTCTCGCCGACGTTCCGCGTTAAGAAGATCCCGATTGTCTATTTGCCGTACGCTTCGTTGTCGCTCAAGCATCGCGATCGGTCCTCGGGGTTCCTGACCCCGACGTTCAGCGCCTCAGGCGCCAAGGGCTTTCGCCTTTCCGAAGCCTACTATCTAACGCTGGGCCGTTCCGCTGATTTCACGATGCGCGGAGATCTCTTTTCGAAACGCGGCTTCGGCGTAGGCGCCGACCTAAGAACGCGCGCCAACTCGCGCTCGTTTCTCAATCTGGGTTTCTATCTCGTCAAGGATCGCGTCTTCGGTGCAAAGGCCAGCGCGACGAATCCTGATCAGGGTGGTTCGAGTTTCTACGTCGACGCGGTGCACTATTTTCCCAACGGCTTTTTGGCGGCGGCTGACGTGAACATCACTTCGAGCCTCGCGTTTCGCCAGGTGTTTTCCGATTCAATCCAGCAGGCGATTTCACCCGAAGAGCGTTCGCAAGTCTTCCTCAACAAGAATTATCACGCCTATAGTTTGAATCTGCGTTTGAATTCGCAAGCGACGTCGCTGCAGAATTCGCAGATCAGAATTCGCGAACTGCCGAGCATTACTCTGGATCGGCGCCCGTCACCGCTGCGCTGGCTGAAAAGTATTCCCGTCTACTTTTCGTTTGAAGGCGGCGTCGAAGGTGTCAGCCGCAAGGAAACTGCCGGTGACCTGGCGCTCTTTCGGCAAGAGGCCGGCCGCGATCCGATCACGACGCCGTCAATCGTACAGCGGTTCGACTTTCATCCCAGTCTGATGCTGCCGCTGAGTTTTGCCGGCTGGTCGCTGACGGCGACGGGCGGCGCGCGCGTGACTTACTATTCGAATTCGATCGATCCGACGACAAAGCTGGTGCTCGCTCGCGATGTGGTGCGCGGTTACGGCGAGCTTGAGTTCGACCTGCGGCCGCCCGCGCTGGCCAGGAATTTTCGCCGCAGTGACGGCTCGATCTTGTTTCGTCACACGATCGAGCCTTACGTCATCTATCGCCGCATCGCCGGCATCGACGACTTTGATCGCATTCTTCGGTTTGATTTTCTAGACGCCATCGCCGACACAAACGAGCTTGAATACGGTCTTACGAATCGCTTCTATGTGCGGCGCTCGACTGAGAACGTGGGCAAGAAAGCCGCGCTGGCCGCGCGCGGAAAGAAAACCCCGCTGTCTACCCAGCCTTACGAGGCGCTTTCAGTAACGATCCGCCAGAAGTATTTCTTCGATCCTTACTTTGGCGGCGCGCTCAAGCCCGGACAGCGCAATCAGTTCTATCCCATCGACACTTTCTCGGGGTTCAGCTATGGTGGAGCGCCCCGAAAGAAATCGCCAATCAACGTCGACGTGCGCTATCGCCCGACGCAGAATCTGTCTGCTGACTTTCGCACCGACGTCGACACCAGCAGCGGGCTGCGCGATATGTCAGCGACGTTTGGCATCAATCGCGATTTCCTTCAGGCGTTCTCCACCTTTTATTACGCGCGCGCCGTCGAACTCGTGCCCAGCCTGGCGCAATTTGCCGACGCTCGCGGCAGAGAACCGGGAACGCTGCGCGGTTCGCAGTGGAGCCCAAGTGTCTTTCTCGGCAAACGCGACAAAGGATTGTACGGCGGCGTGTCGCTCTTCTTTGATTTTCAGAAGCATCCCTTTGCGGGTAACCGCTCGCTGATCAGCTCGACCACCACGGCGGGTTATACGTGGAAATGCTGCGCCATCACCGCGCAGTACTTCACTTTCAATGTCGGCCTGCGCAACGAAAACCGCGTGGTCTTCGCGTTTCGACTCAACGGCATCGGCACGTTCGGCACTGAGAAGATCGGACAGAGATTCTAGACCAGGCCCAAGTGAGAAAGCCGCGCTACTGAATCATCGGATTGCATCCAAACACAATCACCGCGTAACGCTTTTTCAGCTTCGCGAGTTCTTCGTTTTCTCGCTGGCGGATTTCTAAATAGTCCGGCGGTGGATTTCCCCAACACGACGAACGAAAGAAGCGAATCTCGCGGCCTCTGCCATCAAGAAGCTTTCCCCGGCGACAGCGAGCCTTCATTTCGGCAAGCTTCTTTTCCACCTTCAGGATTGATTTCACCTTTTGCCCGTACGAGACCGCTTCGTCGGCGCGGACATCTTTCGGCAGGCAACTGAGACTTTTCGAAGGCTCGGAGATGGCGTCCTCATCAGCAACAGCCAGTGCCGAGGTCGCCAGTTTCCTGGCGCTTTCGCTCTTAGCCGGCGCCAGGCCTGCGAGGAGCAGGAGGATAGAAGCACCGACAAGAACCTGTTCGCGGTAAGAACGGCTCGACCTCTGCTTGGCAGATTTCATGGTGATAGTATGCAACGGCGATACGCTTTATTCCAACGCCTGCAGCGTTGATGCGCATCCTAGTTGCGCCTGGTTGAACCGCAGCGTTGACAACCATTGGGCCGGGTAATAAAGTTCGCCTACCTCTGGAGTATTGATATGTGCATTTTTTATCCGCGGCCGCCAGACGCGCAGCCTTCGATGCCTCGAACGGCTGAAACTCAACATGATCCTCGCGTGATTTCTTTGATTCCGGTCGGCGAGCGTCCAGCGCTTCCTCGTCAACCAGGGCCTGGGAGAACTCAACGAAGACTACTTCGCGAGGCGGGTTAGCGGCGGCGTTTTCCTTAACCCAAACCTTATCATTGGTAGATTAGAGTTTGACTACTGAAATGAAACCTGCGAAATCATGGCTGATTCCCCTGGTTGGTCTCCTTCTGGTTTTTATGATCGCAGGCTTCGGCTCGCTGGCTGATAGCAACAGGGGCGAATCGGGAAAGGGTAGCGCGGAGGCTTCCGGCACCCAGCAGACAGGTGCAACTGATAAGATCGTGATCAGCCAGATTTATGGGGGCGGCGGCACGCCCGGTGCGACTTATCAAAACAGTTTCATCGAAATCTTCAATCGCGGAACTAACACTGTCGATATCGGTGGCTGGGTTTTTCAGTTCGCTTCTTCCGCAACCACTTCGACGTATCGGGTACGCCGCCGCCGCCCGCGCTACCGTTCGTAATCGGAACCTCGGGCAAGATCGCCATAACCAAGCCCGGCACCGGCTTGCTTCCGGGCACTTGTCCCTTACCAAATTCGAACGTCGTTGATTTCGTCGGCTACGGCAGCGCCGCGAACTGCTTTGAAGGTAGCGGGCCAGTGTCTGATCAACCCAACACTATGGTGGCCCTTAGAAAAGCCAACGGCTGCACCGACACGGACAACAACGCTAATGATTTTATTGTGACGGCGCCGAACCCCCGTCACGGCTCATCGCCATTCACCTCCTGCGGGGGCACGATCCAATTCAGTTCTTCTTCCTACCCGGTGGGCGAAGGGGATGGGCGAGTGAACATCACTCTGACTCGCGGTGGCGATACGACCAGCAGTGCCAGCGTCAGCTTTGCCACCAACGATGCGGCCGGGCTGACGAATTGCAATGTCTTTAACGGCATCGCTTCGCCCCGCTGCGATTACGAGAACACGGTCGGCACTGCTACCTGGGCGGCCGGCGACGCGTCGGCGAAGACTTTCTCCGTCGCCATCGTCGATGACTCTTACGCCGAAGGCACTGAGACCTTCACCATCAGTCTCAACAGTCCAAGTGGCGCAACGCTCGGCGCGCAATCGACCGCGACTGTGACGATCATCGACAACGATGTCACCAACGGCCCGAATCCGATCGACAACACCAACTTCTTTGTGCGGCAGCAGTACATAGACTTTCTGGGCCGCGAACCCGATCCGCCGGGCTTTGCCGGCTGGGTAAGCACCATCAACAACTGCTCCGGCGACACCACCCAGTGTGACCGCATACACGTCTCGCAACTCTTCTTGCAATCCCAGGAATTTCAAGAGCGCGGTTACTTTGTCTATAGATTCTATCCGGTGGCTTTTGGCCGCAAACCTGATTATGGAGAGTTCGTGCCTGATCTGGCGAGCGTGAGCGGTTTTCTGGATGCCAATCAGTTGGAAGCTGCGAAAGTTGCGTTCATCGCCGGCTTCATGGCGCGGCCGGCGTTCGCCAGCATGTACAACTCGCTTAACAACACGCAGTACGTGGATATGTTACTGAACACGGCGGGCGTGACGTTGTCGAGCCGGCAAGCAATGATTGACGGCTTGAACAACTCGACGCTGACGCGGGCGCAGGTGTTAAGACAGATCGTTGAGAGCACTGAAGTCGCGACGAAGTATAACCATCAGGCGTATGCGGTGATGGAATACTTCGGCTATCTGCGCAGGCAGCCTGATGCGTTCTATCTGCAATGGATCCAAGTGCTGGATACAACCAACGACCCACGCGGGATGGTCACGGGCTTTGTTACCTCGCAGGAATACCGCAACCGGTTCGGACCGTGACGACGAGCCGCAGATTTACCCAGTGAGATAGAAAGACTTATCTCAACGGGGTGAACGCGGATTCGCGCAGACAGAAACCAACCAGTCAACAAACACTATCGGT
>WNFC01006076.1_pt1 | contig 13278 bp, 6 predicted proteins | sample 5400541 | NCBI WGS metagenome assembly WNFC01 (sample SAMN13153342, study PRJNA577476) | soil metagenome | isolation source: 120 cm saprolite under Douglas fir tree site 2 hole 2 replicate 1 | place: USA:California | collected 2015-04-18
ACTGAGACCGGCTGCACGTGCGTTCTCGTTACATCGACCAAAGACGTGCTTTTTTGATTTCTTGTCGCCACCGCTGCACGACCTCAGGATGTTGATTTTGACCAGATGCCACGAGGACGTCAACAGGGACAGAAATCAATTTTTTCTCTGCGATTTCCTTTCCACGCTTGGACTTTCTTCCTCATCGGCTAGAAGTTCCGCTGCATGCGGTCCACTCTGACCTAGAGGATGTCCACGAGGCTCAGGTGTTTGGTGTGCTTGGCGAGCACGGGAGTGAAAGCGCCAGGGACAATGTTGCCAAGCGTTTTACTCGGTGTTGGATCAATTCGCCGACTGCACGCTTCGACTGAGACACCTTTCGATGGGCAGACTCTGGAGACTATCGGTTGCATCAAGAATGACCGCAGCGTGCCCTGGGTTCAAAAGTCGAACTTCAAAGCGAATTGGAGGATTCGAGGGTTGTTGCTTGTGGAGATGATGCGCCCAAGATTTCCGGGATTGATGACTTGTCCCGAGGGCGGGTCAATATTACCGCCAGAGGCAAAGAGGGCATTCAGGTTGCTGATCGGATTCGCGAAGTTCGCGTGATTGAAAAGATTGAAAGACTCAGCGCGGAACTCGAAGCTGCGAGATTCGGCCACGGGAAACACCTTAGCAAGAGCCAAATCCAGATTAACTTGTCGCGGCCCGCGTAGACAGTTTCGGCCGACGTTGCCGATGTCTGTGCCCACTGGACCGAGACCGGCTGTCGCCGTCCCGTCCGAGCTTGGAATTGGTCGGCCGCTCTGAACCAATGGCCGAGCAAATACCGTCGAATTGAAAAAATAACCTGCAGTTACGCCTTGCATGGCATTTCTACAGCTCATTCCGGGCATGAGGCTAGGACGAGCGAGCGGGCTTGCCCCGTTCGCAAGTCCATAGAATGAACCCGCGCCCGTGTCCACGACGTCGATGGGAAGACCGGACATAGCTGTCAGGATGGCCGACGAATGCCAGTTCCAAATTGCTCGTCGAGCAATACTTGAGCGGGCGGCGAACGCCGGCCTAGGCAGGTCCCACAAATAGCTCAACACAAATCGGTGTGTGCGATCGAAGTCAGATACACCGCGGTTGGATCTTGGATTGTTCTGGTTGCCGAGTATTGGGCCGGAGTCGTTCACCGCACCCGTATTGACGACGCCGGAAATGCCTGCACCACCGCCTGCTCCCGAGGCATTGTCAATGGATTTGGCGAACGTATAAGCAGCGTGGTACTGGGTGCGGTCAGAGATTCTCCCGGTCAGGCTCATCTGGATTGCATCGTAAGATGAATTGGCCGTGGTCTCGTTCAGGCTGAATCCACTGATCGAAACACCCTGGAGGGGTGCCCGAAGTAGAGCGTTTCCAGGAGTATTGGTCGTGATCACAGCACCGGTGACCGCATTCGTAATCGGGTTCTGTGGACTCGCTAACTGGGCTTGATTGATCGCGACTTGGCGAAGAAGTCTCCTACCCCTTGCGCCTACGTACGCTGTTTCCAGTAGCAAATCCTTCCGCAGCTCATACTGCGCACTCAGATTGTATTGGTGAACATAGGGTGTGCGTAGCCCGCGATCGAAAGCGGGACCTGCCAAGGGAACCCCCGGCACAAACGTGGGGAATTGACTCTGTGCCGGCACAGCAAAAAACGGAACGTCGAAGGGAGCGCTGTTTCGAACTCCGAGAGCGAACATGGGAGGAAGCTGCGCGCTCGCCGAGGCGTATGCGAACGTCGTGCGCGAATAATAGAGCCCGTATCCACCCCGCACTGCCAGTCGCCTCGAACGAAGAGGGGAATAAGCAAGACCGATACGCGGCGAAAAATTGTTTGGATCGATGCTGCGCACGACATACTTGCTGACATTCGGAACATCGGGCAGGTCGAAACTGGGTATTACATTTCCGGCCTGCACAAATCCGCCGATGGGAGGTCCAACCGGGTTGCCGTTCTGGACCTGCTGTCGTGGAACGTAAAGCGTCGGATCGAACGTGGAGATCCGACCGCGCGTGTCATAAATCGGCATGTCAAGTTCATATCGCAAGCCCACATTGAATGCGAATTGCGAGGACAACTTCCAGTCATCCTGCGCGAAAAAGTTGTAATCCCAGGCGCGCTGACTGCGATCGTTGAGGCCGTTGCCAAACGTGGTCACCTGGGTCGTGCCTGTCAGAAAGCTGCGGAAATCCTGAAAATCGATCTGGCCTCGCGTGAAATTCTGCGGTGAAAAATTGACTCCGTTGTATCGAATTTCTAGTCCGGCGCGGAGCGTTTGATTCCCTCGCAAGAGCGTGAATGAATCGGCCAGTGTAGTCACGAAAGGCTTCGCCGGTGCGATATTCGTTGGGGTCCCCACAACGATTCCTCCCGCTGCAGGAGCGATTCGGATCAGGGGCAACCCAGGCAGCTCGCTAGCATTCGGTCTTGAGACGCCGATTTCGGAATCTGTAACAGGTTCTCGAGGAACAGTATCGTTGCTATTGAACGCATAACCGAGCCGTAGTTCATTCGTGAGTGTCCGACTAATGAAGTGTGTGTCCCGAAGGGCGACGACACGATTGTTGAAGATCTGGTCGGTTCCGAAGCCAGGGACATTTGGCCCTGTTCCCCGAAAGCTGGGCAGCACCAGGAACTGAGAAGAGTTGGCAAAGAAGAATTTCACGGCGAGAGAATTAGTGTTGGAGAGCCGAAAATCCCCGTTCGTGTTGAATTGATCTTCTTGGAAGTTGGACGGCGAAGAACCCGAGAAGAACCCGTTTGCACGGGGCGTTGGAATCACGAATTGGCCGTTGGCAAGTTTTGCATTGAGCAATTCTAAAGAAGCAGGATCAATCGTGGCTACGCCAAAGGTCGACTCCAAGGTTGAAGCAGACCGGTCGTCCGTGAGCCCCGAGGCGACGAGAACGTTGGAAGAAATGCTGTTGATAATGGATGCCGCATTTTGCTCACGCGAGCCCTGGTAAGAAATAAAGAAGAACGCTCGGTTTTTCCGAATCGGACCACCGAAAACGCCTCCGAAAACATTTCGCCGCAGCAAAGGGCGCGCGAGGCCAGCAGCCTTCAAGAATGGATTGTTCGCGTTTAGCGTTTCATTCCGGAAATACTCATAAGTGTCTCCGTGGATTTCATTGCTCCCACCCTTTGTCACAAGCTGGATATTGGCGCCGCCGCTCCGGCCGTACGTGGCATCATAGAGTGAAGTCTGCACTTTGAATTCCTCAATTGTTTCCGGAGCCGGAACCGCAACTAGAATCGGTCCATTGGTGCCCATGGTGGTTGCATCAATACCGTTTATCTGAAAGTAGTTTTGCGTGACGCGCGCGCCGTTGACGGAAATGGCTTGAGTATTGCGGCCAACGGCAGTGCTGTCTGGCAGATAGCTGGCTGTACCTGGTGAAAGAGTCAGAATCTGAGTAAAATTGCGGGAGGCCAGCGGGAGTTCGGCAACTGTCTGAGAGTCCACCACGCCTCCCAATTGCGGCCCATCCGCTTGTACGAGATGGGTTGAAGCCTTCACAATAACCGTCTCTACCCGGTTCCCCACAATAAGCAGAATGTTGATCGTGATCGTTTCAGTAATCCTGACAGGAACATTTTCAGAAACCGCAGTCTTAAATCCATTTGCCGTTGCTTCGATCTGGTACAGCCCGGGAGGCAACAAAACAAAGGTGTAATTCCCCACGTCATCCGAAACAGCTTCCCAGTCTTCTCCCGTGGCTTTGTTGACAGCCCGGACTTCCGCTTGCACAATCACCCCGCCCGATGAGTCTCTCACTACGCCGTGGATCCGGCCTGTCGTCTGACCCGGTGCGCGCCCCGCTGCACCAAGAAAGAGCAAGCCACCGACCACGGCTTGGAGAGTACGTTTCTTAACCATCGGTGATTTCGCCGCTGTCTGACACGTGTTCGCCCTTCTTCGGGCTAGCCAAGTCGCTGGGCCTACAAATGGGCCCCGAAGTACTCCCACTTTTTCCTCTGCTCAGCCATGAATGCAAGAAATTGCGGGTTCTTTCTCAGGTTGTCCAGGTTTGAGTCATGCTCAAACAGCGGATAGCAGGGGAAACCATCATCGGCCGCAATCTGGAGGTAACGGAGTGCCTTTTGAGGTATGTTCAACAGCGCGTAGGCAGATGCGATGGCGTATGCGACGTGATGGAAATGTTGAAATCCCTTCCCCTTGGCGAGAGCCTCCTGAATCTTGATCTCCGCCTCGTGCGCATCCCCAGCGTTGGCAGCGAGTAACGCCTGCATGGCGGTCAACGATCCACCACGGTCTCCGGGATTCTCCGCAAGCATCCCGGCTATTCTTTTCTGAGCCTCACCCTGTCTTTGCAAGTGCTGCAGTGCGAAAGAAGTCTGAAAAGCCCACAGAGTTGGATTGAAGTTCTCTGAATCCTGAAGGGCCGCGAGAGAATCCTCGTACTTTTCCTTGTATAGAAGATTGATGCCCACGCGCAATCGTATTCCGGCACTCAGCGGATCGAGCTCGAGTGCCTTTTGAATCTCAGTTCCAGCTTTGTCAAGTAGGCCAATATGGTTGAACACGTTCGCAAGCTGATGATGTGCTTCCGCGAGATTAGGATTCAGCGAGACTGCGTGGTGGTAGTCGTCAACGGCACGCTCATATGCCCAGTTGTTGGCCTGCGACCACAGCAGGTACCCCCGGGACACATAGGCCTCTGGCAAGTTCGGGTCAAGTGCAAGCGCCTTCTGAACGGCGGCATTCGATTTCTCCATCCACTCGTTGGACTTCTCCGGTTCAACGGACAGGCCTCGATCCCGATACGCGGTTGCCAACGCGGTATAAGCGACAGCGAACTTTGGGTCGATAGCCACCGATTTTTCGAGAAGGCGGATGGCCCGGTCGGTTGCTTCTCGTGTCTCCAGTCCGTAGTAGGGTTTGGCACGCAGGTAAAGGTCGTATGCTTCCGGATTTACGGAGCGAGCAGCTAAAAGATATGCAGTCGTCTCAGGAGTGATAGCAGCACCGATCTCGCGGGCCACGTCAGTTGCTATCTCGGTCTCAACAATCGGAAGATTCTGCGCCGTGCATTCGTACGCGTGAGCCCACAAGTGCCGATCACCAGGCGCATAGATTAATTGGGTGTTGAAACGCATTACGTCGCCCGCTCGCGACACCGAGCCTTCGACTACTGCATCCACGTGTAATTCCTTTGCGATCTCCGGCAAGGTTTTCCTTGCACCCTTGAAGCGCATCGCGGATGTTCGCGAGATGACTCGCATTCCGCGCATTTGCGCGAGATGTGTCGTCAGCGCGTCGGTCAGGCCGTCAACGAGATATTCCTGGGTTGGGTCCCCGGTCATGTTTTCCAGCGGCAAAACGGCGACCGCCTCAATCCTCATCGCATGCGCGCTTCCCAGCAATCTTCCCTTCCAAGTACGCACCGCTAATCCGAGGGAGGTCGAAAGTACAAGCGCTGACGCGACATACGCAACCCATTTTCTCTGCCACCATGGGCGGGAAGCCGGGGCGACCGTAATCATCGAATCCAAACCCTGTTGGGAGATGTTTTGAATCATTTCCAGCGCGGTCGGTACCTCGCTCATTACTTCACGTTCTATTTGGGAAATGAATCGATAACCGCGACGTGGGAGAGTCTCGATGTAGCGCGGGTTCTCTGCAGAATCGCAAAGAGTTTCGCGCAGCCGGTTGATGGCGTTATTCAACCCGTGGTCGAAGTCAACAAAGGTGTCGTTCGGCCATAGTTTTTGGTGAAGTTCCTCACGCGTAATTGTTTCGCCGGGATGCTCCAAGAGCAGGGCGAGGACCTGCAGAGGCTGATCCTGCAGCCGTATTCTTCGGCCGTTCTTGAGGAGTTCTCCTGCGCGGAAATCAACTGCAAAAGGCCCGAAGCGGGCAGATTGAACAGACCCACGGGCACTAGGCATTTGAGGCCCTCGGTGTGGCAGTGAGTGTATCACTCCAAGTAGTGACAGAAAAGCGCCAAGCGTTTCCTCCCCATGCCCGCCAAGAGCCTTTTTCTCAGCAACATAGCTCGGGAGATTCAAAGGTTGAATTGGAGATGCCTGCGGGATTGCATCGTCCCGCCGATTGCGCCAAGGTCAGCCCACTTGCGCACATTGCAAGAATTGATCGAAAGATTCGGAGAATCCCATGGAAACAACAAGGATTAAGAAAATCACCTGGCGAATGCTTTTTGCGCTCGGCCTTGGGCTAACACTTTTTGTACTCGTCGCCTCGGCGCAAATAGAGCCAAACGCTGGACAATGGAAAACTTGGGTGTTGTCTTCGGGAAGTCAGTTTCGCCTACCGGAGCCTCCCAGCCAGCGAGATTCGAAAGAAGAGGTTGAGGTGCTCGCGAATCTTGCTACGCAGCGAGACGCGAACGCCCTAGCATTGGTCAAGCTCTGGGACGCAGGCTCGCCTTCTTACCAATGGAATCAGATCGCGCTAAGGGAAATCTCAAAATTCAATCTCAACACACCGCGTGGCGAGCGTGTACTCGCTCTCGTCAATGTCGCGATCTACGACGCAATGGTGGCGGCGTGGGATTCCAAATATGCCTATAATCGCCCCCGGCCAAGCGATCTTGTAAAGAGTCTCAGCACTGCAATTCCTAACCCTGATAGTCCCTCCTATCCAAGCGAGCATGCCGTTGCGGCGGGCGCGGCATCCACTGTCCTTGCCTACTTGTTTCCCGCCGACGCACAAACATTCGCCGATCAGGCCGCGGGGGCCGGAACGTCACGACTTCTGGCTGGCGTCCAATATCCAAGCGACGTGCAGGCAGGTCTTGACTTGGGTCGAGCAGTTGCAGCTCTGGTAATCGCCCGGGCGCAGTCCGATGGATCCGACGCAATTTTCGGTGGAAGCATCCCGAACGGTCCGTGCGATTGGAAGGGAACAAACCCTGTCGAACCTCTTGCGGGCACCTGGAAAACCTGGGTGCTCTCCAGCGGAAGCGAGTTCCGGCCAGGTCCTCCTCCGGCTTGCGACTCTGCTCAGGAAGCGGCCGAGCTTGCCGTAGTCAAGAGCTTTCCCCGCGTCCTTCCCGCTGCGGGTTCTGCCACGGCTACAGGTTCGCCATTTTACACAGAAAGCAAAGGTTTTTTCTGGCAGGGTAAGGCAGTCACCTTCTGGAGCGATCTTCTGGACAAGAAGATATTTGAGAATCGCTTGGAAAACAATCCGCCCCGAGCAGCGCGCGCATACGCAATCCAAAGCATCACCGGGTACGACGCCATGGTTGCCTGCTGGGATGGCAAGTATACCTATTGGGCCATTCGCCCAGTGCAGCTGGATTCCGCAACTAAGACCCTGTTCACGACTCCGAATCACCCCGGTTATCCCTCGGCTCATGCGTGCGTGTCCGGGGCCAACGCGGGTGCGCTCGCTTATTTATTTCCCCAAGATGCAGAGTCTTTCCAAGCTCAGGCAGTCGAAGCTGCGGAATCGCGAATTTGGTCCGGGATTCATTTCCGCAGCGACATCAACGCAGGTTTCGCGATCGCCCAGGCTGTCGCTCAGGCGGTAGCAGCGCAAGCGCAGAATGACGGTTCGCAATAAGCGGAGGACACCTTTACGTCTGTAAGCGCACAAAGCTCGCTGGATCGGACGAACGAGTGCGTGGCGTGCCAGGAAATTCAGCGTGGAGTTGCAAAGGAGCATGTCATGAGAGCGAAAACTTTGTTCGTCTTGACTCTGCTGGGACTCGGTCTTTGTTCGACGATTACCGGCTGCGGGGGCGGCCAGGCCGCACCCCCGCCTCCACCATTGCCCACGATCAGCTCGATTTCGCCAACGAGCGCGACGGCCGGCCAGTCAGGATTCACGCTTACCGTAAGCGGTTCGAGTTTTGTTTCTGGCGCAACAGTGCAATGGAACGGGGCTGCGCGTGCGACCACATTCGTTAGTAGCACGCAGCTCACCGCAACCATCTCGGCCGGCGACGTGGCGATGCCAGGCTCAACGCTAGTGAGCGTACAGAATCCAGGCCCGAATGGGCTTGGCTCCGCAGCAACGAACTTCAAGATTGATCCAGCGAATCCGACTGCTGTCATTAACTCTTTTTCTCCTCCAAGGATTTTGGTCGGTGGTCCGGATTTCACCATAACGGTCAACGGTTCGAATTTTGTGAGCGGTGCGATCGTTCAGTGGAACGGCAGCAACCGTTCCACATCTTTTGTCAGCAGCACCCAGCTAAGCGCAGCGATCACGGCCACTGACATCGCTAAGTCAGGTGTAGTTCAGATCACAGCCCTGAACCCGCTTGCGTTTGCTTCATTCGCAGCGGGATTCCTAGTCGCTGACCCCACCCCGGTCATCAATTCGATTTCCCCGAGCAATGCGATAGTTGGCGGCCAAGCATTCGTGCTGACGGCAAACGGATCGGGTTTTGTCTCCGCATCCGTGATTCAATGGGGCGGCAACAGTCTCTCTACAACCCTTGTCAGCAGCACTCATCTCACGGCGACTGTACCCGCAGCAAACATTTCCTGCTGCGCGGGGCAAGTCCCCATCCAAGTTGTTAATCCGAACGCAGTCTCTCTTTCTCAGGGAGTGAATTTCGAGCTCGATAATCCCAAACCCACTCTGACATCGCTGTCTCCACAAAACCTGATGGCGGGAGCTGCTCCGTTCACCTTGACGGTGAATGGCTCTGGCTTTGTGGGTGGTGTCGCGGTGCAATGGAATGGAAACACTCGACCAACCCAATTCATGAGTAGCACACAACTGACTGCTGCGATCCCGGCAACCGATCTGACCTCTCAAGGGACCGCGCAGGTGACAGCGGTGAATCCGGTGCCGAACGCGGGCCCGTCCGCGCCAACGACATTCACGATCAATGCGCTCACAAGTAACCCGCTCCCTTCCGTTGGGTCACTATCCGACACGACTGCACCGGCAGGGTGGCCAGGCTTTCCACTGGCGGTTAACGGAACTGGCTTCGTCGAGGCCACCTCGGTGCAGTGGAACGGCCTCAATCGGCCAACTGACGTCCTCAATAGCACGCAGATCAAAGGAGCGATCTCGGGTAGTGATCTAGCGACGGCTGGGGCGGCCCAAGTGGGAGTGTCCAATCCTTCGCCGGGAGGTGGAACTTCGAGCACAGTGAACTTCACCATCAAATCCGTCGCGTCCGGGGCAGTCGGGGTCATTGAAAGGTCTAGCGTGGCGACAGACCTTACGGAAGCGGATGCGAACAGTGGGTCACCTGTCATAAGCGCGGATGGACGATTCGTAGTGTTCACATCCAATGCCGACAACCTCGTACCGGGCGGAACCAACGGCGCGACCCACGCCTTCTTGCGGGACACGTGTGTCGGCGCGTCAACTGGCTGCACACCGTCAGTGGTTCGCGTGTCGATTGCGACCGATGGCTCACAAGCGAATCAGGCCATCTCTAGCGTTGCGATCAGCGGGAACGGGCGCTACGTGGCATTTACTTCCGCTTCTACCAATCTCGTTCCAGGGGGAGCCTCCGGCGCCTTAAACGTCTTTCTCCGTGACACCTGTTTAGGCGCAGGAGCAGGTTGCACCCCCACGACAATCTTAGTCAGCCCGGACCTGAATGACAGCTTCTCTCCGGCTCTGAGTTCAGACGGGCGCTACGTCACGTTTACGAATGGAATCACTGGAGTCTGCGACTACTATAGCTGCTCTCCGAACGACTATCTCGCAATGATCCGTGACACGTGTTTGGGAGCTGCCTCAGGGTGCACCGTATCTACAACGACCGTTTCCTTGGCGAACGACGGTTCAAAACCCAATGATACAAATGCTGACCCGCAACCACAGATTAGCGCGGACGGGCGCTATGTGACGTTCCGCTCCGCAGGGTCAAATCTTGTCACGAATGGCGGTGGGGACGGCATTTTCCTGCGTGACACATGTAACGGTTCCTCCGCGTGCACGCCCACGACTTTTCGCGCCGTGGTGGGCAGCAGCGGCGAGATTCCCTTGGCGAGCGTGGTTGTGTTTGCGATGAGCGGAAATGGCCGTTTTGTCGGATTCACAACTAATTCGACTCTCGTTGTGCCGGGCGGTACAAACGGCTTTTTCCAAGTTTATGTCCGGGATACTTGTGTCGGAGCATCCGCGAGTTGCATCCCGTCGGTGACCAGGGTTTCTCTGGCCAATGATACCAGCCAAGGAAGTGGAGATTCTTACGTGGCTGCCGTCAGCGCCGATGGCCGAGTCGTCGCTTTCACTTCAGACGCAACGAATCTCGTGTCGAACGATACTAGCCCGTTTCCAAAGGCCTTCATCCGAGATACTTGTTCGGGCGTTGTGTCCGGATGCACGGCCGGGATATTTCGACTGTCGGTCGCACTGGATGGCACAGCCGCCAACAACCAATCTCAAGTTGGTGCAGTCAGCGCCAATGGCGCCTATGTCGTGTTCTCATCACTGGCGAGCAATCTTGGCCCTGGCGACAGCAATCAGGTGTTCGATGTCTTCTTGGCTCGGACCGGACTGCCATAGCCCACAGATAGTTCTGTTAAGAGATGGAAGGAGAGAACACAATGAGCAAGCGAATTTGGTTTTGCACTTTCGCAGCGACGATTCTTCTGGTGGCCTCAGGAATGGCGAAAGCCCAGCGGCCGACGGCAATGAAGAAGCCGCGAGTGATCATGCTCGGAGTCAACGGTGCGGAGTGGGACATCATCAAGCCACTGCTCGTTCGAGGCGAGATGCCCAACCTTGCCTGGGTTATCAGCCGGGGCGTTTCGGGAAAACTGCGGACGGTCTCCGCGCCCAATTGCCCGAAAATCTATTCCATCTTCGAAACGAGCCGTCCGCCGGAGGAAAACGGCATCACCGGTTTCAAGGTGAATGGCGAAACGGCGGTGTCAAGTCTGCTCAAGGCGCCGCCCCTGTGGTCATTGCTTTCCGATGCGGGAATTTCCGTCGGCATGGCCAATGTGCCCGCGACGTTTCCGGCACCGCCCGTCAACGGCTACCTGATCACCGGGATGCTCACGCACGGCAAAGGTTGCGAGGATGGAATGCTGTGCTCGCCGAAACTCTCGGAAGTGCAGGATGGAGATGCTGTATATCCGAAAACGCTGGTACGGGAAATTAGTAGAGATCTTGGGGATATCCCGATCGACTGCTCGCGAATGCCCGGGGAGGCCGAACTCCGCGGGCACGAAGCGGAGACGGTGAATCGTTGGCTCGAGAATGTTTCGCAGATTCGCAGCCAGCAGCAGAGGCTGTTTGACTATCTCCTGACGAGGCGTCCCACCGATTTCACATTCTTCGTTCAATCGTGTGAGGATCGCGTGGGACACTGGCTGTATCCCATCCAACCCCACAACGCGGGCTATAACCCTAGCATTCATTCTTTGCGTGTGGACGCGTTTCCCAACCAGTACCGCGAATTCGACAAAGTGCTGGGCACGATCCTGAAGCACGTGGATACCGATACGATCCTCATCATTCTCTCCGACCACGGAATCAAGCCGCTCCGGGAAATAGAATCCCACAACGCACACCGAGACCACGCTGGAACTACTCCAGTCATCGCCAAGCACGATTTCGAGGATGGAGACGATGTCCCGGGTCTGTTCATTGCCATGGGACCGGAAATCAAGAGAGGCACTCGGATTTCGGGTATGCCGATGAGCGTGTTCGACATTGCGCCAACGATCTTGCACATCTATGGCGTTCCTGTGCACCCGCAAATGAAAGGGCGTGTGCTGACAGAAATCTTTGAAGACACGAAAGCAATAGCTATCGCAACTTCCTCATCCCTTCGTTAGACCGCTGCTCGACGTACTCGTCCATTGAGAATATGTGGATTCCCTGATAGCGGCAGGGAACGCGGCAGTTATCCTGCGAAACTTGCCTGTGAAAAGACTTTAGCTGTCAGAAAGAGAAAATTCGAGACGGAGATACTTTTGTGGTCGCACTTCCCTTCCGCCAAAGCGGGCTTCGTGAAGTGCTCACCCCGCGTGAACGCGTTCTGGAAATGCTCCTAGTTTGACCGTCGCCCGGAACTGCAGAATGGCGTCCAGCTCTTTGAACGCCGAAGTGAACGCGTTCGAGAGACTCCACATGGTCCGCGGAGCAAACTCCATGGGCCTGCGGATTTAATACAGATCCTGGACGTGACGGGCGAGGCTCTTGGGACGATCCAACTCGCCCGACACGAAGGCCCGGTAGATGACCAGCTTCGCGGCTTCAACCTGCTTTGCATGCGCGACCACCCCGACCGAGAGGATGTCCACGAGGATCAGGTGTCTGGTGTGCTCGGCGAGCACAGGCGTGAAGACGACGCTGAACGCCATCTTCTAACGCTCGGCCGATTGTAACTCTCTTTGTGGCCGACGCTGCTAATCGATCCTCGCCAACAGAGTTGCCAGGATGCAAATCACGACTCCCTGTTCCGCGATTGCGCTGACTTCGTTCCGGCCAAGCCAAAAGTGCCACGCCTGAAGCTCTTCTCTTCAGTGCCGTGCGCTTGACTCCGCTTTTTGAAAAGCGTAGTGCTCTCACTGGCGGAGTCCTTTTAGGTTTGGCGGGTCGGGAGGCACGACTCCGTTTTTCTTACCACACTCTTCGTAATGGGAATCCTTCAGGCAATAGGTTGTGGACGACCAAGAACCGGGGGTTCCCCTTCTCATCATCTGGATCCTGTTCGTATTCGGTGATTTTGGACCAGTCAGGAGAGATGGTGAAGTCTTCGTCTTGCGGCCCTGAGCCTAAGCCGGCGATGACATCTCCGAGCTTAAGTGCTTGAGTGATTTTATTGTCCGGCGTGAGATGGTCGATGGTCAGGTCCGTCCATGGACACGTACCACACTGCTGCCCCGAACCAAATTCGGAAGAATCGACGAGCGGGCCTTCCTTGACGAGCAGATCGCCATTAGGAAGGCGATGCGCCGCGAGGCCCTCCTCGGCGACCCTCTGTTTAAAAGCAACCTTCAGGTTGTCCTTCTTGTGCGTGAGCTGCGGGCCGCAGATCCATTCGCCGGGGCTCACGCTGATCCAGAAATCATGGACAGGACGAATGACAGGCGACGAACCTTCCGGCTGGTAGCGATAGCCGCCGGCGCCATTGACGATGAGAAAGGCGTCGGATTCGTACTCTCCCTGTTGCTCCTTCTGGGGAATGAACCAGGCATCGCGCACATTGCCGTTTATATCCGTGCCCTGGAGAGGCAGGTCACATGGCGTCATGTGAAAAACGCGCGGTGGATTGAAACGCAAGTGGTTGAACGTCGCAGGATTGGCCCAAAGGCGCGCCGGAGAAGAGCTGGATAAAGAGCCCATT
>WNFC01015563.1_pt1 | contig 13278 bp, 13 predicted proteins | sample 5400541 | NCBI WGS metagenome assembly WNFC01 (sample SAMN13153342, study PRJNA577476) | soil metagenome | isolation source: 120 cm saprolite under Douglas fir tree site 2 hole 2 replicate 1 | place: USA:California | collected 2015-04-18
CGTTCTACGACGCACTGCAAGTCCAGGTTAAGAAGAAATTCGGTCTGGGACTTCAAATCGAGGGCTCGTATACATGGGGCAAAACAATTGATACCTCCTCGGGGAGTCTGGTGGGAGACGAATACTCGAATTCCATTTCCAGCCCGCTGTGGTTTGACACGAAGCGGAATCGAGGATTGGCTGATTTCAACGTCGCGCACAACCTGGAAGTGAACTACACCTGGGACCTCGGTACGCCGAAGCTCGCCTCCGGCTTCGGTTCATGGGCCTTGGGCGGGTGGCAGTTGGGGGGCGTTTTCGAAGTCAGCACGGGAGTGCCCTTCACTCCGGGTTTCGCGGGCGACGCGCTCGGCGTGAAAAGCACCGATCCGAACATTGATGTTCCGAAGCTGTCAGGCGGTTCCGGTTGCGGATCGCTCGTCAATGCAGGAAATCCAACCCACTACATTAGGACCCAATGTTTCAGCGTACCCAATCCCATTACGCTCCGTGGAAACCTTGGGCGGAACACCCTCATCGGGCCTGGCCTTTTGAACCTGGATTTTTCCGTATTCAAGAACAACTACATAAAAAGAATTTCGGATGCGTTCAACGTACAATTCCGGGCGGAGTTCTTCAATATACTCAATCGGACGAACTTCGCGCCGCCCCTGGATAACCGGAATATCTTTGACTCCGGCGGCAATCCGATCGCCAATGCGGGATTGATCACTTCGACCCAGACGCCGTCGCGGCAGATTCAGTTCGCCATAAAAGTGATTTGGTAAGGTAGTGCGAAGTATGTATTCCAAGTCCCGGGAGGACAGCATGAAAAGAGTATGCGTCGTTTGTTCAGGACTGATGATCTTTGCGTGCGCGGCTTCGCTCCATGCTCAAGAGAGTTCGGCGCCTCCGGAGGTCCGGCCGCTGGTTTTGACTGAGGCGATCCCGCTGGAGAATATCAAGGGACGTTTCGACCATTTTGGTACGAGTGGGAGGAAGCTGTTCGTCTCCGCGCTGGGCAACAATACGGTTGAGGTCATCGACATCAGCGGGAGAACCCTGGACCACACGATCACCGGCGTTCCAAACCCCCAGGGCGTAGTCTATGCCCCGGAAGTGAACAAGCTCTTTGTGGCGAGCAGCAAAGGCAAGCTGTACATCTATGACGGAACCTCATTTGATCTGATCACGGCAATCGACTTCCACGGCGATGTCGATAATTTGCGGTTTGACGCGGCGAACAAGCGTGTCTACGTCGGTTACGGCGACGACGAGACCGCGGCCATCGGGGCTGTGGATGCAACGACCAACAAGCGCACCGACGAAGAATACAAGCTGGGAGCGCATCCGGAGTCGTTTCAATTGGAATCCGCAGGGCCGAATATCTATGTCAACCTGCCAGACTTGAAACAGATTGCGGTCATCAATCGCAGTACCCATGCGATCGCCCGCTGGCCGATGACGCTGGAGCACAACTTTCCCATGGCGCTCGACGAGGCGGATCACCGCCTGTTCGTTGGAACGCACGAACCCGCCCGCATGGCGGTGTTTGACACGCAATCGGGTCAGATGATCACCGCGCTTCCCAGTGTGCAGGATGCGGATGACCTCTACTATGACGCGGGACGGAAGAGGATCTATATGGCCGGTGGCGAGGGTTTTATCTACACATTTCAACAAGGCGATCCCAACCACTACCAATTGCTCGTCAAGATGCCTACAACGCTCGGCGCGCGTACGGCGGGATACTTCGGAAAAGGGAAGAAGGGCTTTGAGCGTTTTTTCTTGGCAGTTCCCGCTCGCGCCGATCACGGTGCTGAAGTATGGATTTACACAGTACAGGACTGAAGAGAGAAGACCTGATTGAGATGCATGAAGGAAAAGGCCAATTTCGCATACTCGTGGTGGAAGACGAAGCGAAAGTCGCTCGTGCCATTCGAGAGGGATTGGAGCGCGAGAAATATGAAGTCGTCGTCGCACCCACCGGCGAAGAAGGGTTCTTTCTGGTGAACGCCGAGGAATTCGACCTGGTCATTTTGGATCTGATGCTTCCCGGTCGTGATGGTCTGCAGGTGCTGTCTACACTAAGAAAGCGTGGATTGCAGACTCCGGTTCTGATACTCACTGCTCGTGACGCAATCGAGGATCGCGTGCGCGGACTCGATAGCGGCGCTGATGATTACCTCGTTAAACCCTTCGCGTTCCCGGAACTTTTGGCGCGCGTCCGGGCCCGCCTTCGACGCGGGCGAGCCGACCAAGCGCCCCACTTAAGACTCGCTGATTTGGAAATGGACGTGGTGACTCGCAAGGCGAGGAGGGGTGGGCTTTACCTGGAGTTGACGGCCCGAGAGTTCGAGCTTCTCGAATATCTGCTTCGGCACAAAGAGCAGGTCGTTTCCCGGGAGATGCTGGCGCGCGATGTCTGGAAGGAAACGGCTCGCGCAACCCCGCTCGACAATGTAATGGACGTTCATATTAACCGTCTTCGCCGCAAGGTGGATGAGCCTTTCGACCACAAATTGATTCACACCGTTCGTGGTGTCGGATTCGTCCTGCGAGAGGAAGAATGAGATTCAGACCGCGAAACGTCCGTTCCCGGTTGACGCTCTGGTACGTGCTCGTGCTGGCGAGTCTTTTGGCCTTGTACGCGGCAGTTGCTTCCTTATTCCTGTTTTTGAGCTTGCGCGAGGACTTTGATCAGAACCTGCTCCAGGACGTCGAAACTGTTGAAGGGATGCTCGCGAAGGAGCCAAACGGGCTCGTGTCTCTCCATTCTAATCATCCTGACGCGGCTGAACCAAGAATAGGCCATTTCATCGAAGTCTGGTCGGCGCAGGGTTCGCTCCTTTATCGAAGCGCGGCCTTGCAAGACCAAACATTAGGCGGTCCTCCTGGCCCGGACGAAGGCTTGCACGATCCAACTCCGTCCACTACCCAGCTTCCGAATGGCACCCGGGTCAGGCTGGCGAGCAGCGTCTATCACTTAGAAGACCAGCGCGTCGTTCTCCGAGTTGCCTACAGTGAGGAAAGGTTGTGGCGTGAGTTGGGCGAATTCGGGGAAGTCTTGTTGCTCGGCTTTCCGATTGCTGTGCTGCTTGCTGGTTTCGGGGGTTACGCCCTCGCACGAAAAGCGCTCGCACCTATTGATTCGATGACCACCCAGGCCAAAACAATATCTGCCGAACGTCTGAGTGACCGCCTGTCCATTGAGAATTCGCAAGATGAATTAGGAAAGCTCGGGACCGTCTTCAACGACATGCTTGGACGATTGCAAGCAGCATTCGATCAACTGCGTCGGTTCACGGCTGACGCCTCCCACGAATTGCGTACTCCGCTGACTGCCATCCGAAGCGTTGGCGAGGTTGCGCTCCAGGACCAGAGGAGTCCGGCAGAGTATCGGGACGTGATCGGAAGCATGCTGGAAGAGGTAGATCGGCTGACGCGCCTGGCGGAGAGCTTGCTTGCGCTTTCCCGTGCCGACGCTGGGCACATCCAGCTTCAGCGGGACGAAATTTCTTTTCTCCGCCTCGCAGAGGAAGCCAGGTCGGTGGTCGAAGTTTTGGCTGAGGAGAAACGGCAACAGATTGACATCGCGGGTGACGCAGACCTCCTCGTCTCCGTAGACCGGCTGATTCTTCGCCAGGCCATCCTCAATCTACTGGATAACGCCATCAAGTATTCGCCCCCAGGAAGCCAGATTCTCGTCCGGGTACAGAGCGGGGGAGACAAACAAGTGTTCTTAGACGTGGTCGACCAAGGACCTGGAATTCTTGACGAACATCAGCCGTATGTCTTCGACCGCTTTTTCCGGGTCGATAAAGCACGAACGCGTGAATGGGGTGGCGCTGGCCTTGGGCTGTCCATCACTCGCTGGGCCGTCGAAGCTCACGGCGGCAGCATAACTCTGAAAAGCGAAGAAGGCCGCGGCAGCACGTTTCGAGTTTCTCTGCCGCTCGCGAAATATTCGTCTGCAAGTCAGTCAAAAGGAGGGTCGCAATGAAAAGGATATTGGGGATTCTGGCTGCGGTTGCCGCACTTTCGGCAGTGATCTGGGTGATTCTTGAATTCAGGGAGGGAAGATATTCCTCCTTTGCATCTCAACCGGAGACTCCTGAGCCTCAGCAGTCCGCAGGTGCCTCCTTCACATACAACTTCGATAGCGACGCCGTGGGAGCTATGCCAGCGAAGTTTCATAGCGCGCGCACTGGGAAAGGAGCCGAAGGCAAATGGGTTGTGATGGCAGATCTTACCGCGCCCTCAAGACCCAATGTAGTCGCGCAAACTTCAGCGGACACGACCGACTATCGCTTTCCGCTTCTTATTGCCGACGAAGGCAGCTTCAATGACCTTGAACTCAGCGTGAAATTCAAGGCTGTTTCCGGCGAAGTGGACCGTGCTGGAGGACTAGTGTTCCGGCTGAAGGACGCCAATAACTATTACATCGTCCGCGCCAACGCGCTCGAGGACAACTACAGGCTCTACCACGTTGTCGCGGGAAACCGCCGCCAGTTTGCGGGTGCGAATTTCAAAGTCACGTCCGGCGAATGGCATGAGCTCAAGGTCGAGTCCATCGGAAACAAGATTATCTGCTACTACGACGGCGCAAAGAAGATCGAAGCGACGGACGACACGTTCAAAGATGCAGGCAAGGTCGGACTGTGGACCAAAGCGGACTCAGTCACTTACTTCGATGATTTGCGTGTAACGGCTAAGTAGGCCGGGCAGGGCGATTTTGTGAAAGAGACTCTGAGGAGGATACGATGCAAAGAAATGCGGTACTTATCGGGTTGTTGATGAGTTTATTAGTCGTTAGTTCGAACTCGCTTTCCAAGACATATCAAGGGAATGAGCGAGCCGGACTCGCGAAGGCGGTGACCGAGGCGAAAGTGTCTCTCGAACAAGGCGTGTCCGCCAGCGTACAGGTGGGCAAACCCATTTCGGCGAAATTTGAGATCGAAGATGGTGAGTTGCAGTTGTCGGTCTACACCGCCAAGGGCGATACGTTTTCGGAGGTCGTGGTCGACACTAATACAGGAAAGGTTGCCAGGACCGAACCCACCACCAGCGGTGGGGATTTCACCGCGGCAAAAGCGCAAAGCGAAGTGATGTCGAAAGCGAAGCAGTCACTTCGCGCAACTCTCGGCAAAGTCCTCAAGGGCAACCCGGGGTTTCGAGCGGTGAGCGTGTTTCCGTCGCTCAAGGATGGGCATCCGATCGCCGAGGTTACCCTCGTAAAAGGCGATGAGTGGAAGACCGTGTCCGAAAAGTTGGATTAGCAGGCAGTCCTCTAAGGGAGAGTCGAAGCATGAAGTGGATCACACGAAGCAACGTCAAAGTGGACCGGGTTGCCTGTCCCTGGCTCATTCGGCGCTTCATTGACCCGCAGGCGGAGTTCCTCTTCGTTCCTGAAGACGAGCTTATTGAAGCGGCTCGCAGAGAAGGGGCGACTCCCTTCCACGCGACACGGTTTCCCGAAGTGAAACTGAATCACCGAGGAGAGCGCTGTACGTTTGAAGCCATTCTAGAGGATTACAAACTTACCGAACCTGCCCTTCATCGCCTCGCCCTGGTCGTCCGAGGAGCTGACGTGAAAGGGCAGGAGCACGTCTCCCCAGAAAGTCTAGGATTGCGCGCCATCGCGCAGGGATTTGTACTTTCTGGGATCAGCGACGAAGAGCGTCTGGATCGGGAGTTCCCGATTTACGACGCACTCTATGAGTACGTTCGCCAGCAAGTGAGTTGAGCGCACGCGAGTCCGCTATCGAGTTCCAGTGGTTAGACAACAGGAGGAGGTCAGATGCTTTGCTTAATGAAAAAAGGGATGTTGTTCTTGTTTGTTGGAGTTTGTCTCACATTTTCCGGCGTGTCGGCCCTTGCCCAGGACGTCCCCGGCGACTATCAAGAGGTCTTGAAGTCACTCGATCGGAAGGGTGATTACAAAGCGGGAGTTCTGAAAGTGAACATTCCGCGCAGCGATTTGAAAATCACGATCCAGGGTTTTTCTACTCCAACGCCGTTTGGTTTTGGTGGTTGGGTTGCGTTGACCAAGGCGACGGATGGGTCGGATGTGATGATGGGTGATCTGGTCTTGCTCCAAGACGAAGTGAATCCAGTTCTGTCGGCGCTACTCGATAATGGAATCGACGTCACCGCCCTCCACAATCATTTCTTCTGGGACGATCCTCACGTCTTTTACATGCACGTTCACGGTATGGGAAAAGCGGCCGACCTCGCGCGGCGAGTAAAACCTGCACTGGACCTGATCGGCCACGTGAAACCAGAGGCGAGCGCTGCTGCGAGCAGCGGCGGCACGCCACTCGACACGGCCAAGCTGGCCAAGATTGCCGGGCACGAAGGTGAACAGACGGGCGCTGTGTACAAGATCACCGTGGGACGCGACGACCTGGGGATGAAGGAACACGGAGCCACGATCAATGCCCGCATGGGACTCAACACCTGGGCCGCCTTTGTAGGCACGCAAGAAGATGCGGCGATTGCCGGCGATGTCGCGATGCTCGAAGACGAAGTGACGCCGGTTCTAAAAGCTCTTCGCAAGAACGGTCTCGATGTGGTTGCCATTCACCACCACATGACGGGAGACCGGCCCGTCGTGATCTTCCTTCACTACTGGGGCAGAGGCCCGGCAGAAAAGCTTGCGGCCGGATTTAGGGCCGCTCTCGACAACATAGGTGGCGGACATGCGGGCATGTCGGAGCATTCTGATTCATCTTCTCAAGAGCCAAACGACATTGTGAACGCCGTGAAGGTGACAGCGCAAAAAGACTGTGGATGCGGGCAATGCGCCGCGAAGGGCTGCGATCCTTGCAAAGGAAAAAACTGCCATTACTGCGTCGCAAAGGCTCTGGTAGTGAAGGACTGCGGTTGCGGCGGCTGTGACGCGAAGGGCTGCTCAATGTGCGGGCCCGGTTGCGATGTGTGCAAGTTCCATCTTGCCCCGAGTGCAGCGGCCTCATCGTCTGGTGCTGCGTCAACCAAGCCAAACTGAAGAATCAAGCATGACTCAGAGTCCCGAGCAAGGGTCAGCAAACGAATTGATCGTGTGCGCCAGCATGCAGGCATTTCTATCCTATTTCCTGAGGCTCGGTGCCTTGGGGTTCGGTGGCCCCATTGCCCTCGCTGGGCACATGCAGAAGGATCTGGTTGAGGAGCGGAAGTGGGTATCCAGTCAGGATTACATCGAGGGGCTGGCATTTTCGCAGCTTTCACCGGGGCCGCTGGCAGCGCAACTTGCGATGTATCTCGGTTGGGTCCGGGCCGGGACGCTCGGAGCGACACTCACGGGAGTCGCATTTGTCCTGCCTTCTTTCTTGATGGTCATGGCGCTTGCCGCGCTCTATGTGCATTACGGGCGGCTGCCTTGGATTCAAGGAGTGTTCTACGGCATTGGAGCCGCCGTCATCGCGATCATCGCACGGAGTGCCTACAAACTCGTTCGCTCGACTTTGAAGAAGGATTGGCTGCTGTGGGCCCTCTTCACGGCCTTGGCCGTCACGACTGCATGGAAGGAATCCGAAATTGTCTGGCTGTTTTTGCTCTGCGGGTTTATTGCCATGTTCGTCAAAGCACCGCCACGAGGGGGGCTTTCACGCCGCGCAGCTCCCGCTTTCGTTGGACTGGAGAAGCTGTTCACGGGTGCCCTAGGGCCAGCCACAGCGGCTACGGTAGGGACTCTCTTTCTTTTTTTTCTGAAGGCAGGTGCTTTTGTTTTCGGGAGTGGTCTGGCGATTGTGCCGTTTCTCTATGGTGGGGTCGTAGGCAAATTCCATTGGCTCACGGAGAGACAGTTTCTTGATGCGGTTGCGGTAGCAATGATAACGCCGGGGCCGGTCGTCATCACGGCGGGATTCATCGGGTACCTGGTAGCGGGAGCGATTGGAGCGGTGCTGGCCGCGCTTGCTGTTTTCGCCCCTCCGTACCTGATCGTGATCGCGGGCGCTCCGTATTATCGACGCTTCGCAAAAAACCTCCAGGTGAAGGCATTCGTGCAAGGAGTGACAGCCGCCGCCGTGGGTGCCATCGCTGGAGCGGCCTTCATCCTTGGTAGGCGTTCGTTGATTGACCTGCCCACAGTCTCCATTGCCGTCGCGACGTTCGGGCTGCTTAGCTTCAAGAAAATCCCGGAACCAGTTTTGATCCTTGCAGCGGGGATAGCGGGTCTGCTGCTTTTCAAAGGCTAGGGATTGGCAAGTTGTTTGAAGAAATCATGGGAGGTCTTACATGCAAAATAAAGGTTTGCTGTTACTCGGATTTATCACGTTGACAGGAACATTGGTACTTTCGGCCAAGCCGGGCACGCCCACATTAAAGAAAGTGACCGAATTCGACCTTCCTGGGCCTACTGGCAAACGGTTCGACTATCTCACAATAACCCCCGACGACCATTATCTGCTTTCGACTCACCTTGCAGCAGGACAGATGTATGTCATTGATCTGCGCACGAACAAAATCGTGGCGACAGTTCTCGACACGCCAGGTGCCGAAGGCGTTGAGTACGTCCCCGAATTGAAGAAGGCAGCTCTACGTTTCTGATGAACGAGGCAAAGCGGAAGCCATCGTGGATGTCCGTACAGACAATATCGTGAAGACACTCCATTTCGACAGTGAAGCGGGCATGCCGCAGTACGATTCCGTCGCCCAAAAGGTGTACGTCAACCTCCAGGACAAGAATATTGTCGCGGTCATTGATCCGGCTACAGATGAAGTCGTAGGGCGCTATACCGTGGGGCGCTGTGAGGGGAATCATGGGATGACCCTTGACCCAGAACACCATCGCGCCTTCCTCGCGTGCGAAGGGAACGACCTCATGACGGTCTTCAATCTCGACACGCACCAGCCCATCACCTTTCTGCCGATGGCGGGCGGTCCGGACGTAATCAAATTCGATCCCGGTCTCAAGCGAATTTACGTGGCCTGTTCGAGCGGTGCCATCTCGGTATTTCAGATGGACGACCCGGATCACTACCGCAAGCTGGAAGACTTTCCGGTTCAGAAGAAAGTACACAGCTTGGCGGTGGACCCCGACACGCACCGTGTCTACGCGCCCGAGCAGGAAGCGGATGGCAAAGGCGTGGCGCGCATGGTTGTGTATGACGCCGTAATCAAGCCGTAGACGGAACCTATCTCTCGATGGGGACCATACCGATTCTTCGATCGCCCAGAGCGGGTGCCATTGAATTACGATGCCGACCATCGAGACAGTACCCAGTGTACTCAAGGGAATGACCCGTGATGGGTGGCTTTTGTTCTTTACTCGCTTCATGCGCCTATTTGCGTATGGATCGCTATCGGTCGTTCTGGTCTTTTACCTGATCGCGCTGGGGCTCAGCGAATCGCAAACGGGCCTACTTCTCACCGTCACGCTCGCTGGCGACGTGGTGGTTTCGCTCTATCTCACGACTCGCGCGGATCGGATTGGCCGGCGGTGCATGCTGATTGTCGGAGCCATTCTCATGGCCGGCGCGGGCCTGGCCTTTGCTTGCACCAAGAATCTTTTGCTCTTAATTATCGCCGGTACGATTGGCGTCATCAGCCCCAGCGGCAACGAAGTGGGGCCGTTTCTTTCGATTGAGCAAGCCGCGCTTTCTCACGTGGTTTCCCAGCGGTCCCGGACGGAAGTATTTGCGTGGTACGCGCTAACCGGCTCGGTGGCGACAGCGATGGGGGCGCTCTTCGGCGGGACCGTCACGCATGCGCTGCAAAGATCCACCCTGACGCCTGTGGGAACCTATCGCGTCGTCGTGGTTCTGTACGCGGTCCTGGGTGTCCTGTTGGCGTTCTCCTTTACTCGCCTTTCGCCCGCGGCGGAAGTGAGTTTGCCGCAAGAAGGGTCGGCTTTGCCCGGAACGATTGGGAGTTTCTTCGGGATTGGCCACTCCCACCGAGTGGTCATGAAACTTTCGAGTCTGTTCGCGCTCGACTCGTTTGCCGGCGGTTTTGTGGTACAGAGCTTCGCTGCGTATTGGTTCTACCTGCGGTTCGGTGTAAACCCTGGAACCCTCGGTGTCATTTTCTTTTGGGCAAATATCTTTGCGGGGATTTCCGCACTACTGGCGTCCCGCCTGGCCTCGCGCTTGGGCCTTGTCAACACTATGGTCTTCACGCATCTCCCTTCCAACATTTTGCTCATCCTTGTGCCGCTGATGCCCAACCTTCCGCTGGCAGTCTTGGTTCTTCTCATGCGGTTTAGTATCAGCCAGATGGATGTGCCGACCAGACAGTCGTACACGATGGCCGTGGTCCGTGCGGAAGAACGCTCGGCGGCCGCAGGAATTACCGGTGTAGCGCGAACGACAGGCGCAGCCATCAGCCCTTTGTTCGTGGGATTCATGTTTGGCCGGCCTTCCTGGATCAATGTGCCGTTCTTCATGGCCGGCACACTGAAAATCGTCTACGATCTTTTGCTCTACAGAGCATTCATAGCCATTCCACCGCCGGAGGAGCGGTAACCGCGGTACGGAGGAGTCGGAGGGTACGGGAGTTTCTCCTCGTTGGCATGTTCCACTGCGCTCCTTACGATTTCTTCAGCAAATCTTAAGTAGCTTTGTAGGGCCAGCCGGTGTACGAGAGTACTGCACTGGGTCCACGCCTGTAGGACGCATCCATTAGTATTCCCGTCTCCATAGGGGCACAGCTTGGGAACCCGCGCCCCCAAGGAGACCGAGCTGCGGAAGTGTAAGGAGGAAAAATTCCGTGAAGATGTTTTCTGTACTCACTCTCACTGTGCTCGCGTCATGGAGTACCCCAGCCTATGCGCAGGACCATGCTCCCCTTCGACTCGTCCAAACGATTCCCATGCCGAACGTCAAAGGCCGCATTGACCACATGGATGTAGATGTCAAAGGCAAGCGGCTCTTTGTGGCCGGCCTCGAGAATGGCTCACTCGAGGTCGTCGATCTTCAGGCTGGCAAATGGTCGAAAAGCCTTCGTCGAAAAGCCTTCCTGGTTTTAAGAAAACACAGGGTGTCGCCTACGTTTCTTCCCTCAATAAGGTGTTCGTCGCGAGTGGAGATGATGGAATGCTCCGTGTATTCCGTGGCGACACACTCGACCTGCTGGACGCGATCAAGCTGGATCTAGGACCCAACCGTGTCGCGTACGATCCCCACCGCAAACTTCTCTATGTGGGATACGGCGGCAAGGATGCCGGTAAGGACTACGGCGAAGTCGGGATTATCGACGCCAATACGGATAAGGATGTTGGCGACGTCAAAGTGGAGGCGCACCCCGCGGAACTTCTGCTGGACGAGTACGGTGATACGTTGTTTGTTTTTGTTTCCGCTGCAAGCAAAGTTCAAGTTGTGGATACGAAGAAACGCGAGGTGGTGTCCACGTGGCCTCTCAGCAGCCAGCGGAATGGTGACGGAGCGTTTGATGAAAAGACGCACAGGTTGTTTATCGGGACACGCAAGCCCCCCCGGATGATTGTCATGGATTCTGAGACCGGCAAAGAAGTCGCAAATCTCCCTACCGTTGAGGGCATGGACGGCGTCTATTTCGATCGTCGACTCAAGCGGATCTATATTTCCGGGGGCCGCGACTTTGACGTTGGATACATCTTCGCCTACCAGCAGAATGATGCCGATCATTACGAAACCATCGGGAAAATACCCACGAAATCAGGTGCCGGTACCTCGTTTTGGTCTCCCGAGCTGAATCGCTACTACGTCGCCGCACCTGCTCATGAGAACGAAGGTGCCGCTGTTCTTGTCTTCGAGCCCGAGCCCTGAAATTCTTCGGACACGGTGATTCTTCAGAAGAAGGGAGCAGTAAAAGAATCTCTCTCAGGAGGAGATATGAAGAAGTGGTTGGCTGTTGGCGTGATGGCGTTGGGTACATCGGGCTTGCTCATGATGCGAGGCACAAAAAGTGCAGTCGCGGCGCCGCAGGTGCCGTCCCGAGAACTTGCGCCGTTGCAGCTCATTCAAAAAATACCGGTGCCGGGTGTCGCCGGTCGTATCGATCATTTCACGGCATTCCCCAAGCGCCGGCTCCTGATTTTTGCCGCGCTGGGTAACAATTCGATGGAGATTGTGAACACGTTTCAGGCCAAAGTCGTTCAGAGCGTCAAGGGGTTGAACGAACCTCAGGGCGTACTCTATGTTCCCGGATTGGACAAAATCTTTGTGGCCAACGCGGGAAACGGCACGGTCAAAGTTTATGATGGCAAAACGTACGCGCTTCGCACGAGTATCGAGTTGGGTGCGGAATCCGACACCGACAACCTGCGGTGGGATGAAGATTCAAAACGAGTTTTTGTCGGGATCGTGGGTGGCATCGCCATGATCGATGCAGTGACGGAAACCCATGTCGGGAAGGACCTCAAGGGCAGCGGCGGTCACTCCGAGTCGTTCCAGTTGGAAAAGAAAGGGTCTCGCATTTTCGTCAACGTCCCGGAAGACGGCAGTGTGGTCAACGTGATCGACCGGAAGACCGGCGAGTTGACCAAATGGGGACTCAACGGAGTCAAAGCAAACTATCCAATGGCCCTCAATGAAGACGATCATCGGCTCTTCGTTGTCACTCGGAGGCCGCCGTTCCTAATGGTGCTTGATATCGATAATGGTAAGGAAGTTGCAAGAGTCCCGGTAGGTGGATCGTGTGACGACGTCTATTACGACGCGGAGCGCAAGCGCATTTATGCGCTCGGCGGCGCAGGATTTATTAGCGTGGTCCAACAGAATGACCCGGACCAATATACGCTGTCGGCAAATGTCCCCTCTGCAGTTGGCGTGCGCACAGGCATCTTCTATGGAACGAGCTTGTACGTCGGCGTGCCAGCGTCGGGAGTGGAACCCGCGCAAATATGGAACTATGCAGTGCCGGAATAGCGTGTAAGAAAACTGAAGCCCTGGCAGGGGCGAATGAGTGCGCCGAATTGTGAATTTATGAGACGCGAAATTGACGGAGCCGGTCTAGCGTACGGGCTTCTTAGTCTGTATCTGTTGTTATTTCAACGGTCTGGCGCGAACGCCGAAGCTACACCCGCGAAGGGCGAGCCCGCTCGGATTAGTGCGGAAGCAACCCCTATCGATCACGCCCCAAAGCTCGACGGAGCTCTGAACGACCCGCTTTGGCAATCGGCGAAACCCATCACTGATTTTCACCAGCGGGAGCCCCACGAAGGTGAGGCACCATCCGAGGAGACGGAGGTACGCATTCTCTACACGCGACATGCCGTGTATTTCGGGATTCATTGCTATGACTCCGAGCCTTCCCGGATTATCGCGACGGAACTCCGGCGCGACGTAAGCCAAGAATTAGACAACCACTTCGAAA
>WNFC01006079.1_pt1 | contig 13275 bp, 10 predicted proteins | sample 5400541 | NCBI WGS metagenome assembly WNFC01 (sample SAMN13153342, study PRJNA577476) | soil metagenome | isolation source: 120 cm saprolite under Douglas fir tree site 2 hole 2 replicate 1 | place: USA:California | collected 2015-04-18
AGGCATGACCGCTTCGCTGCGCTCGCTCCTTGACGAGGGGCGAAATCTTCCTCTAAATTCCTCTAAAGGCGAGGGGCGAAATCTTCCTCTACAGGCGAGGGGTATTTAGTCTGGAAGGGATCGCTACCCGACCTCGTGGGGGGAGTGCCAGAACTTGTAGCCTTCGGCTTCGGTCCACTCCCCCTTGGGGCGGTCGTCCAGGGCGGTGCCGAAGCGGGTGGCGGGCGGAGGTTTCAGGTTGGCGCCAAGCGTTTGCGGGAAGACGCGCGCCAGGTCGTCAGGGTCCCAGCGCTGGGTCGCTCTGATTGAGCGAACGGCGTGGGGTTGTTCCAGGAGGGTGAAACCGTAGCCGTAGACGTGGAACACCTGGCCGTTGACATTGGCGGCGGCGTCGCTGGCCAGATACACGACCAACGGCGCGACGTTGTCGGGATCGCGTTCAGTGCCGCGGGCGATCTCGCTGGGCCATTTGCCGGTTTCTTCGAAGACCTTTTGGCCACGCGGCGTGGAATCAATCATCCGCGTGGCGCCGCTGGGCATGATCGCGTTGGCGGTCACGCCGTATTTGGCCAGAGCGTTGGCGGTCGACCAGGTCAGGCCCATGATGCCGGCCTTGGCCGCGGCGTAGTTGGGTTGGCCAGCGGCACCCAGCGCCGACACCGACGACATGCTGATGATGCGTCCGCTTTGTTGTTCGCGCATGTGAATGGACGCTGCGCGCGTGCAATTGAAGGTGCCCTTCAAGTGGACGGCGATCACCGCGTCCCACTCGGGTTCGGTCATGTTGAAGATCATGCGATCGCGCAGGATGCCGGCGACGTTGACCAGGATGTCGATCTTGCCGAAGGTGCGCACGACCTGTTCGACCATTTCGGTCGCATCGTCAAACTTGGCGACGTTGCCACGATTGGTCACGGCCTCGCCACCATTGGTCAGAATCTCGTCGACGACCTGGTCGGCGGGCAGCGTTTCTGTTCCCTCACCTGAGAGGCTGGTGCCCAGGTCGTTGACGACGACCTTCGCCCCAGCCTTGGCCAGCGCCAGGGCGATGCCCCGGCCAATGCCGCGCCCGGCGCCGGTGACCAGCGCCGCTTTGCCATCAAGCATCCCCATGGTTTTCGGGCGCATGTTACCCGTCGAGAGAAATTGGCTGCCGCAGGGGGCGAGTCGCGCTGGCCGATTCGCCACGCTTCGCGCTTACCGCCGCTGCGCGGCTCCTTAGCGAGTGTCAATGACGTAAGAGCTTCGCTGCGCGAGGGAGACCTCCTGCGGGGGAAGGACGGTTGATTAGCATAGGGAGCGCTACGCGCATGACCATCTCGGCGGCGGGGACCGATCTCAGGGCGCTGTTTGAGCCGCGGTCGGTGGCATTGATTGGCGCTTCGGCGGATCCATCGTCGATCAGCGCGCGGCCGTTGCGTCTCCTGCGCCAGCATGGCTATCAAGGAGCCCTGTACCCGGTCAACCCGAAGTACCAGGAGCTCTCAGGGTTAAAGGTGTATCCGTGCATCGGCGACGTGCCGGGGCCGGTGGACCTGGCTCTGGTGGTCGTGCCGGCGGCGGCCGTCGCGGGGGTGCTCGAGGAGTGTGCCGCGGTCGGCGTCGGCTGCGCGTTGGTCATCACCTCGGGCTTCGCCGAGAGCTCCGCCGGTGGAGCCAATGGCAAAGCGCTGCAGCAAGGCATCGCCGACGTCGTCGCGCGCAGCGGTCTACGGGTCTGTGGTCCGAACTCGGAAGGCATCTTCAATCCCGTTGTCGGCCTCTGTGCGACCTTCAGTCCAGCCGTCGATCCCGAGCACGGTTTTGTCCCCGCGAAAGCCGGTGCACAAGCCGGACCGATTGCCGTGGTGTCGCAGAGCGGCGGACTGGCCTTCGCCTTGCTCAACCACGCCGAGGATCGCGGCCTGGCTGTCGGCAGCGTGATCAGCACCGGCAACGAAGTCGACCTGGGTTGGTGCGATTACGCCGACTACCTGCTCGATCAGCCGAGCACACGCGTCATCCTCGGCTTCGTCGAATCGTTTCGGCAACCAGAGCGCCTGATCGCCGTGGCGCAGAAGGCGGCGCACCTGCGCAAGCCGATCATCCTGGCCAAGATGGGTCGCACCGACGCTGGCCGCCGCGCGGCGGCCTCGCACACGGCCAGCCTGGTCGGCTCAGATGCGGCCTACTCGGCGGCGTTCCGCCAGCTTGGCATCCTGCGCGTCGACGACGTCGACGAAATGCTCGACCTGGCGACGTACTTCTGCATCGGTCGTTTGCCGGCCGGCCGCAACCTGGCTGTGCTGACCGCCTCGGGCGGCGCCGGGGCGTGGCTCGCCGACGCGTGCGCGGTGCGTGGCCTCGATCTTCCACCGCCGGACAAAGCCGAGCAGGCCGCCATCCGGTCGTTCATTCCGGCATACGGCAGTGTTGGCAATCCGGTCGACATCACCGCGCAGGCTGTGCTGGAGGGTGGGTTCGAACGCGCGCTGGGGATCCTCGCGCACTCGTCTGCCTTCGACACGATCGTCGCCGTCGCCACGCTGGTGCGCGAAGAGCGGTTCTTTCAGACGCTGGCGGACCTGCGCGCGGCGATCGAGGGCACCCAGAGTGCCGTCGTCTACTACTCGTACACGCGCGCTAGCCCGAAAGTGGTGGCGGCCCTGGCCGAACTGGAGATTCCGTGTTTTTCGACGCCCGGGCGAACCGCGCGAGCGGCGGGCGCGGCGGCCGAGTATGCCGAGTTTGTCAGCCGGCTCGACCAGGTGGCGGTCTTTGGCGCAGGGTCGGCGGAGCGGCAACGGCAACAATGGCCGGCGCCGGTGGGCCGGCTCTCGGAGTCCGGCGCCCGGGCGTATCTGGCGCCACTGGGGATCCCATCGCCCGCGGATCGTCTGGCGCGCACGGCCGACGAGGCCGTGGCGGCCTTTGAGGCCCTGGGTAGTCAGCCGGTGGCGCTGAAGATTCAGTCCGCCAACATCGCGCACAAGACGGACGTCGGCGGGGTGCGCCTGGGCGCGCGGACAGCACATGAGGTACGGACGGGGTTCGTCGACGTCGGCGGTCGCTTGACCCAACGCAGTGCCCGATTGGAAGGCGTGCTGGTGCAGCGCATGGCGCCCGATGGTGTCGACGTGTTCGTCGCCGCGCGACGCGAGCCGCTTGTCGGTCCGCTGGTGGCGGTCGGCATCGGCGGTGTTGATGTTGAGGTCATGGCCGACGTGGCGATGCGCCTGGCGCCGGTCTCGCCTGCCGAAGCGCACGACATGCTGGACGAATTACGCGGGCGCGCATTGCTCGACGGGGCGCGCGGTCGTCCGCCGGCCGATCTCCAGGCATTGGCCGCGGCGGTTGTGCGCATGTCCGAGTTGGCGGCGGCACTGCCGTCCGGCGTTGCCAGCATCGAGCTCAATCCGCTGCGCGTGCTGGCGGTGGGCGAGGGCGTGCTTATGCTCGACGCGGCGATCGAAGTGGAGGCTGCGTGATGCTCACCGAAGAGCAAATCGCGATCAAACGCATGGTCGCCGACTTCGCCAAGCGCGAGCTCGCCGATGGTGCGTTCAAACCAGAGACGGAAGAACAAACGCGAACGCGCCTGCACAAGCTCGCCGGGCAGGGGCTGCTGGGCATGACCGCCCCGGTCGAACATGGCGGTGGTGGCCTGTCCTATTTCGACGCGGTCCTGGCAGTCGAAGAGATGGCCAGGTACGACCCGCGCAGTGCCAGCGAGATGCACACCAACGGCACTGGCACCGCCAGCCACCTGTGGGTGCTCGGTACGCCCGAGCAGCAGGAGCGCTGGCTGCGGCCAATCTGTGAAGGTCGGCTGCGCTGCGCGATTGCGATGACCGAGCCGGAAGCTGGCTCCGCGGCCACCGAGATGACGACCACTGCGACTTTGACCGACGACGGCGGTGCCTATTGCTTGAACGGCGGCAAGATTTTTATCAGTGGCGGCAAGCGCGCTGACGTCTTTATTACGTATGCACGGTTCGTCGAGCGTGGCGCTGCTGCGCCCGAGCAAGGTGGGCGGAACATCGGCGCGATCGTTGTCGAAAAAGACACACCCGGGTTTTCGATCCTGCGCAACGACCACAACATGGCCGACGAAGATCAAGCGCAGCTGCTGTTCGACGATTGCCGCGTGCCGCGCGGGAACGTGCTGGTCACGGGCAATGCGTTCGGCCGGTTGATTCGGATCTACAACCGCAATCGGCTCTCAGGCGTGGCCCAGGCACTGGGCATGGCGACGGCGTCGTACGAAGACGCGCTGCGCCACTGCCAGGTGCGCCGCCAGTTCGGCCGTGAGCTGGCCGATTTCCAGGGCCTGCAGTGGATGCTCGCCGATATGGCCATTCAGTTGAATGCGTGCCGGGCCACGCTGTATCAGGCGGCAGCCGCGGAAATTGACGGCGAGCTTGATCCGGCGCAGGTGTCGATGGCCAAGGTGTTCATCGCCGAGACATGCGTGCGCGTATGCGACATGGCCATCCAGCTCTTCGGCGGCTACGGCTACATGGCCGACGCGCCCGTCAACCAGCGCTACCGTCGTGTGCGGGGCACGACGATCTACGGCGGGACGATGCAGATCCACCGCAATATGATCGCTGCGCGGATTCTCGACCGGCGCAACGATCAGCGGCGGCGCTGACTTAGTCCAGGTCGGCGAAGGTGGGGTAGTCCTTGCGCTGGTCTGGCAGCTCCGCGCAGATGTTGGCCGGGCAGGAGCTCTGGAGCTGCACGGGCCCGCGCGCAGTGCGACTCGGCCGTGGAACATGGATGTGGCTGGGTTCTTCTTGGTCGCGGACTTGCAGTTCCATAAAGCCAATGAACGCTACGCGGGGCTTCCAAATTCCCGCAGCAAGTGTGCATTCCCCGGAGGGGACCCTGTCGATTGTCCCGAGGGGAGGCCTTCGGCAGCTGACAGGTCAAGGGACAGCGGTTTACCCCAGAGGGGACCCAAGTGTATTTCACTTCGAGGGTGCTATGTGGCGGCAGGCGAGGCGGCTCAGCCAGGTGGATACGTCGCGTCGGGCGGGTAGCGCTCCTGCGGCAGCTGGATGAGCTCGATTAGCGTGGAGAGGCGATCGGCGGTGGCGAAGTAGGCGAACGCACCATCGCCCCGGACGCCGTAGCCGCGGCCACTCTGGATGACCTCGTAGCCAAGGGCGCGCATGTGGCTTGTCGCGCTGTCCATATCGGTGACGTGGATGCCGAGATGTTGGACGCCTTCGCCGCACTCAGCCACAAACTCTTCATACAGATTGGGTCCAGCCACCGACTGGACCAGCTCGATCTGCGTCTCGCCACACATGGCGAACGCCACGCGCATGCGAAAGTCCTGGCGCTGGCCGCGGTAGGTCATGTCTTTGACGCGTGGCGGCTCGAACGCGTAAATCGCCCACGGGCCGACGCCGAAGTCCTGCCAGAACGCTTGCATCCGGGCCTCCAGATCGCGCACGACGAACGCGACCTGGGCAATCTTGCCGATCTTGAATGGCTCGGCCATCAAACCGCGACAGGCAGCAGCTTCAGCGCGGCGTCGATTTCGCGCTGGTACGTGCTGACTTGACCCGAAAGCACTTCGTCGAGCCTCACGGCGCGGCCCAGCAGGCCGGACTCGAACGGCGCATAGGTCAACGCTAGATCGCGCCGGCCTTCCTCCAAAGTGACTTCGGGCTGCTGCCCGGTGGCCACACATGCCCCGAGCTCGTGGTACTCCAGCGCGAGTAAGCGACTATCCGTGTCGTTGAACTCCAGGGTGTACGTCCAGACCCGTTCGCCACCGAACAGCTCGGCGGCGAATGGTTCGAGTTGATAGCTGGGCGCCAGATCCAAAACCCGCGCATCGTCGATGGCGGTGCCGTCGTCGAGGTGGACGATGTTCGGCCGGCCGTTGCGATCCCCAGGTAACTCCAGCGAGCCGCGCGAACCAAACACCTGGCGCGTGCGAGTCGGCTTGCCGTGGCCGGCGTTGTCATCGACCCATTGGCCGATTGCGCCGTTGTCGAAGACCACCTGCGCATAGAGCGCGTCTTCGCCGGTGGGTTCGATCTGCGCTGGAAAGTCCGCCGACCAGCGGCCGTAGAAGCCACCCGGGCCCGCCGAGCCCGTGTTCACGCGCACCTTTTCGTGGAGGCGCGCTTCACCAAATACGGTGCGGACCTCGCCGATCAGAAAGCGCAGGATGTCGGCGTAGTGGACGCCGGCATCCACCGCGATGGTGCCGGTGTGCTTCATGTGCCGCCACGGCGTAATCGCGATGCGGTTCTGGCCGCCGATGTGCGTTTCGATGATCAAGCGTGGATCGCCGATCGCCCCGTCTGCGATTAGCGCACGGGCCAGCCGGTTGATCGGATCGCGGCGGTAATTCTCGGCCACCGACACGATCCGCTGCGCACGCTCGGCAGCCTGGGCAATGACGTCGCAGGCGCGAATGGTCAGCGCCAGTGGCTTCTCGCACAGCACGTGCAGCCCGGCATCCAAACAGGCGACCGCGACGCGATGGTGCGCTGCGACATCAGTGGTGATCGACGCCGCCTGCAGATCGGCCCCCAGCTCGCGGGCCATCTGGCCAATGTCGGCGTAGACCCGTGGACGACGTCCGAGCAGGTCGCCGGCTTCGCTGGCCAGGAACTCGGCGTTGTCCTGATTCAGGTCGCACACCGCGACCAGCTCGATATTGGCCAGCGAGCTTTTGGCCACATGGGCCATGCCGCGCAGGTGACGACGGCCCATGCCGCCACAACCGATAAGCGCGATAGGGATCCGTTCAGGCACGATGTCAGACTCCTGGGGTGACGAGCCCGCGGCGGTTGGCGAGCGTGCTCGGGGTGATGTTGAACAGGGTGTCGTGGCCGCCGAAGAAGCGCTCCAGCTCATCGACCATGAAGCTGAAGAATCGTGGCCGACAGGCAGCGGTGACACCCGCGATGTGCGGACTCATGAACACGTTGGGCAGATCACGAATCGGACTGCCCACGGGAATCGGCTCTGGATCGAAGACGTCGATTGACACGCGGACGTCACCGCGGCGCGCCCGCGCGATCAACGCCTGCGAATCGACGATGGCACCGCGCGAAACGTTGACGAACACCGCGTCCGTTTTCAACAGATTCAGCTCGGCCTGGCCGATCATGCCCTGGGTGCGCGGCGTCAACGGCGCCGTGCACACGACGACATCTGACTCGGCGATCACACGGTCGAGCGGCGCGAGCTCGACGTGCAGCGCGAGCGCGACTTCCCTGGCGACGTAGGGGTCATACACCACGACCGGACACCGAAACGGGGCCAGCAGCTCTATCAAGCGGCGGCCAATGTGACCAAGGCCGATGAGGCCAACCGACCGGCCGGTCAGCTCGCCGAGTCGGTAGCCAGGATCTTCGGTCGATCGATGGAACTCCTCGCCGGCGACGAGGTTGCGGAAGTGTTCGCCGGCATTGCGCAGGCCGATCAGCATCAGCCCAAGGGCCCACTCGGCCACCGGTAGTGATGAGCCGTGGGTGGTGTCGACGAGACGCACCTCGCGCTCCACGGCTGCGTCGGTATCGATACGGTTGGCAAACCGATCGCCTTCAAGGTCGCCGACCAATCTCAGGCGCGGCGCCGCGGCATCAAGAATCGAGGCGTCGACAAGTGGCGCACCGTGGCAGGTGATCAGGGCGTCGAAGCCTTCGGACAATTTGGCCGCGAGGCGCGCGGCGTCGGCTGGATCGTCAGACGGACCGCCCCAGACGCCCACGCGTGACGAAGTGCCTTCGGACGGCAGCCATTCCCAATCCGCCAGGCGTTCCAGCCGATCCAGGCCTTCGCCGGTGATGTATTCGTCCCGGACGGTCGAGTTGCAACACACCAGGACTCGCGGTCGAGCGTTCACGCTCCGCTCCGCAGTGCGGGCAGCACTCGCTCCGAGAAGAGTCGTAGGCCATCGAGGGACGGAAAATCGAGGAACCACAGCATAAAGTGCGAAATCCCCAGTTCTTGGTAAGTGCGGATCTGCGCAACGACGTCGTCCGGTGTGCCGACGAGCCAGTCATCGACGGTCGCACTCAGCGGTCGGTTGTCGGTCGGCGCGAGGGCCGCGACGATGTCCTGGCGAGTGGCGCCGCGTTTCGATGGCGGCAGATTGGCGATGTCGCGCGCCGCCTGCTTGACGTCGGCATCGGTCGGCGCCACCAGGATCTGGATCTCGAGCGACAGCTCCACGTCGGCCATGTTGCGCCCCGCGCGGTCGCACGCGGCGCGCAACGCATCGAGCTTGGCTTTCAAGCGGGTCGGGCTCGCCGGGGTGCTGTTCCAGCCATCGGCGTGGCGGACGATGGCGTCGAGCCAGGCCGCGTGGTGGGCTTCGCCGAGCCAGATCGGTGGCCGCGGACGCTGCAGCGGACCTGGTCGGCACATGGCTCCGTCGGTCGAAAAATAGCGACCGCGGAAGTCGATGGGTTGCTCAGCCGCCCACAGTGCCTTGATCAGGTCCAGACCGTCCTCCATGCGCGCGATGCGCTCTGGCTCGGACGGCCAATCCAGACCGTATGCGCGCACCTCGGCTTCTCCCCAGCCGCAGTCGTAGAACAGGATCAGTCGGCCATTCGACAGTGCGTCCAGGGTGGCCGCCATCTTGGCCGCGACGGCCGGGGCGCGAAATGGCTGCGCCAGGTGGATCGTGCCGAGTTTGATGTCCTGCGTGCGGCCGGCGATGACGGACAGCGTCGTCCAACCCTCCATGATCGCGTCGTCGAAGCCATGCATGAGGTGGTCGGCGACCCAGATCGAGTCGTAGCCGAGGCGTTCGGCTTCGATTGCAGCGTCAACCGCCGCACCGGGGTCGAGCGCCGTCCAATTGGGCGTGCGAAAGAAGGCGGCACCGGGGTTGGCGAAGACGGGCACGCAGAAGCCGAAGCGAGGCTCAGCCATCACCCCTTCAGAAGTCGTCATGGTGCGGCGTATCCGGGATCAGGGGTAAATTTGCGTCGGCCGTAACAGCTCGGTCGGCCAGGCCCGCCAGGACGCGCTGGCCGAGCTCGAGGATGTGGCTGCGAATGATGGTTTCGGCCTGGTCGGGCGTGCGCGCCTGGAGCGCGGCCAGGATCGGCCGGTGACGCTCGGCGATCTGTCCCAGGGACAGATCGGTGGCGCGCAGACCGCTGACCAGTGTCCAGCGCGCCGGATTCAGCGTCTCCCAGAGCTGTAACAGCCGGCGGCTGCTCGAGGCTTCGCAGACGAGGCGATGGAATTCGACGTCGGCCGTGACGAGTCCCTCAAGGTCGTCGCCGGCCGCGCTGTGGCGCATGCGTTCGATCATCTCCAGCAGCCGCGCGAGCTGGTCCGGCGACGCACGCGTTGCCGCCAGGCGCGCCCCATATGCCTCGAGATGGGCGCGCAACTGGTAGGCATCGGCCACATCGTCGGGCGACAACCCGACGACGATGGTGCCCCGCCGTGGGACGTATTCGAGCAAGCCCTCGTGCTCGAGCTTGCGCACCGCTTCACGGACCGGGCTGCGGCTGGTCGCCATCTGGCGGGCGATGTCGGCTTCGACGATGCGCTCGCCCGGCTGCAGCCGTCCGCCCAGGATGGCTGCGCGCAGGGCGTCGTACGCGTCCTCGGATAAGGGTCGAAAGGTACGGACCGGCTCGACGATCACGGTTTTCACTGGCTCGCCGTGATGCCTCCATCGACGTACAGCACCTGGCCGGTGACGAAGTCGGCTGCCGGCGAGACAAAGAAGGTCACCGGCCCCAGGACATCGCGCGGCTGGGCAATGCGGCCAAGGGGGATGCGCGCCTCCAGCTCAGCCCGGAAGGCGGCATCGTCTAGATATTCGCGCACGAGGGCCGTCTCGACGAATGTCGGCGCCACGCCGTTGACGGTGATGCCGTGCGGCGCCAGCTCGACCGCGTGCTGCCGAATCAGTGCGGCCAGCCCGCCCTTGCTGGCGACATACGCCGAGTACCCGCGCCCGCGCAAGCCGAGCTGCGCGCGCACCGACAACAGATGCACGTGACGGCCGCCGCGCTTGGCGGCGACCTGGTAACGGGCGACAGCCTGGCCCAGAAACATGGCCGCTTTCAGATTGACCGTGCAGACCGCGTCGAATGCGGTCTCGGTCACGTCGAGAAGCGGTTCTTCCTGCTGGATGCCGACGCAGTTGACCAGGATGTCGAGTCCGTCGAGCTCGTCTGCGACCCGCTTCACGGCCGCCCGCATGGCGTCGCCGTCGCGCATGTCGAAGCCGAGCCCAATGGCGACATGGCCGGCCTCGGCTAATTTTCGCGCGGTGGAGGTAGCCTGGTCCGACCGGCGCCCAGCAATGGCGACGCGTGCGCCGCGCCGCGCCAGGCCCTCGGCGACGACCGCGCCGATACCACCGTAGCCGCCGGCGATGAACGCGACTTTGTCAGTTAGATCGAAGAGGTCGGGCGTGGCCGCCGGCTGGCGGATGACCCACTCGCGCGCCTGGCGGCTCGCTTCGGGAGCCCTTGAACCCTCATCAGGGTGCGCCAACCGCGGCTCCGCGATGCACTAATGGCACGTTCGCCTGGCGTGCGGCGTCGACCACCGTGCGGAACGAGCGTGCCGCGACCTCAGCCGGATCGTAGTCGGGCCGACGCTGGACCATGACGCTGATTTCAACCGTCAGATAGCCGTCGTAGCCCGCGGTCGCCAGGGCGCGCAGGTATCGTCCGTAGTCGAAATCACCTTCGCCGGGCACCAGGAACTCGTGGGCCGGGCTGCGGCCGCGCTGGTCCTTCAGATCGGTGTGCACCGCGTACGGCACCAGCAGCGGCAGGTACTCGTCCATATCGCGGCCCATCACCTCGAAGTGACTGTTGTCGAGGTTCAGCCGGAAATGAGGTGAATCGACGGCCTGCATGAGCGCCACGATCTTTTCGGGCTGGTCCATCGCCTGACCGACGTGCGGCTCGAGCGCCAGCACACCGCCGGTTTTCGCCGCGTGCTGGGCGAGCTCTGAGAAACGCTGGGCGAGGGCGTCGCTGTCGGCGGCGTAGGTCTCGGGCGTGCCGTAACCCATGCTGACCAGCGGCGGCGGGCCATCCGGTCCGGCCAGATCAGCGGCCAGATCCAGTCCGGCGCGGATGCGGTCGAGATTGGCCTGGCGTTGGGCGGCGTCCGGCTCGAGCGGGTTGGCGTGGCCGGCGACGGCGGTCAATGCCAGGTCGTTCGCATCGAGCAGTGCCCGCACGCGACGGCGTTCGGCAGGACTGGTCGTGGCCGGGTCGAGCGAGCCGAAGTGTGGATCAGAGACGAGACAGATGCCGACGTAGCCGGCGCGCCGAACGATGTCGATCTGCTGCTCGAGGGGCAGATCGCGCATGGCCCAGGCGCTGAAGGCGAGGTGTAGCGGCATCGGCGTGGCTCCGTCTGGTCGTCGTCTCGGTCGTCTGAAAACCCCGGCACCGACGTCTGTCGACAGTCGACAAGAGCTTCCGGTAGGCTAGCGGCGGGGGCGCTGCCCGTCAAGGTTCACCCGGGCGGCCCGACACCGACGATGTGACACACGAGGGAGGAATCGACCGACGATGACAAGGTCCGTGTTCCAGACTCCGCGGCGAGTCAACTGGCGCTTCTTGTTGCCCAGCCTGGCTGCCAGCGCGATGCTGCTGGCTTCGATGTTCAGCCCGGCGGTGCTCGCGGCCGGCGCGCCCGCTGACGTAGCGCGCAAAGATACGCTGGTCATTTCGGAATTCGGTCCTGGCAACACCGAACTACAAGATCCGCAAAACATGAACCCCTATTCCCTGGGGGGACTCGGGCGTGTGCGCGGCATCCTGAACAAGACGATCTATGAGTTCCTGTACCTCTACAATCACAACACCGGCCAGCAGATCCCGTGGCTGGCCCAGAGCTACACGGTCGCCCCTGACGCGCAGAGCGTCGATGTCACGCTGCGGCCGGGCATTGAGTGGTCCGACGGCCAGCCGTTTACGTCCGACGATGTCAAGTTCACGTTAGAGCTGCTGCGTGACTCACCGACGCTGGTGTTCGCCGCCGACATCAAGGAATGGGTGAAAGACGTTCAGGTAACCGATGCCCAGAACTTCCGCATCAACCTGAACAAACCCAACGTCCGCTTTTTCTACTTCTATTTCGTCGAGAACTCCGAGATCCACCTGCCGATCCTGCCCAGGCACATCTGGCAAGGGCAAGACCCGGCCACGTTCACCAACTTCGACCTGGCCACCGGCTCGCCGGTCGGAACCGGTCCATACGTGCTGGTGGATGCGTCAGGTCAAGGCCAGCTGTTCGATCGAAATGACAAATGGTGGGCCGCCAAGACCGGCTTCCAAAACCTGCCCAAGCCGTTGCGCGTGGTCTTCGTATCGCCCGGCGCCGCCGATACGGCCGCGGCGCGCACGATCAACAACGAGTTCGACGCCGCCGCGATCATGCAGCCTGGTGTCTTTGAGACCGCGCATGCCCGGAATCCGAACGTTGTCAGTTGGAACACTTCGGGTCCGTCGTGGGGCGCGCCCGATGCCTGTCTGTACACGCTGGGATTGAATACAAAGTGGGGGCCGATGGCCGACGTGCGCGTGCGGCGCGCGGTACAGCACTCGATCAATCGCCAGAAGCTGGTCGACCTTGCCTACGAAGGGGCGACGGTCTCACAGGTGATCCCGTTCTCCACGTACGGCGGTCTCGTCGCGTACCAGACCCAGGTTCAGGGCCTGATCGACCAGTACAAGCCGGATGATCCAGACTCCACCAAGGCAGCCTCGGACATGCAAGAGGCTGGCTACACGAAAGATTCGGCTGGCTTCTGGTCCAAGAATGGCACCCGGCTGACGACTGACTTGCTCACGCCCGGCTGGCTGAAACCAATCGGCCCGGTGCTCGAAAAGCAGCTACGCGACAACGGCTTCGACGTGACCTTCAAGCTGTTCGATCCGGACACAAACCCGTTCTTCGATATCGTCCGGGCCGGCAAAGGCGACCTGTGGGTCATCGTGCACTGCGGTAGCAGCAATGAGCCGTACGGCACCCTCCAGCATTTCCACAGCAAGTACAACTCGCCGTCGCAGGGTCAGCAAAACAATTACGTCTGGGCGAACAGCCAGTACTCGAATCCAGAGTACGACGGAATCATCAATCAGATGGATGGGATACTGCCGTCGACCTCAGACGCCACGTATGTCGATTTGACGAGCAAGGCCGTCAACATCTTCCTGCGCGACGTTGCGGAGATCACGCTAGCCGAGGAACGCCACGTCGTTACGTTCAACAACACGTACTGGACCGGTTGGATGAACGTTTCGAACCCGTACGCCGCGC
>WNFC01010495.1_pt1 | contig 13275 bp, 8 predicted proteins | sample 5400541 | NCBI WGS metagenome assembly WNFC01 (sample SAMN13153342, study PRJNA577476) | soil metagenome | isolation source: 120 cm saprolite under Douglas fir tree site 2 hole 2 replicate 1 | place: USA:California | collected 2015-04-18
GATTGGTAACCCGGAAGTCGCGGTCAAATTCGAGCAGCGCGCGGGCGGCGCGGTTGTAGCCGACCCGTCCCTCGGCCCTGGCGGCGTCGAGGATCAGATTGGTGTTGCGCAGCAGGCGCTCGATTGCCGCACTCGACACGGTGCGCTGGGCGTGATGGTCGAGGATGATCCGGCGCTCGCGGTTGGCGAGTGCGACGAGCCCGATCCTGATCCGGTCGCGATCGGATATCGCCTGCTCCAGATCGGGCTGTGAGGCCAACTCGTCGATGCGCCGGTCGAGCGGCCCGGTCGCGGCGCGCGCCACCTCTGGCGGGATCTCATATTCCGAGGCCGTCTCGCGGACGCCGTCGCGCACATCGGCGAGAGAAAGTGCGAGCACCTTGTTGCGCAATGCCTGGTTCAACGGTGACAGGCGATCGAGCTTGAGCAGACGGATGACCGGCCGCAACGTCAGGCCGTTGATGAGGAGCGTGAACAGCACAAAGCCAGTGGCGAGAATGGCGATCGTGTTCTTCACCTCGGGATCGATGCGGTTGTTCTCGGTCACCGCGAGCGCCAATGCCAAGGTGACCGCACCGCGCAATCCGCCCCAAGTGATCGCGAGCTTGTAGGCGCCGCTGACCTTTTGGCTGAGATGGAGCGCGCTCAACAGCGGCAACAGTCCGAACAGCACGGCGGCGCGCGAGACCAATGCCGCTGCGATCGCGATCAGCACAAACCAGGCATGATCCCAGTGGATGCCGGTCAGCAGCTTGGGCACCAAGGTCGAGGCGCTGACAAAAATCAACGACCCGGCCCAGAAGCCGGTTTGTTCCCAAACCCGCTCGAGATAACGCCAATTATCGGGTGCCAGCCGGACGCGGCCGATAGCGCCGGCCGTGAGCCCGGCGCTGACGACGGCGACGACGCCCGAGACGTCAAACAGTTCGCCCAGCAGGTAGACAATATAGGGCAGCGCCACCGAGAGGGTCACCTCGGCCATACGCGATCCGAGCAGAAACGGCAGGATCGCGCCGAAGAGGCGGCCGCCGGCCACACCCAGGAGGACCCCGCCGAGGAAGGCCTCGAAGAAGCGCTCGGCGCCGGCTCCAAAGTCGGCGTGCGCGCCATCCGCGAGCATGCCGACGAGAACGGAAAACAGCACGATCGCTGCGGCATCGTTGAGCAGGCTCTCGCCTTCGAGCAGCCGGGTGAGCCGAGCCGGCGCCCCCAGCTCGCGGAAGATCGTCACGACCGCAGCGGGATCCGCGCCCGCCGCGAAGGAAAGGCTGAAGCCGATCGCTGCGGCCGCGGCAAAGACGGCGACGATCGCGAGCGTCAGGATCGGCGCCCAATCGGGTGCGATCTCGCGCACATCGATCGTCAGCGCCGCGTGAAACAGCAGCAGCGGCAGGAACACGACGAGGAAGATCGACGCGTTGAACGGCAGATTTACGACCGGCCTGACGATGTCGTCGAAAGCGCTCGTCAGAGGGGTGTAGAGCAGGAACGAAGAGACGCCTCCGATCGCGACACCGACGATCGCAAGCAGCACGGTATACGGCAGATGCAACCGCTCCGCGGCGGGCTGGATCACGCTGGCGAGAACCAGAAACCCGGCGATGACTAAGGTTATGCTCGCAACGGTCGTCAATTGCCGGTTTCTTCACGCTCGCCGGTGGAAATGATCGGCAACGATCTTCCTACTACCCGCCTCTATAGCCTTCCTTTCAGCAAATTATGTCATTTTACGGTCGGGCCCGAGCCTGCCGCCACGATGTGGCCGGAGGGTGAGGGCGGTCAACCCGCACCCTCGCGCAATTTGAAGCGCTGGATCTTGCCGGTCGCGGTTTTTGGCAACTCGTCGAGGAAGGCGATCCAGCGCGGGCATTTGAAGGGCGCCAGCATGGTCTTGGCGTGGCGTTCGAGCGCACGGGCAAATTCGTCGTCGGCAGGGGTGCCCGGTTTGGCGACGACGAACGCCTTCGGCTTGATCAGGCCATCGGCATCCGCGGCCCCGACCACCGCCGCTTCGAGCACACCATCATGCGCGATCAACGCCGCTTCGACCTCGGCCGGCGAGACGTACATGCCGCTCACCTTCATCATGTCGTCGCTGCGGCCGCAATAGACGTAATAGCCGTCCTCGTCCTCGAAATATTTGTCGCCGGTGCGCGTCCAAGCGCCGCTGAAGGTGCTTCGGCTGCGCTCGCGGTTGTTCCAGTAGCCTGCGGCACTCGTCGGGCCGCTGACCAGCAGGTCGCCGATCTCGCCGCGCCGCGCCGGCCGGCCGGACTCGTCGACGATCTCGAGCGTGTAGCCGGGGAAGGGCCTGCCGGTCGTGCCGTAGCGCACGTCGCCGGGCCGGTTGCTTAGAAAGATGTGCAGCAATTCGGTCGAGCCGATGCCGTCGAGGATATCGACGCCGATCCGCGCCGACCATCGCCGACCGATCTCCGGCGGCAGCGGCTCGCCGGCCGAGACGCAACGCCGCAAAGCGAGCTCTTCGGGGCGCGGCAGGTCGGGGTTGGCGAGCATCGCGTTGTAGAGTGTAGGTACACCGTAAAAGATCGTCGGGCGGTGCTGGCGCAGCACGCGGCCGACCGCTGCCGGGGTCGGCCGTTCCGCCATCAAGACGCTGGTGGCGCCGACCGCCATCGGAAAGGTCAGCCCGTTGCCGAGCCCATAGGCGAAGAAGAGTTTCGCCGCTGAGAAGGTGACATCACTCTCGGCGATGCCGAGCACCGGGATCGCATAGAGTTCGGCCGTCTGCACGAGGCTCGAATGGACATGGACGGTGCCCTTCGGCCGGCCGGTCGAGCCCGAGGAATAGAGCCAGAAGCAAGGCTCGTCGGGGTGAGTTGGCGCCGTCTCGGAAGTCACCGGCGCGGCCGCGAGCAAAGCGTCGAGCGAGCCCTCTTGCGGCATGCCGCCCGACACGATCACCGCGGGCCGAGGCTCCGGCAGGAGCGCCACCGCCGCAGCCATCGTCGGCAGCACCGGCGCCGATACGAGCACCGCCCGGGCCCGGCTGTCGGCCAGCATGAACGCGAATTCGTCACACGACAGCTGGGTGTTGACCGCGACCGGCACGACCCCGGCCGAGATCGCCCCGAGAAACGCGGTCGGAAAGTCGATCGAGTCGTGCAGGCAGACAAGGATCCGCTGCTCGGGATGCACCCCCAGACGGCGCAGGATGTATTGCCCGCGGTCGTCGATAAAGGCTGGCTCTGCGCCGCGTCCGGCGGCGAGGTTGCGCTCGATCAGATCGGCAGCGGCGTTATATGTCGTTCTGCCCTGCATCTGCGGTCCTTCGTCCCACACGGTCGTGGCGATCACGAGAAGCATTATATCTCCGGATGCCTACTTTAAGCACAGCCCCATCCGGGAGCGCCCGACGATGGTGGCTTTGTCCGACGATCGTAGAGAGAGCCGAGATGCATAAAACTGTTCCGCCAATCGCCGCCCTCGTCCTTGTTTTGGGACTGGGCGGGCCGATCGCGGTCGGTGCGGAGATCACTTCGGTACCCTCGACAGCTCCAGAGAGTTCCGCCGCCTCACCGCCGCCCCCGACCATATTGCGCGGATCTCGACCGGCGCCCTCGCAACCGGCCGCGGTCTGCCCGCCGGGTTACACTCTTTCCCCGGGTTACGGTTGCATCGGGGCGAGCGGCGGCGACTATGCCGACGGCTCGCCAGGCTACTCTTACTGGCCGGATTACGGCTTGGGCTATCCCCTTGGTGGGCTCCCCGCTTTCGGCGCTGGCGCTGGTCGCTTTCACCGCGTCGCCAGGTCACCCGGGTTTCGCGGCCTCCCCGGCCCGGCAGGTTTCCACGGCCCGGCAGGTTTCCACGGCCCAGCCAGATTCGGCGGGTTCGCCACCGGGGCCGGACACATGGGTGGTTTCGGCCACAGGTAGCCGCTCATTGAGGGGCTTTACCTTAGCTCGCCGGTGGGGTGTCGAGCCGACAATCGACGAAGAAGACACGCTGTCGGTCTGTGCAGTTCCAGGCGGTGTAAATAGCGAACCGGGAAACGCCCTGCCGAACAAAGTGAAAAACGACATTTAATCGGATCTTCATTTTCATTGTCGAGATTCTCCATCGGAAGGTTCTTTGCTGCCATCGGAAATTCGAGGCGGCATGCGCGTGGCGCTCGAACCGGGAGCTGGAGTGTTAGGATTGAGCACGCCTCGGCGGGCGACCTATCGGCTTAAGACACGTCTCTATTCGATCATCGCCTTTCTTGGACTGCTCCCCATGCTTGGAGCGGCCCTCGCATTGGTCGTAATGGAGCTGGCCGGACGCGACGACGCGGCGCTGGACCGCGCGGCGCGCGGCACGATACATCTCGAACGCGTCAATGGCCTTGTCTATGCCGTCGTCATGGAGTCGCGCGGCATCTACATGTCCGCCGAATGGCGGGCGGCCGAGCCTTTCGCCAAAAATCTCATCCGCCAGCTCGGCGAGCTTCAGGATGTTGCGAAGGCGTGGAAGGCCGACGCTATCGCCTCGCAACAATCCAGCATCGAAGAGCTGTCCGAGCGCATCGACCAATTCGTCCGTTTCCGCACCGAGCTGGTGCGCCTCGGCAGGGAAGAGAATACAGCGGCTGCGCGAGCCTTCGGAGATAATGACGCAAACCGCACGGTCAGGAGCGCGCTGAATGACAGCCTGCGTGGGGTGGCGCACGCCTATGAGCAGGAGATCGGGCGGGCGCGCAGCCAGGTCCAGGCCGACGAACATGATCTGCTGGTGATCCTGCTGGCTCTCGCGGGTCTCGGTGCCCTGGCGCTCGGCAGCGGCTTGATCTTCATCAAGGTGGGGCTGCTGAGGCCTCTGCTGCGAACGCGGGATTCGATGCTGCGGTTGGCGCAAGGCGACCTCGACATCAACGTCGATGGGCGCCCGCGGGCCGCCGAAATCGCCGAGATGGCCCAGGCGGTGGAGGTGTTCCACGCGACCTCGGTGGAACGCCACAAGCTCAATCGCGAGACCCAGTTGCTGGCAGATCTCAACGAATGGCTGCAGTCCTGCAACTCGCTCGGCGAGCTTTATCAAATGGTGGCAGAGTTCCTCGGCCGGTTGCTCCCGGGCTGCGCCGGCAGCCTATATATTTACGCCAACTCGAGGGACGTGCTGGAGAGCGCCAAAGCCTGGAACGGCGGAAAGATGATGCCCGCGATGCACCCCGAAGATTGCTGGGGCCTGAGGCGTGGACGGCCATATACTTATGGCGAGAACGAGATTAGCTTCCTGTGCGCGCATGCTGCCCCTTCGTCGTCGGGCGAATATTGCTGCATTCCGATCCTGGCGCACGGCGAAACGATTGGATTGCTCCATCTCCAATTCAGTCGCGATGACCAGGCGAATGGCGAGAGCCCGAGCAAAGAAGCGGTCGCCGAGCAGCGACGCTTGGGTCTTATTTGCGCCGAACAGATCAGCCTGGCGATCGCGAACGTCAAACTCCGGGATGAGCTGCGCGATCAGTCGATACGCGACGCGCTGACCGGTCTCTACAACAGGCGCTACATGATGGAAACCTGCAGCCGCGAATTTTCGCGAGCCGAGAGAGCAGGTCAAAGCGTTAGCGTCCTTTCGATCGATATCGATCATTTCAAGAAATACAACGACAATCATGGCCATGATGCCGGCGATATGGTGTTGCGCGCGGTCGGCACTTGCCTGGAGAACCTTTTCCGAAACGAAGATGTCCCGTGCCGATTCGGCGGCGAGGAGTTCGTCGTCCTGCTGCCTGGAGCAGATTCCGATACCGCGGCACGGAGAGCCGAGCAGCTCCGCAGCAAAGTGGAAGCCCTTGTCGTCCGCTATGTCGAAAAGAGCTTGCCGAGGGTTACCGTATCAATTGGCGTGGCGGCGTTTCCGGAGGCCGGGGATTTTCCGGATGTGGTCTTGAAAGCGGCCGACGAAGCCTTGTATCGGGCAAAAGAAAGCGGTCGAAACCGGGTCGAGTTGTCGAGCCCGGGCACCGCTGATTCCGAGGTTGCGCCGTCGCGCCCTGTGGCCATGCAGCGCGCTCTCGCCGCCAGATTCTACGTTCCTGCCGATGCCCAGGACCACGCCGCCCCATCGCTCGTCGAAGCTTCTTAGCGGCTGTTCCAGCGCGGGACAGCATTTCCGGCGCTTTCCCGCGAGCCGGAGGCGGCGCCTGAAAAATTCAGGTTGAATTCAGGTGGGGCTCTTTGGGAGAAATGACGGAGAGTCGATTCATCCACAGAACTAGGCGCGATTCTCACCCAAAGGAGGCCGCGAAGTGGGCCGTTCAAAGGCAAGAAAGGTATCACGCCGTTACGGCTATTTTCGGGCACCCGGCACCGGGGTGCCGATACCGCGACAAAGCCTCGGGTGAAGGCTCGTTATTGACCAGCCGCGTCGGTCAACTTCTAAATGAGCATCGCTATGCTCGCAGCTCCGCGCTTCGGGGTACCGAGACGGTGGTTTCGGTCGATCCTGATGTAAATTGACTGTAAATAACGGCGAGAACAGCGGCCGTGGGGGCGGCGCCGATGGATGGTTTGCGGTATGATGGGCGAACCTCGTAGCCCCAACGGGAGAAACGGTCTTGGCCCGTAAACTGAACGCCGCCGTGGCCCAGCTGGGGCCGATTCACCTGGCCGACAGCCGCGTCTCGGTGGTCGGACGGCTGATGGCGATGATGCGCCAGGCGCACGGTCTTGGCGCACGCTTTGTCGTCTTCCCCGAACTTGCGCTGACGACCTTCTTCCCGCGCTATTGGATGACCGACCAGACGGAGATTGATCGGTTCTTCGAGCGCGAGATGCCGGGGCCCGAGACCCGGCCGCTCTTCGATCTCACCCGCGATCTCGGGGTCGGCTTTTATCTGGGCTATGCCGAGCTGACCCAGGAAAAGGGCGAGCAGCGCCGCTACAACACCTCGATTCTGGTCGAAAGCGACGGGCGGATCATCGGACGCTACCGCAAGATCCACCTGCCCGGGCATTCCGAGCATCTGCCCGACGCACCGTTCCAGCACCTCGAAAAGCGCTACTTCGACGTCGGTAATGAGGGCTTCAAGGTGTGGCGGGCGTTCGATGCGGTTGTCGGCATGTGCATCTGCAACGACCGCCGTTGGCCCGAAACCTATCGCGTAATGGGGTTGCAAGGGGCTGAAATCGTGGCGCTCGGCTACAACACCCCAACCGAGAACGTCCACCACTCTGAGCCCGTCCACCTGCGCATGTTCCACCATCTGATTTCGATGCAGGCGAATGCCTATCAGAATGCCGCCTGGGTGCTCGCCGCAGCCAAGGCCGGCAAGGAGGATGGCTTTGGCCTGATCGGCGGCTCAGTCATCATCGCGCCGACCGGCGAGATCGCCGCCCGCGCCCTCGGCGAGGACGACGAAGTCATCGCCTCGACCCTCGACCTCGATCTCGGCGACTACCTCAGACGCACGATCTTCAATTTTGAAAAGCACCGCCGCATCGAGCACTACCGGCTGATCACCGAGCGCACTGGAACCAAGATTGAGGTATAGCCGCGAGGACCCCCCGGCTAGTGTAGCGGCTCACCCGGATGATTCAGGACGCGGCCGCAGTGGCGACCGGCAATGGCAATCCAGGTCGTGCCAACAGAGCATTTATCAAATTGACAATGACCCTGTGCTGTGATATCGTTGCGGATATGTGGAATCTGTCACTCGGCGCGCTGAACCTGTCTCCGGCGGTAATACCCGTTTTGCGGTTCTTAGGTTTTTTCCAACCAAAACAGCGGAGAACAGCGAAAGAACGGCGAAAGAACAGCGGACGCCGCCGCTGTTCCTGCGTGCGCCAAACCGTCGGCGCCCCAGGATTTCCGCCGAAAAGGAGATGTCGACCGCTGATAATTTCCTGCAAAAACAGCAAAAGCAGCAAAAACAGCGAGAGGTGCCTTGCGCCCGTGTAACACGACCCGTTGGCTTGGTGCAGCTTATGAATGCGTCTGAACACTAGCTCCGTCCGTAGCTATCATCGAGGCGGATGATGTCGTCCTCGCCGAGGTAGCTTCCGGACTGCACCTCGATCAGATGCAGCGGGATCTTACCCGGATTTTCGAGCCGATGGGCGGTGCCGAGCGGTATGTAGGTCGACTGGTCCTCGGTGAGGATCATCTCCTCCTCACCGCGGCGGATCTTGGCCGTGCCCTGGACAATGATCCAGTGTTCGGCGCGGTGATGGTGCATCTGCAATGACAGCTTGCCGCCGGGCTTGACGACGATGTGCTTGACCTGCACCCGATGTCCGTTGTGCAACGAGGTGAAGCTGCCCCACGGGCGATAGACGGTCGGCAGCGCATCGGCTTCCTCGCGGCGTTCTTCGACCAGCCGGGCCACGAGTTTTTTGACCTCCTGGGTGCGGGTGCGCGGTGCCACCATGACCGCGTCGGCGGTCGCGACGACGACGAGATCCTCGATGCCGATCGCCGCGACGAGCCCGGTCTCGGAGCGTAGATAGCAGTTGTGGATGTCTTCGGCGACGACGTCGCCTGCGATCGAGTTGCCGTCGCGATCCTTGGCACTCATCTCCCACAGCGCGTCCCACGAGCCGACATCGTTCCACCCCATGGCAACAGGTACGACGGCGGCGCGCCGCGTCTTCTCCATCACGGCATAATCGATCGAGTCGCTCTCGCAGGCCAAGAAAGCGCCTTTGTCGAGACGGATGAAATCCCCTTCCCGCCGTGCCTCGGCCAGCGCGCGCCGGCAGGCGGCGACCATATCGGGCCGGAGGCGCTGCAGCTCCTCTATGTAGAGCTGCGCCGGGAACATGAAGATGCTGCTGTTCCAAAAATGCTCCCCGGAGGCGAGATATTCCTCCGCATGGTCTGCGTCGGGTTTTTCTACGAACTGGGCGACCGCAAAGACGTCCTCAATACCGTCGAGTGCAGCGCCGCGATGGATATAACCGTAGCCGGTCTCGGGCCGATCGGGCGCGACGCCCAAACAAACGAGGGCTCCCCCGCGCGCCGCCTCCGCCGCGCGGTCTAAGGCGGCTAGAAAGGCCGCGACATCCTTGATCGCGTGATCAGAGGCCATTACCAACATGAGCGGATCTGTCTCGGTCTCGCTCAACGCCAGCGCAGCAACGCACGCAGCGGGGGCGGTGTTACGACCGACGGGCTCGAGGAGGAGCGCCTGCGGCACGACGGCTATCTCGCGCAATTGCTCGGCGATGATGAACCGGTGTTCTTCGTTGGCGATAAGGAGGGGTGCGGCAAACCGCTCGGCGTTGGCGACCCGCAGCACGGTCTGCTGCAGCAGGCTGTCATGGCCGAGCAAGGCCAAGAGCTGCTTTGGGTAGAGCGTGCGCGACATCGGCCACAATCGAGTGCCCGAACCGCCGGACAATATGACCGGGTGAATCATCCCGCCTCCTTGGAATCCTGCGCCGACTCGCTGCGCGGCATCTCGCAACGTCCGCCTGCACCATTTTTGTCGATGGCGCAAGCCTTGCCCGCGCCGCTTCGCGCGGGTCAACAATCGTCAGCTCGGAACCGGCGAATGCCGCCGGTATCGACATCCGTGATAGCTTCAGGCTGGCACTTCCTGCCTCTCTTTCGCCGGCTGGTTCTCCAGCTGCGAGCGGGCTGCCTTCAGCTCGCGCTCGAGCCCCTCGACACGACGGCGCCGGCGACGCAGCTCGCGTCGCACGCGGCGGCCGGCGATCCAGGCGGCGGCGGCACCAACGACAAATCCCGCCAGCAACAGCAGCAAGGTAAGTAGGTAGAGCGGTAGGTCGACCAAGAACGGTAGCGGCCACAACCCGAGCGATACGGTTGCGCGGTTAGCAACGGCGAACGGAACCAGAAGCAAAGCTGCGACCAACATTACCGCCCAATAGACGGCCCTCATCGCATCGACCCCGCAGGTGACCGCACCAGATTACGCCTGGCGTGCACTCTGGTTCAAGCGGTCGCGGAGTTGTTTGCCGGTCTTGAAGAACGGAATGTGTTTTTCCCCGACGCACACGCTGTCGCCAGTCCGCGGGTTGCGGCCGACACGGGCATCCCGGCGTTTGACCGAGAATGCCCCAAATCCCCGCAATTCGACGCGGTCGCCGCGAGCCAGCGCGGCCGCGATCTCGTCAAAGATCGCCGTTACGATGACTTCGACATCGCGCTGGTACAAATGGGGATTGGCTTCGGCAAGCTTCTGTACAAGCTCCGACTTGGTCATCGCCCCGCGCCCGTGCTCTGATGGCAGGTGACCCAGCGTGCCAAACCCCCCGGCAGGCGTCAAGCAATGGACGCCAGTACGCGACCACACGTCGTCCCGCGAAGGCCGGGACCCATGGATACGGCTGTCGCCGGCAGGATGAGGTTCCTCGCACCGACCCGAGTGTCGCTGGTGCCGAGAACCCGGCGGGCTCAGTCCTCCTCCTCGGTCTTCTCCTCGGCCTCACCCTGCCGCCGAGCGCGGCTGATCGCAGCGCCGAGGATGTCGCCGAGGCTGGCACCCGAATCGGAAGAACCAAACTCGGCCATCGCGCGTTTCTCCTCGTCCATCTCGCGCGCCTTGATCGAGAGACTCACCTTGCGGGTGGCGCGGTCGATCGCTGTCACCTTGGCATCGATCTTCTCGCCAACGGCGAACCGATCCGGGCGCTGCTCGCTGCGGTCGCGGGACAACTCCGACTTTCGGATGAACCCCGGGACGCCATCACCGATTGTCACTTCGATGCCTACATCGGTAGTCGCGGCGATCGTCCCGGTGACGACCTCGCCCTTCTTCAGTTTTGCCATGCCGGCTTCGAAGGGATCAGCTGCGAGTTGCTTGATGCCCAGGCTGATGCGCTCCTTCTCGACATCGACGTCGAGCACCTTGACGCGCACCACCTCGCCCCTGTGGTAATTGTTGATCGCCTCCTCTCCCGGACGGTTCCAATCGATATCGGAGAGGTGGACCATACCGTCGATTTCGCCGGGCAGACCGACAAACAGGCCGAATTCGGTAATGTTGCGAACCTCGCCTTCGATCTCGTCGCCGACCGGATGCTCCTCGAGGAAGGATTCCCAGGGATTGGCGAGCGTCTGCTTCAGCCCGAGGCTGATCCGGCGCTTCTGTGGGTCCACGTCGAGCACCATCACCTCGACCTCCTGACTGGTCGAGACGATCTTTCCCGGGTGTACGTTCTTCTTGGTCCAACTCATCTCGGAGACGTGGACTAGTCCTTCCACCCCCGGCTCCAGTTCGACAAAAGCGCCGTAATCGGTGATGTTGGTAACGCGGCCGCGGAACTTCGCCCCAGCCGGGTATTTGAGATCCACGCCCTCCCACGGATCGGCCTCGAGCTGCTTCATGCCGAGCGAGATGCGCTGCGTCTCGGGATTGAAGCGAATGACCTGGACCTTGACGGTCTGACCGATGTTGAGCGCTTCCGACGGGTGGTTGATGCGGCGCCAGGCGATGTCGGTGACATGTAACAGCCCGTCCACCCCGCCGAGATCGACAAAGGCGCCGTAATCGGTGATATTTTTGACGACGCCGTTAAGGATCTGGCCCTCCTTGAGGCTGGCAACGAGTTCGGAGCGCTGCTCGGCCCGGCTCTCCTCGAGCACCGCCCGGCGCGACACGACGATGTTGCCGCGCGAGCGGTCCATCTTGAGGATCTGGAACGGTTGCGGTGATCCCAAGAGCGGAGTGATGTCGCGCACCGGCCGGATGTCGACCTGGCTGCCCGGGAGAAAGGCGACAGCACCGTTGAGGTCGACGGTAAAGCCGCCCTTGACCCGCCCGAAGATCACGCCGGTCACTCGGTCGTTCGCCTGAAAGCTCTTGTCGAGCTGGGTCCAGGCCTCCTCGCGGCGCGCCTTCTCGCGCGATAGCTGGGCCTCCCCGTTCTTGTCCTCCATGCGTTCGAGATAGACCTCGACGGTGTCGCCGATATGCAGATCGGGTTCGGCGCCTCCGGCGGCGAACTCCTTGAGCGGCACGCGGCCTTCGGATTTGAGCCCGACATCGATCAACGCGACATCGTTCTCGACCGCGATGATCCGACCTTTGACGACGGTGCCCTCGAGACTGCTCGCGACACCCAGCGATTCATCGAGAAGCGCGGCAAAACTCTCCTTCGCGGGCGCCTCCCTGGTTTGTAATTCTACAGCCATTCCTTCTCCTCGATCCCAGGGGAACCACAATCGCCGCCCCCGCCGGGATCGAGACGGAGCGTGCGGCCGCCTATTCGCTCGGGTGCGGCCGCATGAACCCGGCCTGCGGCGGAAGGGAGCGACCGAGCCGTCAGCGCGGGGCCGCCAGGGCGCGTGCGATCAGCTTGGAGGCGTGCTGGAACACCGCCTCGGCGTCGAGTGCCGTCGTATCAAGGACGACGGAGTCGGGCGGTATGATCAGCGGAGCCACTCGACGCCCGGTGTCGCGCGCGTCACGTTCCTTCAGATCGTGCAGGACATCTCCGAATATAGCTGCGCTGCCCCTTTGTCGCAACTCTTCGACCCGGCGTCGGGCGCGCTCCTCGGCGCTGGCGGTGATGAACAGCTTGACGTCGGCTGCCGGGCAGACGACCGAGCCGATGTCTCGGCCGTCAAGGACCGCGCCTTTGGCAGGCGGTGGGGGATGTGCCGCAAAGTTCCGCTGCCAGTCGAGCACGGCACGCCGGACGGCTGGGATCGCGGCGACCATCGACGCTGCTGCCGAAACCGCCTCTCCGCGGAGCCGCGGGTCCGCGAGCAGGTGCGGGTCGACGCGGCGCGCGGCAGCTCCGGCCGTCGCCGGATCGGCGGGATCGCCCGCTTGCTCTAGGACGAGAAACGCGGTCGCCCGGTAGAGCGCGCCAGTATCGAGGTGGGCGAAGCCGAAGCGGTCGGCAAGGCGCCGCGCCAGCGTGCCCTTGCCGGAGGCCGCCGGTCCGTCGATCGCAACGACGAAGGGATGAACCGTCACGCCTCCCCGCGGATCGTGCAGCCGAGCCCGTTCATCAGCGCGACGAAGCTCGGAAAGCTGGTGGCAATCGGCGTCCCGTCGTCGATGCGCACCGGCCGGTTAGTCGCAAGCCCTAACACTAGAAAAGCCATCGCGATGCGGTGGTCGAGATGGGTGGCGATCAGAGCCTCACCGGCGGGATAGTTGCCAGCGCCGTCCACGATCAGGTCGTCCCCCTCGACCGCGACCCGCACGCCGCAAGCGCCGAGGCCGGCGGCAATGCCCGCGAGACGATCGCTTTCCTTCACCCGCAGCTCGGCGAGGCCGCGCATCACCGTGCGCCCCCGCGCGCAGGCCGCCGCGACGGCGAGGATCGGGTACTCGTCGATCATCCGCGGCGC
>WNFC01008563.1_pt1 | contig 13274 bp, 15 predicted proteins | sample 5400541 | NCBI WGS metagenome assembly WNFC01 (sample SAMN13153342, study PRJNA577476) | soil metagenome | isolation source: 120 cm saprolite under Douglas fir tree site 2 hole 2 replicate 1 | place: USA:California | collected 2015-04-18
GATGAGCTCGTCGTCCTCGAAGAAGTCCTTCTCGGCGTAGTAGGCCATTTTAATTCTGGGGGCCCGTCCAGTGCTCGGGCGCTTCGCGCCCTGCGGTCCAACCCCCGCGCGGCTCTCGCCGCGCGCCCCAGATCCCGGCGGCTGGCTTGAGCGCTCTCGCGCTCAGCCTCCGCCTCATGCCGGAAGGCTCGCTATCTGCTGCTTCTGGAGCTCGAACATGTTCCAGAGACGCGAGCGCCCGCGCCGCTCCGGGAGGCCGCACTTGGCGAGCCGCTCGAAGTACTCCTCGGTCTGCTTCATCTGGAAGGCCAGCGTGATGCGCGCGCCCCGCGCGATGTTCTCCTTCTTCAAGCCCTTGCCGGAGAGGATGATGAACGGCTCCAGCACCTCGGTCGCGTAGCCGGCGCCGAAGACGAAGTTCTCGGCCTCGTCGAGGTGGTGGTGGATCAGCTCGCGCTTCTCGGGGAAGTGATCGAGCACCCACTTGAGATGCTGCATCCCGTAGCCCACGTGCCGCGCCTCGTCCTGCATGACCAGGCGGAAGAGCTTCTTGTCGCCCTCGGTCGGCGAGATGTACTCGCTGAAGCGGAAGAGGGTCAGCACCATGCCCTCGGCCTGGAGGTGGAGGGCGAGCGACGCCTCGGCGAAGCTGTCGGCGTCGCGCAGGAACTTCAGGTTGAACTCGTTGTGCGCGCTCGCGCGCATCAGGCCCCACCCGGTCGAGAGGGCGCGCTTGCGGAAGACCTCGGCATGGCGCGCCTCGTCCATCGCCTGGGTGGCGATGAAGTTCTTCACTTCGAAGAAGTCGGCGTTGAGACGTCCCATCCACTTGGCCGGGACGTCGGTCGCGATCATCTCGACCTCGGTCAGGAAGGTGAGGAGCTGCGCGTAGGCCTTGCCGATGTCCTCCGGCAGCTCGGTCTCCTGCAGCTCCGCCCACGGGATGTCCGTGGTGGCGTTCCACTGCCGGGTCATCGCTTCCTCGTAGTAGCCCTCGATGTTGTAGGCCCATACCTCGCTCTTGCGGCTGACCTCCGCCTGCAGGTCGGGGAGACCGGGCGGCTGGGGCGCGCCGCGCGGGGCGAAGCTCCGGTTCTGGCGGATCAGCTCGGGCATCTCGGTGAAGCCGTAGGCGCCCACGTCGAGGTCGCGAAAGGTGAGCCCGCGGCGCTCGTTCTGCGGCCGGCAGCGCACCCGCTCGCGCGGCACGTCCATCCAGGAGAGCTCGAGGTCTCCCTTCATGGTGCGCCGGAAGCGATCGACGAAGGCGCGGTCCTCGGCGAAGTCTGTCGTGCTGAGATAGCTCATGTGCCGCTCCTCCGTAGCGCCTCGCGCCGTGCGGGCGGGCGCGAGCCGTCGGGGTAGACGAAGTCGACGCGCGCGGAGAGGTCGAGGAACTCCTGGATGCTCTCCGCGAAACGGTACATCTTGTCGTGGCCGTCGGGGTCGTCGTAACGCACCTGGAGCGCCTCCCCGAAGTGGGTGAGAGTGTTCAGGCTGTGCGCGGTATCGGCGGCGCCGAGCTCGTGAATGGCGTCGAGCATCTCGCGCCAGGCGCCGAAGCGGCCCTCGACGACGAAGTCGGTCTCGACGCCCGCGAGGCCCTCGCTGACGCGTACGCAGTCGAACACCTCGAAGGTGAGGGCGAATTCGGCCGGTGCGCCGTCGCCGTCCGGTAGGACACGGACGCCGAAGGTGGTGTCGAAGAAGCCGAGGCGCGAGAAGCGCTCGCGCTCGGCGCGCATCTCCCGCTGGAGGGCCTGGAAGAACGCGAGCGATGGGAACGAGACCGACATCGACTTCGGACCAAAGGCATATTCCCGCCGGGCGGGGTGCGTCAAACCCAAACTGGCGATGGCCCGGCTAGGAAGCGGCGTCGAGCGCCAGGGGTCCCTCGGCGAGCTGGGGAGCGGCACCCGGGAAGGCGAGGAACCCCGCGGCCTCGCGCAGCACGGCGGGGTGGATGAGGAGCCCCCAGTGCCCGCACTCGGGCACGACCACCACCTGCCCGCCGCGCTGCCGGGGCCCGCTGTGCGGGCCGTAGATCGGATGCGGCGGCGGGATGAAGGGGTCGGCGGCGGCGAAGATGGCGAGCTCCTCCGGTGGCAGCGGGGTCGCGAAGTAGGGCGCCCCGAGCGTCACCAGGCGGCGCACGCGGCTCGCGCGCGGCATCTCGACCAGGAAGCGGGCGATGAGCCCGCCCCAGCTGTGGCCGACCAGGTCGACCTCCGGGGCACCGGTCGCGAGGCAGACGGCGTCGATCAGGTCGCCCAGCCGGGGGGCGAGGCGCTGGTAGTCGAGGCGCGGTGGATACGAGAAGGCCGCGAAGTTGCGCATGCCGCGCGTCGCAAGGTAGCGGCGCAGGAGGAGGAAGTTCGTCGGGTCCCCGAACAGCCCGTGCACCAGCACGACCGGCGTCGGGTACGGCGAGCTCGGATCGAAGCGATCGCGCTCGACGACGAAGCGGAGCGGCATCGAGAGCGCCGCGGCGCCCAGCGCCGAAACTTCGGTCCCCACCATCCGCAAGCTGATCATCCCCCGCCTCCCCGACCGCAGCTTCGCGTGGGCTCTCGAGCGTTGCCGGACGCGTGCTCTGTGCCCGATGGCGAGGCGCTTGTCAAGGAAAACCATGAAGCCCCGACCGTAGTTGCAAAGGCGAGGGGTGGGCGCTAGGAACAACGTCGCGCCGCTTCGGCGGCGAGGAGAAGGCATGGCCTACATCATCACGCGCCTCTGCCGCGATTGCCTGGACACCGGCTGCGTCGCGGTCTGCCCGGTCGACTGCATCTACGAGTACACCGGCTCCGACCGCGACGCGTGGCCGAATCAGCTCTACATCCACCCCGACGAGTGCATCGACTGCGGCGCCTGTGAGCCCGAGTGCCCGTGGAACGCGATCTTCGAAGAGGTGGCGGTGCCCGAGGTGTTCAAGGACGACACGCCGCTCAACTACAAGGTCATGGAGAACATGGGCGATTTCAAGGTCGCCCAGCACAACAAGATCGAGCATCCGACGGCCGAGCAGGTACAGGCGAACAAGGAGAAGTGGGGCTGGGCGGGGTAGGAGCTTCGGTCGGGCGTCGGGGCGCGCGAGCGGGGGCCCCGCCGGCGCTCCCGGTCCTCGGTTCACGCGCGCCGCGTCGATCGACACGTCCCCCCGCCGGCCGCGGGCGCGCGCGGAACCTGCGGGGGTCGCGGCGGCGGGGCCCCCGCTCGCGCTTGCGCGCCTCGCTCTAGCTACTACCCCGGCCGCCGAGGACGGCGCGCGGGCCGAGCTTGGCTTCCAGGGTGCGGATGCGTTGCTCCAGGTCGAGGACGTGGCGCGCGCTCTCCTGGCGCTCGACGAGGGCGGCCTTGCGCTTCTCCTCCAGCTCGTTGGCCAGGCTGCGCGTGTAGCGCTCGGCCTCGGCGCGCCGGCGCAGGGCGGCCACGGCGGTGTAGAGGGCGCCGGCTGCGGCGGCGAGGAGGAGGGTGAGAGTCGCCTTCGCCCATGGCCACAGGTGCTCGAGGCGCGCGAGCTGGGTCGCCCTGGACTCGGCGCGTGCCTTCTCCGCGCGCGCGTCCTCGGCGGCCCGCGCGAGGCGCTCGGCTTTCGCCTCCTCTTCCCCCGCGGTGCGCTTCAAGCGCGTATTCTCCCCCTCGAGGGCTGCGGTCCGCTCGGCCAGAGCGCGCGCGGCCGCGTTCGGGATGCGGTAGACGAAGCCGGCGCCCACCTTGGTGGCGTCGCTGATCCCGTTGGCGGCGAGGAAGGCGGGCACGTCACGCGAGGAGATGCCGAACATCTCGGCGACGACCCCCGGGTGGTCGCCCGGCCGGGCCCGGTAGAGGAAGGTCTTTCCGTCCTCGCTCAGCGTGAACAGCGGCTCGGCGGCGCCGGATCCGACCGCCAGGAGGAATATCGCGGCGGCGAAGAACCTGCGCTTCGGGCGTGACTGCGGCATGGGCGCCCTCGTGTGCTTGCCTTTGTCCTCACGGCCACCCCGAAGGTCAGTGTAGCTCTGGAAGAGATGCCCAGGCAACGGAGCGCGCCGGGCCAGCCGTCCGGCATCAAGGGGCGACGGTGACCATGACGGTCCCGGTGGCGAGGTCGGCGATCTCGACCCGGACGGCCGCGTCGACCGGGTGGGCCCCGGCGGCGCTGCGCAGCTCGTCCGCGAGGCGGCCGGTGAACTTTTCGCGCACCGCCGGGGGCATACCCTCCATGGGGAAGTTCTGCACCAGCACGCGGCCGGCCCCGGGGGTCGTCCACTCGAAGCGCACGATGCGCGGGCCCATGATCGGGTGCGTGCGGAAGGCCTGCTCGACCGCCGCCTGGAAGGGGGTGCGCGCACCCCCGCCGTCCGCGGGCGGGGCCGCCGCGGCCCCCTCGGGAGCGGGCCCCTCGCCGCGCAGGCCGGCGATCATGTCGTCGATCTGCTTGCGGACGGCGTCCTCGCTCGCGAGCCCGCGCGCGATCTCGAGCTCGCCGAGAGCGGCGCGGTCGTCGCCCTGCCCGTGGTAGGCGACCCCCAGGTTGTAGTGCGCCTGGAGGAACGACGGGTTCCGCTGGATGACCTCCTTGTAGGTCGCGACGGCGCGCGCCGCGTCGCCGCCGTAGAGGTACATGGTGGCGAGATCGGTGCGTGCGCTCGGGTCGTCGGGGCGGAGCGTCAGGTAGCGCTCGAAGAGCGGGATCGCCTTGGCGTGGTCGTCGCGGTCATAGTGGAGGTTGGCGAGGCCGCGGAGGGCGTCGGCATTCTCCGCATCGCGGTCGAGGACGTGCTGGAAGGCGGCCAGCGCGTCGGCCTGGTAGGCGGAGTCGAGCTGAGCGGCGCGCGCCTCGACCTGAGCCAGCTTGAGCCAGGTCTCGACGTCGTCGGGCTTCGCCTTCGCCTTGGCCGCGAGGTCGGCAATGAAGGACACCGCCTCGGCGGGCAGCGGCATCCTGACCTTGGCCTCGGCGCCCGAGGAAGGTGCCCCCGCCGGCGCGGCGCCGGGCCGTGCGGCCCCCGCGCCCGGACCCGGACGCGGAACGGCGGGCGAGAGGATCAGGGTCCAGACGGTGAGGCCCGCCGCCAGGAACAGCGTGAGCACCGCCGAGCCCGCCGTGGTGAGCTGCCAGCGGCTCGCGGCGGAGGCCGAGGCATGGCCGGCGAACGGCGCGCCGCACTCCGTACAGAACTTGGCGCCGGCGACGGCCTTCGTACCGCACTGGGCGCAAAAGCGAACCGACATCGGGCGACGCGGGATACTAACGGAAACCCCACGGGCAGCCCAGCCCGCGTCAAATCGGTGGCGGTCACCACCATAAATTGGCGGCAGAACGTCTCGGCGGATCTTCAGCGCGGGTCTGGATCCCCCTACGCGAGCCGGCATACGACTTGCTTTGCCTGGCGGCCACGCATGTCCGAGGGCGTCCAAATACTTCTCGTGGAGGACGACTCGGAGAAGCGGTGCGCCGCCGTGCGCGCGCTCGCGCGGACGGGCCGGGCGGTGATCGAGGCGGCCACCGGCGCCGACGCCCTGGCCGTCCTCCGGCGCGGCGGCGACTTCATCGTGCTGCTCGCGCTCGCCCTCCCCGACATGGACGGGCGCGATCTGCTCGCGCGCATCGCCGCGGACCACCCCGACACACCCGCGGTGATCGTGACCGGCGTCGACGACGTCGCGGTGGCGATCGATGCCATGCAGCGCGGCGCATGGGACTACGTCGTCGCGCGCGCGGATGGAAGCCACCTGGTCCACCTCTCCCACGTCGTCGCCCGCACCCTCGAGCGCCTGCAGCTCGTACGCGACCGCAACCGCTACCGCGAGGAGGTGGAGGCGCTCGCCATCGCGCTGCGCGGCACGACCGACGGCGTCGTGATCCTCGACCCGGTCGGCCGCATCGCATTCGTGAACCGTGCCCTCGCGCAGGCGTGGAGACAGCCGGAGTCGGCGATCGTCGGTCGCCACCTCGGCGACTTCGTCTCCGCGCACGGCGCCCAGGTGGACCTGGGCGACGTGCTGGCGGCGATCGGCGCGCGCGGGCGCTGGAGCGGCGAGCTGAGCACGCGTGCCGTCGAGGCGCCCGAGCGCGTGTGGGACGTCACGCTCACCCCGATCCGATGCCCGGAGCCGGCCCCCGGCGGGCTGCCCGGCCACGCCCGCACCGCGGTCGGCATCTTCCGCGACGTGAGCGAGAAGTACGCCCTCGAGCAGCTGCGGGCGGACTTCCTCTCCATGATCACGCACGACATCAAGGTGCCGCTCACCGTGATCCTGGGCTACACGGAGATGTTGACCGACCCGGAACCCCCGCCCGACCAGATTCCACCCGACATCCTGACCCGCATCCGCGAGAGCGGCGAGACCATCCACGCGCTGGTGTGCAACTTCCTGGACCTGTCGCGCATCGAGGCGGGCCGCATGACGCTCGATCGCCGGCCCTTCGACCTGGCCGAGATGCTCGCCCACGCCGTCGAGCACTACAGCTCGACCGCCCGCCGCAAGGGCGTCCGGCTCGCGCTGGAGACCGGGCCGCTCCCGCCGCTGGTGGCCGACGAGCCGCAGCTCCAGCGCGTGGTGGCCAACTTGCTCGGCAACGCCATCAAGTACACGGAGACCGGCGGCCGGATCACCGTCAGCACCGCACGCGAGAACGGGCTCGTCGCCGTCGCCTTCTGCGATACCGGGCGCGGCATCCCGGCCGACGAGATCCCCCGCCTCTTCGAGAAGTACCGCCGCGTGCGCGAGGTGAAGCGCACGGAGGGGACCGGCCTCGGTCTCTTCATCGCGAAGACGATCGTCGAGGCGCACGGGGGAGACATCCGGGTCGACAGCACGCCCGGCATCGGCTCGACCTTCACGGTGCTGCTGCCGGGAGCGTCCTAGCGTCCGCGGCCGGCACGATGGCCGCAGCGGGCGCCGCCGCCCCGGCCGGCGCTGGCGGAGGCAGCGACACGTCCTCCGGCGTGCCCCAGGCGTGCGCGACGGCTTCGACCACACGCGTCGCGTCCACGGCCTCGGTCAGGCCCGCCGCCTGGATGAAGTCGAGCACGGTAGGCAGCTCGCTCTGCTTGGCGCCGAGCACGTCGCGATGCACCTCGAGCCAGACCCGGCCGCTCGCATCGCGCGCGAGCTTGACCGGCTCGTAGACGATGTCGACCGGCGTGCCATCGCGCGCCTCGCGGTAGAGGAGCTCGACGTGCTCGGGAAGGAGCCGCATGCAGCCGTGGCTCGCGTACTTGCCGATGCTGGCGGGGGCGTTCGTCCCGTGGAGGCCGTAGCCCGGGGCGGAGAGCTGGATCCAGTACTTGCCGAGCGGGTTGTCGGGGCCGGGCGGGACCTCGCGTACGACCTGCGCGCCCTGCGCCCGCATCTCCGCCTGGATCGACGGCGGGACGTGCCAGACCGGATCCTGCCGCCGTCCGACGATGCGGTAGTGGCCGGGGGGTGTGGCCCAGTCGGTGCGGCCCACGCCGATCGGGAAGCGGGCGCGCAGCGCGCCCTTCTGGAACCAGTACAGGGTGCGCACCGCGATGTCGATCACGATGCCGTCGGACCCGCGGCGCGGCACGATGTGACGGTCGGAGACCTTGAGATGCATGCCCGGGCGGAGCGCGTCCGGGGCGGGCAGCTCGTTCCAGGACTGGAGGAGTGCCCGGTTCATGGTGAAGCGGCCGGTGATCGCCCACAGGTTGTCGCCCGGGGCCACCGTGTAGTCCTGCTCGCCGCCCGCGATGAGGTCGTACGCGTGCGGCCTGATCACCTTGCCCGCCGGCCACGCCGGCGCGGCGAGGAGGACGAGCGCCAGGAAGGGAACGAGCCGCCGCCGCATCACGACGGATCATACCGCCGTGCAACCGACCATCAACAGCCGAAAGGGCGCCCGGCGCGCCCGGGAGGTCGTAGCGTGACGCGACCTCCCGGGACGCGCCCCCGGTTCACGTGCCTTCGCCGCCGCGGCCGCTCGCAGCGTAGCTCGCCGGCACGGCGATCTCACCCGAGCCCGCCGTCACCGCCTCGGCCTGCTCGTCGACCAGGAACCACTCCATCGGGCGCCCGGTGTAGCGCGCGATCCGGAACAGCACCTCGGTCGCGGGCACCCGGCCGTTCAGGTAGTTGTACACGGCCGAGAGGCTGAGACCGAGGTCGTAGGCGAAGGCCTTGGGCTCGTCGGCCACGACTTCTCGGAGCTTCCTCGTGAAGGCCGGGACGCTGATCGTGCTCATGTTCGCTCTCCTCTCGGTTCGCTCCGACCAAAAAAAAGGCCACCGGACCCTGCGGGGCCGGTGGCCTTTCTTTCGGTTGGAGGGGTTTACGGTCTACGCTTGGAGCTTGCCTCCAGCCGCCGAAAGGCCACCGGCCCAAATCGGGGTGCGCTTCGTAGCCTGCGCACCCCGGCCGGTACCGCACACGGCGTCGTTCGCCACTTGGCAGTGGCTCATCTGGAACAGATGACTCGACGACATGCGCAGCATCTCAACCTTCCTTCGGCTGCACCCTATCTATACGGGCGCAGCTGGCCGTTGCAAGGGATCCGTTTCCACGCTCGTCCCCGCTCACTCGTGACGCAGGGCGACGATGGGGTCGAGCCGGGCGGCCCGCCGGGCGGGGTAGACCCCGAAGGCGAGGCCGACAACCCCTGAAAAGACAAGGGCAATGGCGACCGCCGGCGGGGAGACGAGGATCGGCCAGGCGGCGAGCCGCCCGATCAGCACCGCGGCGCCGATGCCGAGGAGGGTGCCGAGGATCCCGCCCGCGGTGCTGAGCACGATCGCCTCGACCAGGAACTGGAGCAGGATGTGCCTCGCCTTGGCGCCGACGGCGAGCCGCACGCCGATCTCGCGCGTCCGCTCGGTGACGGAGACGAGCAGGATGTTCATGATCCCGATGCCGCCCACGAGGAGCGAGATCGAGGCGATCGCGGCGAGCAGGCGGGTCATCACCTGGCTCGCCATCAGCGAGGCGGCGAACAGCTCGCGCATGCTGCGCACCGTGAAGTCGTCCTCCTCGCCGGCTGGGGTGCGGTGGCGCACGCGCAGGAGGCGCGCGATGTCCCCCTCCGCCTGGACGGCGTCGGCGGAGGTCGGGGACGAGACGAGAATCATGTTCACGGTGCCGAGAAACGCCGTGCCGAGCACGCGGCGCTCCGCCGTGCTGAACGGGACGATCACGACGTCGTCCTGATCCTGCCCCCAGGTCGTCTGCCCCTTCGGTGCGAGCACGCCGACCACGCGGAAGGGCACGGCGCGGACGCGGATGGGGGCGCCGAGCGGATCCTCGCCCGGGACGAAGAGCTTGTCGACCAGCGTCTGCCCCAGGACCGCGACCTTGGCGGCGCTGTCCTCCTCCGACTGGGTGAAGAAGCGCCCGTGCGCCACGGGCCAGTCGCGCACCGCGGAGTAGGAGGGCGGGCTGCCTTGGATGGCGGTCGCCCAGTTCTCGTGGCCGTAGGTGACCTGCGCGATCTCGCGCTTCACGTAGGTGACCGCCGCCACCGAGGGGCACTCCTTCTCGATCGCCTTCGCGTCCGCGACCGTGAGTGTGCTGGCGCCGCCCCAGCCGGAGCGCACGCCGCCCGCGGTGGTGGCCCCCGGGATCACCATCACGATGTTGGTGCCGAGGCTCGCGATCTGGGCCTGCACCGACGCATCGGCGCCTTGCCCGACGCTCACCATCGCGATCACCGCGGCGACGCCGATCACCACCCCGAGCATGGTGAGCAGCGAGCGCGTCAGGTTCCGCCGGAGCGCTCGCCACGCGGTGAGGAGCGTCATGCGGACGAGCTTCATACCGCCGGCTCCGCCGCGCGCCCGAGGACGTGGCCCGGCGGCCCGTCCGCCACCACGCGGCCGTCGCGCATCATGACGACGCGATCGGTGAGCGCCGCGATGTCGGGTTCGTGCGTGACGACGACGAGCGTGAGCCCGTGCGTGCGGTTCAAGGCGCGCAGGAGGTCCATGATGTCGCGCGAGGTCGCGGTGTCGAGGTTCCCCGTGGGCTCGTCGGCGAGGATCAGGCGCGGGCGGCTCACCAGTGCGCGCGCGATCGCGACCCGCTGCTGCTGCCCGCCGGAGAGCTGGCTCGGCAGACGGTCGGCGGCGTCGGCGAGACCGACCGCGCCGAGCGCGTCCTGCGCACGCTGGCGGTGCTCGGCGGGCGGGGCATCGCCGTAGACGAGCGGCAGCTCGACGTTCTCGCGCGCGCTGGTGCGCGGCAGCAGGTTGAAGCTCTGGAAGACGAAGCCGATGCACGCGTTGCGGAGCACCGCGCGCTGGTCGGCGGTGAGCCGGCTCACGTCCCGTCCGTCGAGCCGGTACTCGCCGCTCGACGGGCGGTCGAGGCAGCCCAGGATGTTGAGCAGCGTCGACTTCCCGGAGCCCGAGGCGCCCACGATGGCGACCAGCTCGCTGGCGCGCACGGTGAGCGTGATGCCGCGCAGCGCCTCGACCACGACCTCGCCGTGGTCGAGCGCGTAGACCTTGGTGAGCGCGTGCGTCTCGATCACGTCAGTGCGGGCTGCGGCGGGCCGGCGCGAAGCTGGGCGCGCGCCCCGTGGCAGGCGTCTCTGTCTCCTCGCGCCGCAGCGCCACGATCACCGGCTCGCCCGCGTCGAGCCCGTCGATGATCTCGGTGAAACGATCGTCGGCGATGCCGGTGCGTACCCCGACCGCGCGCGGGTGTCCGCTGTCGTCGAGCACCCAGACGCGCGCGCCGTTCCTGTCCGACGGCTCCGCCGGCGCCTGCGCGGCCGCCGCAACGCCCTCGCCCTCGGCCGGGGGCCGGAAGCGGAGCGCACTGGTGCTCACCCGCAGCGCGTCGGGGCGCGTCGCGGTTGCGATGGTCACGTTCGCCGTCATGCCGGGCTTCAAGAGGAGGTCCCGATTGTCGACGCTCACCACCACGTCGTAGGTCACGACGTTCTGCACCGTGAGCGGCGCGTTACGGACCTGCTCGACGCGCCCCGCGAAGGTCGTCGCCGGGTAGGCGTCGACCGAGAACGACACCTCCTGGCCCGCCGCCACCGGCCCGATGTCCGACTCGCTCACGCTCGCGCTCACCTGCATCTTGGTCAAGTCCTCGGCGACCAGGAAGAGGGTCGGGGTCTGGAAGGTCGCGGCCACCGTCTGCCCCACGTCGACGTTGCGCGCGACCACCACGCCGTCGACCGGCGAGGTGATATCGGTGTAGGCGAGGTTCACCTCGGCCTCGCGCAGCTTCGCGTCCGCGGTGCGGATCTCCGCCTGGTCGAGCTCGATCTGGGCGCGCGCCTGACGCTCCTGACTGGTGGCGAGGTCGAGGTCGCTCGCGGAGACGATGCCCTTCGTGCCGAGCGCGCGCGGCCACGAGGTAGATGCCGAGCAGCACGGCCAGACCGAGCGCGAGCGAAATCCGGCGCATCGCCGTCGATCATGAAGCGGGCCGCGGCGGAGTCAAGGCGGCCGCGGGGTGCGCGGCGGTGCCCCCGCCCGCCGCGGGCCGCGTCGCTAGCTGGCCTACACGGCTTCGGCCTCGCGGCGCAGGAGGAGGAGCAGCCCGCCCGGCACCGAGAGCGGGATCTTCTCGATCCAGAAGCCGAGGTTGCCGATCAGGAACGCCTTCGCGACGCCGGCCTTCGTGCCGAGCAGCCAGACGAAGACGAGCTCGCGTACGCCCTCGCCCGAGGCCGAGGGCGCGATGAAGGTCCCGAAGGTCATCACCGCCGCGGCGAAGAGCACCTCGCTCACGCGCACGTTCCGGGTCGCGAGCGACATGGCGTTGGCGAAGTACATGAGGGTGGTGGTGATCTGACCCACCACGGCGAGCAGGAGGGCGAGCAGCAAGGAGCGGCGCCGGCCGGAGTACGCGCTGGCCGAGTCGATCACGCTCGCGGCGAAGCGGCGGGCGCGCCCGCCGGGCAGCAGGCGAAGCAACCCGCGGAACCAGCCGGGCTGAATGAGGATGAGGACGCCGAAGAGCGTGGCCGCGGCGAGCGGCAGCCTCATGGCCGCCACCAACTCGCCGAAAGACTGCTTCTGGGTGATGTCCCTCGCGAACGGCAGGAGGAGAAGGATCACGGTGAGGATGCCGACCCCTCCAAGCACCCGCTCGACGCCGAGGACGGTCGTGCACTCGACCGGCCGGCGCGTCAAGCGGATGGTGTCGTACAGGCGCCAGGCGTCGAGGCCCATCGTGCTCGGCGTGACGATGCCGAAGTAGCGGCCGATGAAGTACGTGTTCGCGAGGTAGCCGAAGCCGAGGTCGATCCCCTGGCCTCGCAGCAGGATCTGCCAGCGCCACACGTTGGCGAAGATACCGACCAGCTTGATCGCCATCGCGGCCAGGAACCAGGGCAGGAAGACACGCCAGGTGGGGATCGCCGCCCACAGCTCCGACGTCTCCGCGGGCACGAGCTGGAAGCCCTGTATGCGGAAGTAGGCCTCGGGCGGCGCCTCGGCGAGCGGCACCTGGACGAACGAGCCCTCCGGCGTGGGGGCGTACACCGTGGTGAGCCCGCCCGCTCCGCAGTGGTGCAGCGGCTTGAAGGGGCCGACGGTACCATCTGCGAGGCGCACGAACACCTCACCGTCGCCTCCCTTCTCGCACACCTTCTCGATCGAGACGGCCTCGCGCGGCGGCGGAAGCGGCGTGCCCCGCAGGCGGGCCTCGAAGCGGCCCAGCCGGCCGGGGAAGGCCGGGTTCGCCGCCTCGAACGCTCCGGGCTCACGCAGGCGGGCGGTCCGGACGGCCCGATACCCGCCCCCGAACTCGAGGAAGATGCCGACGAAGATCGCGAGCGTCACGCCGAACTTGGCGAGCAGAGCGAGAGTTCCCTTCATGTCGCGGACCGGCCGGGCGGCGCGCCGTATATCGCACAGCTCCAGGCGGCGGCCAAACCGCGAGCCGCCTCTCTGGCAGCGCTTCGGGACCCGTGATAGACGGCCCGGCCAGAAGGGGGGTGAACTGCGGTGAAGCGAACTGGGCTAGCGCTGATCTCTCTGCTGGCGGCTGCTGTCCTCGTCGGGTCCCCGGCGCTGGCGGCGCGCAAGGGAGCGCATCACGCCACGGTGCCGTGCTCGAAGATCAAAGAGGCGATCGCGGCGGGCAAGACCGCTGAGGACGTCGCGAAGGAGATGAACGTCTCGGCCGCCCGTGTGAAGAGCTGTACGGCCGCGCCGAAGAGCGGCGGCAAGAAGGCGGCGCCGAAGAAGGCGAGCTGATCGCTCGATCGTCGGGCCAAAACGAGGACGGCGGAGGGGATCTCGCGAACCCCCTCCGCCGTCTGGTCCCTTGGGTGTCGAAGCGGTTGCCGTTCAGGCGTCGAAGTAGAG
>WNFC01006080.1_pt1 | contig 13269 bp, 11 predicted proteins | sample 5400541 | NCBI WGS metagenome assembly WNFC01 (sample SAMN13153342, study PRJNA577476) | soil metagenome | isolation source: 120 cm saprolite under Douglas fir tree site 2 hole 2 replicate 1 | place: USA:California | collected 2015-04-18
CGGCACCACCGATGAGGTGGCCAAGATCATCTACGTGCTGTGCACGGAGACGTCGTCGTACGTGAACGGGGCGGAGATCCACATCAACGGCGGCCAGCACGTTTAGCGCGTGTCCCGGCGAAGTGGATACCGGTTCGCCGACAAGGACACGCGCCAATGCATAAATCTAGCGCCGATCTGAGGCCTCGTGCGACATTCATTTGGCGCATGGCTCGCGGCGGTGTTTGGGAGGGGCTCCCTGATCAGATCAGGAGAAGATCAAGCGGTCATCGCCGTAAGTTCGTCGCTCCATGCATGGCTCGGGCCGGCGCGCGTGCAAGCGTCCGCCAATCCGGCTTTTTACAGCGAACAGGGCCTGTAAGATTTGTAAGAAAGATCGTTGGCGCACTTAAATGGCTGAAGCTACGGCTCAATTATCGCTCGCGGGGCGATCTTACCGATCTTACGGGGTACTGCGGGAGGTGCGCCGCCGCTGCAGTTGGCTGAGACCATCATGCGCGTGCGGCATCCTCCTCCCCGCCTCCCGCCCGCAGGCAGGAGAGGGAGTGAGAGTCACAGCCACTTCTTCCACTTGAAGAAGACATACGGCAGGCCCGCGGCGATCAGCATCAGGACGATCGCGAGCGGATAGCCGAACGTCCAGTCGAGCTCCGGCATGTTCCGGAAGTTCATGCCGTAGATCGACGCGACGAGCGTCGGCGGCATCAGCACCACGGCCGCGACGGAAAAGATCTTGATGATGTTGTTCTGCTCGAGGCTCACCACGCCGAGCATGGCGTCGAGCAGGAACTGGATCTTGTTGGTGAGATAGGTGGCGTGATCCGACAGCGACTGGACGTCGCGCTGCATGCCCTTGAGCTGGGCTTTCGGCTCTTTCGCCCAGCGCATGCTGTCGGCTTCGTTGGCGAGATAGAGCAGGAGCCGGCCGATCGACACCAGGCTCTCGCGCACCTTCGAGGTGTGGTCACCCTTGCGCCCGATCGTCCGCAGAATATCGTTGTAGCTGCGCGAGCGCATGCCCGCCGAGCTTTCCGGCTCGAAAATATCGTGCGACACCTGATCGACGTCGGCGCCGATGCGCTCGAGGATGTCCGCCGCGCGATCGATCACGGCGTCGAGAAGGTCCATCATGACCGCCTCGCCCGTCACCGTGGGCGAGCACACCCGCCCGAGCTTCGCCCCGACGATGGTGAACGGCCGCGGCTCGTCGTAGCGCACCGTGATGAGCCGATGACCGGCGAGAATGAAGGTGACGGCGGTCGTCTTCGGCGCCTCGGTGTCGGACTGGCACATCAGCGTCGCGGTCATGTAGCGCGCGCCGTTCTCGACATAGAGACGGCTGGTGACCTCGATCTCCTGCATTTCCTCGCGCGTCGGGACCGCGATGCCGACGGCGCGCTCGACCAGCTTGTCCTCCTGCACGGTCGGCGTGACGAGATCGAGCCAGACCGCGCCCTCGGGGATTTCGCGGCCGCCGTCGACCGGCTTGCGCTCAAGCGAATTGCCGCGCGGCAGATAGACCGAAAGCATGCACATCCCCGACAGCGCGCTGCGAGGTCGGGCGGATTGCGTCCGCATGACAGCGCGTTCCCTTCTTATTGGAGAGCGCGCGCGGAGGCAAAACCGAATTCCAGAGTTGCTGAACGCGTGCGGGCGCACGCGCCGGTGTGACGCAGCGATGGTTGCGATGCGTCGCAGCCGCGGTGCGGCGGAGGCGCGCTCCGCCGCACTGTGCACGTCACTCTCGTGGGTCTTTCGTAGTGCGCCGATCACCCGGCGCCGGGACGTCAGGCAGCCTTCTCGGTCGCGTCCTGATCGTGATTCTGGGACGTATCGGCCGCGTTCTTGGACGGCCCTTGATAGCGCACCGCTGCCGCGACTGCCGAGATTCCGATGTCGCGATAGCGTTCGCCGAGATCGACATCCGCTTTCCGGCGTCCCTCGTAACCCCCTGAGAAAATTCCGTATTTCGGCACTCTTCCCTCCGTTCCTGGTGTCCCCGCGACTACGCATCGTGGCCGATGAGCGCGGCGGAAATGCGCAGGAAAAGGCACGATTGCACGGCATTTCGGCCGTCACCCGCCGCGACGGCCAGCATGACGCCAACATGGTGAATGATTTTTAAATGCTTCGGCCCATTCTCAGGATCGGGGTCGGTGACCCGAAGCCGGTCAGAGAGGGTAACATTGTGCGGAGTTATCCACGGAAAAGCCTGAAAGTTGCGACTTTCCTGCAACAGTGAGACGGCCTCAGGCGGGTTGGGGCCTTTGGAACCTGGAATGGTCGGATGGTTTTCGCTAGAACTCTGAGGTTCTTAGGACTCGGCGGGGCACTTCCGTCAACCACGGGTGATGCGATGAAGTTGGCGAGATGGTTCGCGTTCGCGGCGTTTGGGCTGCTGGTCGGGGGCTGCGGCGTGGGCTCGACGCTCGAGCCGGCTCCCGAGGCCAATCTCAAGCCGCGCGACCGCGAGCTCCTCTCGAAGGCGCCGTACGCGCAGGCCTACATTCCCGAGATGTATCGACGGCACATCGTCGATTATCACCGCCGGGAAGCGCCTGGAACCATCGTGGTCGATCAGGACGCGCGCTATCTCTACTACGTGCTGCCGAACAAGAAGGCGATCCGTTATGGCGTGACCGTGGGCGAGGACGCCCAGATCTGGTCGGGAGTCGCCAAGATCGGCAGCATGACCGAGTGGCCGTCGTGGACGCCGACGCCCGGCGAGCATCAGCGCCTCGGCAATCTGCCGAGCTTCGTCAGCGGCGGGCCGCACAATCCCATGGGAGCGCGCGCGCTCTATCTCTACGCCAACGGCAAGGACACGCTCTTCCGCATCCACGGCACGAACCAGCCGGAATATATCGGCGCGGCGATCTCGTCCGGCTGCATCCGCATGACCAACGAGGACGTCATCGACCTCTACAATCGCGCAAAGATGGGCAGCCCGGTGGTCGTGCTCGCGCCCGGCCAGGGCGACTCGCCGTTCAATCCGCGCGTCGCATTCACGGGCGGCCGCGACTCCTGACGCGGATCGGTATCATCCAATAACAGAACGGCGCCGCATTGCGGCGCCGTTTGCGTTCCAGCGAGGCTACGCAGCGAACAGCTTCTCGCGCTTCGCCCAGTCGAGGGTGCGATCGAGCGCCCGGGTGAGGCGCGCGAACAGCTCGTCGATCTCGTCGGCGGTGATGATCAGCGGCGGGCAGATCGTGATCGTATCCCCGCCGACCGCGCGCACGATCAGCCCTTCCTCCTCGGCAAGGCGCACGCAGCGCGCGGCGACGCCCTTCTTCGGATCGAAGGCCCGTTTCGTCGGCTTGTCGGCGACGAGCTCCGCGCCGCCCATGAGGCCGAGGCCGCGCGCTTCGCCGACCAGCGGATGCTCGCCGAGCGCAGATAGCCGGCGCTGGAAGTGCGGCATCAGCTTCGCCGCCTTCTCGAACACGCGATCGCGCGCGTAGATCTCCAGCGTCTTCATTGCCACCGCCGCCGCCACCGGATGACCCGAATAGGTGAAGCCGTGGCCGAAGACGCCGATCTTGCGGCTCTCGGTGAGCAGCGCCTGATACATGATCTCGGGCAGCATGACGCCGGCGATCGGCAGATAGGCCGACGACAGCGCCTTGGCGACCGAAAGCGCATGCGGGCGGAAGCCGAGCGCCTCGCAGCCGAAGGTGCGGCCGAGACGGCCGAAGCCGCAGATCACCTCGTCGGAGATGACGTAGAGGTCGTAGGTCTCGCACACCCGCCCGATCTTCTCGAAGTACGTTTTCGGTGGCACGATCACGCCCCCGGCGCCCATCACGGGCTCGGCGATGAACGCTGCGACCGTGTCCGGTCCTTCGCGCTGGATCATCTCATCGAGCTCGGCCGCGAGCCGCGTTGCAAAATCCTCCTCGCTCTCGCCGTCCTTGGCGAAGCGATAGTGGTGGGGACAGCCCGTGTGCAGGATGCCCGGAATCGGCAGGTCGAAATCCGCATGGTTGTGCGGCAGCCCGGTGAGCGAGGCCGCGCCGATGGTGAGGCCGTGAAACGCCTTCTGCCGGCTGATGATCTTCTTTTTCTTCGGCCGGCCCAGCGCGTTGTTCATGTACCAGACGAGCTTGATCTGGCTGTCGTTCGCCTCCGAGCCCGAATTGCAGAAGAAGACTTTTGAGATCGGGACCGGCGCCATCTCCTTGAGCTTCTCGGCAAGCTCGATGGCCGGATCGTGGCTCTTGCCGTTGTAGAGATGGCTGAAGGCGAGCTTCTTCATCTGCGCGGCGGCGGTCTCGGCCAGCTCCTCGTTGCCGTAGCCGAGCGCCGTGCACCACAGGCCGGCCATGCCTTCGAGATACGCCTTGCCCTCGCTGTCATGGACGAAGACGCCCTTGCCGTGCTCGAGCACGAGCGGGCCGGTCTCCCGCAGCGCGGCGAGATTGGTGTTGGGATGGGCGAGTGTTTCGATGTCGCGGATCGCGAGATTGCTCAGGATCGTCATGGAGAATTCACCAGGAAAAAATCATCCGCCGGCTGGCGGCCGCAACAACTATAGCGATTTCCAATGAAGCGTGCGTGACCCGGAACGGGCCGGAGCCGTCAGAGCTTGTGCGGGGCCCGATGGAGCACGCCCTGCTGCAGCGTGACGGCTTCCTGCTTGTCGGACGCGATCAGCGGGCGAGGCCGCGGCAGCGGGATTTCGGCGACAGCGGTGGCCGGGTCGCGAACGTCCCACTGGCACATCGCATGGCCGCGGCTGCGCTCGGCGAGATCCACGTGAATGTGGCTGTCGTGATACCCATCGGACCCGGGGCCGAGCACGGTCTTGAAGCGCATGCAGGCGCTCTGGCGCATCCGCTCGCGAAATTCGCGCGACACCGATGCATCGGTGAGGGCGAAGGAGCGCCCGTTGGTGAGCTTGATCGCGCGGATATCGAGCGCGTTGGCGCGGCCGTGCTCGCTCAGCTTGGCGCCCTTGATTCCATTGCGGCCGCGGCAGTCATACGAGTCGTAATTCTCCATCGACTTGAGCGTCGCGCCGAGATCGCCGGCCGCGGCGCCGACGTCGTCGCGCACCCAGTCGGCGACCGCGTCGGCCATGGTGCAGCGAAGCGTTGCCGGCGGGGTGAGTGCCACGCGCTCGCGGTTCGGCATGACGACCGCTTCGAGCCGCACCACATCGGCCGCGCCGCACTCGCCGGCACCGACCAGCGTCGGCAGCGGACGGAAGATGGCGCGATCCGCGAGCCGCACCTGGCAGGCTGAAGGTTCCGCCGGTTCCGCGGGTTCGACTGCGGCGGTCGCTGCCGGTTGATTGGCGACCGGCATGGGTTCCTTCGCGTGGACCGAGGCAACGGACGCTGCTGGAACCGGCGCGGAACCGAGCGCCAGAGCTTGCGGCGGCCGTCGATGCGACTGCCGACGAGTGGCCGCGTCCGCGACGCTGGTCGCAGCAAGCAGCAGAGCGATAACTGAAATGGAAACCGTGCGCCTCACGCGGTCACTGCTCCGACACAAATGCGGTTTTATGCGGGCATCGTCGCCCGAATCTTTCGGTGACAGCGCATGTTCTGATGAGAGCCCGCGCCCATCGCGATGTGGGAGCGGCAGCGGGATTCGACAAGAACATTCGTCCCACATGGTTGCCGAAATCTCTCCCAATTCCGCGGAACCACGACATGCGATAGCGTGGTGACGGCAGCGAGCGGGGAAAAATGGTCGACGTCGTCGTAATCGGGCTGGGCGCGATGGGGAGCGCCGCGCTTTATCATCTGGCGAGTCGCGGCGTCCGCGTGATCGGCATCGAGCGCTTCGAGCCGGGGCACGATCGCGGTTCCTCGCATGGAACCAGCCGCATCATCCGGCTCGGTTATTTCGAGCATCCCTCCTACGTGCCGCTGGTGCGGGCGGCGCTGCCGCTGTGGCGGGCGATCGAGAAGAAATCCGGCGCCGCGCTGCTCGACGTGACCGGCGTCCTCGAGATGGGCGCGCCCGACGGTACGCTCGTGACCGGCACGCTGCGCGCGGCGCGCACCCAAGCGCTGCCGCACGAGGTGCTCGATGCCAAAGCGCTCACGCGCCGCTTCCCGGCTTTTCGCCCGCCCGCCGACTGGGTCGGCGTACTTCAGCCGGATGGCGGGATCCTGGCGCCGGAACCGGCAATCCACGCGCACGTGGCGCTCGCCAAGGCGGCGGGAGCCGAGATCCGCACCAAGGAAACCGTGCGGACGATCGAGGCACACGGAGGCGGCGTACGTATTTCTACGGATGCGGGCGTCATCACGGCCGGCCAGGCGATCGTCGCGGCAGGGCCCTGGGTCAAGACGCTGCTGCCGCAGCTCGCGGTGCCACTGCGTGTCACCCGGCAGGCGGTCGGCTGGTTCGCGCCGAAGGACCCGGCGCTGTTCGCGCGCGAGCGCTTTCCGGTCTTCATGCTGGAAAACGAGCACGGGATTTTTTACGGCTTTCCGCCCGGTCAAAACTCCGCGGTCAAATTCGCCAAGCACCACCACGAGGACGAAACGGTCGATCCCGACACGGGCGCGCGGCCGATGTCCGCCGCGGACGAGGCGCTGCTGCGCAGCGCGCTAGCCGCCCATCTGCCGGCCGCAAACGGCCCTCTCGTCGACGCGCAGACCTGCCTCTATACGATGGCGCCCGACGGCGATTTCATCCTGGACCGCCTGCCGGGCCATTCCGAGATCATCGTCGCCTCACCCTGCTCGGGCCATGGGTTCAAGTTCGCCCCGGTGATCGGGGAAATCCTCGCCGACCTCGCCACCGCCGGCACGACCCGTCACGACATCTCCCGTTTTCGCCTGGCGCGCTTCGGCTGAACCTTTCTTGGCCGCTTCCCGTAGCTATCTGGACCGGTTGCGCCTTCCCGAGAGCCCGCTAACCTGGGGACCGGCCGCACATTGCGGCCCAACGAAGAGCGCGCGCACGCCGACGGAGGGGATGAAATGCTCGGACTGATGCAGGACTGGCCGCTGCTGCTTCATCGCATCATCGACCATGCCGCGACCTACCATGCCGGGCGGCGCATCGTCTCCCGCTCGATCGAAGGACCGATCCACACCACGACCTACTCGCAAATCCGCGCGCGCGCCAAAAAGGTGGCGCAGCGGCTCGAGAAGGACGGCGTCAAGCTGGGCGACCGTGTGGCGACGCTCGGCTGGAATACGTGGCGGCATCTCGAATCCTGGTATGGCATCGTCGGCATCGGCGCGGTCTATCACACGGTCAACCCGCGGCTCTTTCCCGACCAGATCGCCTGGATCATCAATCACGCCGAAGACCGCGTGATGATGACCGACCTCACGTTCGTGCCGCTCCTGGAAAAGCTGGCCGACAAGCTGCCGCGGATCGAGCGCCACATCGTCTTCACCGACGCCGCGCACATGCCGGCGACCACGCTGCGCAACGCGGTCCCCTACGAGGAATGGATCGGCGACGTCGACGGCGACTTCACCTGGAAGACATTCGATGAGAATACCGCGGCCGGCATGTGCTACACGTCCGGCACCACCGGAAATCCGAAGGGCGTTCTCTACTCGCACCGCTCGAACGTGCTGCATTCCTTTGCGCACAGCAACGCATCGGTGCTCGGCCTCTCGTCGAGCGACGTCATTCTCCCGGTGGTGCCGTTGTTCCATGCCAACGGCTGGTCGCTCGCCTTCACGGCGCCGCTCTCGGGCGCGAGCATCATCATGCCGGGCATGAAGCTCGACGGCGCTTCGATTTACGAGCTCCTGAACGAGTACAAGGTCACATGCACGGCCGGCGTCCCCACGGTATGGCTGGCGCTGCTGCAGCACCTCGAGAAGACCGGCGGCAAGCTTCCCTATCTCAAGCGTGTCGTGATCGGCGGCTCGGCCAGTCCGCGCGCCATGACCAAGACGTTCCAGGACGTCTACGGCGTCAACGTGGTGCACGCATGGGGCATGACCGAGATGAGCCCGCTCGGCAGCGCCTGCACGCTCATTCCCGAATATGCGGCGCTCGACAGCGAGGCCCGCCTCGACGTGCAGCAGAAGCAGGGCCATCCGCCCTTCTCGGTGGAGATGAAGATCACCGACGATGCCGGGCGCGAGCTGCCATGGGACGGCAAGACATTCGGGCGGCTCAAGGTGCGCGGCCCGGCGGTGGCGAAAGCCTATTTCAAGGACGACAGCAGCGTGCTGGACGCCGACGGATTCTTCGATACCGGCGACGTCGCCACCATGGACCCGCACGGCTACATGCAGATCACCGACCGCGCCAAGGACGTGATCAAGTCGGGCGGCGAATGGATCTCCTCGATCGACCTCGAGAATCTCGCGATCGGACATCCGAGCGTCGCCGAGGCGGCCGTGGTCGGCGTCAAGCATCCCAAATGGGACGAGCGGCCCCTGCTGGTGATCGTGCTCAAGCAAGGTGAGAGCGCGAGCCGCGACGACATCCTCGCCTTCATGCGCGGCAAGATCGCGAACTGGTGGATGCCGGACGACGTGGTGTTCGTGAAGGACATCCCCCACACCGCCACGGGAAAAATCCTCAAGACCGCGCTGCGCGAGCAGTTCAGGGACTATGTGCTGCCGGGGGTCGCGGCCGCGCAGTAACACGGCGTTGACCGACATTTCCTATTGTCCGGCTTGATTGAGTCGAAACCGCTCCACTAGAATTAAGGTTGCAGGCGCGGGAGCGGCACCTCGGCGCTCGTCTTCGGTTCCAGCGATCGCCGGCCGTTTTTGAACCTTCCGGGTGCCCCGGCGACCAATATGTTACCCGCCAACCCAAAGAGCCGGTCATGAACGAGCTCACGACTGTTGCGCCACCCCCCGAACTGAGCCCGCCCGCCACCGTGCGCGGGCGTTTCACCGGTGAGATGCGGGCATTCCGTGGCCTGATGATCCGGGGCGCCTTCCTCCAGGTGCTGACACTCGGTATCTACCGGTTCTGGCTCATCACGGACGTGCGGCGCTTCTTCTGGGCCAATACCGAGATCGGTGGGGACAGCCCGGAATACACCGGCACCGCCATCGAGCTGCTGCTCGGCTTCCTTATCGCCATCGCGCTGCTGGTGCCGATCTTCGTGCTGATCGCGCTCGCCTCGCTCGGCCTCGGCCCGATCGGACAGATTTCCGGCGTCGTCGGCTATGTCGTTCTCGCGGCCTTCGCCCAATACGCCTACTTTCGTGCGCGGCGTTATCGTCTGACGCGAACGGTCTTCCGCGGCGTGCGAATGCATCAGTCCGGGTCTGCCGGCCGCTATGTCGTGCGCTCGATCCTGTGGGGCCTCCTGGTCCTCTTCACTCTCGGACTTGCCTACCCGTACGCGCAGGCGAGCCTCGAGCGCTACAAGGTGTCGAACACCTACTACGGCAATCTGCAGGGCTCCTTCGTCGGGAGCGGCTCTTCGCTGCTGCTGCGCGGCTTCCTGATGTGGCTGCTCACGATCGGGCCGCTGGTCGCGTCCGTTGCGATCGCCATCGCGCTCATCGACTGGGACTCGATCATCGCCGCGCTGCAAGGCGGGGCGGGCCGCGACCTTCCCCGCATCCTCGAATCCAACTCCGCGTTCCAGGCGGCGATGGGCGTGGTCGGCGGCGGCATGGGCTGGGTGGCGTTCTTCGGGCTCGTCCTCTATCCGGCCTTCCAGGCCATGGTGCTGAAGTGGTGGCTGCGCGGCCTGCGCTTCGGACCTGTCGCCGTCTCGACCCGGTTGCGCACCGGCCAGGTGTACGGCGTCTATTTCCGCTATTTCGGCTGGACGCTGCTCTTTATCCTCATCGCCATACTTGTCATCACCGCGGCCGCTTTTGCCGCCGTAGGCGTCATCCGGGGCTTGGGCGTCGACACGGCGACCGGCACCACGCTCGCAGCCATCGGCGGCGTCATCGGCTATCTCGCCTTCGCGTTCTGCATCTGGGTCATCTACTACGTGGTGGTGCGGCTGCGGATGTGGCGCATCACCGTCGACTCGGTCGACCTGACCGGTTTCGAGGCGGTGGAGCAGGTGCGGGCCGACGAGAGCAGGCCGAGTTCCGCCGTCGGCGAAGGACTGGTTGACGCGCTCGGCGCCGGCGGAATTTGAGTCGCGGATCCGGCCGGCTACTCGTATAACGGCACCGCCGCCGCGATCGGCGCAATATTCGGCGTGAGATGAAGACGTCCGGCTCAGGAACTTTTTTTGACGGCGTGACCAGCGCCCGGCGCGAGGTCGCGGTCGCGCTCGCGCCGCTCGGCGTGCAGATCCGGTCGGCCGACGGAACGCTGCTGGCCGAATGGGCCTATGCCGACATCGGCACCTTCTCGGCCCCGGCGGGGGTCGTCCGGCTGGGTCTCGCAAAGAGCCCCGTTCTGGCCCGTCTCGACATCCGCGATGCCGAGCTCGCGGCCGCGCTCACCCAGCACGCCGGCGCCATCGAGCGAGGCGGCGTCACCAGCCGCCGCACCCAGCTGCGCGTGGTCGTCTGGAGTCTCGGCGCGGCGGTCTCGCTGATCCTTGTCGCGGTCTACGGCATACCGGCGCTCGCGACGCAGCTCGCGCCGCTGGTGCCGATCCCCCTCGAGCTGCGGCTCGGAACGAGCGTCGACCGCCAGGTCCGCATGATCCTCGACCAGGGAAGGCGCGATCGTCCCTTCGAATGCGCAGGCGAGCCCGCGGCGCGCGCCGCGTTCGACAAGCTGGTCGGCAAGCTCGAAACGGCGGCCGCCCTGCCGTTCCCGCTGAACGCGAAGGTGATCCGCATGGATGCGGCGAACGCCTTTGCGCTGCCGGGCGGGCACGTCTACGTGTTCCAGGGCCTGATCGACAAGGCAAGGTCGCCCGATGAGCTTGCCGGCGTCATCGCGCACGAGATGGGCCATGTCGCCCATCGCGACGGCATGCGCACGATCATGCAGGCGGCGGGCCTGTCCTTCGTGTTCGGAATGCTGCTCGGCGATTTCGGCGGCGGCGGCGCGGCGATCATCGCCGTGCGCACCGTGCTGCAGTCCGCCTATACGCGCGACGTCGAAGTGGCGGCGGACGCCTACGGAGCGGCGCTCGTCGCGAAGATCGGCGGCGATCCGCGCGCGCTCGGGGCGATCCTGCTGCGCATCGCCGGGACCGGCGGCCCGTTCGCGAAATTCCTGCTCGATCATCCCGAGGCGAAGGACCGCGCCGCCGCGATCGACGCCTTTGCCGGACCGCGCGCGCCCAAAGGCGATCCGGACGGAGTCGAGGGTCGCACCGCGCTCCTCGATGCGAGCGAGTGGGCCGCGCTGAAGCGGATTTGCGCCACGGGCGCGCGGCCGGGCGGACCTGGGAAATAGCGATGCCGGTCCGCCGTCTTCCCGAGGAGCCTGCGTCGCGGCTCGCCATCTGGGCGCGCCGCATCGCCATGTTCTCGCTGCCGGTCGCGCTGCTCGCGATCATCATCGAGCGCGCCGGCCTCCTGGAGATCGTTCCCGTGCTGGCGACCTTCGCGGCCGCGCTTGCGATGGCCGTGTTCGCGATCCTGCTGGCGCTCATCGCGCTCATCACCGTTTGGCGGCACGGCGTCGAGGGACTCGGCGCCGCCACGGCCGCGATCCTGATCGGCCTCGCGATGCTCGGCTATCCGGCCTATCTTGCGGTCAAGGCATACCGGCTGCCGGCGATCTCCGACGTCACCACCGATCCGATCGATCCGCCGCGCTTCGAGACGATCGGCCGGCTGCGCTCGCGCGAGGCCAATCCGGTCGCCTACGCCGGGCTTTATTCGGCGGAATTGCAGAAGGCGGCCTATCCCGACGTCGTATCGCTCGAAACGACCTCGAACGCGAAAGCGGCCTATGAGGCCGCGATGACGGTCATCAAGAAGCGGCGCTGGAACGTAGTCAACGAGCGCGAACCTCAGCCCGGGCGCCGCGACGGCTATATCGAAGCGGTGGCGCGCACCCCCGTCATGGGATTTCGCGACGACGTCGCGGTGCGCGTCCGTGCCGTCGGTCAGGGCGCGCGCATCGACGTGCGTTCGGCCTCGCGCTACGGCCGGCATGATTTCGGCACCAACGCGGCGCGCGTGAAGGCGCTGCTCGACGACATCGATGATATCGCGAATGTCGAGAAGCCCGAGAAGCCGGCCCGTCCCGTGAAGGCGAACCAGCCGGCAGCCAAGACCAATCAGCCGGCCAAGCGGTAGGTGCCGGCGATCGACGGCGCGCCCTCGGTCGCGACGAGGCCGCGCGCCACCAGATCCTCGAGATGCGCGAGCACCGACAGTCCGGCGGCGCGGATGAGCCGCGGGTCGAGACCGATATAGATCGCGCGCACCAGCGTCGGAATATCGGCGGCGCCCTTCCCCAGCCGGTGCAGGATCGAGGCCTCGCGTCCTTCGCGATGCCGGACGTAGGCCGCGACGAAGCGCGGCGCATCGCGGATCACGTCGCCATGGCCCGGGAGATAGAAGGCCTCGTCACGCCGCGCGAGCTTGGCGAGCGAGGCCATGTAGTCGCTCATCGCGCCGTCGGGTGGCGCCACGATCGAGGTCGACCAGCCCATCACGTGGTCGCCGGAAAAGATCAGGTTCTGTCCGCGCAGCGCGTAGGCCATGTGGTTCGCGGTGTGGCCGGGCGTGGTGATCGCTTCGAGCGTCCAGCCTTTGCCGCTCACCACGTCGCCGTCGGCGAGCGGCTGGTCGGGGCGGAAATCGGTGTCGTTGCTCGCATCGAGCCGCGGCGCCTCGCCCACATGCAGCGGGCGCGCCGCCCGATGCGGGCCCTCGCCGAAGGTCTTCGCGCCGGTGAGCGCCTTGACGCGCGCCGCGCCCGGAGAATGGTCGCGGTGCGTATGGGTGATGACGATGTGCGTCACGGTCTCGCCCCGCACCGCGTCGAGCAGTGCCGCGGTGTGGCGTTCGTCGTCCGGGCCCGGGTCGATGATCGCGACCTCGCCCTTGCCTACGATGTAGCTCAGCGTGCCCTTGAAGGTGAACGGGCTCGGATTGTCGGCGAGAACGCGCCGCACGCCGGGCACGACCTCTTCGGCGCGACCGGGCGCCAGATCGAGTTTCTTGTTGAACGGAATGTCGTCGGACATGGCTCAGGTTCAAATGTAGGGTGGGCAAAGGCGCGTTAGCGCCGTGCCCACGCGGTGGTGGGCACGCTTCGCTTTGCCCACCTTACGAGCTATTCGCTGCTCGCTCTTCAGAAAAACGCCAGCGTGCGGATCTCAATGCTCTCGCGCGGCGCCGCCTTGGGGGGCGAGGTCGGATCCTCGAACGCGGTGTGCGCCGTCCAGCGCGCGCGTCCGTCCTTGAGCGAATCGTAGACCTTGAACAC
>WNFC01044352.1_pt1 | contig 13269 bp, 20 predicted proteins | sample 5400541 | NCBI WGS metagenome assembly WNFC01 (sample SAMN13153342, study PRJNA577476) | soil metagenome | isolation source: 120 cm saprolite under Douglas fir tree site 2 hole 2 replicate 1 | place: USA:California | collected 2015-04-18
GGTTTTGCCTACGAGGTCGAAAAGTGCGCATGCGGTCTCAACATGCCGTGAACTGGCAAATTTCCCTTTGCAGATTGCCGTCATACCGCAGCCCAGCGCGCAAGGTGTGTTGGGCATCGCCCGTACCACTGGGATGTTGCCCCCTAGTGCTTTCTCGATCTGGCTGGTAGAGACCGATGCGGCGACGGAGATGACGAGTTGATCCGGAGAAACGGCGGGACGGATCTGTTCCATTAATTCCTGCACCACTTGAGGCTTAACACAAACGAAGATGATGTCGGCCTTGCCCACGGCAGCAAGGTTATCCGTACTCACTGGGACGCCCAGTTTTTCCGATAAGACCCGGGCACGATCTTCGTGCTGGACAGTGGCAGATGTCAAAGTGGGGGAGAGCAGTCCTTTTTCCAGCAAGGCATTGAGCAGAATGCCGCCGATTTTCCCGGCTCCCAGGATCGCCACTCGTTTGTGCGAAAAATCCATCGCCATTTATTTCCTCCGACGCTCGAGACATCCTTCCTGCTGACGTGGCCCGGCTACTGATAGGGGATCATCCGAACCGTGCCGATAGCCGTTCTTGCGGAAGTTATGTTTTTTAAAGAATTTGAGTTGCGATGATCGCGTGTGAGAAGCCTGTTCTCATCGTGCAAGGAGGATTATAAGCGGGGAAGAAGGGGGCTCAAAGGTCGCTCCACACTGCCTAACGCATTTGGATGGTGGAGAGTGACAAAACAAAACCCCGGGCGTGGAGCCCGGGGCCGGGTAAGAATACGAGGATTTGACTAGCCACGCATGCGGCGTCGAACTAAGCCAGCCAGACCGATCAGGCCGGTGCCCAACAGAGTGATGGTGCCGGGTTCAGGAACTACGGCGGAGGGTCCATCGCTTATGACGATGAGTCTTACCGGGGTAACTGTACCTGTACAGTTCCCACCGCCTGTAAGTCTTCCGCTGCATAGCGCGAGAATGGTGCCCAGATCGGCGCCAAAGCCCAAGTTACCAACAGCAACTTCGGGCACTTGCGTACGGTTGGGAGTGCACGGCAGCCCGTGATCAGGAACGCGTGGATCGGAGATCATGGTCACGTGATTGTTGGTTACGTCCACCCTATCACTGCAAGGGAACTCAGAAGCGGAAGCGCTCGGCTCGGTGAGAGAGAAGAACTGATTGCCTCCGGGACTGAACAGGCCAGAGCTAACGTCTTTCAAATTGCAATCGACTCCTCCGTGATCAGCAGAGGACTCTGGTCCTTCCGTTACGGTCAAAGTGTTTGTGGCGGCATCGAAGGCACAGGTTCCGAAGGTGGTGGCCGAAGCTGACGGTGCCACGGCAACGACAAGGCCGGCCATGCAAATGGCGACCAGAGCGAACTTCCTGAGAGAAACGGCGCGCATAAGGTATACCTTCCTTTAATTCCGTTACTTCAGCACGGTGAAAGCCAATGGCCTGTGCGAAGTTCCTACTTTTAATTGTCGTAGACTAAGCTAGTTGCAGACAAGAAATGCTTTTCAGTCGGTTGTGTTCCTAGGGCGTGTGCAATTGCTTGCACAAAATTAACTGGTTCTTTGTGTCAATCGGGAAGCGCCATCCACTCCATGGGTACAAGAAATCCATCGAACAGATTCGGTTCAGCGGTTACTACCCAGCTCTGTTCTTTCGCGTTGTACCAGCCGATTCCGTAGCGGACGGCCTCACTTCCGTCCACAAATTTGATAGCTACGGTCTGAGCGTCAGCGGGTAATCGGGCCTGAACCGGCGTCCATTTCCAGTCAGGAACGTTCATGTCCGAAAGTATAAAACGGCGCGCGTGTTCGGCTGAGCACTGCGAGATGGATAATTACCCTACGTCCTGTATCGAACGATTCACAGTAGGTTTCGCACGCGCCCCCGCCAATTATCTCCCTAATCCGGCGGGACCTCTTTTGACTGTGTCTTGGTGGGAAGTTCGCACTCATATTGCTCCAGCTCAACTAGAGCATCGGCTTTTGTCGTGTGGTCGGACGTGCGGCCACACTTGGCGCAGAACCATTCTTGGATTTCCTCATTCCATAGGACATCAGCGTGTTTCAACGTGGGAACTGTATCCATTTCCGTCACGCAGCTTCTTGTCTTTCGGAGGTCCTCTGCTGCGTCCGCTCTAGCTGGGCTCTCAGGTCGGCGAGTTGGCTGCGGTATCGAATATGGGTTACCAGAAAACCAGCGGAAGCTTCAAGTGGAAAGACGCCAATAACAGCAAGAGGGTCCATGCCCCATTTTTAAGACACCTGGAAACCTGGGTAACTTAATTGAGAGTTTGTTCGGAAAACAGGAAAAGAGCAGTTCAAGATTGGGTACTGATTGGTAACACCCGATTTGCCGTATTTAAGCGACCATACAACTTTTGTATTCTCCCGAACATTCTAAACCGGCGCGAGGTTCCCCCACCTTGGCCGATCTGCTCCAAATGCCGAAGTCCAGACGCCAAAGGGAAGAAGAGGAAGCCGAGCTCTCGGCCTATACCGCCCGTTGGCTGGAACTGGCCGACGCTGCCTTGTCTGCTACGGAAAAAGCGGCCAAAGCCTTGGAAATCGCACGACAGGAACAGGAGCACATCCGCAACGATATTCAGCGCAGACTCAAAAATTACGCCAAGGCGGACAAACGCAGGGTTAGGAAAGTCGGGTAAGCGGGCATCTCATCCGGCGACGATGGAATCCAAGCATCCGACAATTCGGAGAGTAAGTTGCGGCACAGACTGCCCGCCGACGATCCCCTATCCTCCGGCGGGCGGTCTTTTCTTTGGGCTAATTGCGCTTAGGGCCAAGATCCGGGTTTGCCTTGCTCGGGATAGACGCGGCGGGCTTCTTTTGTAGACGCTGCTCTTTCTGTTCTAGCAGTCGGTTGATCTCTAGCGTTAGCTCCAGCAGCTTATCGCGATTTTGTTCTATAGCGGCCAGCGCACAAAGTTCCAGCCATCTCTCGTGGTTTTCCTGCATAGTGAGGCTTCTGTAACAGTTTGCTTATAGCACAATTGCTATGTATGCAAAGGATTTTGCTTGTGCAAAATTGACAGCCAAGTACTACATCGCTCTCGCCGATAAGCTTTTGCACAGACGTCACAGGTAGCGGCTCACTCGACACACCACCACGCTGCCCAGCCCGTTGAATGTCCAGCATCCAGCATCCCGCAAACCATTTTCGGCGTCTTAGTTTCGGCGTTTCTGGAGGAAAGAACCTATGGATACCATCGTCGGAGTCTTCCGCAGCCGAGTTGCTGCTGCCCATGCGCTAAATGGACTTCTGGGAAACGGAGTACCTCAGCAATCCATTATCTTCCTGACCGGAGATCAATCCCAGGCCGAAATCGCCTCAGTTCCCACCACTGACGCTGAACCCGACGGTATGGGCAAGACTCTTGGTTCCTATGTTGGCGGAATTATGGGCGCCGGCGCCGGACTATATCTCGGCAGCGCTCTCGCTAGCATGGCCGTTCCGGGTGTCGGCCCAATATTGGCGGCTGGAATCGGCGCTGCTGCCGCTCTCGGATTGGGTGGCGCTGCGGTCGGCGGTACGGTTGGCAATGCAACCGAACACGCAATGGATGAAGGCGTTCCCAAGGACGACGTCGTTGTATATCGTGAACTATTGAGACGGCGCGGCTCGCTTGTCGAGGACGTAGAGACATTTCGCAAAGAGATAAAAGACGCAGCGTAGGACCGGGAAACGCGACTTTCAAGGCCTCTGGTCCAGGTTCAGCGCCCGAACGTCGCAAGATACGTCACGCTACTTGCTGTCGATTGAGAAGCTGTTCGATCTTCTGCAGCACGACTGCAGGTTCTTGACCTTTCTGAATAAATGCGTCGATATGCGCAAGGTCCTGTTCTGGAACCTGCGGCAAACCGGATAACATCAGGATCGGAACACTCGGCTTCATGTGCTTCATCGTAGCGGCCACTTCCCCGCCGTCGATCGCCGGCATCGCGTAATCCAATAACACTAGGTCCACTGGTTGGGTGGCAAAAAGCTGCAACCCTTCCTCGGGGGTGTAGGCGGTTTCTACTAAGTACTGCGCATTGTGCAAATACAAACCCCAGCCAGCCGCCGACGTTTCGTAGTCGTCAATTACTAGGATAGTCTTGCGATTGTTGTCCACTGAACCCCCACGCTAGCGAAGAAAACCGAAGCAATTGTCGGGAAGTATAGCCACGATTGCGGCCTCCGACAAGGGGTTTCCCTCGACAGTGCCTTTTATACAGTTTCGGCTTGGACAATCGCCCCGCAGTCTTTGCAAACCAGGCGGGAATGGTTACATTGAGCTGTGGCCAGCTCGTATTGAGTGGGATCTTTTGCTGAGACAATTTCGCGCGCCAGCCCGCAAGCAACGAGGAGCCTCAGGGTGTGATAGACAGTTCCGAACGAAACGGTAATATCCTCCTGTTTGACGGGATACAGAAGTTCTTGAGCTGTGACAGGCTTTTCCTCCCGCAGGAAGGCTCGTAGCACAACACTGCGCTGCCTGCTGCTGTTCTTCCCAAGGCTCCGCAACTTCTGCGTGAACTGTTTCTCCATCTCCGTCAGGTTTTCAGTCGTCATTTTGTTTTCCCTCCGCCACGGTTCAGAGCTTGTTGTCGTTCGTATTCCACGAGCAGTTGAAGTGCTTTGTCCGCAGAGATTCCCAGCTGCTCCGCCATCTGCGCAACCCGGAACAGCGTCTGCTCGGGGCTGTCGCCCTGTGGCACCGTTTTCTTGGATTGTGGATGAGCCCGATTGACCGAACTAATGCTATCTACAGCATCTCGCAAGGCATCGAGGCGGACGTGACTGTAGATCCTCCGCAACATCTGAGGGGATACGTGGCCAGCTTGAGCACGACCTGCTCCGGATTTTTCTCAGCCAATTTTGTGAGGCCATGATGACGGAGGTCATAGGGGCGCAACTGCTTAATGCCGGCAGCGGTGCACATCTCTGTCCATGCGGTTTTTGGCCCCAATCCATGTCTCGTCGGATCATAGGTACTCTTCCCGATACGGAATGGCACCATAAAGTGATCGGGCTGGGTAGCACCGCGCGATCGTGCCATGTCGAGCAGTGCTTTGGCTGCAACCAGGGCGTCAGGGTTGAGTGGCACCTCACGCACGCGATACTTGTTCTTGGTATCTTCCGCTGATGTAAATGCGCGCGGTTTCTGGATTCTCCACCGCTACATCGCGCAACCGGAGATCTCCGCGGCAGCCAGGAATCTAAGTATTGCCGCGTCGCCCTTGGACAAAGAGCCGCTACTTTCCTGGGCGAATACTGATGAGCTATCGGCCAACAGCCCGGCGCCGATGGTGGCCGCACCGGCAACCGCCAATCCGTTCTTCATGAAGGAACGCCGGCCGGCTGAGTTGTTCAAATCATTCAGTGGGTGTTTCACAAAGTCTCCTTTCGCGAACTTGATACTGAGGATCAAGCGGCTGGGTACCCATCGCGAAGGCTTCGTAGATGTTCTTTCGACGACTCAGCGCCTGATGGACAGTCCCGTCAACCTACTTCGGCTCCTGCTCCCGGTTGTCACACGTTTGTCGGGGTTTCGTAATTTATTTGTATTTTGAGGAACAAGGCTCCTTGCACAAGCAGAGAAAGATGTGCTTCGGGATGCGGCCGGCGGGGATATAATCGCGTCACTATCAGTCAGGGGGCGCGATGAAAATCCTACCGGCTCTGGTTGCCCTTCTCGTTTTCACTCTCCCGACTTGCGCTTCGGCCCAGACTCGGCCCGGCACCGGACCCAGTAAAACCCCCACTCCGAGCAGACCGCCGCAACCACCGCAGTTAGGCATCCCGGTTCGGGGGACAATCTTCCTCTCCGGCCGAGTCGTTCTGGATGACGGCTCGGAACTGACCGAGCCGGTTGCGATCCAGACGATCTGCAGGGGACAGAAACGAACCGTGACCCGTTCGGATTTTCACGGAGGCTTTAGTTTTGAGTTAGGCAGCCAGAATCCAATGGCAAACGTTGCAGGAATAAGCGATGCTGAGACCGACAACTCCTGGTCTGACAGCATGACTTCCAGCCGCCGCGGCCAGCGCGATTACCGTGACTGTGAACTGCAGGCGGTGCTGCCTGGATTTTCCTCCGAGTTGATCCAACTTAGCTCAAAGATTTCCGAGTTTGAGAGCAGCGATATCGGACGCGTCACGTTGCACCGGTTGGCTCACGTGGACGGTCTCACCATCAGCGTAACCAGCGCGCTGGCTCCCAGCGGCGCCAGGAAAGCATTTGACAAAGGTCGCGAGCAGGAAAAAAAGAGCCAGTGGGACAAGGCCCGGGAATCTTTCGAAAAAGCCGTGCAACTCTATCCCCAGTATGCTGTCGCCTGGTACGAATTGGGCCGGGTGCAGCAGCAAGAGAAGAATATGACCGGAGCCCGCCAGTCATTCGATCAAGCTCGAGCTGCGGACCCCAAGTACGTCAGTCCGTATAACGCGCTCGCCAAGCTCGGGGCGAGCGAAAAGCGCTGGGCAGATGTTGTCGAAATCACGGACAAACTCCTACGGCTAAATCCGGTGGATTTTCCCGAGGCCTGGCTCTTGAATTCGGTGGGAAATTATTCAGGGCAGAACTTCGAAGCTGCGGAGAATAGCGCCCGGCAGGGAATCAAGGTGGATGAGTCTCACCGCACTCCGAAACTGGAATACGTTCTAGGAATGCTCTTGCTGCGAAAACAAGATTACGCCGGAGCCTCGCAGCACATGCAACAGTACCTCAGTCTGACCACACAACCCGCCGAATTGGATGAGGCCCGCAAACAACTGGCCGAGATCGAGCGGCATTCCTCCTCTGCTGGCCTGCCTTCATCAAGCCCCCAGAAGTAGGTCAGGTCCCAGGTGTTAGGAGTCAGGTTTCAGCCCTGCGATTGGATCATAATCGCACTTGATATCGGATCCTGAGACCTAGCACCTGTGACCCAGCTGTAACGCAGGGCACGAAGGCACAACCGGCGCCTCCGCTTGGAGCCCCCAGGCGGTATCAAACCAGGAACATCTCAAGGAAAATCCGCAATCTTTTTGCGCAAACAAATTCACTCTCTGCTACGATCTGCAACATCGCGTTCATCTCATTGAGACTAAAAGCTTTAAATTTTGCAGTCTGGATGCAAAAGTGCACTAGGCTCAGTGTCCTCCCTGAACTTCCAAATCCCCTGCGCATAGGGTTTTTACTAGGAGAAATGTCTTGAATCATCAGGGGCGGAGTGTCCACCGGCGGAGGAGACATCGTAGCCATTTTTGGCCGATTTCCCTCACGCTGCTGGCGTTAGTTTTGGCCGGTTTCACGGCTTGGCGGATCGTATCCACGTTTCAACAATCTTCATCCTCCATGGATGCCCTCTTGAATTCTGATTCCAGGGTGGCAGGGACGAGTCCAGATCTGGCGACGCTGGCGGGCAACTCATTTTCGTTCGCGCCAGGCGGTCAGGGCGGTCGCGTCGTCTATCCCTATTCCGTCGTACCCGGAGGAGTGAGGTCGCCAGAAGATTTGCATCAAGCAAGTCTCCACGATCGAGTCGTGGGCAAACATTTTTCCGGATTCGATTTCCGCCGAGCCAAAGTAGTTGAACTGGGCGAACCCAAGCTCGTGTATCTTTCTTATCGGATTGGAAACAAGGTTTTCTGGACGAAGAAGAAAGTGCACCTGCGAAAGGGTGAGAAGTTGGTGACCGACGGTGTGATTAGTGCACGCACTCGCTGCGCTAACCAGGTCTCAGCAACCCCGCAGAATGCGGCTTCTGCAGAAGAGCCGCCCGCAGAAATGTTCGAAGATCCCTTTGATGCAGGCGGCACCGCCAAACAGTTCTCATTCCCTGGCAATTTTGAATCGGCACTATTCAACCGTGAGCTTGTCCCATTCGATCCGCAAGGCCCTCCGGGTTCACCACTCTTCGGCCCGGGCGGCGGCGGAGGCTTTCCGGCTATCTTTCCTCCTCCGATACCATCCGGCGGATGCGACGCGACCAAAGAGATCTGCTCTCCGGGGGAACAGTCGCCGCCCCCGCCTCTGCCACCACCAACCCCAGTTCCCGAACCAGCGACTATTCTGCTGATCTCGTCCGGCATCGCAGGGATTTATATGCGCCACCGGAAAGTGATTTGAGGCCGACGGGCAGACTCGACACACCCTTGCACGAGACAGTGAGTCCGTGCGGACATCGGTGATCCTCGTCTGGTACTACAACTAACGGGTAATGCTGCGTCTCCCGACGCTGCTAGAATTCAAGCTAACCGCGATGAGCCGTTTCTTTAGAAACATGCGTGCCTGCACGCTGCTGATTGTCGCCATGTTGCCTATGCTCGCCTCGGGACAATCAGCGACTCCAGCCGTGGCGACGGTTAACCGCATCGCCTTGCTGGGCGGAAGTGCGAACGTGGAAGTCGAGATCACGGCCAGCCAGCGTATTACACCGCAGGTGCAGATTCTAACCGGACCGGAACGCCTGGTCATCGATTTTCCCGGCTCGGTGCCCGCCGGTACTCTCCATAATGTTTCGGCGTCGCGCGGCCAGGTGAAGGGCGTCCGGGCCGGACTTTTCGCCAGCAATCCGCCCGTCACCCGTATAGTCGTGGACTTGAAATCAGCGCAACAGTACGAGCTGTTTCCCTCGGGCAAAACCGTAATTGTGAAGTTGCGCGCGGATACAAAACCAGTAGCCGTCTTGAACACTCCCGCGGGAAAACTGTCACCCCCAACCGCCGCGCCGATTCAACCGATCAGGCCTGCGACGAAAGTTGAAGTTGAGTTTCGGAATGGCAAGTTAACCATTGGGGCGAACAATGCAACCTTGGCAGAAGTTCTTTACGAGGTCCACCGCAAAACGGGCGCTGACATTCCCATCCCTTCGGGCGCAGAGCGCGATCAAGTGGTGGGAAATTTCGGACCTGGACCTGCGCGGGAAGTGATGGCTTCACTGCTGAACGGTTCGCGATTCAATTTCATCCTGGTGGCCTCGGACACCGATCCCTTGCAACTCCGCAGTGTTGTTCTCACCGCCAGAGGCGATGCCGGATCGCAGACCAATCCGTATTCCCCCGCGCAGCCGGTGGCTGCGGGTGGGCCTGGACAGCCGGCTGCGCAAGTTGAACCCGATGCTCCACCCGAAGTACTGGATACAGACGAATCACCCCATCGCTAGGCGCTGTTTTCAAAACCTCCCTAGTTATGAACTAGTTTTGGGGATCGGGGAAGTCCTGCATTGCAAGTTGTGAAACCGATAGGAATTGCGGCTATAATCTCCGCATCGCGGGTTGGCATCATCCACACAAGTGAGAATTTTGGCAATGACCTTAAGTCCTGCAAAAACTACCAAGATCGGCAGGGGGCAGCAAAAATCATCTCGAAAGGGAGAGCGTGGGGTCACGATCTTTATTGTGGCTGCAGGGATGGTTTCACTGCTGGCGATGGCTGTATTGGCGATCGACATAGTCACCCTGTATGTGGCATCCGGTCAAGCTCAACAGGCTGCCGACGCTGCGGCGCTGGCGGGCGCAGCGGCGTTCAGTAGCTTGGGCTTTACTTCCGCGCCGCTCATAGTGCCTCAAAGTTCTGTGTGCAACGGCAGCAGCGGCGATGCAGATATGAGGGCGCAGGCTATCGCAGAGGTAGCACGGTCACTGCTACTGCCAAAGCTGAGGCTTACAACCCCAGCTTCAATGCTGGCAGCTCACCATCGCCACCCATAGACGTAAGCGGAGTGAAGCCGTGGCTGGTTTTCAACTGCAATAAACCACCGTGCACCTCCCCCCAATTATTAATCGCTTCGAACTACGCTATTTCCGATCCCACATTGATAGGACAGCCGATAACTTTGCGTTTAATTACTTCGGGCACGGACCCGTCAGCACCCCCTCCGCCCCTTCCACCTCCCCACATTGCCTTTTTTTATGCAATCGATCCGCCAGCACCCGTTTCGTGTCCATCGCCGTCAGCGGTTTCGTGCAATCAGATCGGCACCGGACCTCCAGGACTGTATTACCACGACAACATTGCATGTAGGGGCACTGCTCACTTCACCTGCGGTCAGATAATCGGCCCTGGACGACCGATTCAAGTAGATACTCGCTCTCTAGGAAACCTTCAGGCTCGCACTGATCCTGGTACGGAATGCTTGATTCATGCAAACGCAACCGGCCTGAACCAGGGCCAGGACACTTTTACGACCGGAGGACCGCCAGTCACAATTGCCGGAGGCTCCAACAATCCAAATGCTTTGCTTAGAACGGCAGCAAGTATTAGTCGCAGCGACTCCGTAGTAACCGTTCCGGTGTTCAATTGTCCGGCTGGCCCCACGTGCAACGGAACCGTGGATTTGCAAATTGTGGGTTTCTTGCAACTTGGGATTCAAGGCGTGGGACCGATTCCTTCAATTCCGCCTGTCTTACCAGGGGAGATATCCGCAGTCGTGTTGAATGTCTCCGGCTGTGATCCCAGCAACCCCGGTGTTGCGATCTCGGGAGCAGGCATATCTCCTGTTCCAGTTCGGCTAACACGATAATCGCATAACGAAGAAGACAAAAACCGACGTAATACCGTAGGAGGAAGGGCGTGACCGATTCAGTAAGAACCGTTTGGCGTAAGTGGCTGGACGCGTGCGCCGGGACTGACGGGTCCGAGATCCTTGAATTTGCAGTTTCGTTGCCCTTGCTGATAGTGATCGCAATCGGGGTCACGGACTTCGGGGCCGCTTTCAATCTTAAATACAAGCTCCACAATGCCGTAGGAGCTGGTGCGCGATTTGCTTCCAACCAGACCACGAGCGACCTCACAAATCCCACTCCGACATCTACAAAGGCCATTCACGACGTGATTCACAACTATCTTTCCACTGCAAAAATTAACGACTGCGGCCTTTCTACAGCCGTCCCAACCAAGTCAGGACTGACTTGGACCTATACCGCGACCACGAATTGCCCCGGAAATGGGACGCTTGTGTTGGTAGTGGACAGGGGCGACACGTTCTCCACTACAGGCGCAAGCCCTGTCAGCCTCGAAGCGACTCGTGTGACCCTGACGTACCCTTTCCAATGGCGCTTTCACCGAGTGATTAAGCTCGTAGCCCCAACTTCCAATTATGCAGGGATCACACAGCTCACGACAGTAGCGGTAATGCCGAACTTGAACTGAGGAGATGGATGGCGTCAATGATCTCGCATCACTTCTATGATCTGGAACGAGATTCCGGCCAGACTCTCGTCGAGGCCGCTCTAATCCTGCCTGTCTTATTCCTTATAATCTTGGGAATCTTCTGGTTTGGTAGGGCGTTCAACATTGTCTCCACACTTGAACGAGCGGCCCAGCAGGGGATTCAGGTCAATAGTCATCAAACTTGTGCCACTTGTACTCCGCCAAATACTGCAGCAACCAATGCGCAGATTGTGTCCGCAATCGTTACCTCTTTACAGAATGACCACCTTAAAGCGGTGAATCTCACGGCTTATATGCCGCCCTTCTCCTGTAATACTGGTACGCCTCCAAACTGCACGACTTTGCAAGGGATAGGGATATGCACAGGAGTGCCTCTTACTTGCGGGACCATACAGTGTCAGAGCCCGCCGATAGCATGCGGTGCGAACCCAGAGCTGGGTGTAAGGGTGAGCTTCGGTTACAATTTCAACTCCCCATTTCCCCTTGCTAATTTGCGCGGGTTGACGCTGCATGCAAGCGCTCAGAGCCAACCGGAAAACTGATGAGGGTCAAACATCGGTTTACGATTTTTTTTCACTCGGCCGATTCTGGTCGCTTAATGCTCTGCCGTAAGGTTGTCAACCTTGTAGCGCTTCCCATACCTGACTGGCACTGTAAACAATAACGGCGATCGCAACTGCGATCCCAAATGGCACTTTCAGCGCCTCAGGATTATCCAACGAAAGCTCCGGCCCTGGTAGATGCAGGGTAAAGAAAGCTGCCGACATGCGACCAAGGTTGCGCACAGTCTGACGGACACGTCCGTGCCATATCACCAGCACTACCGCCATCACCCCAGCAACCAGAATCGCGCCCAGCAACACTGCGATCAGATGTTGAGGACCTAAAAAAGCGCCCAAGGCCCCGACCAGCTTCCAGTCACCGGCGCCTAGACTCCTTACCAGGACGAATGGTAGCAACAGCGCCACCCCTAAAAGTGCTCCAAGCACGGCAGCCTTGGCGCCAGGCCATCCCGAGACCAGAGAATTCACCACCACTCCAAGCACCAATCCCGGCACGGTAAGCCAGTTTGGGATGCGCCGGGAACGCCAGTCGGTCCATCCGGCGGCTGCGGCCAGAAGCGCAGGCAGCACCCAGACTCCTGCTTTTACCATGTCCGCGAACCACACCTCACGCGGTCCGGAATCCGGTTACTCAGTCGCACACAAGAGTTCATTTGGAAGTAGAATCGCGGGTTGTCATCGGAGCTCCACGCGGTGCAGGCGATACGACCAACGGCGGCAAGAGCGCATTATTCGCGGATTTTCACACACCCATTGGGTCAAGTCAATGTGCAGAAAGTGGATTATTCAGCGGGGAGGACTTGCCGGAAAAATAAAAAGGGCCCAATCCTTGGGCCCCTAATCCAGCCTATTGTCTAATTACCGGCTCAGGGCGTGAACCCCACTGCGTTCCGCAACCACCCGCCGAGCATTGTCAGCCAGTGCTTTGGCCTGAGGTAAAAGGTCCAACGCCTTGATGACTTGCGGATCGCTCTCGGCCCGCACCTTCAAGCCTTCTTCCTGGCCGAAAGCGTCGACAAAGATCTCGCTGCGTATGCTGGAGCGAATCCAATCATTGTTCTCTACCAAATCAGATTCAGTATAGGGAATCTTCTCTTCGTCCAGGAACTTGCGGAAGTCCTGCAACACTACATCATCGACCTCGAATTTGTTGGTGGGATGATGCGTAATGACGTAGTGCTTGGCGAAATTGAAGAACGCATAATGCTGCAAAAGTGAATCCTGGAAGCGATTGCTCTTCACCGCCGCAATCTTCACATCGGGCGAGATGCCGCCGCCACCGTATACGGTGCGACCACTGTCGGTCAGCTTTATTTCGTGGCCGTTATTTTCTTCGCCCTCGCGATGGTAGTAATAGTCATAAAGCGATACGTTTGAGTAATCGCGCTGGATCAGCCGCCCGCTAGGGGTGTAATACTTCGCCGTAGTCAGCGCCAGTCCGGTGTTCTCCACCAGGGGATAGACGGTCTGCACTAACCCCTTGCCGAACGTGGTTTCTCCAGCAATCAGCCCACGGTCGTGGTCCTGAATCGCGCCGGCTACGATTTCAGC
>WNFC01006082.1_pt1 | contig 13268 bp, 7 predicted proteins | sample 5400541 | NCBI WGS metagenome assembly WNFC01 (sample SAMN13153342, study PRJNA577476) | soil metagenome | isolation source: 120 cm saprolite under Douglas fir tree site 2 hole 2 replicate 1 | place: USA:California | collected 2015-04-18
TCCGCTGGGCTCATGCGGCCGCTTTTCGGGCGGCGATCCTGCATCAAAGGCCGCCCGGCGCGCTTGTCAATAAAAGTCGCGGGCGAAGGTTAGTTCTTGACCGCTCGTTTGCGCGGCGCGGCCGCTTCGGCCTTTTCCCATTCGGGCTTGAGCCGGGCATTGTTGGCGGCATCCTCGAGCGGGGTCGCCGACCAGGTCTGCACCGCGAGTTTTGCCGCCGTCAAACTCTGCGCATCGAGCCGGCCCGCCACGTCATCGCGTTTCTTGGCGGCATCCGCGTCGCCCTGGTTCGCGGCGAGCGCGAACCAGCGGAACGATTCCGCCATATTCTGCTCCACCCCGAAGCCGCGCGCATAGAGCACGCCGAGATTATATTGGCTGTCGCGCACGTTGCGCTCGGCCGCCATGCGGAACCAGCGGGCGGCGCTCTTGTAGTCGGGCTTGCCGTCGAGGCCTTCGGAATAGAGCACGGCAAGATTATGCATGGCCTTGGCGTGACCCGCCTCGGCGGCGATCGCATAGTAGCGGCGCGCCTCGGCGCTGTTTTTCGCCGCGCCATAGCCTTTTTCGTAGATGTTGCCGAGCCGGTAAGCGGCCGGCATCGAGCCGTGCGACGCGGCGATCTCGAACCAGCGCCGGGCCTCGACGGTATTCGTTTGCACGCCCCGGCCTTCGAACCAGCGCGCGCCGATTTCGTAGGCGGCGGCGGGGTCGGCGGCCATCGCCGCCGTCCGCAAGGCGGCCGTGCCGATCGAGCCCGGAAGCTCGGCGCGCGCCGGCGCGAGGGCGCTTTCCACCGGCGCGTTCACCGGTTTTGCGCTCTTGATCGAGCCGGTCGGCTCAGGGTCGGTCTCGGGCTTCGCCAGCAGACTCGACGAAGGCATGGAACCCACGACGCCGGATGGCGGGGCGCTGGCGATCGCGGGATCCGGATCGGAGGGCGTTGCCGATTGCTTTTCCGCCGGCGCCGGCTCCGTCTTCGGCGATCCGGCGGGCGGTGCCGGCGGCTCCGCGTGAAATATGATCGGCATCCACACGCCGCTGAAGCGCACGGCGCCGAATAGAAGCAGCATGGCCATCAGGCCGATGAACAGCGCCTGCCTGCGGCGAGGTTTGCTCGGCGCCTTTGTCGCGTCTTTTTGCGCGGAGGCGGGCAAATTCTGCTCGGCCGCGGCCGCTTGCGCGGCGCGCCGGGCGGCGGCGATGAAGTCGGAGGTTCGCGTCGAACTTTCCGGCAGTTTCGACACGATCCCGCCGAGCGCGGCTTCCGATTGCGCGATGCGTTGCGCGGCACTTTGCGGCCCGCGCGGGGCTCCGGATCCCGGCTCGAGCGGATAATCGCCGCCCTCTTCGCTGGCGCTGGTGACCGATGCGGTTTCGGGATCGCCTGCGATCGGGCGCGGCACGGCGCGGACGGCGGGCGCCCGCGGCGGCGAGGCCGGCTCTTGCTTTACCTCCGGCGGGCGCGGCAAGGGCGCCGGTCTCACTTCGGGCTCCACCTCGGCGAGCCGCCGCTCCTGAATCTCGGCGAATCGCGTGGCCGCGGGCGAGGACGAGCGCATGGCGCGTTCGGCGACGTCGATCGCATTGGCGCGCACTTCGTGGATCTGGCCGAACAGATCGTTCAAGCCGCGTTCCAGATTGCCGAGACTGGAGAGCTTCATCTCGGCGGCCGCGAGCTTGTCGACGAGGCTTTTCATCGTGGTTTCTAAGCCGCCGGCCTCGCCCCGGTCGCCGCGCTCGAGCGCGTTCTCGATTTGCTCGAGCCGGTGCTTGATTTCGTCGAGTACCGCGGCACCCGCCGGCTGGCGCGCCGCCGTTTCGGCGCGCTCGGCGAAGGTGTCGATGCGCCGCTCCAGCGCGCTTACCACGTCGAGCACGGCGCTTTCGCCGGGCGAGGCGGAGTGCTCGAACTTGTGCACGAGCATTTCGATCTGGCCGACGAGCGTCTTTAGCGCGTCACCCGGAAGCGCGTTCGCCAACAGCTCGCGGATCTCGCCAGTCTGCGCCTGCAGGCGGTCGACGGTGGCGCCGTCGATGCCACGCGCGTTGAGCTGGTCGAGCTTGTTCGAGAGCGCCTGCAAGTCGCGCTCGACGGCGGAAAAATTCTCGGCCGGACGAACGTCGGCGAGCGCGCCGCGAATTTCCTTCAGCGCATCGATGATTTCGCCCGCGCTCTCGTCTGAGCCTCCGAGCGAAGCGTGGTCGATCCGGCGCGCCAGCGCCTCGATCGTCCGCTCCAAGGTTTCGATCGAGCGCCGGGGTGCGAGCTCGGAAAGCGTGCGCGCGAGCTCGGCGACCTCGCGCCGCACCGTCTCGATGGATTCGGCCTGCACGCTCGCGCGGCGAAGCGCCTGCATTTCGTCGGCCATCGTCTTGAGTTGGTGTTCGAGCCCGGCGAGATCGGAGCCGGCGCGATGGCCGAGACCGAAGCGCGCGTCGATCGCGGCCAACCGCCGTTCGAGATCGCCGCCGCGCACGCCCTGATCGAGCGCCGCCTGTCGCACCGTGATCTCGGCGATCGCGGCGTCAAGTTCGGCGATCGAGGGCGAGGCCGCGGGCGCGACAGGGCGCGTGTTTTCTTGCTCGATCCGGCGGCTCATCGCCTCGATGGCGCCGGTGATGTCGGAAAGCTTGCGCTCGATCTCGGGCTCGCGCGCGTCGGCGGCCGAGCGGTTCTGCGAAAATAATGTTTCGAGCCGGTGATCGAGCCGGTCGATCGCCGTCTTGATATGGTGCGGCGCGCCTTGATCGTTGGCGCGGACGTCGCCGATCAGCGTTTCGATCCGCTGGGTGAGGGCGTCCAGCGAATGGACGAGAACGCTTTCGTCCCGCCCGCCGCGCTTGTCGCGCGCGCGCGGCTCGTGCTGCATGAAATGATCGAGCCGTTCGGAGATGTCGTCGAGCCGCTGCTCGAGGCGGTTGCTGTCTGGGCGCCGGTGCGCGGGCGGGCGCGCCGCATCCCGCTCGCTGGCAGTTTCGCGGATCGCCGCTTCCAGCCATTCCCCGACCGAAAGGCCGGAACGGCGCGCCGCTTCCCGGGCCGTGGCCCAGGTGTCGGGCTCCACCGCATTGACGCTCCAGGGGACGCTCGCGGTCATGGCCGATCCGTTCGAGGAACACGGAGCCCAAGGTCGGGCGAACGATGACGCTCCTTTCGCAACCCTTTCATTCACAGGGTAAATGGGGGGTTAATGCCCGCCTTGGCCGCCAGGAAAAGACGCCGCGGCTCGCGGCATCTTGACGTTTACGTAAACTGCCAGTATGGAGATCTCTGCGCTTCGGAGAGGGAAAGCTATGCGCGGCGACATCGACTCCGTTGGCGAGAGCAAGCGGCGCAAGGACATGCCGAATCTGGCCGAGGGCTTCGACCCCGATGCCTGGGGCGCGCGTACCGACCGCGAAACTTTCAGCATTCGCGACCTCACGCGGGAATTCGACGTCACCGCTCGCACCCTTCGCTTCTATGAGGAGCGGGGACTGCTTTCGCCCCGCCGCGAGGGCCAGGAGCGGGTCTACGGCCGGCGCGACCGGGCGCGGCTCAAGCTTGCGCTGATGGGCAAGTGCGTCGGCTTCTCACTCGACGAGATTCGCGCAATGCTCGATCTTTACGACCTCGGCGACGGCCAGGCCACGCAGCTCAAGGTCGCCCTCGAGCGCTTTCACGACCAAATCGCGCGCCTGAAATCCCAGCGGCAGCATCTGGACCGGGCGATCGCCGAGCTGCAACGCGCGAGCGACCATATCGCGAAGAAGATCGCCGCGCGTTAGCGCGCCGCAACGAAGAGCCGGAGGGAAAAATGCCAAGCTATAAGGCGCCTGTCGACGACGTCCTCTTTCTCTTGAAGGAGGTCTTTCACGTCGAGCGCTACGACAACCTGCCGCGCTTCGCCGACGCCAACATCGAAACGCTTGCGGCGATCCTCGGCGAGGGCGCGAAGTTCTGCGAGGAAGTATTGCAGCCGCTCAACCGCGTCGGCGACAAGGAAGGCTGCAAGCGCAATGCCGACGGCTCGGTGACGACGCCGAAGGGCTTCAAGGAAGCCTACCGGCAAATGGCCGAGGGCGGCTGGATCGGCCTTTCCGCCGAAACGGAATATGGCGGCCAGGGTCTGCCTCACACGGTCGACGCCGCGGTGAATGAATTCGTTTCTGCCGCCAACATGGCCTTCGGCATGTATCCCGGGCTCTCGAAGGGCGCCTATCGCGCGATCGCGACCCACGGCAACGACGAGCAGAAGAAGAAGTATCTGCCCAAGCTCGCCTCCGGCGAATGGTCGGGCACGATGAACCTGACCGAGCCGCAATGCGGCACCGATCTCGGCCTGATCCGCGCCAAGGCCGTGCCGCAGCACGACGGCAGCTACAAGATTTCCGGCAGCAAGATTTTCATTTCGGCCGGCGAGCATGATCTGGCGAAGAACATCGTGCATCTCGTGCTCGCGCGCATCGAAGGCGCGCCCGAAGGCGTAAAGGGCATTTCGCTGTTCGTGACGCCGAAGCTGAAGGTCAATGCCGACGGTACCGTCGGCGGCCCCAACGGGGTCACCTGCGGCTCGATCGAAGAGAAAATGGGCATTCACGGCAACTCGACCTGCGTCATCAACTACGACGAGGCGACCGGCTGGCTCGTGGGCGAGGCGAATCGCGGCTTGAACGCGATGTTCGTGATGATGAACGAAGCCCGGCTCGGCGTCGGTATTCAGGGTCTCGCGCTCTCCGAAGTCGCCTATCAGAACGCCGCGCAATACGCCAAGGATCGCCTGCAGGGCCGCGCGATCTCGGGCGTGAAGGCGCCCGACAAGCCCGCCGATCCGATCATCGTGCACCCCGACATCCGCCGCATGCTGATGACGATGCGCGCCTTCAACGAGGCGGCGCGCGCGCTGATGCTGTGGACCGCGCTCAAGGCCGATGTCGCGCTGCAATCCGACGACGAAAAGACCCGCCAGGCCGCCGACGATCACATGGGCTTGTTGACGCCGGTGATCAAAGGCGTTTTCACCGACAAGGGCTTCGAGAACGCGGTGATGGCGCAGCAGGTATTCGGCGGCCACGGCTACATTCAAGAGCACGGCATGGAGCAGTTCGTGCGCGACGCCCGCATCGCCATGATCTACGAAGGCGCCAACGGCATCCAGGCGCTCGACCTCGTCGGACGCAAGCTGCCGAAGGACGGCGGCCGCGCGCTGATGACCTTCTTCAACGAGGTGTCCGCCTTCGCCAAGGAGAATGCGGGCGAGGAGATGAAGCCCTATGTCGCGCCGCTACAAAACGCGCTCGGCCACCTGCAACAGGCATCGATGTGGTTCATGCAGAACGCCGTCGGCAAGCCCGACAATGCCGGCGCCGGCTCCTACGACTTCATGCACCTCTTCGGCTTGGTTGCGCTCGGCTATATGTGGGCCCACATAGCCAAGGCGGCCTTGGCGCAAAAGAAGAACGGCAACGGCGCGGGCCCGCGCATGGATACGAAGCTCGTCACCGGCAAATTCTTCATGGAACGCATGTTGCCCGAAACCGCCGCCCATCTCGCCCGCATCCAGGCGGGCGCCGGCAGCATAATGGAACTCCCAGCGGAGGCATTCTGATATGGCCAAATCGAAGAACAAACCTACCAAGGCAGCAGCTAAAAAGCCGGCGTTGAACGGCGGCGCCGCCACCCGGCACGCGCGCGACGCCTTCGTCTACGATCACGTGCGCACCCCGCGCGGCCGCGGCAAGAGCGACGGCGCGCTGCACGAATGCACGACGCTCGAACTCGCGCGCCAGGCGCTGGTCGCGATCAAGGAGCGCAACAAGTTCGATCCCAAGCTGGTCGAGGACGTGGTGCTTGGCTGCGTCGATCCGGTCGGCGAGGCGGGCAGCGATATCGCGCGCGTCGCGGCGATCGCCGCCGACTACGGCAAGGAAGTGCCGGGCATTCAGATCAACCGCTTCTGCGCCTCCGGCCTCGAGGCGGTGAATTTCGCGGCGGCGCAAGTCATGTCCGGCGCCAAAGAACTCGCCATCGGCGGCGGCGTCGAATCGATGTCGCGCGTCGGCATCGGCGCCTCGGGCGGCGCCTGGCCGGTGGACCCCTCGATCGCGATCAAGTCCTATTTCATGCCGCAGGGCGTCTCGGCCGACCTGATCGCCACCAAATACGGCTTCTCGCGCGACGACGTCGACGAATACGCGGTGATGAGCCAGAAGCGCGCGGCGAAAGCCTGGGAAGAAAAGCGTTTCGCCAACTCCGTCATTGCGGTCAACGACGTGAACGGCCTGCCGATTCTGGTGAAGGACGAGCACATGCGGCCGGAGACCAACATGCAGTCGCTGGCGAGCCTGAAGCCGTCCTTCGTGCAGATGGGCGAGTTCGGCGGCTTCGACGCGGTGGCCACGCAAGCGCATCCCGACGTCGAATACGTCAAGCACGTGCATCACCCCGGCAATTCATCGGGCATCGTCGACGGCGCCGCCGCCGTGCTGATCGGCTCGAAGGAAGCGGGCAAGGCGATCGGCAAGAAGCCGCGCGCGCGCATCCGCCAGTTCGCCTCGATCGGTTCCGATCCCGCACTGATGCTGACCGGGCCGATCGACGTCACCGAGCGCGTGCTCGAAAAGGCCAAGATGAGGCTCTCTGACATCGATCTCTTCGAGTTGAACGAGGCCTTCGCCGCCGTGGTGCTGCGCTTTATGCAGCACTTCGGCATCGACAAGGACAAGATCAACGTCAATGGCGGCGCCATCGCCATGGGTCATCCGCTCGGCGCCACCGGCGCGATGATTCTCGGCACCGCGCTTGATGAGCTGGAGCGCACCAACAAGCAAACTGCGCTCATCACCCTTTGCATCGGCGCCGGCATGGGCACGGCGACGATCATCGAACGCGTCTAATGCCGTCGTCCTGAGGTGCTGGCGCGAAGCGCGAGCCTCGAAAGACGACGAAACGGGAAAAGCGGGGAAGGCAGATGACTTACAAAAATTTCAAGTTCGACGTCGACGCCGATGGGATTGCGCTCCTCACCTGGGACATGCCCGGCAAGTCGATGAACGTCATCGACCAGAGCGTCACCGAGGAATTGTCGGCGATCGTCGATCAGGTCGCGGGCGACGGCGCGATCAAGGGCGCGGTCGTCACCTCGGGCAAGGATACCTTCTCCGGCGGCGCCGATCTCACCATGCTGCAGGGTCTCGGCAAAGCGTTCGCCGAAATTTCGAAGGCGAAGGGCGAGCAGGCCGCGATGCAGCTCTTCTTCGACGAGTCGCGCAAGCTTTCGCTTGTCTTCCGCAAGCTGGAAAAATCCGGCAAGCCGTGGGTCGCGGCGATCAACGGCACCTGCATGGGCGGCGCCTTCGAGCTCGCGCTCGCCTGTCACCGCCGCTTCGCCGCCGACAATCCGAAATCGCGGCTCGGCCTTCCCGAAGTGAAGGTCGGCCTCTTTCCCGGCGGCGGCGGCACCCAACGCGTGCCGCGCATGATCCAGACCACCGACGCGCTGCAGTTCCTGTTTCGCGGCGAGCAGCTTCGCGTCGCCAAGGCCAAGGACATGAAATTGATCGACGAGGTCGTGCCGGCCGACAAGCTGGTCGAGAGCGCCAAGGCCTGGATCAAGAACGGCGGCAAGGGCGTGCAGCCCTGGGATGTCGACGGCTTCAAGCTGCCGAGCGGCCCCGTCTACTCCAAGGGCGGCATGATGACCTGGCCGCCGGCGAACGCCATCTATCGCCGCGAGACCTACGACAACTATCCGGCGGTGAAGGCGATCCTGAAATGCGTGTTCGAGGGCCTGCAATTGCCGATGGACACCGCGCTCAAGGTCGAATCGCGCTATTTCGCCAACATCCTGCGCTCGAAGGAAGCGAAGGCGATGATCCGCACGCTGTTCCTCTCGATGCAGGAACTGAACAAGGGCGCCCGCAGACCGCCCAACGTGCCCGCGAAAAAGATCAACAAGGTCGCGATCCTCGGCGCCGGCTTCATGGGCGCGGGCATCGCCTACGTCAGCGCGCAGGCGGGCATCGACGTTGTGCTTCTTGACCGCGACAAGGAAGCGGCCGAGCGCGGCAAGCAGCTGTCGCAAAAGCTGATATCCGACCAGATCGCCAAGGGCCGTGCCAAGGCGGAGGACCGCGACGCGTTGCTCGCGCGCATCCACACCACGGCGGACTTCGCCGACATCGCCGGCGTCGATCTCGTCGTCGAAGCGGTGTTCGAGGATCGCAAGATCAAGGCCGACGTGATGGCGAAATCGGAAGCGGTGATCGGCCCCGATGTGATCTACGGCTCGAACACCTCGACGCTGCCGATCACCTCGCTCGCCGAGCTGTCGAAGCGGCCGGACCATTTCGTCGGTATCCATTTCTTCTCGCCGGTCGACAAGATGATGCTGGTCGAGGTGATCAAGGGCAAGAAGACCGGCGATGCGGCGATCGCGATGGCGCTCGACTACGTCCGTGCGATCAAGAAGACGCCGATCGTCGTCAACGACTCGCGCGGCTTCTACACCTCGCGCGTGGTCGGCACCTATATCCGCGAAGGGCATCTGATGCTGACCGAAGGCGTGCCGGCGGCGATGGTCGAGAACGTCGGCCGCATGGCGGGCATGCCCGTCGGCCCGCTCTCGCTCAACGACGAAGTAGCGGTCGATCTCGCCTGGAAAATCCTGCAGGCGACTAAGAACGACCTGGGTGCCGCGGTCATCGACCCGCGCCAGGAAAAACTCTTGGAGGAAATGGTCGTGAAGCGCGGCCGCTATGGCCGCAAAAACGGCAAGGGCTTCTACGATTATCCGGAGAACCAGCCGAAGCGCCTGTGGCCCGGCATTCCCGAGATCGTCGGCAAGCCTAAGCCCGGCGAAGCCTTTGATGTCGCGGAACTGAAGGCGCGCTTCCTCGCGATCCAGGCGCTCGAGACCGCGCGCTGCGTCGAGGAGGGCGTCATCACCGACATGCGCGACGCCGATGTCGGCGGCATTCTCGGCTTCGGTTACGCGCCGTTCACCGGCGGCCCGTTGTCCTATATCGACTTCATGGGCAGCAAGGAGTTCGCGAAACTTTGCGACAAGCTCGCCGGCAAATACGGCGAGCGCTTCAAGCCGAACGCGCTGTTGAAAGAGATGGCGGCGCGCCATGAGACCTTCTACGGCCGCTTCCAGAAGCCGGCGGAGAAGCAGAAGGCGGCATGAACCCGGCTGCTTCCCGCAATGGCCGCTGCGGCGTAGGGTGAGGGTTCGACACCGCGGAGGGCGGATCATGGTCCGATTTCGGCTCTTGCTTCTGTTCGCGCTCATTTGCGCCTCGGCGCCCGCCGCGCTCGCGCAGACGCCGGCGCCGAAGGCCGCGCCGGAGAGCGAAAACGGCCGCTACGCCATGAGCCCGGTCGCCGACGGCGTATTGCGGCTCGATACCCGCACCGGCCAGGTTTCGCTCTGCCGCCAAAAGAACGACGGCTGGGCCTGCGAGGCCACCGCCGACGACCGTAGCGCCTATGAGAAGGAAATCGCCCGCCTGCAGGCAAAAGTCGCCGGCCTCGAAGCCGAACTCGGGCGGCGGCCGGGCGGCGGCGATCTCAAATTGCCGAGCGATGCCGAGGTCGACCGCGTGATGAAATTCTTCGAAACCGTCTTCCGCCGCTTCATCGGCATGATCGAGGGACTGCAGCGGGAAAACGAAGGGAAACGCTCTTAAGTTGACGGCTTGGATTTGTACGGGGTTCGATGGCTTGCAATAATGTTTCGAAGGGCGGAACATCGGTCATGACCTTGCTGCAGCCGGGCGACGTTTCCGAGAGAAGTGCCGTGGAATCATCCGCGTCCTACCGCTTCGTGATCGCCGACGATCATCCGCTCTTTCGCGGTGCGCTGAAGGAGGCCGTCGGCAACCAATTCAGCGGCGCACAGGTATTCGAAGCCGGCGGCTTCGAGGACCTGCAAACGCTGCTGGAGCGCGAGGGCGACATCGATCTCGTGCTCCTGGATCTCGCCATGCCCGGCGTGCGCGGCTTCTCGGGCCTTCTTTATCTCCGCGCGCAGTTTCCCGGCGTGCCGGTGGTGATTGTATCGGCGACCGAGGAAGCCGACGTGATCCGGCGCTGCATGGAATTCGGCGCCTCCGGCTTCCTGCCGAAGACGCTCGGTATCGACGCGATGCGCGCCGCGATCCGCCGCGTGCTCGAAGGCGGCGTGTGGACGCCGCCCGATGTCGATCTGACGACCGGCGCCGACGACGACACCCGCGATCTCGTCACCAAGCTTTCGACGCTCACGCCGCAACAGGTGCGGGTGCTGATGATGTTGTCCGGCGGCCTGCTCAACAAGCAGATCGCCTACGAGCTCGGCGTCTCGGAGGCGACCGTCAAGGCGCACGTCTCGGCGATCCTGCAGAAGCTCGGGGTCGAAAGCCGCACGCAGGCCGTGATCGCCGCCTCCAAGATCGAGGCCGGCCAATGGTCGCGGCCGGTCAACTAGAGCATGATCCCGAAAAAACTTGCCCCCGGACTTGATCCGGGGGTGGGAACCGGTTTTCGGAAAAGATTATGCTCCAGCAAAAACAATAATCGATAAGCATTTATTCGGCGGCGGGGCGCGAGACGCGCCATTGCGCCAAGAATGCGCGCAGCGCCGCGGGCTTCAGCGGCTTGTGCATCACTTGGATATCTTTTGAACGGGCTTGATCGCGCACCTGCGGGCTGCGGTCGGCGGTAATCAGCGCCGCCGGCAATTCGTCGCCGAGTATCGCGCGCAGGGTTACGATCGCGTCGATGCCGTTTCCTTCGTCGAGATGGTAGTCCACCAAGAAAACGTCCGGCCGCTGCCGCCGGTCGTGGATGGTCGCAAGCGCGCTATTGAGATCGGATGCGGTGAGCACGTGGCAACCCCAGCCGCCGAGCAGCGCCTTCATGCCGTCGAGCACCTGCGGCTCGTTCTCGATGCAGAGCACGATGGTTGTGTCGAGCAGTGCGACGGGCGTGGCGGCCGTCCGCTGCACCACGTTCCTCCGCGTGGCGGCGCTGGCGGTCGGGATTTCGACCGAGAAAGTCGAGCCTTTTCCGCTTGCCGAGCGCAGCCTGATCTTGTGATCGAGAACGCGGGCGATGCGCTCGACGATGGAAAGCCCGAGCCCGAGCCCGAGCGCCGCGCGCGCGCCCTGATCGAGACGCTGAAATTCCTTGAAGATGACTTTCTGCTTTCCGGCGGGAATGCCGAGACCCGTGTCGATGACGTCGATGCGCAATTTTCCGCGCCGGCGCCGGCAGCCGACCAGCACCTGCCCGTGCGGCGTATATTTGATCGCATTCGAAACCAGATTTTGCAGCAGCCGGCGCAACAGCCGGCGGTCGGATCGAACGGCGAGCGAGCAGGGAAGGAAAGCAAGCTTCAGTCCTTTCTCGGCGGCGAGCGGCGCAAACTCAACCTCGAGCTGGCTTAGAATTTCGTCGATGCGGAAATTGCTCAGGTCGGGCTGCAGCGCGCCGGTATCGAGACGTGAAATTTCAAGCAGCGTGACCAGGATTTCCTCGACCGCCTCGAGCGAGGCGTCGACGTTGGCGGCGAGCCGCGCCTCCTCGCTGCCGCGTTCGCGCTCGACGAGGCTGGTTGCGTAAAGCCGCGCGGCGTTCAGCGGCTGCAGAATGTCGTGGCTCGCGGCGGCGAGGAAGCGCGTCTTCGAGATGTTGGCTTCATCGGCCTCGGCCTTGGCGCGCGCGAGTTCTTCGGTTCGCTCGCGCACGCGGCGCTCGAGATTTTCGTTGACGCGCTCGAGCGTTTCGGCGGCTTCGACCGCGGGCGTGATGTCCGTATAGGTGACGACGATGCCGCCGTCCGGCATCCGGTTCGATCGCACCTCTACGACGGTACCGTGCGGCAGCCGCTCCTGAAATGTCCCGGTGCGGGTGACGTAGCGTTCCAGCCGGTCGCTCACGAGTTCGCCCGCCGCGCCGGGGCCGAAATCGCCTTGCTCGGCGTTGCGGCGCAGGATTTCATCGAGCCGGACGCCGACCCGCACGAGATCGAGCGAAAGATCGAGCATCTCGCCGAAATGGCGGTTCCAGCACACCAGTTGTAGGTCCTTGTCGAACACGGCGATGCCTTGGCGGACGTGGTCGAGCGCGGTCTGCAGGATTTCACGGTTGTATTGGATCGCGGCGGAAGCCTCGTCGAGCAGCTTCAGCGCCGCCTTATTGGAAACGTTCTGCTTGCGCAACAGGAGCGAAAGCACGAGCCGCGACGACGCCGCGCCGATCGCGGAGGCGAGCAAATGCTCCGCGAAGCGCAGCACATGGGCGTCGGCCTCGCGCTTCGGATCGAGCGGGATGCCGCGCGATCGCATGAAATTCTCGAACGACCGCCGCGTCCGCTCCTCACCGAGATAGCGCGCGACCGTCGCGATCAGTTCCTCGACCGCGACCGAGGACTGCCAGAGCCGGAAGGCCGGCGCGATGGAAGTGGCTTCCGGCCGGACGAAAATGCTCGCTTGCAGGCGCTCGATCGGCGTGGCGGATGTGAGCAGCGAAACGGTGACGAAGGCGAGAATATTGAGGCCGAGACTCCAGAATACGCCGTGGGTGAGGGGTGCCGCCTCGAAGCCGAAAAGCGCCTGCGGCTTCAATGCTTCGATGCCGAACAGCCCAAGATCGAGGATCGTGCGATCCAAAAGACCCGACGCCACGAAGCTGGGAAGCAGCAGCGTATAGGCCCAGATCGCGGCCCCGATGGCGAGCCCGGTGATCGCCCCGCGCGCGGTTGCCTGCCGCCAGAACAGGCCGCCGAAGAAGGCGGGGCCGAACTGCGCCACCGCGGCGAAGGAAAGGAGCCCGATCTGGGCGAGCTGCCCCTCGCCCGCGAGGTGGAAATAAAGATAGGCAAGCAGCAAGATCCCGAAGATGGAGAAACGGCGCGCCGTGAGCAGCATCGCGCCCATGTCGGCGCGCGCACCCGATCCCGGACCGCGGAATCGCAAGGCGAGCGGCACGATGATGTCGTTCGACACCATGATCGCGACCGCGACGCTCTCGACGATGACCATCGCGGTCGCGGCCGACAGTCCTCCGATGAAGGCGAAGAGCGCCAGCGCATCCGCCTTCGCGCTCAAGGGAAGCGCCAGCACGAACATGTCGCTGTCGACCGCGCCGTGCGGGAATCGATAGAGGCCGGCGACCGCGATCGGCACCACGAACAGATTGATGAGGAACAGATAGAGCGGGAACAGCCAGCTCGCGCGCCGCAGTTCGTTCTCGCCGTTGTTTTCGACGACGGCCACGTGGAATTGCCGCGGCAGGAGAAGAA
>WNFC01032275.1_pt1 | contig 13267 bp, 15 predicted proteins | sample 5400541 | NCBI WGS metagenome assembly WNFC01 (sample SAMN13153342, study PRJNA577476) | soil metagenome | isolation source: 120 cm saprolite under Douglas fir tree site 2 hole 2 replicate 1 | place: USA:California | collected 2015-04-18
AATATCTATATTCTCATCATCGTCTAGCTCTTCGAGGGGTCATCACACAATATATCCACCCGCAAGGCTTTAACGATCTCTGGATCACCGTTGGTCCCGCAGTGGCTCTTACCTCGAGGTTTCGCTTGTAGCTGTACCGCACTGCAGCCCAGCACAGGAAGAGACACGAGAGCGTTTGTCATCCAGGGGTGCTCGCTTGGTCACACGACCGCGGACGAGATCGTGGCGCCATATACGAAAGTTAAGCGGGGCACGTTCCCGCGGCAGGTACGTTCGCTGCTGTGGTTTGCCGAGAAGCCGGTCGATACGACGCGACGGCACTAGCAGTTGGGACGCGCGTGATGTATGTGAGCCGTAAGGAATGATGCGCAGAACGGAGGAACTCGAAATAATGACAAACGCGATTATTGTCAAGATTGTCGAGACCACGAGTACGATGAGCGCGACAACGGTAACGGGGGGGTTGTAGAGATGCGAAGTTCTGAGCAGCGGCGGCGTCCATGACAACGAGAACGGTGAAAAGGGCCAAGTCCACCAGGTGATCATGCCATAAGAGTCATCACCCGTGTCAGCTGGTACCATCACCTCCCGCTCAGTCTCGGTATAGGAACAGGTCCGAGTGGGGGACGAGGCCATGAAGATCAACAGCAAAGACACTTTCGCTGACAAGTGCCCGGCCAGAGGAAGTAGCTGAGATACCGAACTAGTATCCAGATCAGGGAGATGCTGATCGTTTGCTTCCGGCCACGCCTAAGTCGACCATACCGTCAATTGAATGAATGACAGCCAAGGTGGTCTACCAAGACCAAGTAGAACTCAGGTCAGCTTGAGAGAACATCGATCGATTGATCTAGTGATCTCGAAGGATGAGATCTATGAGACAGAGACATGTGCGTGCTGCATATCATCGGTTTTGGGATTAAGCCGTGCATATTACGGCACCAGAGCTTGGGAACTTGGAGCCCCATGGATAATGCGATACTAGTAGTCCATATCGATGTATATATCTAGTGACTAGGGTGTAAGATCGTGATCTTCGGGTCACGACACCCGGACTCGGGTCCACGTGATGTGCAGCTATGTGCTCGCGCTCGCGTCTTCCTTACACCCCTCAGCTTGTCTGTATCCACAGCACTGAGGGTTACTGTTTAGGATTTTATATAGGGGGCATCCTACCTTAGTCCCACCTAGGTAAGACAGACCGTGAGGCATGAGGTATAAGTGCACACTTTTCCAGGCCAGCACAATCTTATCATTATCGGAACGAGGGAAGGTATCCTGAATGTCGCGGTCGGCAGAAGGGATTGATACGTCGTGAGCAGGGACTGGCGATTCTTCGCTAGTTCACCGGGGCGGAGACACTCTATCGTATAGAGATGTAATCTTGCTTCTCGTCTTCCACCCTACTAGACGCTTCCTGCATGCAGTCTTCAATGTGAGTGAATCCTACCGGTTTCCAACATGATCCCGCCGTACCGTGACCTTGAACGCAGAACCGAGGGTCAGAATTTTATGCCTGAGGCTCAGGCATTGATATATTGATAACTTGATAACTTGATCTCACACTTTTTTTTGATCTCATACCAACGGCTGATAATGACCACCTCGGATTACTTCTGAGCGCATAACTTTCAATATGTGACCCTCCTCTCACGCAAGGCAGGGACCGCAGGGCGCAGAAATGACGTAACGGGCATGTGAATGGACATCACGAGCTTCAACTTGTGACTTGCTTGGAGGTCGATGCCCTTCAGGGTGTAGGCCAGAAACACTGCAGGGACGCACGTATGAGTCCGTAAGGCAGGCCAGGGGGAGAGATCACTGGCAAAGATAGAAGCCAAGAGCACGTGAAGAGGCTATTTGGATCAGGAAAGAGCCACACAAGGACAGCGACTCAAGGAGATGACGAGGAGAGGAGAGGGGCGAGAACTTCGAGATCAAGACCAAACGGGGTAGACTCCGCGGCCCAGACCATGTATTAGAACCGAGATAACCAAAGACTGAGGCAGACGAGAGGAGGAAGCGGGACTTGAAGGTTCACGCGAGAGGATTTTGAAAACAAGGCCAATTACTCGAAATTCTGCATTGAAGGGATCAACACGAAAGTTTTCATACGTTCGAGCCCATTGTAGACTACGAAAGGCCGACCGAGGCCATCGAACCCACGGGTAAGTGTACGCACACACCGAAATACCGGAGAACGAAGAGATCAAAGGGTATGAAAGGGGAGACCATAGTTGCGAGATGAAAGAGAAACGAAGGCACGGCCATGATCCCAGTGAATCAGCGAAGAATCCAGCCTGAGATCTAGACATAGGCACAAGCCGAGAGAGAGAAGGAAAGGTACCGAGACACAGGGAGTGAGCGGGGGCGTTGCGTAGGAAGGTAGGCGGAGTCATAGACACCGTGACGGATGTTGGAGAGGAAGATGGATGGGAGGCTTGAGACGAGGGAACAACGGAAACGTGAGGCGAGCTGCTGAGGTGGTCACGGTGGCGCTCACTGGCACCTCACATGGGTAAGGTGTGTGAACTTCGCCCAGGGTTGGGAACATGCGCCGAAGGGAGCTGTGATTGTTGGCTTATGTCCAACCGTGCGAGGCCCATCTCGCTGTCCATACCAGGTCCTTGGTAGACGAATGGTGTCACGATAAATCGTTCATCCCGGTAGAGTTCGCCACGGTCGCGCTGGTATAGGACAGGATCATATTCGAGGTCGCTCTGATCAATCCCAGCAATCTGGATCTCACCAGGGAGTACACATACCTCTATCTGTTGTTCACTACACTCTCTCATCGTAGTTTGTTCGCTGTCTAGCCATCCGCTATATACTTGGGCGAGGAGGGGCATCATATTGTCGTCCAGAACGGGGGTATGAAGTGCCTCATGCAATGCAGGATGGCCAACGCAATTCTCGATGCGATTCCTCTCGATGTAACCAGCTTGGACATCGATTTGGGCATGCGGAGCTCAGATTCCGTTGGAACATAGAACTTAAACGGACGAGTGAACTTGCGTTTGATGTAGACCTTGAATAGCATAACGATGATGAAAGGTGGGATACAAGCAACCCATGCGAATGATTTCCATCCAAGCTCAGGCCAATCGCTGACGGGCTATTCATGAAAAGGTCATCAGTCACAAGGCGGATAATACGCACTCAGCAACATAAGTGCTTGCATCGACAATAAGGAGACGAGAAGTCGATTGATTGCTAGGTTCCATAGGCGCTAGGAAGAAGTTAGTTTGGAAATATGATCGACCGAAGAACTTACACCAGCATTCTCAACAAATGAGACATAACAAAACATCAACTTGTACTTCTGGACCCAAGAATGAATCCATATCACGACAACGGTCCCAACAGCGACCAGAGGCGCTAAGGGAGCAAAAAAAAATGCCGACAGTACCCATGAATAGCTACACCGCGTCAGAACTTGGGAAAGGGTCAAAGTGCGGAAAGATTGCCCACGATATAAGCGCTAAGGAAAAGGCATAAATTCAGAACAAGCAACCATCGCAGTATGATAAGAGTACACACTACAGCAATGGGAATTCGATCTCGGGTGGTCGCATAACCTCTCTAGGGTTGGGAGTCCGCCGAAATATGCTAATTGCGCCAACGCTACATGAACGAACCACGAGACAATTGATTCCACGTACTACTTCTTGACCAATCTCCACACGAGTCCCGGTAATCCCGCAAGCTCGAAGATATCGACAGTGGTATAATAACTAGGATTACTTCTCAGTATCATGGGGTTCACGGCAAGGGGGAAAAACACACATTAAAAAGGTTAACCAGAAGGAAGTCTGGGTAATGTACGTGTGATCAACATTCACAGGGAGTTCTATTGCAGATACCATCAACATCTGAACGATCTGAACAGTTGCAGTAGTTTCGGCTAGCCACACGGTTGATGTTATTTATGATATCATAGAGACTCTGGTGCTGCCAGTGCTTCAACTGCTTGGTAATCTCGGTTACCAGTTCTGTACCCAAGTTTAGGATATACGACTTGACGCTAGAATGATATCGCACGCACTGAAGCCGACACCGATGAGGGTAAATATGATCAGCTCTGAGATCACTGAGAACACGAACTGCCGCGCCAGAATAGCATTTTGTAAACGGGATCGTGTCGCAGCACCCTTGTACTGGGAGAGCCGAAAAATCATATGTTCGAAGGCGAAATCAAAAAGCATGTATACGACAGGGGGAAGTACACCAGAGACGATATCGAAGGCGACTGGGGAAGCTTGCTCCCAGTTTGCGAGAAATGGCACAAAGTTGGCAACCTTCGCATTTACGATAAGAAGGATCCCATAAGAGAAAGGTATGATACGCACGGAGTACAAGTTTGCAACAAAGGAAAGTGCGAAGAGCGGGAAGACAATGAGAAGGAACCAGCCCGTCATCTTATTCCGGATCAGTTCAACTCGTGTCTTGTTCAAGTCTTTCCCAGACCTACGCAGACTACCATGGGCATAGCACACCAAAGGCAAAAATAATTATACTCACGATGTCATCAGGATTGGGAGTCAGGATAACCTTTGCACCTTTCGGGCGTTGATGTTCTAACTGTTCGGCGACGATGTGGGCACACGGGACAGCAGGCATGGACACAAAGCCATAGTTCTCTGGTACGTGCGTGTCAATCCTGACTCTGCACGCCTTGACAGCTTCTTCAGTCTCCTTAAGCCTTTCGCTGTTAAGACGATCATGCGATAAGTCTCTGAGGTATGATATTAATGTTGCCAAACAACGCACGGGTAATAATCGATCGCGTCTCTCAACTCGCCACCGATTCCCAAGAAACCGCCAACACGAATTGTGGGTCGCTTCTTGCCGATCTTGCCGCCCTTCAGATACCGTAGCAGTATCTGCTCAAACTCGCGAACGGTTTTGTTATGGACCTTAATCAGATCGGGGAGATTTCCCACACAGCGACCGATGTGCACGTCATCGATGGGACATGGAACCTGAACGGAATGGAAGAGGGCCTTGATGCCTTTGTCGGACTTAAACGCGTTCGGGATATGCATGACAGTCAGGGTGGCGTTGGAGGAGAGGGCGTATTCCGGAGAGAGGAAGTATTGTTTACGAAGGCGCACCATGGCGCGCCAGTTAAACCAAACGACGATTATGACGATTGCGGTGTTGATATAAACTATGGCAACATAAGCCCAGAGGAAACTGCCTCCGACGTCGCGAATGGTGAGCATGGAAAGAACGTCACGTTCGGACGGATCAACAAATTTGAGATTGTATGAGATGTTGGTTGGGATAAGAATGCCACCAAGAGGAAGATGGTTCGCATCATTCGGACGAAGCGAAGGAATGTCGCAGCATCGAGGCCAATCTTGTCGATAATGTCAGGCTCCTTTGTATGGAAAACCGGAGATATCCATCCCAAAACGCCAGGGGATATCCATGGTGGCTGCTTGTAATGATACTTTACTTTTGGCTCATAATAGGCCTATAAGAATGTAGTCTTTGGACGTGTGTGGACAAACTGTAAAAAGGGCCTACTTTGTTCTTAGGGCGAAGGATGATGAATAGGGCCGCCATGACCGCCTACTCGACAGAGGAATAATGTGGGCAAGGATGACATCAAGTCGAAGGCATGAATATACACACCGCGGTGACCATGGTCACGTAGAGCTGGTAAAGATCAGCGTTGGGCGTCAGAGATCGTGAGGCGACCATCCTGATCGATGGCGTCTGTGAGGTTCATCGTGGCAGCACCGGAAGAGGTACTGCTTGGCTACACAGTGCAAGAGCGATGTGCCAAACGAGGTAGAGGAAGTCAAAGGTTGGATAAAGCGTGTGGAGCTAGGGACATCGTGATGAAGGAGCCACGAGGAATCCGAAGGGAAACGCCAGGGATAGCCATAAGGGCACGAAGGAGGCGAGAACAGCACGAGCCCAAGGGAAGGCTGGGAACGAAAGCAGGGTCTAATGTAGTGATCGTAATTGTATTGGTCACCGTACAAATTCATTTTATCCCCAATATTCAGCGGGTCCATAGGCATAGGTAGTAAGCAAATACCAGGTTATTGGTCACGTCAAGCCGTGAACTTGAAACGGTACGAAACTGAGTGCCGTAACTCGCCGAGCACGGATCAACTGCTCACTTTCATCGCGGAATTCTGGCCAGGGGGAGCGAGGTCAGACGATGGGGCTTCTCGTCGCTCGCTAATAAGCTTCTTGACGCTTTCGATCGCCCGTTCTCGCGCAGAAATCTGTCGTCTTGCCTTGGCTATGTCTAGGCCCTTTCGTAGGCCAGAGTAATCTTTCGTACCAGGACGGAATTTTGCTTCCGACTTGGAACACCGATCTGGCTGTGAAGCTATTTCATTGATCTTCGCGAGTTCGCCGCGCAGATCTGCAAGAATGTCGTCGAGACTCTGTAGTGTGGAGATGCAATCTTGCATCTCGTCTTCCACCCTAAAAACTTGGCACACTTCCCGTGTGCAGTCTTCGATGTGGGTGAACCGTACCGGTCCTAACATGATCCCGCCGTACCTTAAACGCGAAGTCGGGGGTTCAGAAGTTTTATGCCACAGGACTTTGGTAACTTGATCGCTTACCAACGACTGACGATGACCACCGCATCCATGATTGCTTCTGAGCGCATGACTTTCAATACGTGACTGCCAGCCCGTTGCTCCCCATCATCTTCGCTGCCCTCTTCGACCGTGAAATCGTCGTCTCCTTTTAGCCCAGTTCGACCTTCTTTCAATACCATACAGCGCCAGGCCATTATCTCATGCGAGGCCGGGCGCTTTGCGTGAGTGACGTGACGGACATGTGAATGAGCATCACGAGCCTGGTTGGGTGTAGATGCCCTCAAGATATAGGCCAGAAAGGTAGATTTTCGGTCTTGAATTTCAGAAGACGTTGCAATGGGCTCTGGTAAAGGCAGCTTGTGCGTGATGAACCCGTCGAGACTGGACATGAGCCGAGGAACCTGAGGTGCCAGTGTGGGCAACAAGCCACATCCCTTTTGCGCCTTGCGCCACGGCCCGGGCCGTTTGCCGGTCTGAGGGTCATGTGCCAGCGTGCTCTCGCGCGTTACCGATTCTATTTCCCTCGTTCAACAAGTGCAGATGTTGTTGGCCCTCTCAAGAACCACCAGAGCGGCCCGCCGAATTTCTCTTCATGCGCGAGCCCTCTCCGCGGTAGCGCACAATGCTGGCTCCTCCGACTCCGCCGAGTCCCTTGGCAGCCCCGCACACGACAACACACCCGCGCCACGACCCCGACGGATGCGGCTCGCAAAGTCCAGCGCAGAATGCTTGGTCGTGTATCCGTGGGACGGGATACGCTCCTCCGCGGAGGGTTTGGCGATAGCCCGGGCGTTGCAAGACAAGTACGGCCCCGCGAAGGAGATCATCTTCCCCAGGGTTCGTCACACACACGCACACATACACCTACTCGCCAGCGCGGGTCTCCTACCCCTCCCCTGAGGCGTCTGCCCAAGTCAGCATCCAAGTCGCCGATCTGCCTCGTAGCAATGGGAATGTCGGCATCGAAGAAATGATGCGGGGACTAGGATTGTCCTCGAACAAAAACACCGATGCCCCTCACGAATCAGAATCACCGCCAACCCCAGCCGAGACCGAAGCGTCCGAAGCGTCCGAAACATCCAAAGATGCGAGGGACGTCCCCCCGGGCTACAAAACCCTAGATGTCCGCCTCCAGTGGGCTAGTACGTCCCTTCTCTCCTCCTAACCCTTTCTCACAACGTTAATCGCCCCCTTGGACAGGCGATGGTCCGGGCGAGCTCCTCCACCGCAGACGCCGCTTCTCAGCATCCCTCCCGAGCAAAGATGTATTGCCCGACTTCGCCGCCGCCTGGCTCGCCTTTGACGGCTTCTCTCCCGAATCCGCGCGTGGCCCACACACCCCGAATCTCCTCCACGCACGCAAAAAGTGGCAGAATCTAGCGCCGCCGCCGACACCCTCCTCGTCGTCCGCGCGCATTGGTGACGATGACCTCGCCGCTTTAGCGGCAGCCGTGGGGGTACCACTATATCAAGAGTCCGTTGATGCGGGGACAGAGCTAGAGGCAGAGGCAGAGGCAGAGCTAGCTTCAGCTTCCGAGTCTCAAACACAGCAGAAGAACTTTCCTCCGCGCGAATGGGTGCCCATCATCCCTCACGGCGTACAGCGGTCCACGTGCTCTCCTGCGCCCACATCCGTTCCTCCCAAAAAAGCTGCATCTGCGTCTGCACCTGCACCTGCCTCGATACCCCTCGATCACCCTCTCACCGCCGATGATGCCGTAGATGCTACCGACGACAGCCGTGTGCCCACTAGCACCGAAACGGCCGAAGCAGCACCAGCATCGACATTAAGTTCCAGAATGTCCCGCAAGGAGCGCATCCTCCGCCTTGCGCGCCAGAACGCGCGGACGCCCCTCCCTGAGCCCATCGAGGAGCCTCAGCCGCCGACCGAGGCGGAAAACGAAAGGGTTGACGAGGAGAGCGAACGGCGCGTGAAGGAGCGGACGATTCGCGAGCGACTCTGGCGACTCGTTGGTGGCAATTATTAATCGCCTCTTGTTTCTCTTCTCCCCCTCCCTTTTCCCTCTCTTCTCGTCCTTACTTGTCGCATGTCGACGATGCACATGAGTATAACTATATCTTCATTGCTCCAACCATGCATTTTCTTTTTGTTTTCCCCAGATGGATGGCGAAAGGATAATGGCGCAGCATTGAGTCAACCCAATTTTATAGAACAGCCCGTTGCCAGGTCCTTTCGTATAGATCCATTTACAAGGGTATTAGTTGGCCTGCAGCGTAGCGTATGCAAGTACAGCAACAATTCCTGATAATGCAGCGCGTGCGTGCAGTCCATTATATAATTAGTCCATCAAAACATGAGGGGATGATGCATATCGATGATCGATGACGTCGCGTGGAGTCTAGAAGTGACGACGAAGTAAAATGGTTGTCCATGAGTGTAAAACTACCATGTCTGGCCAATATAGGGGACAACAGTAAGCATATAATGAGAAATATTGGTGAGAGATTTCACGATGCGTGCTGCAACACAACCACGGGACACATTAGAGGGCCGAAATAACGTACACAGATCCTACAGATCATGTCAACGTTGTCAACCATCATCAACGGTTTACACCCCAACCACCGGTCGGCCCTGGAGAGTCACGTCCAGAGTTAGGCGAGAATCTTGATGGCTCTTGCCTCGAATACGGCCGGTGCGTGGGTGCCTCGCGGTATCCATCATTGCTAGTCACTCGCCCATAGTACGCAGCTCCCGCCGGTGGAGGATACTGAGTTATTCCCGGCGTCGCGTTTGGCGGTTGTGGCGAAGAGTAACCGGGTAAGGACTGTGAACTTTTCCCAGGACCAGGAATAAGCGTCGGAGGGAGTAGTGGTTGTTGGTCTGGGTCGAATCGCACGAGTTCAATCTCGCTGTCCACACCAGGTCCTTGATTAAGGTATCGGTTGTATCCAGGGAGTGACGGCGCAGGGGAGTTCCGTCCACCTGCGGAGAAATTTGCTGTTGAGTCCAATGCCGTCGCGATAGACCGTTGATCCCAGTCAAGCTCGCCACGGTCGCGCTGGTATAGGGCAGGATCATATTCGAGGTCGCTCTGATCAATGCCGGCAATCCGGATGCCACCAGGGAGTACACGCGCGTCTATTTGTTGCCCGCCATACTCTTTCAACTTGGTTTGTTCGCTGTCTAGCCGTCCACTATATACTTGGGCAAGCAATGGCATCATGTTGGCATGCAGCATGGGTGTATAAAGTTCCGCATGCAATGCGGGATGGCCAAAGCGCTTCTCGAGGCGATTCCCCTTGACGTCACCGCGCTGGGAGTGTACTTGGGTATTGTGAAGCTCAGCTTCCGTTGGGACGTAGTACCTGAACGGACGAGCGAACACACGCGTGATATAGACCTTGAATAGTATCACGATGATGAAAGGTGGGATACCGGCAACCCATGCGAATGACTTCCATCCATACTGCAGGCCAATTGCTAGTGAGATAATCGTGAGAAGAAACATCAATGTGGAGTAGCGGCTATGACGCACTCAGCAACATAAGTGCTTGCATCAACATTAAGGAGACAAGAAGACGATTGATAAGTGGGTTCCACAGGCGCTGGAAGACGTTAGTTTAAAAAATGACGATCGAAAGGTGGACTTACGCCTCCAGTCTCAACTTTGGTGATGTAACAAAACATTAACTGATACTTATATACCCAAGAATTAATCCACATCACGACGGCGGCCCCGACAGCAACCAGAGGCGCCAGAGGTGCAAACACAAGGCCAACAGTCCCCATGAACAGCTATTCATGGCATCAGAACACGGACAAGCACGGTGGGAAGGCTACACACAATGAGAGAGCTTAATATAGGCAAGAAGTCAGACCGAGCAACCACTACATGATAGGAGGAATACGCACTAGTAAATTGCATATTCGAACTCAGGTGGTTGCGTAAAGTCTCGATAATCCCTAGGGGTGCGTCCCATTATGCTAATCGCGCCAGCGCTATGTGAACAAACCACAAGAAATTTGGCGTCCACGTACTGTGTCTTAAACCATATCCACACAAGGTTCAGAACCTGCGCAAGATCGAAGATAGCGAGAAAACCTCGCAAACTAGTATTCCCTCTCAGTATCATTTGAGGTCATACAGGAAGGGAAAAACGTACGGGAAGAACGTCAGCCAATAAGATGCCTGGTTGATGTACGTCTGATTGATTACCGCAGGAAGTTCTACAGCGCAATTATCAGCGCCCAATCAGTTGGAATACTCTCAACTAGCCATACTATCAGCATTATTCAGGATTTCTTGGAAACTCTTGTGCTGTCCAATCTGTTTGATTATTTCCGTGACAGAGTCTGCGACCGGCATCAACATTCACTTCCTCACACTAGAATGATTCAGCACGCACTAAAGCCAACACCAAAGAGGGTGAATATGATCAGCTGCGAGATCACTAAAAACGCAAAATACCGCGCCACAACTGCGTGGTCTAAACGGGATTGCGTCAAAACACCTTGGTATTGAGAGAGCCAGCGCATCAAGATGGGCAAGAAGAAACCAAAAAAGGCAGATACGGCAGGGGGGAGTACACCAGAGACAATGTTGAAAGAGGTCGGAGAGTTTTGAGCCCAGTTTTCGAGGAATGGGATAAAACTGGAAATCTTCGTGTACACGATAAGGGGGAAATCCGGGAGGAGAAAGGCATGATACGCACAGAGGACAAGTTGGCGAGAATGGAAAGCACGAAGAGAGGAACGGTGTTGAGGAAGGCGAGTAGGGTGAGTAGGAACCAGCCCATCGTCTTCTTCTGGATCAGCTCAGCTGGGGACTTGTTCAAGTTGTCCCATATCTACGCAGATAACAATGAGCATAGCACTCCAGAAGCAGGAATGAATCCACTCACGATATCTTTAGGATTGGGGGCAAGGGTAATCTCTGCACCTTTCGGGCGCTTGTTTTCTAACAGCTGGGCAACGATGTGGGCATATGGGACGGCAGCCATGGAAGCAAAACCATAGTTCTCCGCCTTGTGAGTGTCAATCTGGGCTCTGTGCAACTCAACGGCTTGTTCGGTCCGCTCAAGCTTTTCGCTGTTCACACCACCGTGTGATAAGTCTCCAAGACGTGTGAATGTTGCAAAACTACGCACGTGTAATAATCAATCGCGTCTCTCACCTCGCCGCCGATTCCCATGAAGCCACCAATGCGAATAGTAGGTCGCTTCTTGCCAATCTTGCCACCTTTCAAATATCGCACCAGTACCTGTTCAAACTGTCGAACAGTGTTGTTATGAACATCAATGAGTTGGTGGAGGTTTCCCACACGGCGGCCGATATGGAAAGAACTGTTTACGAAGGCGCACCATGGCGGTCCAGTGAAACCAAACTACGACTATAACGACAGCGGTGATAACATAAACCATGCCGACATGCGCCCAGAGGTAATTTCCTGAGACGTCACGAATGGTGAGCATTGAGAGGGAGGTGCGGGAGTCCTTTTGAACGTGACTGAGATTAAATGTGACGTTGATAGGGATAAGGATGGCACAAGCAAGGAAAGCCACTAGAGTGAAGATAGTCCGCATCATTCGGAGGAATCGAAGGTAGGTCGCAGCATCGAGGCCAATCTTTTCGACAAGTTCAGGCTCCTTTACATGAATAAGTGGGGATACCCATCCCAGTACGCCAGAGGATATCCGGGGAGGCTGCTTGTTGCCGGTAAGGTATTTCACTTTAGGTTCATAAACGACCTAGTGCAAACGTTGTTAAAGGACGTGTGTGGACAACATGGTAAAATCGCTCGCTCACTCTATTGTTTGGACGAAGGACGTTGAATAAAAGGATGGTGACCGCCTGTTTGATGGGAAGTATAATGTGAGTAAGGATAACACCAAGGCTGAGGTATAGATGGACGCACAGAGATGGCGGTCATCAAGAAAACCTGGGTCTCGACAGCAGCGGGCGCCAGCGTCCGCGAGTCGGCATTGGAGGATAAAACACCAGTAATGTTCGGCATGGTATGTGGGTGGGCACCTGTTTGCTACGCAGAGCACGAGGCGCAAAATGGGAAGGAGGGGGTATGTAGGGAGGCGGTGGTAACGGCAAGCGAAGGGAAAAGGGAGCGAAGGAAGATACCAAAACAACGAGAACCTCAGCGCTCAAAATCTTTTTGTCCCTCTTTTTCTCTTTTTCTCTCTCAGCCATGCTTGGATTATGTAATTCGGCACATCCATTGATATTGGCGGCACGTGGTTGCTACTGCTCCATCAACGTAGTCACTGCCCTTGTCACCGCATTGGCCCCTTCTCGTACGGCCGCCTTTTCCTCATGCAGAACCCGCGGCATGACCCGCCCCTCAAATTTATCTGGGTGGAAACGTAACATCACCCCCCTGAGTTCCTCCTTGCGCGTCCTCACCCTTCCTGCCTCGTCAAGTCCCTGCTCTTCCCCGTGCTTCTCATCCGGGATGAAAAGGAATGCAGAAATTGCCTCGGCCGTCAATTCTGAAATGTTCGGCACTCCACCACCCCCAACCGGCCACGGGATATCGCCGAAGCCCAGATCTGCGGATTGGGGTTTCGACTCGAGCAGCTCGACCCAACGTCGTCGATAGGTCTCTCTGGCCTCCACACGCCGCCTCCGCTCCCGCTCATCGCGTGCGCGCCGCCGCGCATCCTCTTTCGCCTTGAGGATCCGCGCTGCTTCCGCCTTCGCTGCCGCATGAGCGGCCTTT
>WNFC01006088.1_pt1 | contig 13264 bp, 13 predicted proteins | sample 5400541 | NCBI WGS metagenome assembly WNFC01 (sample SAMN13153342, study PRJNA577476) | soil metagenome | isolation source: 120 cm saprolite under Douglas fir tree site 2 hole 2 replicate 1 | place: USA:California | collected 2015-04-18
GAGGGCGACCTTCGGATCGTCGACGAGAGCGGCGAGGACTATCTTTACCCGGCCGAATGGTTCGCGGCGGTCGTCCATGGTCTCCCCCCTCCACGCGATCAGCATTGGCTGTTCCTTCGCCACTCGCCCGGTGAGGCGTCCTCGCGCGTCAGGCCGTCCTGGCCGAGCTGGCGCCGCCCCTCTTGGCGCCGGCGCCATCGGCTCGTGGGGCGGCCGCCAGCCGCGCTCGGTCAGTCCGGACGCTGGACGAGGTGCATGAGTACCCCGCCGAGCGCCCTGGGGTGCGGGAATCCGATGAGCGCGCGGCGCGAGCCGGGGCGGCCCCGGGTGTCGATCATCGGCAGCCCGGCGGCGGCCATGGACCCGAGGAGCGCGTCGATGTCGGGCGACTTGACGGCCACGTGGTGCAGCCCGCGCCCCTGGGAGGCGACGAAGCGCGCGATCGCGCCCTGATCCTGGCGCGTGTTGCCGGCGCGACCATGGTGGACCTCGCCCTTCTGCCGCGGATCGAAGTTGGCGAGGAACTCCAGCTCGCAGTCGCCCACGGTGACGAACGCGACCCGCAGGCCCCCGACCGGCTCCGGCGGCCGCGCGTGGTACACCACGCCGTACGTATCGGAGGTGAAGCTTTCCACGGCCAGCGCCACTTCCATGTCGGTCTGGCGGCTCTCGACCGCGAAGCCGAGCCGCCCGCAGAAGGTGGCCTCGTCCTCGGCTACGTCGGTGCTCGCGACCCCGACGTGATCGATGCGCTGCACCGGGCCCTCCGCGGGGGGCGCGAGCGCGAGCCGCTCGGTGAGCACGGTGCGCACGCCCACCGTCGCGTCGCGCGCGAGCCGGCGGAGGCGCCGGCCGTCGAGGCCCGGCGCCGGCGCCGGGTCGGCGGCCGGCACGCCGGCGGCGGCCGCGCGCGCGACGGCGGCCGCGAGGTCGTCCACCCCGAGCGCGATGCTGTGCACCCCCGGCCTCGTCTCGCCCTCCACCAGAGGATGTCCCGGCGGGAACATGGCGAACGCGCTGCGCCCGAGGGCGAACACCGGCACCGGCCCCGCGGCGCTCGAGAGCTCGCGACGCGGCAGGCGGAAGTGGCGCTCGAAGACCGACGCGGCGGCGGCGGGATCGTGGGAGACGAGGGCCACGTAGGCGATCTGGTCGGCGAGCATCATCGGCCGTCTCCGTTCACGCGCATTGCACCACCCGTCTCCCGCTCGATGGCAGGCTGGAATCCACGCGCGCCCCGTCGCCGGGGAGCCTGCCTATTCTGCCACGGAAGGGCCGCGTGGGTGGGGGCCGACCGCGACCTCTGGGCCATCGGCTCTCGGGGCGGCCGGCGTCCGAGTGTGGCAGGTTACGTCACGATGACCGGGGGCCACGGACGGGGGGCCAGCCGCTAGGAAACGTCATGAAGGCTAAGAGCGCGGTATCGTCCGATGATATGCGCGCCGAGTACGGCTTCGACTACTCGAAGGCTGTGCGCGGCAAGTATTATCGCCGCCTTCTGAAGGAAGGCGCGAACGTCGTCGTCCTTGAGCCGGATGTCGCAAAGGCGTTCCGCAGTTCGGCCGCCGTGAACGAGGCGCTTCGGTCCCTACTCCGGATGTCCGAGGCAACCCGGCGCTTGACTTTGCGCTCCAGCGGACGGGCGACAAGCGCCCGCCGCTGAGCGCGCGCGTTGAGGGACAGCGCACGGTCAACCGGAATGGTAGGATCGACGCATGGCCAGATCGGCGCGCGAGCTGTTTGAGGAGGCGATGAAGCTCGATCCGAAGGAGCGGGCCACGCTTATGCGCCTTCTGATCGACACCTTGGATGCCGAGTCGGAGGAAGGGGCCGAGGAGGCGTGGCGCGCCGAGATCGAGCGCCGGATCGTGGAGTTAGACTCAGGCGCGGTCGAGACGGTTCCCTGGGAAGAGCTTCGAGCGCGGCTGTACCAGCGCTGAATGGCGCCGGCGGCGGTCCGGTTCCATCCTGCTGCAGCGCAGGAGGCGGAATCGACGTATGAGTGGTATGCCGAGAGAAATCCCGCAGCGGCGCACGGCTTTCGTGAAGAACTGCGAATGGCATCGAGATCATTGCGGTGGCCCACGGTCGGCGCCGGCCGGGCTACTGGCGGTCACGACTCTGATAGGTCCTCTAACTTCTGCACGCCGCCGCCCTGCTGCTCGTCCTCAGCATCGCGATGGCGGTTGCGGGCGAGCGACTGGCGGACCCGACGCGAGCGTTTGTGGAGGGCTATGATCCCTCCGGGAACGACTTCCTCGCCAACGTCCCCGAACGCACGGTGTTCCTGCGCATTCGGGCCGACGGGCACCGGCTTCCGGTCGAGCATTGCAAGCTCCTCGAGTATCGTCGGGCCGCCGCGACGTGCTGGCAGCCTGGACTCAGGCTCCGGGGCGCCCATGGCAGCGCGGGGCACGCACCCACGGAAAGCTCGCAAATTTCCCGGCTCTTCCGCTAGAATCGGGCCCGCATGCTCGACATCGTCGTGGTGGGCGGTGGCCCGGCGGGCCTCTACTCGGCTCTGCTCCTGGCCGAGGAGGGCTTCGACGTCGTCGTCCTCGAGGAGCACGAGACGCTCGGGGCGCCGACACACTGCACCGGGATCGTCTCGGACGAGCTGTCCGACCTCTTCAAGATCCCGGAGAGCCTGGTCCTCAATCGTCCGACGGTCTGCCTGATCCACTCGCCGGCCGGTCGCGTCTTTCCCTTCGCCGCCAACGGTGAGGGGATCGCCGTCATCGATCGCGGGGAGTTCGACCGTGAGCTCGGCGCCGCCGCTCAGCGCGCCGGCGTCGACATCAGGACGGGGTTCAAGGTGGAGCGCCTCCGCCCGGAGCCCCGAAGCATGCAGGTCGAGGGCCCGGCCGGAGTCCTGAGCGCGCGGGCGTGCGTGCTCGCGTGCGGGGTCGGGTACGGGCTGCAGCGTCAGCTCGGGCTCGAGCTCCCGTCGCTCTTTCTCCACTCGGCCCAGCTCGAAGTGGACACGCGCGCCGTCTCCTCCACGGTCGAGCTCTATCTCGGTCGGGAGGTCGCCCCCGAGGGTTTCGCCTGGACGGTGCCGCTGACCCGGGGCGAGCGCCCCAGAATGAAGGTCGGCGTGGTCGCTCGTGGTGATGCCGAGCAGCGCCTGGGAGGAGTCCTCGCCACGCCTGGCGTGACCGAGCGGATTGCCTCGGCTCCCGGGAAACCCCTCCGGCGACTGCTCCCCCTCGCACCGGCCCGACGCAGCTATGGCCATCGCGTCCTCACGGTCGGGGATGCCGCGGGTCTGACCAAGCCGACGACGGGAGGCGGGATCTTCTACAGCCTCCTGTCAGGGCAGTTCGCGGCCGAGACGCTGACCGGGGCCTTGCGACGCGACCGGCTCGAGGCGGGCGACCTTCGTGCCTATGAAGGGCGCTGGCGGGCCCGCCTCGGTCCCCACCTGTGGATCTCGAGCAGCGTCCGCCGCCTGTTCGCGCGGCTCGGCGACCAGGAGCTGGAGACGCTGCTGGAGGCGATCGCGTCGGAGGACGTCCAGCGTGTCATCCGGTACACCGCCCGCTTCAACTGGCACGGCGAGCTGATCCGGACCCTGCTCCGCCAGCCCGGCGTCAAGTCGACGCTGTTCCAGACCTTCCTCAGGTAGACGCGGCCGCGTGCTCGGTCGTCACCACGACGGCGAAGCCGCGCGCCCGCAGGGTCTCGTCGAACGCCGCCTGACGCCGCCGGTCACCCACGCGTCGCTCCGGCGCGTCCTCCTGCGTGCGTCGCCGTCGCTCTCCTTCACGGCGGTCCAGGATGACCGTGACCGGCCGAGCGCCGAGCTCCCGCTTGAGATCGTCGTAGAGCGCGGGCTTCGATCGGGCCACGACGAACAGGTGGCCGAGGGCCTGAAGCGCGTCGAGGCTGCTCGACAGCCAGGGCCGCATGCCCATGTCATGCAGCAGCAGGACGGCGTCGGCGAGACGGTCCGCGGCCTGGGCCGGCCGATCCGTCCTCTGGTAGAGCTGGCCGAGGCCGAGGAGCGTCTGGGCGGTGAGCGGGCGCATCGCGAGCTCGTCGGCCAGCGCGAGGGCCTGCCGGTAGCTGTCTTCCGCCGCCCCTGGATCGGCGGGGCTCGCGGCGGCCATGACATCGCCGAGGAGTTTGAGGCCCCGCGCGTGATGGCCCCGCTCCTTGTGCAGGAGGGCCAGCTCCAGCGCGCGCTGCGCGACCACTCTGGCGCGCTCGATCTGCCCCGCGGCCAGGAGGCCTTCCGCGAGCTGGGCGGTCCAGAGGGCCAAGTAGGCCCGTAGGCCCAGCGCCTCCGTGCGGCTCACGCTCTCCTCGAGCAGCGCGAGCCCCTCGTCGACCTGACCGAGCCGGACGCGGGTGAGCCCGAGCAGCGAGGACGGGATGGGGCGCCAGACGTCGAGGCCCTTCTCGCGACAGGCGTCCACGCTCTGCTGGAGGAACGGGAGGGCCTCCTCGAGCCGGCCGCGCCGGAGGTGGACGAGGCCGGCCAGCGTCTGCGCGATGGCCTGAGGGAAGGGGTGTCCGGTGGCCTTCGCGGCCCGGGCGGCCTGGTCGAGGTACTCGATCGCGGCATCGAAGTCGCCCAGGTCGGCATAGGTGAACGCGACCCACGCCGCTGAGGTCACGTACGAGATGCGGTTCTGGATGGTCGCGCCGTCGGCCGGCGCCGCGCCGAGCGCGTCGAGGTTCTGGCGCAGGACGCGCTCGGCCTCCCGGAACCGTCCCTGGGCATGATAGCAGTAGCCCAGGTAGCCGCGCGCCAGGGCTTGCAGGGACCCGTCCTGGACGGCCTCGCCGATCCGCAGGCAGCGCTCGCCGTACTCCATGGCCAGGTCGGGCTCGCCCTTGAGGTAGTGGTAGTTGACCAGGTAGCTGTAGACTTGCGCCAGGCGCCGCTCGTCGCCGAGCTTCTGCGCCATGGCCTCGGCCTCCTGCGACAGGGAGAGCACCCGCTCGAGCTGTCCCATCTGGAGTACCGGCGGCCGCAGATCGAGCCGCAGATCGATGGCCTGCTCGGTCTGCTCCGCGCTCTCCGGGAGGTGGGAGAGGGCCGCTAGCGCCTGCTCGAGGAAGCCGACCGCCTCGCGGTTGGCCCCGCGCGCGGCGGCCTTGGCGCCGGCCTGGCGAAGGTACAGCACGGCCTTGTGCCACACCTCGCCGCGCAGCGCGTGGTGGGCGAGGGACTCCACCTGATCGCCCGGACGGTCGGTGTCCAGCTGCTCCAGCGCTGCCATCACCTGCGCATGCAGCGTCCGCCGCCGCTCCCGGAGGACGGTATCGTGGGCGACCTCCTGGGTCAGCGTGTGGCGAAACGTGTACTCCATGCTCGGAAAGAGGCGCAGCTCGTGGAGGAAATCTCCGGCCTGGAGGATGGCGAGGTTGCGCCCGACCTCGTCCTCCGACATGTCGGCGATGGCCTGGAGCAGTACCAGCGGCACGTCCTTGCCGATGACGGAGGCCGCCTGCAGCAGGCGTTTCGCTTCCGAGGGCAGACGATCGATGCGGGGCGCCAGGACAGCATGGATCGTGGCGGGGAGCTGGATGCTCTGGATGGGCTTGACCAGCCGGTACGCGCCCCGCTCGCCCGTCAGCGCCTGGGTCTCGACGAGCGTCCGAACGCTCTCCTGGATGAAGAAGGGGTTGCCCTCCGTCCGGCTGATCAGCCAGCCCTTGAGGACCTGGAGGGAGGGGTCGCCGCCGAGCAGAGGATCCAGTAGTTGCTCAGCGTTGGCGGGCGGCAGCGGCTTCAGGAGGAGGCCGGTGTAGTGGCTCGCGTCCGCCCAGGGGTGTTGATACTCGGGGCGGTGGGTGACGAGGAGGAAGACCCGGGCGCCGGCCAGGCCCTGGACGAGGGCGTCCAGGAAGGCGTGGGTCTCGGAGTCCATCCAGTGCAGGCTGTCGAAGACCAGGAGGAGCGGCTGGATGCGGCTCTCGCGCAGGAGCAGGCGGCGCAGCGCGTCCAGCATGTGCTGGCGGCGGCGGAGCGGGTCGAGCTGCTGCCACTGCGGATCATCCGCAGGCGCGTCGAGGACCTGGAGAAGAGCGGACGCGGTCGGCCAGGCGTTCTCCTGCAGGGTGTCCAGGTGGGCCGTGACCCGGTCGCGGATCGCGCGCTGGTCGTCGCGCACGTCGATCTGGAAATAGGTCCGGAGCAGCTCGACGAGCGGCAGGTACGCCGTGGCCTTCCCCGAGGAGGCGGCGATGGCCTCCAGGATGCGCCAGCCTTGTGCCGCATCCGAGTGCAGGAATTCGCGGATCAGCCGCGACTTGCCCACCCCCGGCTCGGCGGCGATCGCCACGACCTGCCCGTGTCCCGCGGCGGCGCGCTCGAGGGCCTGCTGCAGCGTCGTCATCTCGGCCTGCCGCCCGACAAAGCGCGTGACGTCTCGCGCGGTCGCGGCCTGTCGGCGCGCGCCCGTCGTGCTCGCCCCGGTCACCTCATAGACCTCGATCGGAGTCGCGAGGCCCTTCATCGACCGCGGGCCGAGAGGGCTCACGGCGACGGCGTCGCGGGTGAGGCTCAGCATGGTCCCGGGGATGAGGATCGTGTCCGGCAGGGCCGTCTGCTCCATCCGGGCCGCGAGGTGAGTCGTCTGGCCCACCGCCGTGTAGTCCATGTGCAGGTCGTTCCCGATGGACCGCACGACCACTTCGCCGCAGTTGAGCCCGACGCGGATGTGGATCGGCACGCCGACGGCCTTGAAGACCGATTCCGCATACCGCTTCACCGACTCCTGCATCCGCAGGGCCGCGTAGCAGCCGCGCACCGCGTGGTCCTCGTGCGCGAGCGGCGCGCCGAAGAGCGCCATGATCCCGTCGCCCATCACCTGGTTGACGGTGCCCTCGTAGTAGTGCACGGCCTCCATCATCCGGTTGAGCACCGGATCCAGGAGCTTCCGTGATTCCTCCGGATCACGGTCGGCGAGGAGCTCGGTGGATCCCTTGAGATCCGCGAAGAGGACCGTCACCTGCTTCCGCTCGCCCTCGAGCGCGGCCTTCGAGGTGAGAATTCTCTCGGCGAGATGGCGAGGGATATGACGGCCCGGGGTGCCCGCCGTGGCGCCGGACGTGGACGCTGCGAGTCGCGTGCCGCACTCCCAGCAGAAGTTCTGGTCGGGGCGGTAGGGTGTTTCGCAGCCGGGGCACGTGGGGGCAAGACGATCTCCGCACTCGCCGCAGAACTTGGCGCCAGCCGGGTTTTCCTGCTGGCACTTCGCACACAGCATCCACGGCCTCCACTCGCTGGCGGGCACGACCGCGAAGCGATGCTCGGAGCGTAGCCCCTTCACGACTGGCGCGTCAAGGAAATCGGAGTCGCTGGCCCGACGGCTTGCGCAATAGTTGCGCTTCGTGCCATCGTTCGATTCTGCGACCATGAGCGTGTTCTTGGACCGGCATCTGGAAACTCTGGATTCAGAAGCGCTTCTGCAGTACCAGTGGGCGCGCCTCGAGACGCTGGCGCGGGCCGCCGTGCCGGCCAATGCCTTCATCACCGCCCAGTGGAAGCGCGCCGGCCTCGCGGACCCGAAGGCCCTCCGGGGCTGGGAGGACTTCCACCGGCTGCCGCTCACGGGCAAGAGCGAGCTGATGGAGGACCAGGCGGCGCGTCCGCCCTTCGGCAGCAATCTCAGCTATCCGCTCGACCGCTACGTTCGGGTGCACCAGACGTCCGGCACCACCGGCGCGCCGCTCCGCTGGCTCGACACGCAGGAGTCGTGGGAGTGGTGGGCGCGCTGCTGGGGGTTCGTGTTGCGGGGGGCGAGCCTGGGGCCGGGCGATCGCATTTTCTTCCCGTTCTCGTTCGGGCTGTTCGTGGGATTTTGGGCGGGATTCGAGGGGGCTCGCGCCCTCGGTGCCCTCGCGATTCCGGGCGGCGGGCAGGACTCCGCGCAACGGCTGGCCGCCATGGAGACCCTGGGCGCGACCGCGGTGTGTTGCACGCCTTCATACGCGCTGCACCTGGCCGAGATCGCGCGCGAGCGCGGCGTGGCCCTCGAGCGCCTGGGTGTCCGGACCACCGTGCACGCGGGCGAGCCCGGCGCCGGGATTCCCGCGGTGCGCGCCCGCATCGAGGCGGCCTGGGGCGCCCGCGCCTACGACCACGCGGGCATGACCGAGATGGGCGCCTACGGCTTCGAGTGCGCGGCGCAGGCCGGTCTCCACGTGAACGAGGCCGAGTTCATCGCCGAGGTGATCGACCCCGCCACCGGCGGGCCCGCGGACGAGGGCGAGCTCGTGCTGTCGAACCTGGGCCGCCTCGGCTCGCCGCTGCTCCGCTACCGGACGGGCGATCGAGTGCGCGTCGCCCGGACGCCGTGCGAGTGCGGCCGGAGCTTCCTCCGCCTCGAGGGCGGCATCCTGGGACGGGTGGACGACATGCTCATCGTCCGCGGCGTCAACGTCTTCCCGTCCGCGCTGGAAGGCATCGTGCGGCGCTTCGCGGCGGTGGACGAGTTCGTGATCGAGGTCTACCGGCGCGGGCAGCTCGACGAGGTGCGCCTGCTCCTCGAGGTCCGTGGCCATGCCCAGCCGGTGGTCGTGGCGGTGCAGGAGGCGGTCCGGGTAGACCTCGGCATCCGGGTCGAGGCGGTTTCCGTCCCCGGGCAGAGCCTGCCGCGCTACGAGCTCAAGGCCCGGCGCCTGGTGCGTCGCGCGAGCGAGTAGTCAGCTACTCTACGCGCGGGGCCCCTGGTCTGGATGTGTTGACCCGCCCTCGGCGGGCTGGTAGTGATGAGTGGCCATGTCGTCCGCAGGAGCCAGCGAAGAGACCTCGGCCCTCATCACGCGCATCGCGGCGGGTGATCGCGACGCCTTCAGCCGCTTCTACGATCTCCTCGCCCCCACCGCGTTCGGCCTGATCCGTCGCGTGCTGCGCGATCCCGAAGCCGCCGCCGAGGTGCTGCAGGAGGTGTTCTGGCAGGTGTGGCGCGAGGCCCCCCAGTACGATCCGAAGCGCGGCAGCCCGGAGGCGTGGCTCGTCATGCGGGCCAAGACGCGGGCAATCGATCGCCTCCGGTCCATACGTAGAAGAGATAGGACCTTCGTGGCGCCGGTGGACGAGTCCGTCGCCCAACGTAATGACGGGCCGGCCGAGAACCCCGCGGTGGTGGCGGAGGATCGGGGCCTGGTACAGATGGCGCTGGCCCAGCTTCCGGAGCCGCAGCGCCGGGTCATCGAGCTGGCGTTCTTCGAGGGCCTGACCCAGTCGGAGATCGCGACCCGGCTGGGCGAGCCGCTCGGCACGGTGAAGACGCGCGCGCGTCTGGGCCTCGAGCGGCTGCGCGGAGCGCTGAGAGGAGAGAGGTTGTCGGCGACATGAACCGCGAAGAGATCGGCGAGCTGGCGGCGGCGTACGCCCTCGGCGGCCTGGAGGCCGCGGACCGGGCCCGCTTCGAGGCGCTGCTGCAAACCGGCGACCCCGAGGCGGTGGCCGCGCTGCGCGACTTCGAGGGCACCCTGGCGGACCTGGCCGCCGCGGCGCGCGAGACGCCCCCGCCCGCGGTGAAGGCCGCGCTCATGGAGCGCATCGCGGCGGCCCCGCCGGCGGCGCGGGCGCCCGCGCGCCCGCGGCCGCGTCATCGCCGCGCGATCTGGCCGGCGGTGCTGAGCGGGGCCATCGCCGCCGGGCTCGCCGCGATCGTGGTCGGCTGGTCGGTCTCGTCGACCTACGAGAAGCGGCTCGACGTCCTGGCGCGCGACGCCGACCAGCTCAAGGCGGAGCTGCGGAGCCAGCAGACGGTCATCGCGATCCTGCGCGACCCGGCCACCCAGGTCGTCGCGCTCGCCGGCCAGGCGCCGGCGCCGACCGCGCGCGCCCGGATGATGTGGCACGAGAAGGCCGGCGGAGTCTTCGTCGCCACCGGGCTGCCCGCGGCGCCCGCGGGCAAGGCCTATCAGCTCTGGGCCATCGCGGGCAGCAACGCGCCGGTCTCGGCGGGAGTGTTCAGCGTGGACGCCTCGGGGGCGGGCAGCCTCTCGGTCCGCCCGCTGCCCGGCGTGACGACCGTGAACGCGTTCGCGGTGACGCTGGAGCCCGCGGGCGGCCTGCCCGCGCCGAGCGGCGAGATCTACCTCCTCGGCAAGTCCTGATGGCTCGGATTGATCTGATCGATGTGTGCAAGACACTAACAGATCGGGGCAAAGAGTCCGCGTCGACCTTCTCCATTCAGAACCTGAATTTGCGGATTCCCGACGGCAAGACCATGGTCGTTCTGGGGCCGAGCGGATGCGGCAAGACCACGCTCCTGAAGATCATCGCCGGACTCATCCCACCTGATTCGGGAGAAGTGCGCTCCGACGGCGTGGACGTGACGGCTCTTCCTCCTGGCGACAGGCGTATCGGCATGGTGTTTCAGAACTACGCTCTCTATCCCCACTTCAGCTCGCGGGGGAATGTCTTGTCGTACTTCTTTTTCAGGAAGAAGACGCCGGAACTGAATGCGATGGCCAAGGTGAAGTATCAGAGAACCAGCGAGCTCATGGGGGTCGATCTCGAGTACCTCTTGGATCGGAAGCCGACCACATTGTCCGGTGGTGAGAAGCAGAGGGTGGCCCTGGGGCGTTGTATTACCCGAGATGCGGCGCTCTTCCTGGTGGACGAGCCCTTCGCCAATCTCGATCAAGCTCTGAGGGAGAAGTACCGTACCAACCTGAAGATCCTGCTGAGGCAGTTCAAGATCACCACGGTGTATGTGACCCACGATCACCACGAGGCATTGATCCTTGCAGATGTGCTGGCCATCATGGATCGGGCCCGGATCCAGCAGGTTGGAACATTCCAGGAGATCTACGACAAACCCAAGAGTGTCTTCGTGGCCGGGTTCTTGAACCTGCACGCCGATGCCCCGCCAATCAACCTCATCGAAGCACGATGCCTGCGTCAGGGACCGCGGCTGGAGAATGCGTTGGTGGGTGTGCGCCCTGAGGATGTGAAGGTATCCAGGGAGGAAAGAGAAGACGGTATCGGGGGGACCATCGCCAGCGAGCTACGTCTTCCCATGAAGCAGGCCACGATTCTCACCATCCGCGCGGGGGAGCAGGAGGTGCACGCTCGGATCTCCGGGGATGAAGAGTACCTCACCGGCGATCCCGTCTGGGTTACCTTCGGGCGGTACCACGTGTTTGAGAAGGAGTCGGGCCTGAGGCTGCGCAGCTCTCCGGAAACCCCGTGAACCCACGGGGTTCTAGCCCCCGCGCCGCCGCGCCGCGCGCAGCACCGCGATGATGGTCATCGCGTCCTTGATCTCCCCGCGCTCTACCATAGCGAGCACGTCGGCGAACGGGAAGGCCCGCCGCTCGATGAACTCGGTCGGGTCGGCCGGGCGCGCCGCCGGGCGCAGGTCATGGGCCACGTAGAGGTGGGCGACCTCGCGCAGGATGCTCTTGGAGGTGTGGAAGTCGCCCAGCGCGACGAGGCGCCCGGCCTCGTAGCCCGCCTCCTCCGCGAGCTCGCGCTGCGCCGCCTCGGTCGCCGTCTCGCCCGCGTGCTGACCGCCCGTCGGCATCTCCCAGAAGAAATCGCCGGCCACGTACCGGTACTGCCCTACCAGAAGCACGGTGTCCCGGTCGAGGAAGGGGAGAATCCCAACACACTCGCTGCATTGCACCACCCCGTAGAGCGTGCTGCGGCCGTCCGGCAGCTCGACCACGTCCTCGCGGACCGAGATCCACTGGTTGTCGTAGACCGGCCGGGTGGAGGTCCGGCGCCAGGGTGTGCGGGACCACGTGGGACGGGGCGCGGGAGTACCAGTGGGCTCGCTCATGATCCGGTTGTATCATGTGGGCCGGGAGGAACGTGATGGCCTGGCCGGTCCCCGTCGAAGCGTTGTGGAACGATCTGCAGAGCGTCCGCGCCGAGCTCCTGAAGGAGACGGAAGGGCTCAGCCAGACCCAGGCGGACTGGCGCCCGGCCGAGCAGGAGTGGTCGGTCGGCGAGATCCTCCATCACCTGACCCTGGCCGAGGTGGGCACCGGCAAGCTGACCTCCAAGCTCTTCAAGGACGCGCCGCAGCCCCTGCCGCCGTTTCCCCCCGACCTCAAGGGCTTCGCGCCGGTACCCCCGCCGCCTCCCGGCCCCGCCAAGGCGGCGGAGGTGGTCTACCCGGAGCGGGGCCATGCGCTGGAACGGTTGCTCGGCGACCTCAAGGCGATCCGGGAGCGCAGCCGCCAGTCGATCGAGCGGCTGGCCGCGGTGGATCCGCGCGGGCTCAAGTGGCGGCACTTCACGCTGGGCGAGATGGACCTGGCCCAGTGGTGGCTACTCCACATTCGCCACGAGGCCGATCACCTCGAGCAGCTGCGCGCCGTGAAGGCCGCCAAGGACTTCCCCCGCACGTGAAGGTCATTCTCCGCAACCCGCGTAAGGAGATCGAGGTGGACGGCCGGCGCCGGGTCAAGGAGCTCCTCGTCGAGCTCGACATCCTGCCCAGCACGGTCCTGGTCATCCGCGGCAATGAGCTCTTGACCGGGGACACCGTGGTGGGCGGCGACGACGTGGTCGAGGTGCGCCCGGTGATGTCGGGCGGCAGCGCGGGGACGCCGTGAAGTGCCGCAAGTGCGGGGGCGCGGCTGCGCTGGAGCTGCGGCGCCACAACGCCGCCTTCTGCTCGCCGCACTTCCTCGAGTTCTTCCGCAAACAGGTGGCGGAGGCGGTCCACCGCCACCACATGTTCACCCGCGAGGAGAAGATCATGGTGGCCGTCTCGGGCGGCAAGGACTCCCTCGCGCTCTGGGACGTGCTGATCGAGGACGGCTACCAGACCGCCGGCCTCTATCTCGACCTGGGCATCTTCGACTACTCGAAGGAGTCCAAGGCCAAGTGCGAGGCGTTCGCGGCCTCCCGCGGCCAGACGCTGCACATCGAGCGGGTGGCGGACGCGGTGGGCGCCCCGATTCCCGTGGTGCAGCAGGCCACGCGGCGCCCGACCTGCTCGGCCTGTGGCCTCTCCAAGCGGTACCTGATGAACCGCGCCGCGCTCCAGCACGGCTACCCGGTGGTGGCCACCGGCCACAACCTCGACGACGAGGCCGCCACGCTGTTCGGCTCGGTCATGCACTGGCAGACGGACGCGCTGCCGCGGCAGTCGCCCGCCCTGGCCTCCACCCATCCGAAGCTCGTCCGCCGGGTGAAGCCGCTCTACCGGCTGTCGGAGCTCGAGACCGCCGCCTTCGCCTTCCTGCGCGGCATCGACTACATCGTGGAGGAATGCCCGTTCGCCAAGGGCGCCACCTCGATCGCCCACAAGGAAGTGCTGAACCGGCTCGAGGA
>WNFC01009871.1_pt1:2500-13264 | contig 13264 bp, 8 predicted proteins | sample 5400541 | NCBI WGS metagenome assembly WNFC01 (sample SAMN13153342, study PRJNA577476) | soil metagenome | isolation source: 120 cm saprolite under Douglas fir tree site 2 hole 2 replicate 1 | place: USA:California | collected 2015-04-18
CGGCCGAAGGGCGGCAAAAGCTTGGCTTTTGCCCTGTTCCGGCCTGTCCTTTTTGCCGTCGGTGCCATCGCGCTGGCCTTGGGCGGCCTCGTGCTCAGCCACCGCGCCAATCCGGAAATCGCGGTCCTTCCCCCTCTTGCGCCCCTCGTTGCGCCGCTTGCGCCAGCGCCTGCCGCGCCCGCCGCCATCGCTTTGACCGATCCCTGAAAGGCTTCCAGATGAAGCCCGCCGATCAGACCGCCGAGCCCGAGCCGCCGGCGAGCGACCGCTACGAACTCACGCTCCGCCTGGAGCGTGGCGACACGGTCGACAAGATGCTGGCCGACATCGGCGTGCCGGATACCGATCGCAAGCAGGTCGCCGAAAAGCTGCAGGAGCTGCTGAAGAAAAAGAAGCTGGCGATCGGCGAGTCGATCGAGCTCCTCATGCAGACGTTGCCCGATCAGCCGGATGCCCCGCGCGTCCTGTCGTTCTCCGTCCGGCCGCAACCCGAGCGCGAGTACATCATCACCCGCCGCGACGATGGCACCTACGACGGCGAAGAGAAGATCTACCAGGTGAGCCCGCGCATCGTGCGCGTCGAAGGCGAGCGCAACGGCTCACTCGAGCAGAGCGGCGTCAGGGCCGGCGCGCCGTCGGCGGCGATGGTCGAGTTCATCCGCGGTCTTGCCTACGACGTCGACTTCCAGCGCGAGCTGAAGGAAGGCCAGAAATTCACCCTGCTGCTCGAGCAACTCGTCACCAGCGACGGCCGCGTCAGCCATCCCGGCCGCCTGCTGGCCGGCGAACTGCGCCTGCTCAAGCGCACGGTGACGGTGATCCGCTTCCGCCCGCAAGGCGGCGCCGAGGGCTTTTACAGTCCCCAGGGCGAGAGCGTGGTGCGTTCCTTCCTGCGCACGCCGATGGACGCTTCCAAGATCACCTCGCGCTTCGGCATGCGCGAGCATCCGATCCTGGGTTTCAGCGCCTTGCATGCCGGCGTCGACTTCGCCGCCCCGCCGGGTACGCCGATCCTGGCCGCCGGCGCCGGCAAGGTGGCGATGGCAGGACCGAACGGCGGTTACGGCCTCTACGTGAAACTGCAGCACACCAGCGACGTCGCCACGGCCTACGCGCACATGTCGCGGGTCGGGCCGGGCATCAAGCCCGGCGTCGCGGTGCGCCAGGGCCAGGTGATCGGCTTCGTCGGCTCGACCGGCCTGTCGACAGGCCCGCACTTGCACTACGAGTTTCATCGCGGCGGCAAGCCGGTCAATCCACTGGCCCAGAAGTTCGCCATGCGCGCCGCGGTGGGCGGCAAGGATGCGGCGCGCTTTCAGGGTCTGGCGCGGCAGTACCTCAGCCAGATGAAGAATGCGCCGGTCGTGGCCGACACCAAACCGGCCAAGCCCAAGGAAGCGGGCTCGCCGCAGGTCGCGAAGGGCGATTAGCTACAACTCCTTTCCTCCCCTCGCTTGCGAGGGGAGGTGTCCGCGCAGCGGACGGAGGGGTCATGGGCGACGCGCCTCCTGACCCCTCCGTCGCCGCAAGACGGCGCCACCTCCCCACTTCGTGGGGCGGGAAGAGCGGGAATAAGTGCGCACCATTGAGGGGGGTAAAGGTTATTTCCGCGAATCTGGAAATAGACAAAGAATTTCCAAGAAAAGCTTTATCTTTCAAATGATTAGGAGCCAAACGTGAGCAAGCTGCCCGGTCCGGGCAGCTTGCTCGTTGTGGCGTCTCAGTCCGCCGCTTCGCTGAGCACACGCTGGCCGCCGACGACCAGCTCGCCGCCTTCGACCGTGATCTTGACGGTGTCGCCGTCCTTGATGCGGCCTTCGAGGATCAGCGTCGCCAGCGGGTTCTGCAGATTGCGCTGGATCACCCGCTTGAGCGGTCGCGCGCCGTAGACCGGATCGTAGCCGCGATTGGCCAGCCACTGCAGCGCCTTGTTGTCGAAGTCGATGTCGATCTTGCGATCGGCCAAAAGCTTGCGCAGGTGGCCGAGCTGGATCTCGACGATGTCGGTCATGTGCGCACGGCTCAGCCGGTTGAACAGCAGGATCTCGTCGAGGCGGTTCAGGAACTCCGGCCGGAACGCGCGGCGCACCTCTTCCATCACCTGCTCGCGCACCGTCTCGGTCGATTCGCCTTCGCGCAAGGCGGCCAGATGCGCGCTGCCGAGGTTGGAAGTCAGCACGATCAGCGTGTTCTTGAAGTCGACCGTGCGGCCCTGGCCGTCGGTCAGGCGGCCGTCATCCAGCACCTGCAGCAGGACGTTGAAGACGTCGGGATGCGCCTTCTCGACCTCGTCGAACAGGATCACCTGATAGGGCCGGCGGCGCACCGCTTCGGTGAGCACGCCGCCCTCGTCGTAGCCGACATAGCCCGGCGGCGCGCCGATCAGGCGGCTGACGGAGTGCTTCTCCATGAACTCGCTCATGTCGATGCGCACCATCGCCTGATCGTTGTCGAACAGGAATTCGGCGATCGCCTTGGTGAGCTCGGTCTTGCCGACGCCGGTCGGGCCGAGGAACAGGAACGAACCGATCGGACGGTTGGGGTCCTGCAGCCCGGCGCGGGCGCGGCGGACCGCATCCGAAACCGCGCGGACGGCCTCGTCCTGGCCGACGACCCGCTTCTTCAGCTGCTCTTCCATGCGCAACAGCTTGGCGCGCTCGCCTTCCAGCATCTTGTCGACCGGCACGCCGGTCCAACGCGACACCACGGCGGCGATGTCCTCGGGCGTGACTTCTTCCTTCACGCCCTTGCCGCCCTGGACCGCGTGGCCCTCGGCGTCCCTGAGCTTCTTCTCGAGGTCGGGGATCACGCCGTAGGCCAGCTCGCCCGCCTTGGCGAGCTCGCCCTTGCGCTGGACGATCTCGAGCTCGGAGCGCGCCTTGTCGAGCTGCTCCTTGATCTTCTGCGAATCGGCCAGCTTGTCCTTGGCCGACTTCCACTGGGCGGTAAGCTCGGCCGACTTCTCCTCGAGCTCCGAGAGTTCCTTCTCCAGCCGCTCCAGCCGGTCGCGCGAGGCCTGGTCGCTCTCCTTCTTGAGCGCCTCCTTCTCGATCTTGAGCTGGATGATGCGCCGGTCGAGCTCGTCGAGCGCCTCAGGCTTGCTGTCGACCTGCATGCGGATGCGGCTTGCCGCCTCGTCCATCAGGTCGATCGCCTTGTCGGGCAGGAACCGGTCGGAAATGTAGCGGTTGGACAGCGTCGCGGCGGCCACGATCGCGGCATCGGCGATGCGCACGCCATGATGCAGCTCGTACTTCTCCTTCAGCCCGCGCAGGATCGAGATCGTGTCCTCGACCGACGGCTCGGCGACGAAAACCGGCTGAAACCGACGCGCGAGTGCGGCGTCCTTTTCGATGTGCTTGCGATACTCGTCGAGCGTCGTGGCGCCGACGCAATGCAGCTCGCCGCGCGCCAGCGCGGGCTTCAGCATGTTGGACGCGTCCATCGCGCCGTCGGCCTTGCCGGCGCCGATCAGGGTGTGGAGCTCATCGATGAAGACGATGATGTCACCCTGGGCCGCCGAGATTTCCGACAGCACGGCCTTCAGCCGCTCCTCGAACTCGCCGCGGTACTTGGCGCCGGCCACCATGGCGCCGAGATCGAGCGCCATCAGCTTCTTGCTCTTGAGCGATTCCGGCACGTCGGCATTGACGATGCGCAGCGCCAGGCCCTCGGCGATGGCGGTCTTGCCGACGCCGGGCTCGCCGATCAGCACCGGATTGTTCTTGGTGCGCCGGCTCAGCACCTGGATGGTGCGCCGGATTTCCTCGTCGCGGCCGATCACCGGATCGAGCTTGCCCTCGCGCGCCGCCTGGGTGAGGTCGCGGGCATATTTCTTCAGGGCATCGTAGCCGCCTTCGGCCGACGCCGAATCGGCGGTGCGGCCTTTGCGCAAATCCTGGATGGCCTTTTCGAGCGCCTTCGGCTTGACGTTGCCCTTGGCCAGCGCGTCGGCGGCGTCGGTGCCCTTGGCCAGCGCCAGCGCCATCAGCATGCGCTCGACGGTGACGAAGGAATCGCCGGCCTTTTCGGCGATGGCCTCGGCCTGGTCGAACACGCGCGCCGTCTCGGGCGCCATGTAAATCTGACCCGCACCCTGGCCTTCGACCTTGGGCAGCTTGGCAAGACTGGCCTCGACCGCGCGATGCACCGCGCGGGAATCGCCGCCCGCCGAGGTGATCAGGTTGGCGGCGAGACCTTCCGGATCGTCGAGCAGGACCTTCAAAAGGTGGTCGGGAACCAGCCGCTGATGGCCTTCGCGCAGCGCCAGCATCTGGGCGCTCTGCAGGAAACCGCGCATGCGCTCGGTGTATTTCTCTTGATTCATCTCTCTACCCTTTCATTCGCGCCCCCGTCGTTCGGCGGGCGAAAGAGCGGACCCTCTCCAGAGGCATCCTGGTGCCGATATGGGGAGGGATCGCGACCTTGCAAGACCGGACCGAACGTGAGGCTATTCGCGAGAAGCCTGGCGGGCTATGACGACCGTCAACAGGACATAGATCAAACAAGCGGGGAGAATTTCATGTCCGCCGAACACGGCCACGTCGACAGTTCAAACAAGAAAATTGCCCTCTTGGTTGCGGTCTTGGCCGCTTTCCTGGCGATCTCCGAAACCGGCGGCAAGAGCGCTCAGACCGAAGTGCTGACGCAGCACGTCGAGGCCACCAATATGTGGACCTTCTTTCAGGCCAAGACGGTCCGCCAGACCGTGGTGCGGACGGCGGCCGATGAGCTCGACGCCCAATACAGGGACGCCGGCAACATGCCGGCTGCGGTCAAGGGCCAGCTCGAGCAGTGGCGCAAGACGGTGCAGCGCTACGACAGCGAGCCGGAGACCAACGAAGGCCGCAAGGAACTGATGGCGCGCGCCAAGACGCACGAGAGCAAGCGCGAGAAGGCACGCGCGGCCTATCATCTGTTCGAGTACGGCTCGGCGGCGTTTCAGCTGGCAATCGTGCTGGCCGGCGCCGCGGCGCTGACCAGCGTGATGTGGCTCACCGTCGTTTCGGGCACCCTCGGCCTGATCGGTGCGGTCTTCACGTTCCTGGGGTTCTTCGAGCCGACCCTGGTCCACTTCTAGGGTTTTCTTACCCTGAGCAGCGGCCCGAAGGGCCTGCACAAAAAGAAACGCCCGACAATCGTCGGGCGTTCTTCAAAGATCCAAGGCTGCCGCTTCAGCCGCGGCGACCGGTCCCGGGCACGTACTCCGGCACCTCGGGTTGTTCGTCCGCCGCCGGGTCTTCGTCGGTCGGGTTGGGGCGGCCGTTCTGAAGGAAAGCGACGCCGCCGAGACCAGGCTCGCCATCACCGCGCTGTTCGCGGCCGCCGGCGCGGTCGTCCTGGGCGTAGCCGTTGCCGTTGCCTTGATTGGATGGGCCGGGCTGGCCTTGCTGCGGGGGACCCGACTGGCCTTCTTCGCCGCCGTCGCCCCAGCCCACGTTGTTGCGCTGGCCGAAACCGCCCATGGTCTGGATCATGCGGAAGTAATGGTCGGCATATTGCCAGTAGCCCTCCGCCATGATGCGGTCACCCGACGCTGCCGCCTCGCGGGCCAGCGCCTGGTATTTGTCGAACACCTGATGAGCGTTGCCGCGCACCCGGACATCGGGCCCGCTGCTGTCGAAGATCTGGTTGCGATTGGGCGGACGGTTGGGATTGTGATGTTGTGGTTTGTGATGGTGGCCGCCGCCACCGCCGCCGCCACCACCATTGCGACCGCCGCGCGATCGCTGACGATTGTTTGATCTCATTACCTAGGCCAGTTGCATGCCGGACGGGTGTTGTTGTTAGGGACCCTCTGCCCTTCACGGGCGCCGTCACAGCCATTTTTCAGAGGGATTAATCGCCCGGCGCCAACCAATCGGCCCGGGTCAAGCCCCCCCAAGGGGCGGTATTGAACGTAGTCTCATTCCCCATAATTGCCAATACTTTAATGCGTCAAAGATATCACCCGGTCGATGCCGGCCAAGTCTTTCCAGCAAACCGGCGCCCATAGCCCCGCCGAAGCGAAAATCTTCGATATTTCAGGCACTTGACCTACGCCAACTTCGACGAGGAGATGGCCGTCCGGGGCCATCAGCGCGGGCGCCGCTGTGGCAATGTAGCGATAAGCGGCAAGCCCGTCTGGCCCGCCATCGAGCGCCAGTTTCGGCTCGAAACGAGCGACTTCAGGCATCAGCCGCTCGATGGCGTCGGCCTCGATGTAGGGCGGATTGGACACGATCAAATCGAACGGGCCCTGCAGCTGCTCATGCCAGTGCGGCTGTCGCCAATCGCCGAGCACGAGCTCGGCTCGGCCCGCCACGCCCAAGGCTTCGGCGTTGGCCGACGCCACGGCCAGTGCGCCGCCCGAGAGCTCCAGGCCGACACCCCGGGCGGCGGGATATTCGCGCAGCAAGGTGAGCAGCAGGCAGCCCGAACCCAGGCCGAGATCGAGGATGCGCCAGGGCCGTTGACGGTCCGGCATCAGGGCCAGCGCCGCCTCGATCAGCGTCTCGCTGTCGGGCCGCGGCACCAGCACGGCCGGCGACACCTTGAACGGCAGGCCCCAGAACTCGCGCTCGCCCAGGACATAGGCCATCGGTTCGCGCCCGACCCGCCGTGCCGTGAGCGCGCGAAGGGCCTTGGCCACGCCCGCCGGCGCGGGCTCGGCGCCGCGCGCGATCAGCTGCTCGGCCGACAGGCCGGCCGCATGAGCGAGCAGAAGGCGGGCCTCGAAGCGGATATTGTCGATGCCGGCCGCGGCGAGCGCGACTGCGGCGTCGCGCAGCAATGTGTCGTAGGTCGCTGTAAGACCGGCGGTCAGGCCGCAAGCTCCGCCAGCCGCCCCGCCTCGTCGTCGGCGATCAGGGCGTCAATGAGCTCGTCGAGCCCCCGCCCTTCCAGCACCTCGTCCAGCTTGTAGAGGGTGAGGTTGATGCGATGGTCGGTGACGCGGCTTTGCGGGAAGTTGTAGGTGCGGATGCGTTCGCTGCGGTCGCCGCTGCCAACCTGGCCCTTGCGGTCGGCGGCGCGCGCATCGTCACGGCGCTGGCGCTCGACGTCATACAGGCGGGCGCGCAGGATCTTCATCGCCTTGGCCTTGTTCTTGTGCTGGCTTTTCTCGTCCTGCTGGCTGACGACGGTGTTGGTCGGGATGTGGGTGATGCGCACCGCCGAGTCCGTCGTGTTGACCGACTGGCCGCCCGGACCCGACGAGCGGAAGACATCGATGCGCAGGTCCTTTTCGTCGATCTTGACGTCGAATTCCTCGGCTTCCGGCAGCACCGCGACGGTCGCCGCCGAGGTATGGATACGGCCCGATCCCTCGGTCGCCGGCACACGCTGCACCCGGTGCACGCCCGATTCGAACTTCAGCCGGGCGAACACGCCGCGGCCCGAGACGGCGGCGATCGCCTCCTTGTAGCCACCGATGCCGGTGTCGGAGAGCTCCAGGATCTCGAAGCGCCAGCCATGCTCGGCGGCGTAGCGCTGGTACATGCGGAAGAGATCGGCGGCGAACAGCGCCGCCTCGTCGCCGCCGGTGCCGGCGCGGATCTCCAGGATGGCGTTCTTCTCGTCGGCGGCGTCCTTGGGCAACAGCATGCGCTTCACCGCACGCTCCAGCTCGGGCAGGCGCTTTTTGAGGGAAGCCACCTCTTCCTCGGCCATCGCCTTCATGTCGGGATCGACCGCCATGGCCTCGGCGTCCTTGAGCTCATGCTCGGCCTTGCGCCATTCGCCGATGGCTTCGACCAACGGACCGAGATCGGCGTATTCCTTGGAGGCCGCGACTAACTTCTGGGAATCGAGATTGCCGCCCGACAGCGCTGCCTGCAGCTCGGCATGACGGGCGGAGATCTGATCGAGTTTTTGAAGCAGAGACATAGGATGCCGCTCGTTACACAAATCCACCGTAAGGCGCAAATGTCTGTCTGATGCGCGCCTTCATGGGTCTCTCTTCAAAGACACCTCACCCTGAGGAGGCCCCCATTTCAATTGATGAGGGGGCCGTCTCGAAGGGTGGGCAACGGGCATGCTGTTTGTAGCCCATGCTTCGAGACGCGCGCTGCGCGCGCTCCTCAGCATGAGGTTGTCTTGGATCAACGTCCTGAAGGTCAGGCCTTCAAGGCATCGGCCAGGGCGTCCAGGGCCACTTCACGCTGCGCGCCGCTGTCGAGGTCCTTGAGCTGGGCGACGCCTTTGGCGAGCTCGTCGTCGCCGATGATGAGGACGGCACGGGCGTTCAGCTTGTTGGCGCGCTGCAGCCGCCGCTTCATGGTGCCGCGATAATCCTGCTCGACGGCGATCCCCTGATGGCGCAGCGCACGGGCGATGCCGAGCGCCTTGGCCTCGGCTGCCAACCCGAGCGGCGCGATCACGACAGATCGCGGCACGGCCGCCGGCTCGTTACAGAGCATCATCAGGCGTTCGATGCCGCCCGCCCAGCCGATGCCGGCCGTCGGCGGCCCGCCCAGCTCGGCGATCAGCCCGTCATAGCGGCCGCCGCCCAGCACCGTGCCCTGGGCGCCGATGTGCGTGGTCACGAACTCGAAGGCGGTATGGGTGTAATAGTCGAGGCCACGCACCAGCCCGGCATCGACCTCGAACGGGATGCCGGCCGCTAAAAGCCCGTCCTTCACCGCCGCGAAGAAGTCCTTGCTGGCCTGGTTCAGGTGATCGGCGAACGAGGGCGCATTGGCGTTAATCGCCTTGTCGCCCTCGTCCTTGCTGTCGAGGATGCGCAAGGGATTGCGCTGCAGGCGGCCGCGCGAATCCTCGGAAAGCTTGGCGGCGTGGCCAGCGTAATAGCCGACCAGCTCCTTGCGATAGACCGTGCGGCTCTCCGGATCGCCCAACGAATTGAGCTTCAGGACGCAGCGATCGAGGACGCCCAGGCGCTCGAGTATGTCGGCCGCAACCGAGATCACCTCGATGTCGGCGCCGGGCTCGGGGGCGCCCAGCACTTCGAGGTCGATCTGGTGGAACTGGCGTTGCCGACCCTTCTGCGGCCGCTCGTAGCGGAACATCGGTCCGGCGGCGAAGAGTTTCAGCGGCAGTTGTTGCGCAAGCTCGCCGTTGGACACGAAGGCGCGGCAGATGCCGGCGGTGTATTCCGGCCGCAGGGTCAGCGACTCGCCGCCGCGATCCTGGAACGTGTACATCTCCTTGGAGACCACGTCGGTCGTCTCGCCGATGCCGCGGGCGAACAGCTCGGTGAATTCGAAGATCGGCGTCGCCATCTCGCGATAGCCGTAGAGCCGCGCCACGTCGCGCGCCGCGTCGATTACGTGCGCGAAGCGCCGATACTCGTCGGGGAGAAGGTCGTGCGTGCCACGCACGGGCTGCATTTTGCTCACGAGAAGTCGCCTTGAATCGATCGTCGAAGGAAGAGGTCGAACCGCTACTCCGCGGCGGCTTGGTGTCGCTCGGCCTCGGTCGCCTCCGCCGCCTTTGCGGCCTCGATCTCCGCCGCCTTCTTCTCGATCAGCCCGACGAGATGGTCGACGATGTTGGCGTCCTTCAAACGATGATGCGGCACGCCGGCGATGTAGACCTGGTGCGTGCCGTTGCCGCCGCCAGTGAAGCCGATATCGGTCTCGCGCGCCTCGCCCGGCCCGTTCACCACGCAGCCGATGACCGACACCGTCATGGGCGTGGTGACGTGCGCGATGCGCTTCTCCAGCGCCTCGATCGTGCGGATCACATCGTACTGCTGGCGCGCGCAGGACGGGCAGGAGATCAGGTTGACGCCGCGGTGCCTGAGGTTGAGCGCCTTCAGAAGGTCGAAGCCTACCCGCACCTCTTCCTCGGGTTCAGCCGATAGCGAGACGCGAACCGTGTCGCCGATCCCCGCCCACAAGAGCGAGCCCAGGCCAATCGACGACTTCACCGTACCGGTCCGCAGCGCGCCCGCCTCGGTGATGCCGATATGCAGCGGATAGTCGCAGGCATCCGCCAGCTGCTGATAGGCGGCGACCGCCAGGAAGACGTCGGATGCCTTCACGCTGATCTTGAACTCGTGGAAGTCGTGATCCTGCAGGATACGTGCGTGATCCAGCGCGCTCTCGACCATCGCCTCCGGACAGGGTTCGCCATACTTCTCGAGCAGGTCTTTCTCCAGCGACCCGGCATTGACGCCGATGCGCATGGAGCAACCGTGATCCCGGGCGGCTTTGACGACCTCGCGCACCCGCTCGGCGCTGCCGATGTTGCCGGGATTGATGCGCAGGCACGCAGCCCCCGCCTCGGCGGCCTCGATGGCCCGCTTATAGTGAAAATGGATGTCGGCGACGATCGGCGCCTTCGTGGCCTTGACGATGGCCGACAGGGCGGCGGTCGAGGCCTCGTCGGGGCAGGAGACCCGCACGATGTCGACGCCCGCCTCTTCGGCCCGGCGGATCTGCGCGATGGTCGCTTCGGCATCGGCGGTCAGGGTATTGGTCATCGTCTGGACCGTGATCGGCGAATCGCCGCCGACCGGCACGGAGCCAACCATGATCCGCCGCGATTTGCGGCGCATGATGTCGCGATAGGGCCTGATGCTCATGCCTACCAATGTAGTCGCTCAACGGCGGCTTATCCAGCCGACGCGACCAGCCCGCCGGACGGTATCTCCGGACGGTATCTAGCGCGCGTCTATGACGCGGTAGGCGATACCCGCCGGCACGACGTAGCTTTCGCCGGCCCGAACATAGGTCTGGGCGAGGACGTCGCCATCGGGCGCCCGCAGCTCGACCCAGCTATTTCTCCAGACTCGGACCGGCGTGTCGACTTTCACCGGAA
>WNFC01016894.1_pt1 | contig 13264 bp, 10 predicted proteins | sample 5400541 | NCBI WGS metagenome assembly WNFC01 (sample SAMN13153342, study PRJNA577476) | soil metagenome | isolation source: 120 cm saprolite under Douglas fir tree site 2 hole 2 replicate 1 | place: USA:California | collected 2015-04-18
GCAGCACAAAAACACTCTTGGACGTGTCTACCCCAATGCGGATAATCTTCGTCACGGACGGCTCCCTCGTTTGAGATCTCCAACGACCTCATTCTGGCACAGCGATGCCGTCGGGGGCCGTCCACCCCAACAACATGGCTCCGCGCTCGCGGTTGTTGGGTCTCGCAAGAGCTCGACCCAACCTACGACGCTTCGCTCGTAATGACGAAGGATAGGCTTCCGTCAAAACGTCGACTTCAGCTTGAGGTGATCCAGCCGGTTCATCGACTTGACGTCGAAGCTCCGCTTTTCGCCGGCGCGCTGCACGTCGAGCGGGATGCTCGTGCCGGCGCCGCCCTGCGCGTGGACGGCGCGATAGAAGTCGGCCAGCCCCTTCGCGACCGCCCCGCCGACGCCCATGATGACATCGCCGCGCCGCATGCCGGCCTTGTCGGCCGGGCCGCCAGGAGTCACGGCCGCGACGACCAGGCGCCCGTTCGCCTCGTTGGTGGTGACGCCGAGCCAGGGTCGGCCCGGTCCGGCGATGCGGCCGTCCGCGATGAGGTCGCCCAGGATGGGCGGCAGCCGGTCGATCGGCACGAACATGTTGCCGGCGCCGTCGCCGCGTCCGCTCGCGTCGCCGACGATGAGCGAGCCGACGCCGACGAGCTTGCCCTCGTGATTGATGAGCGCCGCGCCGCTCCAGGCCGGATGCGGCGGGGCCGTGAAGATCGCGTCGTCGAGCAGATATTCCCAGCTGCCGGCGAACTCGCGCTTCGCCACCACATAGGCGGGCGAGGCGCCGCGCGCTCCGCCGTAGCTCGCGATGACGACGGGGTCCTTCTCCTTGAGGCCGGCCGAGCGGCCGAGCACCATCGGCCGCACCTTGAGCGGCGTGATCGCGCGCAGCAGGCCGAAGCCGCTTTCATGATCGTAGCCGACCACGCTCGCCGGCACGGTCTGGCCGTCATTGGTCAGCACCTCGGCCGCGTGCGCCTCGACCATCAGATAGCCGATGGTGAGGATGAGGCCGTCATTGTCGATGACGATGCCGGTGCCCTCGCGGTCGCGGCCGAGATTCTCGATCGTGCGCCCGTCCGGATTGATGAAGGTCTTGATGCGCACGGCCGCCGACAGCAGCTCCTCGAGCGACTGGGCGCGGGCGGCCGAGACCGACAGGGTCAGTGCGAGCGTGAGCAGGACGGCGCGCAGGCAGGCGATGCGCATGAGATGCCCCATGGAGAAATCGGCACATCGAGTATAGCGCGCCACGGGCCCGCGCGAATGGTGAATAGCGAGCAGCGAAGAGTCCGAATGCTACTATCCACTACTCTATTCGCCACTCCCCATTCAGCATTCGCGGCCTACTGCGCCGCGACGCGCCGTGGCGGCGGCGCGGCCCTGGCGGGCGGCTCGCTCAGAATATGCTCCGCCGGAATTTCCAGCGTCCAGCCGAAGCCGCCCGGCAGGAAGGCGCTCTCGACCCGTCCGCCGAAGGTCGCCGCCATGAAGCGTTCGATCACCATGGCGCCGAACCCCTTGCGCACCGGCTGGCCGACCGGCGGCCCGCCGCTCTCCTGCCAGCTGAAGCGCACGCACGGGCGCTCGCCTGCCTCGACCCGCTCCCAGCGGATCGAAACCTTTCCGGCCTGCGAGGCGAGCGCGCCGTATTTCACCGCGTTGGTGGCGAGCTCGAACAGCGCGAAGCCGAGGTTCTGCACCGCGTCCGGCTTGAGCATCAGGTTCTCGCCCGACACCTCGACGCTGGTGCCGCCCTCATGCACGAACGGCGCGAGCTGGGCGCGGACCAGCTCGCGGATGGTCGCGCCCGTCCAGTCCTGGCGCACCAGCACGTCGTGCGAACGCGCAAGGCCGTGCAGGCGGCCCATGAAGCGGCCTTCAAAGTCCTCGAAGGTGGCGCTGTGCTGCATGGTCTGCCGCGCCATTGCCTGCACGACCGCGAGCAGGTTCTTCGAGCGATGCGAGAGCTCGCGCATGACGAAATTGACATGCGCCTCATGCTCGACCTGCGCGGTGATGTCCGTGTTGGTGCCGAACCAGCGCGCCACCGCGCCGCCGCGGCCGCGCAACGGCATCACGCGCGTGAGGAACGGGCGGAACGTGCCGTCGGCGCCCTTGAGCGGAAAGGTCATGTCGAAGGGCTCGCCGGTGCGCACCGAGTCCCGCCAGCGCTCAAGGATCTCGGGCAGCGTCGCGGGATCGTACACGCGCTGCCAGCCGTCCCCTTCCATCTGCTCCGGCATGGTGCCCGTGTATTCATACCAGCGCTCGTTGTACCAGACGACTTGCCCGTCCGAGTTCGCCATCCAGGCGAGCTGCGGGATCGAATTGGCGAGCGTGCGGAACTGCTCCTCGCGTTCCTGCACGATGGCCTCCTGGCGCCGGCGCTCGGAGATGTCGCGGGTGATGGTGGAGATGCCGATCACCGGGCCATTGACGGTGCGGATCGGCGCGACGTCGAGCGAGACCTCGACGAGCGATCCGTCCTTGCGGCGGCGCACCGTCTCCAGCCACAGATTGTCGTCGGCGCGGGCGGCCGCGATGATGCGGGCGATCTCGTCGCGGCGGTCGGGGGACACGATGAGGGCGAACGGCTGGCCGATCGCCTCCTTGGCGGTGTAGCCGTAGAGCTCCTCCGAGGCGCGATTCCAGGTCAGGATGGTGCCGTCGAGCGACAGGCTCTCGATGGCGTCGCCCGAGGAGGCGACGAGCGCCGCCAGATGGGCGTTCGCCATCTCGGCGCGCTTGCGCTCGTTGATGTCGAGCACGACGCCGAGCGCGTATTGCGGCATGCCCTGCTCGTCGCGCACCGCAACGCTGCTCACCTGCACCCACACGATCTTTCCGTCCTTGCGGATGAAGCGCTTCTCGATCGTGTAGCTCTTGCCCTCGGTCATCATGTCGTCGAGCAGCTCGAGATTACGCGGGCGATCGTCCGGATGCGTGATGTCGATGAGCGTCTTGGCGCGAATTTCCGATTCGGAGTAGCCGGTGATCTCGCAATGGCGCTGGTTGGCGACGCGAAAGTGTCCTTCGAGATCGACGATGCTGATGCCGGCGGTGCCCTGGTCGAACATGGCGCGGAAGCGCGTGTCGCTCTCGCGCATCGCGGCCTCGGCGCGCTGGCGGTCCTGCGACGCGCGGTGCAGCGCCTCGCCGACGTCGTTGACCTCGCGCAGGTTGGTGACGACCGGCGAGACGATCTCGCCGCTGCCGATGGTGCGCGCCGCCGCCGCGAGATGCGCGATCGAGCGCGCGATCCACTCGCCGGCGGCCGCCGCGCCCACGAGAGCGAGCGCCGAGAACAGGATCAGGTTCCACAGGACCTGTTGCTCCCACGCCCGCATCGGCTGCTCGAGCACCTCGGGCGGGACATGAACCGCGAGCGCCCAGCCGTTGGGCAGATGCGCCCAGGTCGTGAAGCTGCCGGCATCGCCGACGGTTCGCAGCGTCGCCGATCCCTCGCTCGCCGCCGAAACGTGACGCCAAAGCTCGGCACTCGCGGGCGCGCCCACCATGGCTTCCGCGTTCTGGCTGCTGGCGATCACGGCGCCCTTGCGATCGATGAGCGTGGCGAGCCAGCCGGTGGGCAGCGCCCGGTGCAGCACGTCATTGAGATGTTCGGCCAGCAGCGCGCTGCTGAGCACGAGATCGCCGTATCCCACCGGATAGAAGACGTTGACGACGTAACGCTTGCCGAGCCGGCCGACGAACAGATCCGATTCGACCGGCTGGCCGGTCCGTATTGCCTGCTGCGCCAGGTCGGACAGGCGGGCCTTCTCGAGCGGCGTCCCGGCCGGAACCAGCGTGCTGAGCAGTTGCGCGCCGTCGCCGCGCAAGAGGCCGATCCAGCCGTTGCTGTCGCGCAGGGCCTCCGTGGCGCGCGCGTGGAACGCGGCGTAATTGCCGGCGCGCAGCGCCTGCGCGGTCGCAAGCGCGGACAGCTCGGCGCGCTTGATCGCAATCTCGCGGCTGACATCGGCGGCGACGCTGTGGGCCAACTGCCGGCCCTCGCGCTCCACCTCCTGCTGCTTCTCGACCAGCGCGGTGCGGTACTGCAGCCCGAAGAACAGCACGGCGGGCAGCACGAGACTGAGCGCAAACAGGCCAAGCGCGGTCCGCAGCGGCCACGGTTTTCGCCAAAACCGCGACAGCCTGGGACGAGATGACGACTTGTCAGTCGCCGAGGTCAACACCTGACCCGTGCCTTTCGCCCCGCGAGTTTACGCCATACGGGCGATGCCCTGAGTCTACGTGGACACCGCCAAGCCTGCAATCGCGCGCGTCTGCGGCGATATCGCGGCACGCCAAGGCGCCAACTAAATTTGGTGCCTCCCGGAACAAAGCGCCGCAGGCCGCGTTAACGCAATTCGGCTTGGGGAGTGGCAGGAGCCGAGCGGCCTCAGCTCTCGAGGCCGGTCGGCACGGGCTTGTTCTCGCTCGCGAGCTTCATGCCGGCGGCGAGCGCCATGGTCTCCATCAGCGCCGCGAAATCCTTCTGGAGGTATTCTTCCGGATTCTTCTGCAGCATCGCGGCCCCGAAATGCGTCTGCAGCACCTCGCGGGTCGCCGCGGTCACCGGCATGGGGACGTCGTGCTCGCGGGCGAGCTCGAGGCCGAGATCGAGGTCCTTGCGCAGCAGCTCCGGCGTGAACGTCGTGGTCCAGTCGAGGTTGACCAGCGCGGGCGACTTGTAGGCCGTGAACATCGAGCCCATGACGCCGTTGTTGAGGAACGACAGGAAGGCGTGGCGCGGCACGCCCATCTTGTTGGTGAGGAGCGTGATCTCGATCAGGTTCTCGATCACCACGGCGAGCATGACGTTGTGCGCGATCTTGCACACGCGGGCGAGCTCGCCCTCGCCCACGTAGGAGACGCCGCGCGGCGCAAACGCCTTGATCATCGGCTCGACGGCGCGAAACGCCGCCTCCGGGCCGGACGCGACGGAGGAGAGCTTGCCGGCCTTGATCACCTTGGCGTTGCCGCTCACCGGCGCGCAGACGAAGTCGGCGCCGCGCTCCTGCAGGCGCTTGCGGAAATCGGCCGACTCCTCGACCGCGATGGTCGAGCAGTCGACGAAGATTTTTGGCACCTTGTTGCCGCCGGTCGTCACCACGCCCTGCTTGCCGAAATATACCTCTTCGAGATCCGGACCGGCGGACACGATCGAAAACAGCACGTCGACGCCCGCGAGATCGCCGAGCTTGTCGACGATCTTGGCGCCGCTCTTCGCGAGCGGCTCGGCTTTCGACTTGGTGCGATTCCATACCGCCAGCCCATGCGGCCCATGCCGATCCAGCCGATCTTCTGGTTGCTCGCAGCCATTCCGGTCTCCTGAAATCTCTCGGGTTACGCAACAGAGCGCGGGCACTAGAGCGCGTCCCGTTCCTGCGGAATCGGGACACGCTCTAGATTCATTCGTTGGCGCATGTCCTTTTCGGCGAACCGGTGTCCACTTCGCCGGGACATGCGCTAACACGCCCACGGAGGCGCTTCAACCGCGCCAGCTCGACGTCAATCCATCCACCAACGCATCACCCGATCGAACAGCTTGAACATCGGCACCACGAGCCCCATCACCATGATGATGCGCACGGTGTGGAAGCCGCTGATCAGCGCGGCGTCGAGGCCGAGCACCTTGCCGGTCAGCGTCATCTCGGCCATGCCGGCCGGCGCGAAGGCGAGCGCCAGCGCCGCGACCGGCAGCGAAAACGCATAGGCGCAGGTGATCGCGGCGGTCGCCATCACGGCCAGCACCAGCAGGATCGAGCTCGCCGACGCGAGCATCATGCGAAACAGCTTGGTCAGAAATTCGCGCCGGAACTGGGCGCCGAGCGAGCAGCCGATCACGACCTGCGAGATGTTCACCAGAATGTCCGGCACGCGTCCTTCGATCAGCCCGCCGATGCCGGCGAGCGCGCAGGCGACGAGCGGGCCCATGAACCAGGCGTTCGGATAGGGCGTGCGCGAGATCACGAACCCGCCGACGGCCGCGCAGGCGGCGAGCAGCGCGAGCGACGGCCATGACATGACCGCGACCTGCGCGATCTCGCGCAGCTGGCCATCATTGGCGAAATGGATCACCAGGAACGGCGCCGCCATCACGGTGAGCACCACCCGCATGGTCTGCGCCACCATGATGGGCTCAGGCTCGCCGCCGTAGCGCGCCGCGATATTGGCCATCTCGGCGGCGCCCGCCGGCGCGGTCGCGAAGAACGCGGTCTTGCGGTCGAGCCCGACGGTGGCGATCAGGTAGGCCGAGGCCGCGGCGCAGACCAGCATGGAGAGCAGGGCGGCACCGATGATGAGCGGCAGCAGCGTGAAAAGCGTGACCACCACGGCGCGCGTGAACTGGATACCGATGGCGGCGCCGATGACGAACTGCGCGCCCGGCCGCAGCCGCCGCACCCCGATCACCGGCCAGCCCGAGAGGCCGAGCGCGGCGGTGACGATGAGCGGGCCGAGCACGAAGGGCAGCGGCATGCGGATGAACTTCGCGGCGACGCCCGCCACGGCGCCGAGCGCGAACACGCCGAGCAGGCGGGCGAGCGCCCGCGCGGTGCCCTCGCCCGGCACGCCGAACAACGCCGCAAAATCGCGCGCGGGCGGCGATGCAGCGTGCGGCGTTGTGGCAGGATGCGGCGGGAGGGACATGAGCTTGTCGGATTGCGCGAGAGAGCATTATCCTGCGCCCGACGCGGCTTCAATCCGAAATCGAAGATGCACGACGCCGTCCCCGCCAGCGCCATCGCGGCCATACCGCCAGCCCATGAGCCCGCACGCCTGCGGATCATCGCGCGCACGGCGTTTCCGTTCGTCGTGGTCGCGGCGATCTGGGAACTCGTCGCGCATCTCGGCGTCTTTCCGCCACGGCTGTTTCCGCCGCTGGAAACGGTGGCTGCCGCCTTCGTCCGCCTCACGGCGGCGGGAATCCTGCCGCATCATGCGCTCGATACGGTGATCCGGCTGCTCGCCGGTTTCGCGCTCGCCGCGCTCGCCGGCGTCGCGATCGGCATCGCGATGGGGCGCTCGCGCCGCGCCGAGGACATCTTCCTTCCGCTGGTCAGCATCGGCGCGCCGATCCCGGGGCTCGCCTATGCGCCGCTGTTTCTCCTGTGGTTCGGCCTGGGCAATTTTTCCGCCGTCCTCCTCGTCGGCTTCGTCTCCGCCTTTCCGATCATCTTCAACACTTGGACCGGCGTGAAGGCGGTCAAGGAAATCTGGGTGCGCTCCGCCCAGGCGATGGGCGCCGACCAGCAGCGGCTGTTCGTCAAAGTGATTCTCCCGGGCGCGCTGCCCTACATCCTCACCGGCCTGCGGCTCGGGCTCGCCCAGGCCTGGCGCATCCTGGTCGGCGTCGAGATGCTCGCCGCGGTGCCGTGGGGCCTGGGATGGCTGATCTTCGGCGCGCGCGAATTTTTGAACACCGACGTGATGCTGGCCGGCATCGCGGTGATCGCGATGATCGGCCTCGCGCTCGAGAAGCTGGTCTTTCAGCGGCTGGAGAACTTCACGGTCGTGCGCTGGGGCATGATGACATGACGCCGACCCCCGAGCGCATGCAGATGATCCGGCGCGCCACGCTCACGCTGCTGGCGGTCGCGGCGCTCTACGAGGCGATCGCGCGCAGCGGCGTCTTTCCGCCCGCGCTGGTGCCGAGTCTCATCACGGTGGCGAGCACGCTCGTGTCCGTGCTGGCCGACGGCAGCATGCTGGCGCACGCCTTCGCGACGCTGTCGCGCGTGCTGTTCGGCAGCTGCCTCGCGGTCCTGGTCGGCTTGCCGCTCGGCATCCTGATGGCGCGTTTCCGGCGGGTGGAAAATTTCGTGCTGCCGCTTGCCAGCGCCTTGATGCCGATCCCGTCGCTCGCCTGGGTGCCGCTGTTCATTCTCTGGTTCGGCCTCGGCAACACGGTCGCCATCGCCATCGTGTTCTACGCGGCGCTGTTTCCGATGCTGCTCAACACCTGGTCCGGCGTGCGCGCGGTCAATCCGTTGTGGGTGCGGGCGGCGAGCGCCATGGGGGCGGACGAGCACGCGCTCTTTTGGAAGGTGATCATCCCGGCCGCCTCGCCGTTCATCATCACTGGCTTGCGCCAGGCTTTTCTGCGCTCGTGGATCGCGGTCGTCGGCGCCGAGATGCTCGCGGCGTCCGACTGGGGGCTCGGCTGGGTGATCTTCGACGCCAAGGAATTCCTCAACGCCGACCTGATGTTGGCCTCCCTGGTGGTGATCGGCGCGATCGGCTTCGCGTTCGAGCGTCTGGTGTTCGGCTCGCTCGAGCGGGCGACCGTTCTGCGCTGGGGCATGGTGCGCACCGCGAAGACCTGACCGGCGGCCCGTGCGCCTTGTTTGCAGGCCAATGCCGCCACAAACCGGCGGTCCTCCGACACCGTTCCTCCGTACTTCGGCCACCACTCGAGCGGACCATCGCGGCGTTTCGTGAGCGCATGTTCCGGCGAAGTGGCCTCCGGTTCGCCGACAAGAACGTGCGCCACTCTTAAAGGTCCTGCATCTCGAGGGGAGACGGGCCATGCATTTCCGCCATCTCGTTTCGTGCTTCGTCCTGTTCGTCGCGTCCATCCTGCTGCTTGCCATGCCGGCGCGCGCCACTGAGCCGATGACGCTCGCGGCCAAGCTCGCCTATCCGGTGATGCAGAGCGGCGAAGGCCAGCAGAACTATCTGCGCATCGGCCTCAACGGCTGCGAGCCGCAGCGCAGCACCAACCGCACGCCAGTGAATGTCGCCTTCGTGATCGACCGCTCGGGCTCGATGGACGGCGCCCGCATCGCGCAGGCGCGCGCCGCCGCGATCATGGCGATCAAGCGGCTCGGCCCGGACGACATCGCCTCGCTCGTCATCTTCGACGACAAGGTCGACGTGATCTTGCCGGCACAAAACCTCACCGCGCCGGACACATTCGTCGATGAGATCCGGCGGATCGGCGTGCGCGGCACGACCGCGATCTACGCGGGCGTCAAGGCGGGAGCCGATGAGGTGCGCAAGTTCAAGGACCCGCGCCGGCTCAACCGCGTGGTGCTCCTGTCCGACGGGCTCGCCAATGTCGGCCCGAGTCGTCCGGAGGAGTTCGGCGCGCTCGGCCGCACGCTGCTGAAGGAAGGAATCTCGGTCAGCACGATCGGGCTCGGCGCGAGCTACAACGAAGACCTGATGCTGCAGCTCGCGCGGGCGAGCGACGGCAACCATGCGTTCGCCAGCGCCCCGACCGATCTCATCCAGATCTTCAATCGCGAGTTCGACGACGTGCTCGCGTCCTGCGCCCAGATGGTCTCGATCGACGTCGATCTCAAGCCGGGCGTCCGGCTCGTGCGCGCGATCAGCCGCGACGGCGAGGTGCAGGCGAACCACGGCCGCTTCGAGCTCAACCAGGTCTATGCGGCGACCGAGCACTACGTGCTGCTCGAGCTCGCCTTCGACGGCGCGACGCCTGCGGACGAGCAGGAGTTCGGCCGCGTGCAGGTCGCCTACACGGCGCCGGACACGGGCGCGCGGCAGACGATCGAGGCCCCGGTCCGCGGCCGGTTCAGCGAATCCGCCGACGAGCCCAAGGCACAGCTCGACCGCAGCGTGATGGACGCGGTCGTCGAGCAGACCACGCGCGAGCGCGCCGAGCAGGCCGTCGCCCTGCGCGACCGCGGCCTGTCCGAGGAGGCGCGCAAGCTGTTCGCGCAGAACGCGTCCGAGCTCCAGGCCTATCTCGCCCAGTCGAAGGTGCCGGTGCTCGGTCTCCTGATGCTGAGCGACCAGTACAACGATCTCGCCAAGGCGGCGCCGGCAAGCCCGAGCCAGTGGAATCAGCAGCGCAAGGCGCTGCGCCAGCTCAACAGCGGCGCGGCCTCGGTGGGCACCAGATATTGAAAACCTCAGCCGCTGACCACAGCGCGGACTGCGGCAAACGGAGCTGACACAACGGTGGAGCGGCGTGCTACTGCTGCGGCGCCCGCCCCAGTCCGCGCAGCCGCCGCATGCCGCATATCGAGATCCGCGACGTTTCGCTCATCTACGACACGCCGTCCGGAAGCGTACCCGGCGTCAACGGCGTGAGCTTCGACATCGAGACCTCCGAATTCCTCTGCATCGTCGGCCCGAGCGGCTGCGGCAAGTCGACGCTGCTCAACATCATCGCGGGCTTTCTCAATCCTACCGGCGGCCAGATCCGCATCGGCGGCAAGGCGGTCACCGGCCACGGCATGGACCGCGGCATCGTGTTTCAGGACTTCGCGCAGCTCTTTCCCTGGCGCACCGCGCTGGGAAATGTCGCATTCGGTCTCGAAATGAAGGGCATGCCCAAGGACGAACGCGAGACCATCGCGTTGCAGCAGCTGGCGCTGGTGAAGCTCGAAAAATTCGCCCGCTCCTATCCGCACCACCTGTCGGGCGGCATGCAGCAGCGGGTCGCCATCGCGCGCGCCCTCGCCTACAATCCCGCCGTACTGCTGATGGACGAGCCGTTCGCGGCGCTCGACGCGCTCACGCGCGACGACATGCAGCGGCTGCTTGCGGAGGTCTGGCGCGAAACGGGCAAGACCGTCGTCTATGTGACGCACAATGTCGCCGAGGCGGTGTTTCTCGCCGACCGCGTGGTGGTGATGACGCCGCATCCCGGCACGGTGAAATCGGAGATCGCGATCCGCCTGCCGCGGCCGCGCGATCCGCTGAGCGTCGAGTTCCTGGACTACCAGAAACAGCTGCTGCGCCATCTCGGCGAACGCGCGGCCTGAAAAACTAAGGAGGATGTCATGACGACCCAAGGGATCAGCGGGATCACCCGCCGCCATTACCTCGCGGCGAGCGGAGCCCTGCTCACGGCCGGTCTCTTCCCGCGCGCCGCCAGCGCGCTCGAGACGCTGCGCCAGGGTTATCAGACCAACATCTGGGGCATGCCGACCTTTTACCTCATGCGCTCGGGCCTGCTCGAGAAGCACGGGCTCAAGTTCGAGGAATTCGCGGTGCCGTCCGGCAATCTCACCATGCAGCAGATGGTGGCGCGCCAGGTGGACGTCGGCACCTATGCGGGGCCGTCCTTCATTCTCGGCCACGACAAGGGCGGGCTCGTCGCGATCGCGCTGATCGAGCACGTCGGCCGCACCGCGCGGATCATGGCGCGCAAGGACCTCAACATCACCAAGGTGGAGCAGCTCAAGGGGCTCAAGGTCGCCAACCAGACCGGCTCGTCGATCGGCAACATCTTCGTCGACCAGATCGCGCCCTCGCACGGCCTCAAGAAGGGCGACTACCAGGAAGTGCGCATGGACGTGAACAACATGGTGGCCGCGATGGCGGCGAAGACCGTCGACGCCATGGTCAACGTCGAGCCCTACAACGCCATGGCCGAGGCCGACGGCATCGCGGTGAGCCTCATGGATTACTGGAGCGTCGACAAGGTGCCGGTGTTCATGGCGGCGACGCCCGACTTCATCGCCAAGAGCCCGGAGACCGTGATCGCCTATCTCAAGGCGTGGCTCGCCGTCGCGCGCGACTTCAAGGACAACCCCAACAAGGTCGCGGACTCGATCTACGCGTTCTACACCTCGAAGGGCTATTCGCTATCGCAGGACACCTTCCGCAAGGCGATGGCGACGATCGACGTGAACCCCGGCTTCCCGTCCGACCTCAAGCCCTACATGCAGCAGCAGGCCGAGATCCTGCTCAAGGAGAAGAAGATCTCCGCGATCCCCGACTGGAGCAAGGCGCTGCGTCCCGACTTCATGGAGAAGGCGCGCACGGGCTCGTGACGCTCGCGAGATAACGCCGTTTACGCCCCTCTCCCGCAATCGCGGGAGAGGGATTTTTTTCGTGCGCGCAATCCGCTAATGGTGGCGCCGACGCCGGCGCAATGGAGACAGGAATGGCCAAGCGAGTGATGAAAAAAGCTGCCAAGAAGACCACCAAGAAGACATCCGCGGGCAAAGCCGCCCGCAAGCCCGCGAAGATCGCGGCCAAGAAGGAGGCGGCATCGAAGCCGGCTCCCAAGAGCGCGCCGCGCAAAGCGGGCGGCTCCGACGTCGCCTGGAATTTCAAGCTCATCGCTCACGACACGCTCGCCGGCTTCGGCGGCATGGGCGAAGGCATGGCGGTGCAGGTCGCCAAGGACGGCCGCCGCATCCTCTGGCTCGCGCACGAAAGCGCGCCGAAGAATTTCACCGCGATCGACGTCTCCGATCCGCGCAAGCCGAAAGTGATCGTGCAGACCGACCTGCCGCAGAGCCACATGCGGTCGAACTCGCTGGAGATCACCGGCAACATCATGGCGGTCGCGTACCAGACGCAGAAAGTCGGCCAGCAGCCGGCCGGCTTCGAGCTGTTCGACATCTCGACGCCCGAGAAGCCGAAGTCGATCAGCTTCACGGACTGCTCCGGCGCCCATTCGCGCGGCGTGCATCAGCTCTGGTTCTGCGACGGGCAGTACGTCCACCTGGCGGCCGGTGCGCCCGACTTCAAGCCGACGCACGAGCTGGACGATCAGTTCTACCGCATCTTCGACGTGCGCAATCCGTCGCGCCCGACCGAGGTCGGCCGCTGGTGGATGCCCGGCACGCGCGAGGGCGACAACGAGGCTCCGCCGGAGCGCCACCAGAAGCCGGCGCTCGACAAGGGCTTTCGCGCCCACAACACCAACGTCTATCCGGAGCGGCCGGACCGCTGCTATCTCGGCTACATCGACGGCGGCATGTTCGTGATGGACATCTCGGACAAGGCGCATCCGAAGCCGATCTGCCGCTGGGACAACTCGCCGCCCTATACGGGCTTCACCCACACGGTACTGCCGCTGTTCGAGCGCAACCTGCTGGTGGTCACAGACGAATCGACCAACAACGACGCGGCCGACTGGCCGAAGCTCGTGTGGCTCCTCGACATCCGCGACGAGAAGCACCCGGTGCCGATCTCGACCTGCCCGATGCCGCCGGTCGACGCCTATTCGAGCCGCGGCGGGCGCTTCGGCGCGCACAATATCCATGAGAACACGCCGTCGCCGTACTGCTGGCACTCCGACCAGATCGTCATCGGCACGTTCTTCAACGGCGGCTTGCGCGCCTACGACATCTCGAACGCCTACCAGCCGAAGGAAGTCGCGGCCTTCGTGCCGCCGGCGCCGGCGCTCTCGCCGGTCGGCGCGATCCAGCTCAACGACGTGTTCGTCGACGAGCGCGAGATCGTCTACACGGTCGATCGCTTCACCGGCGGCCTCTACATTTTGGAGATGGATTTTTGAGGCGAGCGCCGTCCTCTCCGCTACTCCCCA
>WNFC01011672.1_pt1 | contig 13263 bp, 22 predicted proteins | sample 5400541 | NCBI WGS metagenome assembly WNFC01 (sample SAMN13153342, study PRJNA577476) | soil metagenome | isolation source: 120 cm saprolite under Douglas fir tree site 2 hole 2 replicate 1 | place: USA:California | collected 2015-04-18
ACAATGTCAGGGTCCATGATTGCTTTAACAGGTCTCGGGAAATACATACCACTGAACCATCCAATATTGGGTGCCAATCCCCGATGCGCTGGGAAGAGTGGTGCCGGTAGCCTGCCTTTTGTTGCTAGAGATCTCGGGCTGCCCCAGCTCATGGGATTTTCGCTTTTCAGTACGGGACCCATCTGGATGGAGTGGGTCCAGGAAAGGTGGCATTGAGATTGTAGCTGACGGCGATCAGGTCAAAGAGATACGGGCTCGGGTGTACCGCGAGACCCGGACGCGACACTGACGCGACGCGACGCGCCGCGCCGCGGTTACTTATGTAACCTGATTTGAATCCGGTGCGAATTGCCGTTCGTTTGTCACATCTGTGACGTCCGTGGACCCGTGCCTGTGCGCCTTCGTAAAACTGAGTCTGGACCCACCTCAGGAAAATAAAATTGTCCTACAACATAATCCGAGCACACGGCATATCTCTGATGCGCTGAAACTGTAGGGAGTCGACCCCCCGGCGGCGTCTGTCCATAGAAGGATATCTGCCGTCTGCCGTACACGATGAAATGGTGAACGGAGATCCTTCTGCCACAGATCCTTCTGCCAGAACTGTACTCCCATCTAAATTTGCTGTTTCAGTGCCCATGCAGTTGCGACTCGCTGTCGTGCGCCTATATACCATTCCCATCCGAGGTACGAAACCGTGACTGCTCGCCATTTTGTGGGTATCACCCATCTTAGCGTAATAGATCGCTATCTGGCACGAGTCTTTCGGACCATGCATTTTTATGATGAATGTGACATTCACTCGTCGGTGGTATGGTGGTCATGCGCCAGCCAAGTACGTAGCCGCTACGAGGAGCTCGATATAGGTCCTTGCCTGAAAGATCGCCGCTGCCGTCCTCTAACTGGGGGAAGGGGGGTGTTAGTGCTCCACGAGACGACAAGACCCGCCCATCTCACGGAGGTATTACCATCCTGTACCCCATTGAGCTTGTCTAATAAGCTCCCAAATTTCTCACAAGTGTTTCATCTATAACGTGCTTACACAAACCGGCGCCGCTGGGAAGAGGTTGCAATATAAAGGTGTAGCTCAGAAAGAGCAAGTGAGTAAGGAGCGTGGGCGCCTCCTGCAATACGGTATGTTGTGATCGTGATCGATGAACTTCCGAGCGCTTGACTTGCAGATGTTGAAAGATAAAGTTGCTCGTCTTTAGGGTACACATACAGTACATGTGACATGTCTCAACCTTGGCAAAGTTACCTTCTGTGCGTGCCGCCCCTGACCGTGGCCTAAGAGAGTTGCAACACCGACGAAGCGCTCGTTAAGTTATTTCATAGAGTCCATTTTGAGTCATTTGTAAGTTGCAGTCGGGGCATTGGCCAACACGATCGTAGCAATCATTTACCCACATTGGTGTTTATTTGATTTTGAAGGTAATCTGCGTTTTGTAACCGCTCTGCTCTACTCAGAACTTCACCACATCCTAGGAACAATCGTAGCGCCCAACTGTAGGAGCGCTCATCTGTGTCCAATTCGCAGGAACTACATGACAGCATTCCCTCCTAGCTAAAAGCATAGCTCAGCTGCTCCATTTGGTGAATAAGTGAGCAAATAAGTTCATTTGGCCCCCTCATCACAGCTAGATGTGTCCGTAGACCGGACGGCCATCGATCGCCGTAGTCAAAACTTCAGTGCTGAGGATCTCACTTTCCGGAATAGTCATGATGTCCTTTGATAGCACAGCGAAGTCTGCGCGCTTCCCAGGGGTGATGGATCCTAAGATATTCTCGCTGAACGATGCCCATGCAGGGTCCAGAGTCATTCCTGGCGCCAATGCAGCGTGTCTCAGTTGCCAGTGTCCTGCGTGTAAAGCAGACAGTTGTTGCAACACACCTTTCAATGCCTCTTCGCGCGTGAGGCGCTGTTCGGGGAACCTGCGACAGGCGGGTTATCGAATGGACTAGCTCTGACTTAATGAGAGAGACATACCAACCCCCTGGCCCATGAGGAGAAGTGCCGTCGGGCGCAAGTCGCGTGATGGCGGCGAAAAACCCGGACAAAGGGTTCATATCTTCGACAGGCGCATCAGAGCCGAGGGTGAAGCGTGCGCCGTAATCGATAATATCGCGGAAAGCGTAGAGCAACTTTACACGTTCGGGGCCCTGCGGAGGGTAAGCGGTGTAGAATAACCCATGACGTCGATAGACACACCAGGCGATCTTCGGCAAAGTACATGTCACTTATTCTAGTGGCGTGCAATACGGTCAGTTATTGGTATCCGCAGCATGACAATTGCTTACGCGTGGGTTGGCTGGACACTGGCGATGACTGGGTTATGGCCTCAAATCAACGCCAGGTCGGGGAAGGTCAGGAATCAACTACATACCACCAAGCTTGGCGAGGCGTGCCATATCCGAGTGTGTTATGATCTGGGCATGCTCAAGACGAGGTCGGAGGGTAGTCACGTTGATACCCTCAAGTGCAGACTCGAATGCGTCGATGACAAGAGTATTTGCTCTATCACCAACTGCATGGACATTCTAGAAACGGCGCATGACTTTTGGAGAGAGGGAAAGATGTAACACCTCTTACTGTCTGCCAACCATCTCTTAGGAATCTCTGGATATTAGTTGTCAAAACTTCTTGATCGATTCTCATGAAGCCCCTTGAGCTGGGGTTGTCAGCGTAAGGCTCGTGTAGCTGACAATGGCCATCAGGCCAAAACTGCATTCAGACTTCATTGAACTTACAGCAGCCCCACCGGATCGTAGAGCGCCTAGAATGGTATTTAGCGTAGATGGCTCAGGTGGCGAAGAAGACTTGCCATCTCCGAATATCTTGACGCTTCGTGCTGTAAACCGACCGTTAGCAGCCCCGATTATCGGTTTGATCTTATCACCCCAGTATTCGAAATTCTCATCGAAATGTGTCATGCCATAGATTCGAATCTACGTAGTCATTAGTAAAAGAGCCGTGGAACATCCACGCAGGCGCACGGGTAGCTTCTCTTTTTCGGCCAATCTAACGGATCCTTTTGGTGGGTAATCATCTACGACCAACTGGAAACGCTTTTCAAGGTCCTTATATGTAGGTGGAGAGACCGTTACGAGGAACTGTGCATTGTCGAGAAATACGCCTGGAACCCGCTTCTGTATGCGAATCAAATACAGCGGTGGGTGTACGTCACCTGTGGGCTTTCCGGATGCATCGCGTATTATGACACCACCCTCAACCTCTTCTGGGAGAGGAGAAATGTCTTCAAGGACCTTGGAGTTTACCCAGATTGCATGACCATCCTTAGCCTCCAGCACAACCCGATGTTGTCGTACTATAGAGTCGGAGTCTAGGTCCGCCTGATTGAAGCAAATGGGGGAATGGGTCATGTGGTTGAGAAGAAGGGGCAATGCCTTACTGCAGTTGGGAACCCATGCTCTGCCCATTTTGTGTGATCCCAACCCCAACCTTCGACAAATTTCAGAGGATCTTGTTTGATATCTTCATCGGATAAAATAAACCGACGGACCAACTCCGTGGCGGCTTTCGTAGGTCAGATTTAAGCTTGACCAATCGTGGGGGACGAGGATCACCTTTTGCACTTCGGGCGCTCTCCAGCGGGATGAGCCGGCTTGCGCCGTACTCAAGCATGTGTGCGTGCGAGTCTACATAAATATTGCTGATTAGAGATAATTACATAGCAGTCAACTCACATCGGGCGCCTACCACTCATGCCAGGAACAATAATTGATCCCGATTCGATAAATCTAGTTGCCAGACGGGGTTTCGGATGCGCGCGCTTAATGGCTGCTTCAATGTCAAGGACAGATAATTCCCATCGGCGGTGCACTTCATCTAATGTGGATGTGGATTTATGGTATGCAAGGGACGGCATCGTGCGATTACATACCTATGGCACCAACATCTACAATGTGAGAACCCTGAACAACCATACACTGTACGCGTGGGTGATCAAGGTCGACTGTGTAGATATGAGCGCCAGAGCGGGAGCAGAGAGCGTATGCATCTGGGAGGGGTGTGCGTTCCCGCCCGCTGACGTAGGCGAGACATAGCATGGATAAGATCACAGACGTGACATAGAGCAGGCGTGTCAACAGATGAGTCCGAGGTGCTGTTGTGGGTGTGACAGAATAGCTGTCAACACCTTTTTTCGTGACGGGCTTCGGGGATGAAGACTGAGAGCGGAGGCGCAAATCTGGCATAAGCAACACACGAATAGACAAGGAATCAAGGGATGGGGAGGTGCAGAGGGGGGGAGAGGCGAACCTGGTATTTATGCCAAAAAAAGAGGCTGGGAAATTGCTCCGTGAGGAAGGTTCGGATTGCATTTTTGAAGCAGGCTCACCGGGGGCCAATCCATAGAAGAGGCGCCGAAGAGGCGCTGGTGAGAGTGTGTTGATCCCTCAGAACCTGCCTGCCTCCGATAAATCTATGCCGTGTCTCCTGACGGGCGTCTGGATTCAGCATATGATTTTGGGCGTAACCCAGGGGTAGGCCATGCCCCTTGCCGAGAAACGCCACACATCTTGCGGGTTCCAGGGAGCGATTCTCGCCCGAGCAAAAATGTGACGCCTACTGTCTTGACTCGCCTCCAAGAAAACTGGAGTCTCACGTCAAATTTCGCGCAGTGTTACGTATTGGGTCAATAATGAGCGTCCGTCCTACAGGTATTGCGATGCCCTCGCCCCTCCCCTTTCTGCGTTGATCCGAGGGCGAGGCTGAGTTCGGAGTGCACTTGAAATGGGAATTTTACGGGTCAGAGTTTGGCCCACTGTTCTAGAATGGAACCCTTAAAAGGGGGACGCAGTGAGGGAGTCAAGAAAGGAAAATAAAAATCGAGTACATGGCGTGGATGACGACTTGCTGCCATGGGGATTTCAACCGAGAGACGGGGGAGGGGGCAAAGGAGACGGCAGTCCCAGGGCTTAATACAGTACCGGTTTGGGACCTCGCACGTGGTTGTGCCCCGATGCGCCACGTCGGCCGCTGTTCCCCGTGCACGCTCTACGCTCGACGCTCGTCACCAGCTTGTCCTTCCAGCATCCCGCCCGCCCTCCTTATGGCCGACTCTTTGCGTCCCAGACTACAATCTCTCACTGGTTCAATCCTCTCCCATCGTGTCGTCCTCTACTCCTTTGCTTCAACCCTTGCAGTATCCGCCACTGTCGTCAATGCCCTCCAAAATCATAGCAACTTCTACTCCGTAGCCGTATATCTCTCAAAGAGCGGCGCGAGCGTTCTGGTCTCGTCCTCTTGGACACACTCTTTCCACGGTCTATCTGACTCTCCTTTATTCCCCAGATCCTCGCCAATTTTAGCCTGCTCTTGGCTTTAATGTGTGGCCGCCTCGTTCAACAGCTATTCTTTGGCTCTTTACGGCCCGTAGAAGTCGAGGTAGCGCCATCATTACGATTTCTTCCGTGCAGAAACCAACTTGCTCACAGAGACTCTACGACCGCATGTGGTTCTTTGTCACCGAGTCCCTTCTTGCATTCACCATTTTCAGAGACGAAATCGACATTCCCCTTGCTGTCATGTTTTGCTTTCTCCTGTTCGTCAAGTCGTTCCACTGGCTTTTGTCAGACCGGATCGAATGGGTACTTATAGCCTTTATGACGACCATCTCACGTACTCACCCTCGTCAGATGAATCAGATGCCGTATCCTGGTCCAACGACTCTGTTTCACATACGGATCAGCGGGTTGTTCTTCCTCCTATGGGCCACTAACATTGTGATGTTAGCTTTTGCCGCAGAAAGTATTCTCACCAACGGAGTCGGAGTTATCATTCTCTTTGCAAGCGAGGTTAGTAGAAGCAAACGTGTCTCGCACTCCGCGATCAAATACCTTCCAGTATTCGATCCTCATGGCCAGCCTGGTCAATTCAAAAGCCAAATATATCCTTTCTACCATCGAATTCCATCGCGCGGCGTCCCGCGGAGGGGAGAATGCTCCACCATGGGAGGACAAAAGCATGTGGATTTTTTACGTCGATCTGATCACTGGTGCGCTCCAAGCCTCTTCCAAGCAGGCGCCATCTAACTCATACCGAAGATTTTCTCAAGTTGTCCACTTATCTTGGATTCTTCGCGGTCATCGTCACATTTTACGGCGTCCCCTTAAACGTGGTTCGCGACGTATACGTGACGGCCCGGTCTTTCATCACGCGTCTGCGAGACCTCATGCGATACCGCACGGCAACCCGAAATATGGATGAGCGTTATCCGAATGCCACGCAAGAGGAAATGAATGCAATGAATGATCATACTTGTATTATTTGTCGTGAAGAGATGACGCTCCCAGACCCTGCCACCCGCGATCAGGCTAATCCGCAAGGAACAACGGCCCCCGCGAGAGATGGGCCAAACATGACACCGAAGAAACTACCATGTGGGCATATATTCCATTTTCACTGTCTCCGCTCGTGGCTTGAGCGGCAACAGAGTTGTCCTACTTGGTCAGTCCAATTAGTAACACTTCTTGTGTCACGAGTTGATACGCTGGTATAGCCGCCGACCTGTTCTGGACACCACTACACCGCCCATAGCTGGTAGGGTAGGGCAGGCAGATGTCCTTCGTGGAGCAGCTGCTGTACCCCAGGGCGTCGCACCCCCTTTTGGACCCGCGGCCGATGCGCCGCAGCCTCCAGCCGGGCACTTGGGTAACCTCTTCCGCAACATGGTCCGTGGCCCGCCACCCGCGCCACCTCCGGTACCGTATCCCCCAGTGCAACCCCAGCAGTTTGCGGCAGGCGGAGCACCTCCGCCACACTATCAATGGGGTCCCGGCTTTGCCCACCAACCAATGGGTCCGCACTTCATACCGCCACCCCCTCCGCAACTACAGCCAGCACCGATTTTTCAAGGTTTCTATGGCCCAGGTGGGGTATGGCAGCCTTGGGGAGACCGTCGGGGACTAGAGGAAGCAGCGCCGCAACAGCGACAAATGCAACAACAACAACAGCAAGGTGCCCCCCACGGCACTGCGCGCTCTACTACAGCACCTGAATCTGCACCTGCTACCTCCGAGGAAGGAGAACAGTCAGCCCCCCAACGTGTACCCCCTGAGGGTGAACGCCCCAGCTCGCAGGACCAGGGTACGCCATCAACCCCTCAGGAGGCTGCCGCGCTTGCAGCCCTGCGGAGATCGTCTCCTGGTACCCCGAGTGCCCAGAACCAAGAACCTTCTACCAGCCCTTCACAAACCCAGCAGGCAACATCGGCATTGTCGACGGCTCCCGGGCCATCCGCCCCACCAACGACAACCACGCAAGCCACCGTACCGTCGCCGACTTCGTCAGGCCCTCCTCGTTCGACTTCTACAGCCCCACAGCCTACTTCAGCCACTTCAACTCCGAACAGGAGTGTGAATGTGCCCTCTCTGATTCCAATGTCCTTCAGACCTGGAGGCACAGGTCCACGCCCTACTAATGCACCGCTTCCGAGCCTCCCCATTGTTTATCGCACAGGGCCGCTGCGTCATGCAATGCCTGCACGTCCTCCTCTGGCGACACTGCCTCCAACGCTGACGGATGCCCAGCTCGCTCACTTGGACGTGCTCACTCGTGAGGCAATTGACGAGCGACTGCGTGTGCTCGAGGGCATTTCAAATACCATGTACCGCTGTGTCGAGGAACTCACACGCCTCCGTAGTGTCCTCCCGGCGTCCACCGGACCGGCTCCACTAACCTCGCATACTCGATCACAGCCAGGGCAAGGGCAGCAAGGTTCAATCACGCAAACGGCGATGAATGAGAACGACGACACCCCAGATCTCCGGCCTCTCGATTCGGATGTGAAATTAGACGTGTCGTCCTCCAATGCGAAGCCAGGGGCTGACGTTAGCGGCGCTAGTGGGAGTTCGACGGCGAGGCCAGACGAGGCAAATGGCGACACCGCACCTGCGAACTGAGACGTCCACCCACCGGACTTCCTCTATCTGTCGCATTCTGTATCGTAGGATTGCATCATTGCCTGCGCTTTGTCCGTACTTTATCCACTCGAGACCCGAAGATGCGTTGTATTTTAAGCGAGGTAGTGGTGCCTGTAGGGGAGGGAGCATTGTCACTCATGAGCCATCTCACCGAAATACGGGCCTTGGCTACTCGGGGATTCGGAAAAACCGTGCGCAGATTTCAATTGGACAGCCGTAGCGGAGGTGCACAGGGTCACTTCATAGGATTCTTGTTGGCTGATCATTCAACGTCGAACGCGTGGATCACAACTTCCTGGTGAGGCGTCGTAAGCGTAGAAGCGCTGTGAACACCCGGCAATACGCGAGACGCGAGCAATCAGGACCTCGTCGGCCGCCGATCGTTATGCTACTGTGACTTGAGAGTAAAAGCATGCAAATTAGCCCCAACAGGGGCAAGGAGAATATTTGGCAGTGACGCTCCCCCCGTACGGCAGGCTTCCGGCGCCACATATGGGAGAAGCGGAGATGCAGGCTTCGTGTTGAGCAGAACCAAAGGGACCGCAATGGAATATTCCGACGTTACGCGAAAAGGCGCATTGCGCTCTGGTGTGCGAGCTAGCGGATTTCACGCGCTCCGAGATCCCAATGTACCACATAAGCGTTACAACCGATCAATTTTAAGACAGATGAAATACTACCGGGAGTGTATCATAGGTGCAATGGGGCGCTCTGCAACTTAAACGAGGCGGGCCAAATGCTCGGATTTCGTAAAGTCCAAATTCAAGCCGTGTTCTGATGGCCCCTGTAAACCCGAAACCGCCATCGTTCGTGTGAAACGACGGGATTCGAATCAAGACCCATTTGCACGTCGGTCAATGTAGTCAGCACGTGGAAACGTGAAGTAACCCCTTCACGCGAGGATGAAAGGAAATCTCACGGGAAGAGCAGCCAAATCTCTGTGCAAAGGGAATGTCTAAATTCAGGAATTGGTTAATCACAAAGTAGAATCCATGGCACAGCTGAGTACGGAGCCAAGGGGCAACGTGGCGTCAAGCGCCGAGTAAAGCTTCCGTTCTACGTTTGACAAGATCAGGGTCCACCGATGCTCTATCTACCCTGGAATAAAACGTCTTGAAGACCTTCCCGATGGATTTGCGAGAGTCGAGTTGAGTTAGGGACACGTGTTCCGTGATTATCTCCTTAAGGATGCGGTCGATGTCTGCTTCAGGTAGAAGCGGAGGCAAAAATCTAGAAAGGAAATCTGCTTCTTGTCGCTCCTTCTCTGCAAGATCCGAACGAGAACCTTCATTGAATTGAGCGGCGGAATCGAGCTGCGCCAGCCAGGACGTGAGAAACGAGTAAATAGACGCATTAAAAAAACGGGGCGCGTACGCGACGGGTACAAGCCTTGCGAACAAGGGCTGCAATGGCTGAAGAGTCTATTTTTCTGCCATTCGGCACCTTGTCTGCAGAGTAGACTTCCGATAGAACAGACTGAATATCAGAGAGTCGCATGCACAAGGCTTGCTTTAGTCTTCGGGCTAAAATCTGGTCAATGTACACACACGAATGGTTGTGGACGCGAGAGAGTCCTTGGCCTGGCAATGAACCACCTTAAGAACGACCTCTTCCCGTGACATACTGAAAATTCCGAACCTTCAGGGAAATCTTAAGTTCCTCCAAGAGGCGAGTACGCAAGTCTGCCGTTCACGAATCAGTCACTTTTGCAGGTGCTCTGTCATAACCACAGTCACCAAGTGAATTACTGGCTGCAGAGAAGCGCGCTGTACTCGCAAACAGTGTCCTTGCAGAAGCACTAGATATACCGATACCGGTAGCGAAACGAAATGACATGGCCAATCTTGGTGTCGGACTTGTGTTGGCAGTTGGCAGGTAGACGTGTGGCCTTAACCCTATTCCAGGGTCATGTCAAGCCTTTCCGCCAACCGCCAACTCATCTCACTCATTTTACTCTTCTTTCACGTCACCGTCTGTTCTGCGTGCTTTCTCCGAGAAATTTGGCAAACTACGGCTATACGGTGCTATTGAAGTTCGATAGCATTTTCCGCCGCGGCTGGGGACTCGGGCACTTCCGAGACATTCATTCTCTTTTCACTCTCGCAGATTCACTTCCCGTTTCCACAAACGCTCTGGCAACACTTAGCCGCAGGCGCCAGCAGAATCCCCCAATTTCTATTATCACACAAGATCAGATTCGGGCCCATTTCGCAAGGCTAACGATTTCACCCCCAATATTCCATTGACAAATTCGGCCGCGCTTCACGGTCGCAGGACCATTGTGGACAGAAACCTACTCCATCGCGCGGATCATCCCAGGCCTCGCGCGGTCCATGGCTCTCCTCACACCTTCATTCCCACCTTCAGGGCACTATATTGAATACATTCGCGAGTCTTCGCGAGCCCTGACTCAAGCAGAAGCCGTGACGGTGAGTGTCTGCACCGGCGCAATGGTTTCCGATTTCTGCCGTTATGTACCTCTAAGTATCACAGAGTATCACCGTATTGGCACGAGATTTTGCGCACGTGTGATGCACGCAGCGGTCTCAGTTACGAAGTTAACAATTGAATCCTTTGATGGGATTCCTCCCATCCTCTCGTCGTTCCAGAATGGTTGGATCTTCGCTCTGCGCGATGAGTCAGGATCTTTTAGTAATTATATCTTGCTTGGTTCGATATGGGCGTCAGGGTGAGGCTTACGGTGGAGTTTGTGATGCGATGCCTCGCTTCTATCTTCTAGGAATTTTTTGTATTACAGTTCGCCATCAGTAACCAAACTACGCCAAGTGTATTGCGCTTGGTGGCGTTCCTAGCGTCTATGCTTCCATCACCTACGTTCATCGGCCGTCCGTGCCTGCTGATATCCCCTCACAAGCATACTGATGCCCGCGTGTATTCTCTAGGTCTCTGACGCAAACATCGAGCGCTTGCTACTGTCCCCGGCGTTCACCGACACCTATCATCGTATTACTGCAACCTCACACGGTCTTGCTTTCCCACTCAATTTTCCTTCGCCGCTCTCCGAGCTGAATTTCCTCTCTATCCTCGCGCTTCTAAATATCGCATCTGGTTATCGTGCCCCCCTTCACCGGGAGACAGGGAGAGGGGCATGGGATTCTATTCGCGCCTTTGTCTTCGGACTCTATCTAAGTTCCGTAACGGATGGAGAGGGCGATCTCTTGAGCGCTAGGGGCATGCAAACTCTCAGCGAGGCAAAGATAGCGGAGCTTTTAGGTGTAAGCCTCCACACAGAGCAACGACACGAGAGTATCCAAGGCGTGACGATCGGTCAAGTCGGTGGTCCTGGGTGGGAGCTCGCACAGCTCTTGAAAACGCTCCTCGATGAGACCGGTAAAGTCCTCATCGATGGAGGGTACCCAAACCTCGGTAGTTTCGTTGCGGAAGCTCTGAAGGAGGGCGCAAGAGCGAGTGAAAAGGGCCCGGCAGCAGCCTCGGACATTGTCCTCGAGTGGGTGAGGTGGCGTCATTTCAAGATTGGGGCGTCTATATGCTAATCCATACAATTATTTCAGCTCGTGCGCTCCATTCCGGGCTTCCGGGACATGAGCATTATCAATAATCAGCGTGTGTATATTCCTCACTCTTCTCCAAGCAAACTTCTCTCCCTGGCTCATGCGCACGCGTAAAAACCTCCTTCGCAGCAATCTACTGCTTCAAAAAGGCGCTCTTCCTGATAAATGCAATCGCCATCCGATTCGGCGCGAGAGATCCTTCCCCCTTTCCTGTTCCGCAGACGTCGCACCTGCCCGTATTCGCCGACAACGTGTTGCCCTCGATCCTGATCCACCTGGGCGTCATTGACCTCTCCACCGCCGCACCGGCACTCGCCAGCCTTTTTCCCGCCGCAACAGCAGCAGCACCTTCCGATGCTGATGCTGATCGTCCCGCGCACACGCTCTCCACGACGGCGCTATTGCTCGCGCGCGCGGCTGCTCCCGAAACCACGGCGCCACCGGCCCGCATCGGGAAAGGGGAGGAAAGGGCAGTGGCAGCCGCAGCCGCCACCGCCACGACTCGGGTTCCCATCCCCGTCGACGGGCCCACGCCCACGCCTGCCCAGGCATACGTCCTGCGCGCAGCTGCGATCGAGGCGTGCGAGCGCATCGTCGCGCACGCGCACGCGATGGGCGCAACGGGGCGCGGAGCACCCTGGCTCAAAGACCTGACGCTCCCAGACCTCGACATCTGGCTCTGGGCCATCGCCAAAGACCGCCCAGACTACCGCGCGCTACCCCGTTTCGCGTTACGCAATACGCCCTTCTTTTGAGCGAGAGCCGCCGCAGTGCCTGGGCAGGTCCGATTTTTCCGCTTTCGCTCTTCCCGATGTAACGATACGATGCTCGCTTGCTTGACGTTTTCTTTTTCTCCTTACCGGTCGCCAAGCCCCTGCCCCCTGGCTGTTCGCTTAATCAGGTACGCGGGGACCTCTAACACCCTTTCTTTGCGAGAGTCCTAGCGCCCGTTATTGCGGGAGGATTTCCCAGATATCCTTGGACATATCGTTCGCACATAGGTAATCGGCACACGCGGTACGCAAGATTCCCAACAGGAGATTGATGCATTACCATCTGTGATAACATGCTCCCGAGTCTCAGAATCCGAGAGAGATTACAGGTCTGCGTATATACGTTATCGCGTACAGGAAATTGGTCATAAATATGAATATGCCAGTGGGAAGTCATCAAAGCAGGTGAATAGCAAAGACTTTATCCATAAAAAGCATAATATGGCCGCACCCGACTCTATGGATGCGAGCGAAGGCGAATAAAAACCACCCTGGAATGAAGACGAAAATACGTGATGTCACTTGAATTGCTGTCGCTCTCATCTTGGCCCCACACCGCAAATGCACGAGGGTGTTGGTGCGAATGGATGGTTGGAGCTGCAGGCGAGCGTGAGCGCGTGCGCCGTGTGGGTGCTGCAGTCGTCGGAGTGCAAAGATCACCCGTTCCTTCGACGTGGCTTGACCTGTTGTTCGCGTTCGCGCTGCTTGGCACGCTCGCGGCCCACTGAACATGGCCATGGCTGTGACTGTGACCATGGCTGTGGCTGTGGCTGTGGCCTTGACGTGGCAGAACCGGCGCAAAACGGCTGGGCGAGTCGACGCCAGACCGGACGCCTGAACGGGAGCGCGACTGGGCGCGTGCCTTGGCGTGCGCGTCGGGACTCACACCCATGATTGCCTCTGCAGCACGCGATGCCGCACCGGACAAAGGTGAGACTCCCGGGGATAACCCGAGATCGGAGTTCCTACTGTTTGAGGTGGTGGGTGCAGAGTCACCACCGTTCTCAGACGAA
>WNFC01006090.1_pt1 | contig 13262 bp, 8 predicted proteins | sample 5400541 | NCBI WGS metagenome assembly WNFC01 (sample SAMN13153342, study PRJNA577476) | soil metagenome | isolation source: 120 cm saprolite under Douglas fir tree site 2 hole 2 replicate 1 | place: USA:California | collected 2015-04-18
ACCGACCACACCTCGCCCTACACCTACGACACGCACGTTCCACTGGCTTTCTATGGACTGCCATTCCGCCCCGGAACGTATCGCACGCATGTCGAACCCATCGACTTGGCTGTGACCCTGGCATCGCTGCTCGGCATCAACGCTCCCACCCACGCCGTGGGCCGCGTGTTGACCGAAGCGATTACCGCTCCGTCACGGGAATCCAGCGAACCCGCTGCAGCGCGGCCTTAGCCCTTTCCTGTCACCTCGGGCCTTGAGCGGACAAGAGTGTCCGTGCCACACCGGCATCGCCGCGGGAGCGGATTAGAAAACCAATTTCAGCCCCAATTGGATTTGGCGGGGAGGGTAGGCCGCGTTGGGTTTCAGAAAATTCTTCGGAAGTTGATAGTAGCCAGGGTAGGGAGCTAGTCCAGCCGTGGTGGAGCTTTGAACGAAGTTTGTGGCATTGACCGTGAGTCCGTTCGTAGTGATGGTTACGCGCTGATTGTCGCGATTGAAAAGGTTGAAGGAGTCGGCGGTGAAGTCGAGGCGATAGCCGTGAGCGAGGTGGATTTTGCGGGTAACACGCAGATCGGTCGAGGCGTAGTCGGGTCCGGTGAATCCGTTGCGGCTGTAGCCCGGCAGGCGGTCGTTAAGGTCGTTGCCGTCCTGGTTGGGATCGCCGGCGACGGTGGCATTGACGGGGCGTCCACTGCCGATGTTCACGACGCTGGAAATCTTCCAGTCGTTGAAAAGGTGACCGAGAAGTTCGTGTCCCCGGTGGAAGGGTCGCGGTTCGGCGGAGAATGCCGCTACCAAACGGTTGCGCTGGTCGGTGACGCTGGGGCCCCGTTCGCCGATGGGGTTGAAGGAATTCTGCACGGTGGCGGGCGAGCCGGCGATGAGCGCGTCCTGGCCATCGTCAATGGCGTGAGCGTAGGTGTAAGAGAGGCGGAGATAAGTGCCGCGCGCCATACGCCGGTTGATGGAGAGAGTAGCGCCGTTGTAGACGCTGGAGGCGGCGCTTTGGAATTCGTTGATGGCGCCGAGTTGGGCGATAGGGCGTCCGAGAGGATTGATGCAGGGCGGAAACGGGCAATCAAGAGTGCGGCTGAACTGCCAGGTGGCGAAGGAGTCGACGGTGTAATATCCGCCGCTGAAGATGGAGCCGGTGGAATCGAATATCGGATACGTGAGAGCGACCGGCGGCAAGAGGTTCACGTCGAGCGCGCGAATGAGATGTTCGCCGTGCACGTAGAGATAGGAAACGGAAACGGTGGTGTGGCTGGCTATTTCGCGCTCCAGCGTGACACTGGTTTGCTGCACGCGGGGGGTGACAAAGTTAGCAGCAAAGGCGGAGACAGTGTTGGTGACGCCCTGAGTGAATCCTGCAGGCAGGGAACATGCAGAGGACATGACAGGGCAGGCGACCAGGGGATTGGGATAGGTAGGGAAAACCTGCTGGTCATAATAATGCGAATTATTGAGGAAGACACTGGCATTTGTGATTCCGTTTTCGGTGGCCACAACCGAGTTGTAGATCTGAGGGATGCGGACATAGAACAGTCCATAACCGGCGCGGACGACAAGTGGGTGATCGCGGCCGATGGAGTAGGCGAGTCCGGCGCGCGGCCCAAAGTTGTAGGGCTTGAAAGGAACTTTGCCGGAAGGCGGAAATAGTGGATTGGAGACTAGTCCAGCCGTGGTGAACGTTTGAAGATCCCAGCGCACGCCGAGATTCACGGCAAGATGATTGGTGACGCGGATCGTATCCTGGGCGAAGGCGGCGTAGTCGTTGGAATCAGGATGCGATGCGGCCCGGCCAAAATTCTGCAGATAGTAATGCGGGACTTCGTGGGCGTAGGCGCGAAGAGGGCTGAGAGGAAGTCCGGCTTCCATTGGAGCGAAGGTGAAGGGGTCGACCTTGATGGGATAAAAGAGATATTCGCCGCTCTGCTGGCTGGGAAAGAAGTCGTAGATCCAGGTGAGAAGAGAGTCGCCGCCGAATTTGAAGGAGTGGCGGGAAGTGTCGAAACTCAATGTTTCGGCGAGGTGCAGACGGTGCTCGCGCGTCGCACGAGGCAGCAGGCTGGATCGGCCGATAGCGTCAATAATGGTCGGAATCTTAATGAGAGTGTCGGTGCTGTTGGTGTAGGACTGCTGCAAGTCGCGCGAGAACTGGGCTCGCAGGTGGCTGATGAGGCGCGACGAAAAGCTCGACATCAAAGAGAGCGAAGCGGTCTCGGTACCAACCGTTTCCTCGCCATTGTTTGAAATGGCGTCGTAAGAAAGGGGACTGCTGGGGTCAAGAAATACATTGTTCGATCCCCAATAGCGGGAGGTATTGACGCGCAGGGTGAGCTGATGGCGCGGCGAAAGATTGATGTCGAGTTTGGCATAAATAGAATTGCCCATCTGGCCGGCGGGATACTCTCCGGCGAGCGAGCTGAGCTGGCCGGCGGCGGCGAAGACCAGGGCTTGGTCGCTCACTTCGTAATCGCCGGGAGTGTAAGGTCCGGTGCCAGCCTGGGGAATGACCTGCGAACTGCCATTTAGAAATTCGACGACATCGGGAACATGGAAGTAGTGCTGATCGAATCCGGCGAAGAAGAAGATCTTGTTTTTCTTGAGGGGGCCGCCGATAGTGCCTCCGGCCTGCTGCTGACGGTTGTGAGGCCGGAAGGCGAGAAAAGAGTCGGCGGTGCCGAATGAACTGTCGCGGAGAAAGTAGAATCCAGTGCCGTGCCAGTGATTGGATCCCGACTTGGTAACGACGTTGACGACTGCTCCCCCAGCCCGCCCTAGTTCCGCGCCATAGGAATTCGAAGAGACGCGGAACTCCTGCACGACTTCAGTCGAGAACTGGTAGGGAGCGCGGTAGCGTCCGCGCGCCTGGGCGAAGAAGGCATTATTGAAATCGCCGCCGTCCACCAGGAAGCTGTTCTGGAATCCGCGCAGTCCGCCGAAAGAAAGGTCGCCGTTGGTGGCTGATGTGAGGCTGCGCGGGTCTTTCGTAACGCCGGGCGACAGCAGCATGAGATCGGAGAAGCGGCGGCCGTTCAGGGGAAGATCGGCGATGGCCCGTTCGTCAAGCAGAGTCGAAACGGCGCTGGATTTGGTGTCGACCAGTTGAGGCGCCTCGGAGACCGTAATTTTTTCCTGAGCGCCTGCGATGGTGAGCCGGAATTCGAGTTCCGCGGCGGCTCCGATATCAACGTGGAGAGGCGGCGTGACTTGCGGCGACATGCCCTGCGCCACCGCACGGGCGGAGTAATCGCCCGGAGGCAGCAGATCAAGCGAGAATCGCCCTTCGGCGTCAGAAGTGGCCGAGTAGCGTGCGCCCGTGTCTGAGTTGACGGCGACGATGGAGGCTTGGGCAATGCGGCTGCCGGCCGGATCGAGCACAGTGCCGTGTATCGCGCCCGTGGCGGCGTCCTGTGCGAAGGCGGATAGTGAATAAAGAATGCAAATAATGAGCACCGAAGCGCGACGCATAAGAGTCCCACCTGTGGTCGAGATGAGGCTCGGAGGCTTAAGTCACGCTCGCATCACTGCAGGCGAGCAGGTTGGGAAACCAGATTCCTTTGTAGCACGAGGCTGAGCCTTTCAGCGGTGACGTGCTAGTTCTTTTTAGGCACGAGTGCCGGAGTGGGAAATGGGCTTTACGCGAAGGAGTGCTGGCGTGCTATGTTCAGTGTTCCCTGAGCGGCCGGTAGCGGTCGCCGGGATCCTTGATGCGCCTTTTCTTTGCGCCGGCAGACGAGGGTCCTTCGACTTCGTGAGTGCTTGCTTCGCGTAAGCCCTCACTCCGTTCAGGACGACGGGTTAATTGGCGGGCCTACGAAACTATGATTCGATCCTTTAAAGGCCTTAGGCCGGTGATTCCGGCGACGTGCTACGTAGACGAATCGGCGCAGATCATCGGCGACGTGGTGCTGGGCGAGCATGCCTCGGTGTGGATGAATGCCGTGCTGCGCGGAGACGTTCATTCGATCCGCATTGGGGCCCATTCCAATGTGCAGGATTGCAGCGTGCTGCACGGCATGAAGCAGCAGTACAACGTGGTGGTGGGCGAGTATGTCACGGTAGGGCATTCGGTCACTTTGCATGGATGTCTCGTCGATGACCGGTGCCTGATTGGTATGGGATCGATTATTTTGAATGGCGCGAAGGTTGGCGCAGGATCGATCATCGCCGCAGGGACGTTGATTCCAGAGCGCACCGTGGTTGAACCGGGATCGTTGTGGATGGGATCCCCGGGGAAGTTTAGACGGAAGCTGGATGAGAAGGATCAGGAATCAATCATGCGGTACGCGCGGAACTATTTGGGGTACACGGAGGAGTATTTGAGGGAGCGCTGAGCAATTAGCAATCGGCGCAATGTATTAAGACTGTCATCCTGAGCGGAGAAAACCGATTCGCCTTGCGAATCGGTTTGCGGAGTCGAAGGACCCCTATTATCTATGTAGTGTCGGGATGGCGTCAGGGCGTTCTCCCTGCGCTTCATACAACGTTTGTGGAGAGAATTCCTTGAGAGGCCGGTGGCAAGTTGAGTTGCAAGGGGTCCTTCGACTACGACTTGTCTTTCGCGAAGCGAAAGACAAATCTCCGTTCAGGATGACAGACTGAGAACTGAGAACTGAATGATCAAAGCCGTGCGAGGAACCCGCGATCTGCTGCCGCCCGAAACGGCGCTGTGGAATTTTGTGGAGACGGCGGTGCGGGATGTGTTCCGCGCCTACAACTTCCAGGAAATCCGCACGCCGATTTTCGAGTCGACGGAATTGTTTGCGCGGGGAGTGGGCGAAGAGACCGATATTGTTTCAAAGGAGATGTTTACCTGGGAGGATCGCGGGCGGGCGGAGAGCGATCGGGGACATTCGCTGACGCTGCGTCCTGAGAATACCGCCGGAGTTGTTCGCGCTTACATCGAGCACAAGATGTGGGATCGCGGACTGCAAAAGCTCTATTACATCGGCCCACAATTTCGCCGCGAGCGTCCGCAGAAAGGCCGGTTCCGCCAGTTTTATCAGATTGGTGCCGAAGTCATTGGCCCAGCCTCGGCGGGCAGCGAGTCTCCCGCCCGCGATGCGGAAGTGCTTGAACTGCTGGCGACCTTGCTCGACCGGCTGGGAATTTCCGGCTGGAATCTGGAACTGAACTCCGTGGGATGTTCGAACGATCGGGCGGCCTTCAACGAGGCTCTGCGCAAGGCTTTGGAGCCAGTCGTTGGGAAGATGTGCGTGGATTGCCAGCGCCGCGCAGTGACCAATCCGCTGCGCGTCTTCGATTGCAAGGTGCCGGAGGATCAGCCGATCATCGAGAAGCTTCCGCGCATCAGCCAGTTTCTGGATGAAGGATGTAGAAAACATTTTGAGGCGGTGCAGGAAATTCTGACGAAGGTTGGAGTTCCATTTTCATTAAACGACCGCCTGGTGCGCGGCCTCGATTACTACACGCGCACCGCGTTTGAGTTCACGCACAGCGCGCTGGGGGCGCAGAACGCGATTCTTGGCGGAGGACGCTATGACGGGCTCTCTGAGGCACTGGGCGGACCGCCGGCTCCCGGGATTGGGTTTGCCATTGGAGAAGACCGCCTGGTGATGTCGCTTCAGGAATCAGCTTCCGCCGAGGGCATTTCAAAGAAGCCGGATGTTTACGTGGCTGCGCTGGGCGCGGGTATGAACCCTGAAGCGGCGCGGCTTGCGCGGGAGCTGCGGCGTCACGATCTGGTGGTGGATTTGGGCGACGAAACCTTCCGGCTGAAGAAATCGTTTGAGGCCGCGACGAAGGCGGGCGCGAAATACATTTTGATCGTAGGCGAGAATGAGGTAAAAGCGGATGCGTTCGCGCTGAAAAATCTGGCGACGGGCGAACAGGTTTCCGTACCGCGCGCGGAGTTGGCACGGAAGATTCAGGAGTAGCCGCGGGAAAGCTTCGTTCAGGGCTGGAACGTTGTCCCAGTAGGATTGCCGGCAACAGTTGTTATGGAGGAATCTCATGAAAGTAGGCTGGTTTACTTGTGCGATCGTTTTATTGTTAACAATTCCCATCCCTGCTATCTCGCAAAACCCTGCGCCTGCGAAGGCGCTCACTCCTCTGGAGCAGGCCTTGATTGCCAGCGAGAAGAGTCTGATCGAGGCGAAGAAGAAAGATGACGCCGCTTTTTTCAAGCGCATCGTAAGCGAGGACTTCTCTCTGGTGGGCGTCGACGGAACCCTGCTGCAAAAGCAGGAAGCGCTGGGTGACTTAGGCGATTCTGGTTTGTTGGAGTTGACTCCTTACAACGTGACCGTGGTCGCCGCCGGCGACGGCGCTGCCATTGTCACCTACGATGCGATTGTCCGAAAGAAGCCCGAGGAAGATCAGGGGCCCCCTCCGCGATATCAGCATTTCAGTTCGGTATGGGTGAAGCAGGGAGACGCGTGGAAACTGAAATTTCATCAGGCGACGGCGGCGCACTGGGGAGACTGGTAGAGTCTCGATTACCGTGTATCCGCCGCCGATTGCGATCGGGGTACGCTTCCAATTGTCGGCTGGAAACGTCAAACCTGAGGCGGCCGGAATTTCGAGGGGAATGCCATGAAGCAGGCGGGAATAATTCTAGCGGCAGGGCTGATTTTCACGGCGTTGGCGATGGGGCAAGAGAGCATGCCCAAGCCCGCTCCCGAACATAAGAAGCTCGACATGCTGGCCGGCTCGTGGGTTCTGGAGGGGGAGGTCAAGCCCAATCCCATGGGTCCAGGCGGAAAGATGACGGAGAACGAAACCTGTGAGTGGATGGAGGGCGGCTTCTTCCTTATATGCCACGTCGACTTCAAAACCGCTAACTCGGGCAACGGGTCAGGGCTGTCTGTGCTCGGATATTCTGCCGCCGACAAGGTCTACACCTACCGCGAGTTCAATAGTTGGGGAGAGTTCGAGGATTCGAAGGGCGCGCTGGAGGGCGACACCTGGACTTGGACCAGTGACGAGAAGATGAGCGGCACCACAATAAAGGGACGCTTCAGCATGAAGTTTACGTCGGCGTCCTCGTACAGCTTCACTTATGAGACGTCTCCCGATGGGACGAAATGGACGGCATTGGTCGACGGCAAAGCCACGAAAAGATAGCCATCGCGATTCTGTGCCTGTGTTATGTCCCTAGCCAGTTCTCCCACCGTTTATAATCCCTGATTCGGCGTTCTGCCGCATTCTTACTATAAGGACACAACTTGCTCGATTTCCTAGGCGACCTACGACGAACCCATATGTGTGGAGCGCTGCGCGCCTCCGACGCTGGAAAAAAAGCCGTACTCATGGGATGGGTCAACCGGCGGCGCGACCACGGCAATCTGCTGTTCGTTGATCTGCGCGACCGCTCCGGAGTGACGCAGGTTGTCATCAACGCCGAGCGCGACGCGGCCATTCATGAAAAATCCGCGGCTCTGCGTAACGAATACGTCATCGCCGTCATTGGCGCGGTGAAGCTGCGCCATGCCAATACCGTGAATCCGAATATGCCGACCGGCGAGGTGGAGCTTGTGGCGGAAGAGTTGCGCATTCTGAATGAGTCAAAGTTGCCACCGTTTCTCCCCTCTGACACGGCGCTCACCAACGAAGAGACGCGGCTGAAGTATCGTTACATCGACCTGCGCCGTGACGTGATGCAGTTCAACATCGAACTGCGGCATAAAGTAGCGAAGGCGATTCGCGACTATTTGTCTGCGCAGGGATTTTTCGAGATTGAAACCCCATTCATGACGCGCTCGACGCCGGAAGGCGCGCGCGATTATCTGGTGCCCAGCCGCGTGCAGCCGGGGACGTTTTACGCCCTGCCGCAATCGCCGCAGTTGTTCAAGCAGATCCTGATGATCTCCGGCTTCGACAAATATTTTCAAATCGTGCGCTGCTTCCGCGACGAGGATTTGCGCGCTGACCGCCAGCCCGAGTTCACCCAGATCGATTTGGAAATGTCCTATCCCCAGCCGGAGCGGGTGTGGGAAGTGGTGGAGGGATTTCTGACGGCGGCGTTTGCCGCGGCTGGATCTGACATCAAAACTCCATTCCAGCGCATGGATTATGACGAAGCGATCCGGTTGTATGGCATCGACAAACCGGATTTGCGGCTGCCTGAATTCACCGATGTGCGTGAATGTTTCGCGGCGGAGAATTTGCAGGATCTGGCGATCAATGCAAATCTTCCGGTAATTGCGATCCGTACCCCAAAAGTTGGCGAACTCTCACGCAAAGAGCGCGATGACATCAAGCCGATGTTCCACCCGAAGGGCGGAGCGAGGGTTTTCGAGGATTTCAAGCGCATCGGTAGTAGATTCCCGGCGGCGGCGGCGGCGATTGCGAAAAAGACCGGCATGGATGAAAGCGATCTGATTGTCCTCGTCGCCGGCTCCGCCCAAACCGGGCCGCAGGCGGCGCTTCCCGCGCATCGTAAGGTGACGCCGCAGGAGTTGGCGATTTATGCCTCGGCAGGATTGTTGCGCCTTGCGCTGGCACAGAAGTATGCCGAGCGGCATGGCATTTTCAAGAAGAGCGGTGACGCAGCAAAAGATTTCCGGTTTTTGTGGGTCACAAACTTTCCCATGTTCGAGTGGGATGAGGGCGAGAATCGCTGGAACGCGGCGCATCATCCGTTTACCTCGCCCCATGAAGAGGATATGGCGAAGTTGGAAACTGGAGTAGAGTCGCTGAACGATCCGCTGTCGCCGCTGAGCGCGGTGCGGGCCTTGGCTTACGATGTGGTGCTGAATGGGACTGAGTTGGGTTCAGGGTCGATTCGTATTCACCGGCAGGATGTGCAGAGCAGAATTTTCCGCGCTCTTGGCATGACCGAGGAAGAAGCCCGAGCGCGCTTCGGATTCTTTCTGGAAGCGCTGGAGTATGGCACGCCTCCACACGGCGGGATTGCCCTGGGCCTCGACCGCATCGTGATGATTCTCGCCGGGGCAGAGAGTTTGCGGGAAGTAATTCCGTTCCCGAAGACGGCGCGCGCCGTGGATTTGATGGTCGATGCGCCCACGCCGGTGGCAGAGGCGCAATTGCGGGAGTTGGGGATTGCAATTCGTAAGGCGAGAGAATAATGGGCCAGAGCCTTTGGGTGGCGCAGCGCTTTCAGCGCTGCGATTGAGTAGCCAAGGCTTGATGGCTTTAGCCGCCGAGGTACCTCAGGGCGGAAGCCCCGACTACTTCAGTTCATAGATTGTGCTCTCGGCCTAGCCAAGGAAGTGAATCTTCGAGCCGGGATTAAACGCTGCCTTGACGAATTTCTCCGGATCCACTCAACCAAGAAATCCACAGCCACCTTGTGACATCTGACCTTGTGCCTCACTCCCGATTCGTCCCATAATTAGCCCAAATCTTTACGCGCTCTTTGATAACCGAATAGGACAGCTAAGTCCAGTTGATCCAATATTTTGCGGATAAGTTCTTTCGATTCAAGATTTTAGTCGGATTCGTTGCGGATCGAACCTCGCAAGTCGCTGATTCAGAAGAATTAAGAGATTCGATCTGTATTTTTTTAAATCCGGATCTGAAGGCTACCGCAAGGGCTGAAGCATAAAAGGCGCCAACTATTTTTTGAGACGAGAAACGTTATCCGAAAGTGTCCCGGAGGGACGTCTGAAAATAGCCCGGCGTTTTCAACGCCGGGTAAGGGGCATAAAGACGAAACCGCGTCCCGGAGGGACGCTTGAACAGCTCACCACCGGAGCTCATCAGCGCAATTACAAGCGTGCCGATTCCAGCTTTCTCTTCGTTAATTCCTCTACCCGCTCCAGCACTTCATCTTCCGTCAACTTGGATGAATCGATGACCACTGCGTCCTCTGCTGCCACGAGCGGTGACGCGGCCCGGGTGCGGTCGCGGCGGTCGCGTTCGCGCAGGTCCGCGGCCAGGTTGGCGGCGACTTCGCCCTTGATCTTGTGCTGCTCCATGCGGCGCTGCTCCCGGACTACGGGGTCCGCATCGAGAAAGATTTTGAGATCGGCGCCGGGGAAAACTTTCGTGCCGATGTCGCGGCCTTCCATCACTACTCCTCCGCCCTCGCCCATCTCCCGTTGGCGCGCCACCATCCATGCCCGCACCTCGGGATGCACCGACACGCGCGACGCTCCTTCGGTGACGTCGCGCTCGCGAATGCGCGAGGAAACGTCGTGGCCATCGAGCAGCGTACGGTTTCCGCCCATCGTCGGCTCCAGGCGAATGCGAGATTCCTGTGCCAGCTTCAAGAGCACGGCTTCATCGTCAAACGATGCGTCGTTGTCGATGGCCTTTAGCGCCAGCGCGCGGTACATTGCTCCGCTCTCCAGGTTCACATAGCCAAGCTTCCGAGCCAGGCGCGAGGCAATCGTGCTCTTGCCCGCGCCCGCCGGGCCGTCAATAGCGATAATCAGTTTGCGGTGAAAATTGGGGTTGGGAGTGGGATCGGTCATTGAGCAAGTAGACGATTGTACACGGAGAACAGCCTTGGCACGGGGCGGTTTACTTGGCCGCGCGCTGTGGCCTGACCGAGGGAACGGCCGCTTCCTTGGCGGGCGTGATCTGCAGCATCGACCGTCCGCTGACATGCACAAAGCTCAGCTCGCGGGCCGCCAGCAGCGCGTTTACAGCTTCTTTTACCCGAGAGCGCGCCACGAAGTTTCCGAAGAAGCTTTCCAGTTCAGTCTGATCAGCGGCGACCACGCAGTCCAGGTATTTCGAGAGCAGCGCCGAGAGTGCCTGCTGCACCGACAGTCCAACGCCCTCGCGGACGGCATCGGGCGACCAGCGGTAGAGCACGTCCCAGAACGAACCTTCGTCGGCCTTGTAGTCCACCCGCGTGATTCGCAGCTTGGCCAGCAACTCGCCTAGAGCTTTGTCGAGCGCGGCAAGCGAAACGCTGCCGCCGAGTGCTTCCTGTAGCTTTTGCTTCGAGATGGGACCGTCGCGATTAATCAGGGCAAACGCATCGCAGGCCAGCGGCGAGTAAGGAGAGCGCGGTCCCTGCTTGGGCGCGAGTTTGGGATTACGCTCGCCCACCAGCGCATAGAAATATGGGAACGCCGAAGCGGCGACCAGGAACGCATTGTTCTCGTCGAACACGTTCGCTTCGTACGCCGAGCGCTCGCGCAGCAACCGCACCATCAGCTCCGTAGCCGCCATCGCTCGCGGATCGGAGTAGGCATGCTGCCATGTAGGCAGGCGATTATCGGAGCCCACGAACGCTCCGATGAAGGTAGGCACGGGAACAGTAGGACGCACAGGATACATCAGGCAGAACCCTACGCCCTCGACGAACGCACGCGCCTCCTCAATGGTGCGGATGGGCTTGCCATCGAGGCGCCACTTCTCACGACGGAGTTGCTGTAGGTCCTGATCGGTCATGGGAACGGCACTTAGCATTCAGCAGTCAGCATTCAGCCAGAGAGCATTTGTCGTGACTGCAATGGCCGTAATGGGCTAAATGCTGAGTGCTGAATGCTAAGTGCTAGATTCTCTTAAACGCCTTCTGAATGTCCTTTACAGAATACCGCAGGACGACCGGTCTGCCATGTGGGCACGACATGGGATGGTCGGTCTTGGCGAGTTCCGCGAGCAGCCACTCCATTTTGTTTTGCTCCAGCGGCATGTTGACCTTGATGGCGGCGTGGCAGGCGATGGAGGCGGCGATGCGGCCACGAATCTTTTCCAGATTCAAAGATTGTTCTTCGCGGGAGATTTGATCGAGCAATTCATGGAGCATGTGCTCGACCGCTGCGGCATCCACCCCGGCGGGCGCGATCTTCACCGCGACACTGCGCGCGCCGAAGGGCTCAGCCTCAAAGCCGTTGTGCTGGAGTTCGTCGGCAATCTCGGAAAACACCGCCTGCTGAGCCGGAGAAAGCTCCAGCACGATCGGCATCAGCAGCCGCTGGCTCTCGACTTTTTGCGCCGCGCGTTGTTTCAGGATGCGTTCGAATAAGACGCGCTCGTGGGCTACGTGCTGGTCGACGATCCAAAGCCCGTCTTCATTCACCGCGAGAATGAATGAATTGCGGATTTGCCCCAGAGGACGGAGGGTCGAAAGCGCGGCCAGCGTCGGCTCTTCTTCCCGCGCGTTGTCGGGGACATCGAGTTCTGGAGCGCAGCCATTGTCAGGAATGGTCTCGTGGAAGTGGGCTTCAAGTCCTCGTGCCACTGGAATCGCGGCGTTCGCCTCGACCGCGATTCCGCCCTCAAACTGGAAGCGCGCGGATAAGGACGGGGCAATCGGAGCCTGCAGCGCGAATCCGCCGGCCGCGGATTCGTAGAGCGGACGTGTTGGCGCACCCGGCGCGGATCCCATGTCAGATGGCGGTTCCCACTCTCTTGCGCCCGGCGTCAGGCCCGAGTGGGCGGTGGCATGAGCGTGAATCTCGGTGGCGAAATGCGGCGCTGGACGTGCCTTCATCAGCGCGGCTCGCACTGTATCGCGCACGAAATCGTGCATCACAGTCGATTGTCGAAAGCGCACTTCGGTTTTTGAAGGATGAACGTTCACATCCACTTCGCCCGGCGGCATTTCCAGAAACAACAACACCACCGGAAAGACCGTGGGCGGAATGATGTTGCGATAAGCTTCGGTCAGCCCATGCTGAATGAGGCGGTCGCGAATCAGACGGCCGTTGACGAAGATATAAATCGAATTGCGATTGAGCTTTTGGATCTCAGGTTTCGAAACAAATCCGTGCAGTCGCATCTCGCCCGGTGTGGGGCGGGCGCCCCGCCCGCCTTCCACGTCCTCCTCTTCTTGTTCTACTTGCCTCCGCCACGGCGGAGGCTGCGGCAGTCCCACGTGTTCGAGCGATTGCACGGCCGCCACCGCAATCAACTGGTCAAGCGTCTCCTTGCCAAACACCTGATAAACCCGCTCGCTGTATCCCGCGACCGGCGGTGCGACCAGCATGGCGTTGGTGGAAGAGTGCAACTCGAAATGCTTTTCAGGATGCGCCAGCGCGTAGTGCGTCACCAGCGAGGCGATGTGCGAGAGTTCAGTCGACTCCGCTTTCAAAAACTTCTTTCGCGCCGGGGTATTGAAAAACAGATCGCGAACCGTGATTGACGTGCCTTCGGGTAAACCGGCTTCCTCGACGCGCGCCATCTTGCCGCCATTGATCTCGATGACGGTGCCGGAGGGGGACTCAGCGTCGCGCGTCTCCAGCCGCAGTCGCGAGACCGAGGCAATCGAAGGCAGCGCTTCGCCGCGAAATCCCAGCGTCGCTACGCTGAGCAAATCCTCGGCGTCTTTGAGTTTCGAGGTGGCATGGCGCTCGAAGGCCAGCATGGCATCG
>WNFC01008533.1_pt1 | contig 13262 bp, 13 predicted proteins | sample 5400541 | NCBI WGS metagenome assembly WNFC01 (sample SAMN13153342, study PRJNA577476) | soil metagenome | isolation source: 120 cm saprolite under Douglas fir tree site 2 hole 2 replicate 1 | place: USA:California | collected 2015-04-18
TTGAGCGTCGCCGCCATCGCCACCGCTTCACGGCCACTGCGGGCGAGCTCGCAGCTGAAGCCGCGCGAGCGCAGGATCTTGAGCGCCATCTTTTGCATTGTCGCGTCGTCTTCGACCACGAGGATCAGCTGGTTCATGCGGCGGCTCCTTGCGATTTACTCTGACCCAACATCTGGCGAACCGCGTTGGTCAGGCCTTCCGGATCGATCGACCCCTTCGCGACGAATCGTTGGATATGACCATTCAGGGTGAGTACGTCTTCGGCCGACAGCTCCTTGGCGCTGACGATCATCACCGGGATACCGGCGGCCGCGGGTTGCGCGCGCAGCCGCGCCACCATCTCGAAGCCACTCATCCCGGGCATCATCAGGTCGAGCAGCACGAGATCGGGCGGCGATTGCGCGATCAGGGTCATCCCCTCGTCGCCGCTGGCTGCGGCGATCACCTCGGCGTGCTCCTCCTTGAGGATCTTGCTCAGCATCGTGCGCGCCTCCAGGTCATCGTCGACCACGAGCACCCGCTTGCCCTCGAGCGTGGGTAACAGCCGGTGGATCTTCGCGATCAGCGCGCGGCGGTCGTAGGGCTTGCCCAGGTAATCGGAGGCGCCCAGCGCGAACACCAGGCGCTGGTCCTCAACGATCGTGACCACCAGCACCGGGATGCCGGCGGTTTGCGGATCTTCCTTGAGTTTCTCGAGGACCCACCACCCGGATGCGTCCGGCATCATGATGTCGAGCGTGATCAGCATCGGCCGGCTCTCGCGCGCGAGTTGCAGCGCGTCCGCCGCGTTGGACGCCTGCACGGTTTTCCAGCCTTCCTGCTCCAGGTGGCGGCAAATCAACTGCCGGACGCTGGGGTCGTCGTCCACCACCAGAATCACCGCCCCCGGCAGGCCCTGATTGGGGCGGCGTAAGGGGCGTCGTTGCGCCGGTCCGGCGGCGACCTGTCCGGCGGCCCAGGCCGGCACGGTAAAGGTGAAGGTGCTGCCCAGCCCGGGCTCGCTCACGACCGTGATCGCTCCGCCGTGCATCTCGACCAGCTTCCGCACGATGCTCAGCCCGAGGCCGGTGCCCCCGTGGCGCCGGGTGCTGCTGCCGTCGCCCTGGACGAATTCGTCGAAGATGACTCGCTGCGACTCGCTCGAAATCCCGATACCCGTGTCCTTGACGGCGATCCGAACCATCCGGCCGGACGGCTGCGCCATGATCTCGATGTGGCCGCGTTCGGTGAACTTCACCGCGTTCGAAAGCAGATTGATCAGGATCTGTTTGAGCCGGTCGGTATCAGCCTCGACTGCGGGCAACCCCGGTCCGAAACGGGTCTCGATTCGCAGCCCCTTCTCCTGGGCGAGCGGGCTGATGCTTTCCAGCACCGCGGTGACCAGGCTGGGAAGCTCGACCCGCTCCAGCGTAAGGTCCATCTTGCCGGCCTCGATCTTGCTCAGGTCGAGGATCTGGTTGATCAGGCCGAGCAACGATTGGCCGCTCTTGTTGACCTGCACGATGTCCTGATGCTGTTCCTCGTTGACCGGCCCGTCGATCCCGTCGAGCAGGATCTGCGAGAAGCCGATGATCGCCGAGAGCGGCGTGCGCAGCTCGTGCGACACGTTGGCGAGGAACTCGGACTTCAGCTTGTTGGCGCGGGCGAGCTCCTGGTTGGCCGCCTGGAGCTCTGAGGTACGCTGGGAGACCTTCTCCTCGAGCGTCTGGTAAGCGCCGCTGAGCCGGTGCGCCATCTGGTTGAACGTGTGCGCCAGGGCTCGCAACTCTTTCGCCGCGAACTGTTCGCGCACCTTGAGCGGGGTCAGGAAGTCGCCCTGGGCGATCCGGCTGGCAGCGCGGTTCAGCTCGTCGACCGGCCGGGTGATCCATGCGGCGCCGAGGAAGCCGAGCACCAGGGCGAGCACGATCGCAACAACCAGCCATTCGACCGTGCTCTGGATCAAGGGGGTCAGCTCGGAGCGAAGCTCGGCGACCGGCTGGGAGACCCAAACCTTCCAACCGACCACCGGGACCGTCCCGAAGCCGGCGGCCCGCGCGACGTTCCCGTCCGGGTCGGTGTACCAGCTCACGCCGGTCTCCTGCCCCAGGGACTGCTGGAAGATCGCCGACGACGAAAGATCCTTGGCCTCGAGCCGCCAGTCGTCGCGCGGATGCGCGATCACGCGACCGCGACGGTCGACCACCACCGCCTGGCCGTTCACCCCGATCCGGCTGTACTTTGGACCGGACCACGTCCGAATACTTGGGCCCGACCCGGCGGGGGTTGAGCACGTCCTTGACGTAGTTCCAGTCGCCGTAGTCGACCCCGACTCCGGCCGGAGGCGCCGCCGCCATCGCTCGTCCCGCCAGGTTCCCGACGTAAAGCTGGAGCAGCGCGGGTTGGGCGGAGTGAGCCGCCGCCAGTTCCTGGTTCATGTGCGCCGGGTTGAAGGTCGAGTCGTTCAGGTGGGGGATGCCCGAGTCGTTGTCGGACTCGACCTGGGATGCGGTGCTCTGCAGGGCCGAGGTCTGATCCAGCAGATAGCCGTAAATCGCCTGCGCCAGGCTCTCCGCCATCGGTTCGTGCTTTTGCTGGATGCTCGCGTTCTGGGTGGTGAAAAGCGCCGAGATCCGCTGCGCCCCAAAGAAGACCAGTGGGCCTACGCCGACCATGAGGAAGCCGACGCTGATGTACCAGCGCAGGCTGTGGATCGACGACCGACCGGTGTCGGCATGGGGCGCGGCCACATCGCGAGTAACGGGTCGCCAAGATCAACTTTGCGCGCCACTCAGGCGGCCGCCGTCACCGGATCGTTACGCTGGTCCTATGCCGGAGCTGCCAAAAGCGCGGTTGACCGCGAAGGATCGCGCGCGCCTGGCGGCGGAGCGGCTGAAGGCGCTCTACCCGGCCGTCTCCGAATTGGAGCACGCGAACCCCTTCCAGATGCTGGTCGCGACCATCCTGTCGGCGCAGACGACCGACCGGTCGGTCAACTCGGTGACGCCGGCGCTCTTCGCCCGATATCCGGACGCCGCCGCGCTCGCCCACGCCAATCCCGCGGAGGTCGAGGCGATCGTCAAACCCACCGGGTTCTACCACGTGAAGGCCAAAACGATCATCGGCGCCAGCGCGGCCCTGCTCGAGCGATTCCACGGCGAGGTACCGCGGCGAATCGACGACCTCGTCACGCTGCCGGGCGTCGGCCGCAAGACCGCCAATGTCGTGCTCGGTGTCGCCTTCGGCATCCCCGGCTTCGCCGTCGACACCCACGTCAAGCGGCTCACGCGGCGGCTCGGTCTGACCAAGAGCACCGACCCGGTGAAGATCGAGGCCGAGGTCACCCGCATGTTGCCGCCGGAGGAGTGGACCGGGTTCAGCCTCCGCTTGATCCTGCACGGACGCCGGATCTGCCTCGCGCGGACGCCGCGCTGCCCGGAGTGTGTGTTGAACGACTTCTGTCCATCGTCCACGGTGCGCGCCAAGGGCGGGCGCCGTCCATTGACAGCAACCGCCGCCAGCGTAAGGTTGGCGCATGGCCGAGGCACCGCCCGCAAGCGGCCCCGGCGGCCGGGGACCCGACATTAACCAGCCGCCACGCGACCGGCGTCGCCAGTCGATGGTTCTCGGCGGGCTGTTCGTCCTAATCGGGGCCATCCTTCTTGCCGGCCAGTTCGTGCGGGTCGACCTTGGACACTATGGCTGGCCGTTCTTCGTCATCGTTCCCGGCATCCTGATCCTCTTCGTCGCCCTGACCGCGAGGGGCGCCGTCAGCGAGGGCCTTGCCATTCTCGGCAGCGTCATCACGGTGTCAGGACTGATCCTGTTGTTTCAGGCTGCCACCGACCACTACGAGAGCTGGGCCTACGCCTGGGCGCTCGTCGTGCCGGGCGCGATCGGCCTGGGCATGATCCTCTATGGCTTGACCGCTCGGCGGCCGGGGAACGTCCGCTCCGGGACCCGCCTGGTTGGCATCGCGCTGGTTTTGTTCCTCCTTGGCGCCGCCTTCTTCGAAGGCGTCATCGGCATCGGCGGCTACCAGCTCAACCACTCCGCGGGCGTCGTCATCGGGGTGCTCATCATTGGGCTTGGCGCCGTCATGCTCGTCCTCAATCTGACCTCGCGCGGTCGCCGCTCGCCGTAAGCCAACTACACTAGGCGTCGTGCGCTTGGGCGTTCTCACTGGCGGTGGCGACGCGCCCGGTCTCAACGCGGCCATCCGCGGCGTCGCTCGCCGCGCCTTCCAGCAGGGATTTCAGGTGAGCGGCATCAAGAACGGATGGGCCGGCTTACTCGGCGCGGGTGACCTCGAGGACCTGACGCCGACCTCGGTGCGTGGCATCCTGCCGCTCGGCGGCACCATCCTTGGCACCTCCCGCACCAACCCCCTCAAGGAGAAGGGTGGCATCGAACAGGTCATCGGCCTGCTCCGCGGCAGCGGTGTCGACGGCCTGGTGGCGATCGGCGGCGATGACACGCTGTCGGTGGCGGCCGCCATGAGCGACGCCGGCTATCCGGTGGTCGGCGTCCCCAAGACGATCGACAACGACCTCTCGGTCACCGAGTTCTGCATCGGCTTCGATACCGCGGTCGGGGTCGTTGTCGAGGCGCTCGATCGGCTGCATACGACCGCCTCCGCACACCATCGGGTAATGGTGGTCGAGGTGATGGGTCGCGACACCGGTTGGGTCGCGATGGTGGGCGGATTGGCCGGCGGCGCCGACATGATCATCATCCCGGAGTTTCCCGCCGAGCTCGAAGCGGTCGTCGAGCATCTGCATCATCGTCGCGGGGAAGGCAAGGATTTCAGCATCATCGTCGTGGCCGAGGGCGTGAAGATGCGGGCGCTTCAGCCGGCGATGGCGGTGGCGGGTGGGGCAGAGAAGCGGGATGCCTTCGGCCACGTTCAGCTCGCCAAGCAAGGCGTCGGCGATGCGCTGAGCACTCGGATCGAGGAGGCCACCGGCTTCGAGACGCGGGTCACGGTGCTGGGCCACCTGCAGCGCGGCGGTTCACCGTCCCCGGTCGATCGCATCTGGGCGACCCGCTTGGGTGTCGCGGCCACCGACCTGCTGGCCGATCGGAAAGCGGGGGTGATCCCGATCCGGCGCGACGGACAGATCGCGGTGGTGCCGTTGCGGGACGTGATCGCAGAAACCCGACGGGTGCCGCGCGAGCTGTACGAGCTACAACTCGTTTTCGGGTAGCTAAGCCGCTTTACCCGAGCGCTGGTGCGCCCGGCATCCGGGGGGCTGGCGTGGTGGGCCTCTGCCGCCATGCGGCGATCGCGAGTCCCCAGGTGAGCAGAATGACTGCCTCGTGGAGCAGGATCTGCGCCAAGGGGTAGGGACGCCAGTTCGTAAAACCTGGCAGCAGAATCCAGGTGACCACGGCGATCACGGGTACGCCGATCGTGACCACAGTCAGCGCGTAAACGAAAGGACGACTGACGCCAACTCGGCGAATCCAAACAAACCACGTGGGCCAAAACCAGATCATGCCCAGAGCGGGTGTAAGGACCGTGACAACGTCAACCCGCGTCTGGTTCCTAAAATTCGCGAAAAAGGGAGAGTCCGTAATCCGGGGGGCGCCGAAAACGAGATGGTCGGCGATGGTTCGATGTATTCCTGTGACCACAATCAGGGTAGCCGCGATCGCGAAGATTGCGGTCAATGCAGCGAGTGTCACTGAGATGGATGCGGCCAGCCGCCGTAAAGCGATGAAGCCGAGCACGACAGCGACCACATCCAATTCCGTGCACTCGACGGTAAGCCAAAAGCGTCCAGCAAAAACGTCATAGCCGCCGATCAGCGTTTCAGCGACGCTCAGCGTCCCTACCAGGCTGGTGAGAATCGCGATCGCCAGCAGGCGGCGCGGCTCGTGCACGCGTGCGACGGTCACCGCGGTGGCAAGGCCAAGGGGCACAGCGGGGATGATGAACCAGGGGCCGTAGACCACGAGGATGTACAGCAGGGCAAACAGCATCAGCTGACACGGCGTTTCTGGCGGTAGAGGGTGGCGTCCGCGGACGCGAGCAGGTCCTCCGCGGTCACGCCGTCCTGCGGGAAGTTCGCGAGGCCGAGGCTGACCCCGGGGATCTGGAGCAACTCGCGACCCGCCATGAAGCGGTGGCGGGCGATGCCCTCCGCGATGCGCTGCGCGACACTCGCCGCCGCCGCCGCCGGCGTAGCCGGCAGCAGGACCACGAACTCATCGCCGCCGTAGCGGGCCACCACGTCTTCGCCGCGGACCGCATCCATCAACGCGTTGGAGACTTCACGGAGAAGCGCGTCACCCGCGAGGTGCCCGTAGGTGTCGTTGATCCGTTTCAGCTCGTCGACGTCGAGGAAGACGATCGAGAAGGTCTCTCCGGCGTCGCCAGCGCGAGCGATCTCTTGCTGAATGCGCTCGAGGAAATGGCGTCGGTTGTTGAGGCGGGTCAGCGGATCATGGCTTGCCTCGCGCTTGAGCGTGTCGTGCAGCTGCGCCACCTCGAGGCAGGATGCCAGCTGCGATCCGACCGCGGACATCAGCGCGACGTCCGCCTCTGAAAAGGCATCGACGTGCTGGCTCTCGGCGTTGAGCACGCCGACGACGCGACCCCGGCTCATGAGCGGAAAGGCCAGCTCCGACCGAACCTGCTCGTCCAGGCCGATGTAACGCGAGTCTGCCTGGGCGTCGGCTACGATGTGCGGAACCGCGTGCGTGTAGACCCAGCCGGTGATGCCCTCGCCGACCGGAATGGTGAGCCCGGTGATGTCCACCGCATATCCGCTGTGAGCGCCGACTCGCAGCTCGCTCGCACTGTTCACCGGCAGCAGGATCGACACCATGTAGTAGCCCATCACCTCCCGGATGATGGTGACGATGCGGGTCAAGAGGGTATCGAGGTCGAGCACCGCGGTGGTCTCTTGCGCGATCCGGTAGATGATGCGGAGCTCGCGCGAGTCGGCCACCGAGAGGATGTCTTTGATGCCGGTCGGGGCTGAATGCGAGGAAAACAACGCCGCCATCAGCTGCTGATACCACGTCCTCTGGCTCGACTCCGCTGCGCGACACATCGCCACGAAGGCTTTCGTCACTTTCGGATCAAGGTTGATGCCGGCGAAACGAGTCAACTCCTCGAGGCCATCGGCCACGGTCCGCTCGGTCTTGGTCGGCAGATCGAACGTCACATTGAAGAAGGCGTTGACCACCGAGATGATTCGGGTTTCGATCGGAATCGCCTCGGCCTTCAAACCGTCGGGGTACCCCTCGCCGTTGAACCACTCGTGGTGAGCGCGGACCACGGGCGCCAGGTCGGTCAGGGGCTTGAAGCGGCGCAGGACGTCCGCTGCGACGACCGGGTGGGTCATCATCAACGCCCGCTCCTCAGCGTCCAGCCGGCCGCGTTTTTTCAAGATGCTGTCGGGGAGATTGATCTTGCCCAGATCCTGCAGCAGCGCGGCGTAGCGCACCCGCCGCCGACGGGTCGCGTCGAACCCGAGGTGTTCGGCGAGTCGCTCCGCGACCGCGGCGTGCTCGTTCGCGCGACTGTGCAGCGCCTCACGGAGCTCGATGGCGCCGGCCAGGGTCAGCACCATGGCTTCCTCCATCTCCCGAGAATCCTCCAGCAGCCGCGCCGTTTCCAGCGCCGCGGCCGTCTGGTTGGCGAATGCCATCACGGCCGGCAGGTCCGACTCGCGCAGCCCGGCGCCGATGACGGTGATGGCGCCGATCGCCCGGTCAGCGACAACCAGCGGTGCCGAAATCACCGTGTTCAACTGGAGCAGCTCGCTCAGGCGCCGGGCGTTCCCGACCGCCTCTGGCTGGAGGACCATCGCGACCCGCCCGACAAGCTCGTCGTGGTCACCGATGTACCTGGGCTTGAGGGTTGAGCAGACCTCCTGCAGGATCGGGATACGCTCGAACGGGATGAAGGTGCCAACATCTTTGTGCCCGGTGAGCTTCGAGAGCTCGGCGGCCGGCGTCAGCGCGTGGACGAAGGCGGTGGTCAATCCTTTTCCATCCGGGGTTCGGTCGAAGAAGTAGGTCGACAATCCAGCGTCCGCGAGCCGACTGCCGACCGCGCCGAAAATCGCATCGCGATCCAGGTGCTGCAGCGCCTGCAGACCCGCTTCCCCCAGCGCCCTCACCAGGGGCGTCACCAGCGGCTCGCTTGGCCGGGGGGCGGCGTTGTCGCCGGCCATCAGCGCGAGGAACTGGCTGAAGCCGGCTTCCGCTAAGCGCTCGGGGCGAAAGAACCATACGCGGCCGATCTTCTCCCCGGGGAGCCGACCATCGCGGGCCTGGCGACGAACGACTTCGGGATGCCGCCGAATGGCCGCCGCAACCTCTTCGACCGAGAGGAGGTTTGGCAGCTTCAGCAGCAGCGGCATCGCTGGTTGTGTGACGCGACGCTTCACTGCCCCGTGCAACGAAGGAAGGTCCAGCTTCCTACGTCGTATAGCCAGTGGAAGCCCTCCCCTCCGGGCCGATGCCCGAGCGCCGGACCATCCTGATTACGGATGACAGCAGCGCCAATCGCGACCTCCTTTCCGGGCAGCTCTCCAACCTCGGTTTCTGGACCGAAGCCGCCAACAATGGGGAAGAGGCGATCCGGGTCGCCCGCCGGCTCAAGCCCGATCTGATTTTGATGGACGTCGAAATGCCGGTGATGAACGGCCACGAGGCCTGCAAGCGCCTAAAGGCCGACCCCGCGACCGCCGAGATCCCGGTGTTGATGATGACCGGATTCGACCCGCGGCCGGAGCGCGCCAAGATGGTCGAGGCGGGCGGCGATGACCTGATCGTCAAGCCGATCGGGATGCGCGACCTGCAGGTGCGGGTCCGCGCGCTGCTTCGCCTCAAGGAACTGCGCGGCGATCTTCGCAGCACGCAAGAAAGCCTGCGCGAGCTGGTCAAGAAGGAAGACCCGACCGAATCGAAGGCCCCCTTCGACGACCGCGTCGCGCTCACGGCCCAGGCGCTGGCGCGCTTGATCGGCCTCGACGCCGAGGATCAGGAAGTCGCCTACCACGCCGGGCTGTTGCACGACATCGGCCAGATCGGCTTGCCCGAGGCGCTCCTCAACAAGCAGGGCGGCTTGACGCCTGAGGAGTTCGCTCAGATCAAGCAGCACACCATCCTGGGCGCCGAAATCGCCGGGCCATTCCGCCCCGCCACCGTGCTGGCACCGGCCATCCGGCACCACCACGAGCGCTGGGACGGCGCCGGCTACCCCGACAAGCTGCAGGGGCCGGCGATCCCCATCATGGCGCGCATCGTTTCGGTCGCCGACGCCTTCCATGCCATGATCACCGACCGCCCCTACCGGCCGAAGCACACGGTGGCCAAAACCCTCGAGATCCTCGCGGCCGGCTCGGGTACGCAGTGGGATCCCCGGCTCGTCGCCGCCTTCGCCACCTCGTCGCTGCCCCAACGGATCGCGGGTGCCGCCGAGGGCGACGAAGCCAAGATCGCGTAGCTGATCCATCGCGGCTCCGCGCAGCCCGAAAAAAAGATCGGCCGGCCCGCGGGCCGGCCGATCACGGTTTAGAAGACGTTCGCGATTACGGGTTGTATTTGCAGGCGGTCGCGGGGACCAGGTTGCCCTGGACGGTTCCCGAGCCGTATCCGGCTTTGACGACGTAGGTGAAGGCCTCGGTTGCGGGCGGCCCTTGGTGCAAGAGGTTTGCGGTGATCAGTCCAGCGACATTGACGACGTCCGCGTTCGCAGGCGTGACCTTATCGCCGCCGACTACGGGGTAGGCGCCGGTGTTGGTGTAGTAGATGTCCGCGGCGCCCTGGATCGTCGCGCCGTCGGTCTTCATGGCGTTGCAGGCGGCATTGCCGTTGACACCCGAGATGTTGAAGAGAACGATCGCCGCCAGGATGCCCAGGATCGCGATGACCACGAGCAGCTCGACGAGGGTGAAGCCCCCCTGGCCGCGATGCGAGCGGCGACGCGCATCTTTGAGTAGTGAAAGAAGCATGGTTGTCGTGTTACCTCCTAGTTCACTGTCGAGATTAGGCACCCTTTCTTGCGAGATTCGTAAACATTCACTCAGTGGAGTAGCAGCTGCGTAACGGCGACCGTTACGGCGCCGACGATCAAGACGACGACCACGAGCGCCGCCAGCGGCCGGACGTGGTTGCGCTGCCGCGGCGGCGAGAAGTCGACGGCGACGTCCGGTCCGCGATCAGGCCGCGACACGGGTGTCACCTCCCTGCGACGGACTCAGCCGGTTCTGCCAATGGCCCTGCCGGATCAACCCGATGCCGGCGAAATGCGCCTGCCAGGGGAAATCCGAGGGCGCCTCGAAAAGCGGCAGGGGAAGGACCACGTTGAACTCGAAGCGCTGGCGAGCTCGCTGCAGGCCATCGTCCATGAAGGCGAAGCGCCCGCCAAGCGCGAGCGACGTCGCCCGAGTGATTGGCACGTCCGAGGTGGCCCCGCGCATGAACTTGACCAGGGCGTTGAGGGAGAGCGCCAGTTCGTCGAGCTGGGCCTCGGCGTCTTCCGGCGCGGCATCGAGCGTAAAGGTTCGAAAGAACCGCGGGCGCCCGTGCACCATCAGGACCAGCGTGGCCTCGGCCGCGCCCCATTCGAGCAGCAGGCCGTCCGCGACGCCCATGCCGCGCGCTAGCGCCAGTGGCTTGAGATCCATCCGCTCGACCTGCAAACCGGCGGTCCCGACGGCCGTGACCACCGCGTCGATCATGGCGCGGCGCGCCGCGACCAGGTACACCGCGGATCCTTTCGCGTCTCGCGTCGCGTGCCAGGCGAAGTAGACGTCGGACGCCTCCATCGGCACCAGCCGCCGGCCCTCGAAGGCGACGGCCCGGCTGAGCTCGCTGCCGGCAAGTCGGGGCAGCCGGAAATCGCGAAACGCCGTGCCGGTCTCGGCAATCGCGACCCGGGTGCGTGTTGCGGTGAAGCCTCCGGCATCCAGGGCGCCACGCACGGTCGTGGTGAGTAACGATGTCGGGATGCCATCCACCATGGCCCCCTCGGGCAGCAACACTTCAGCGTGATGGGTCAGGCGTCTGCCATCGGCCTGGAGCAGCCTCAACTCGTGGGTTCCAAGATCAAGGCCGAGGCGGGCGGTCACTGGAACGCTTCCCAGTCGATCGACCAGCTTGCCTTTTTTCCAGCATTGGAGGACGAGATCTGCGCATTCAGCTGGCGGCCGCTGCCGTCCTGCACGTTGACGAGGTAGCTGGGTTTACCGGGCTTGCAGCCGATGACCGGTGTGATCGTCACGATGACGGTGATCGTTGTCGAACCGTAGTTGAGGAGAAAATTCGTAGCAGGTGTCGGATTGCAGCCGGTTCCCTTGGCCGCCGAGTCGTTGGTCTCGATTGCGTATGCCAGTCCGGCGTCGAGGGCGTAGGTGTGCCGCGTGTCCCTGCGAACCCCGCTGAGGTTGAGGAAGGCGGCGCTCGCCAGCGTCAGGGCGGCCCAGACGACGAGCAAGAAAACCGCGACGAACGCCAGGACCAGCAGCAACCCCTGGCCGTGCTGACCTGTCAACCGGCGCGGCATCACCAGCAACCTCCCGGGCGGTTGCCGACGTTGAACGTCGCGGCGGCCGCTCCGGTCGCCGACGGCTGAATGGTCACTGTTGCGTAGCAGCCGGCCGCCGCCATGATGGTGACGCTGGTGATGCCGCGGGCCGCGGTTGTGTCCACGCCGTTGACCGTGCGGACAAGGTCATTATTGGTGTTGACGCTGTAGGCCACGATGACCGGAGGCGACCCGTACTGCAGGGTCATTTGCGGATTCCCAACTCTTACCGTGCCTGCGGGCAGCGCCGCCGCGCTGTTGAGGTCGCGGGTGAGCCACAGGCTGGCTCCGCTGATCGCCTCATCGGCGGCAATGGCGCGGGCCTCGTTGGAGACGGCGCGCGAGGCGACCAGGAAGGTTCCGGCCATGGCGATTGTGACGATGCTGAGGATCGCGAGCCCGACCATCATTTCGACGAGGGTGAAGCCGCGCTGCGCACCCCCCGCCCCGACCCTCCCCCGCAAGGGGGGAGGGAGATTGCTCTGCCTCATGGCTGCACCTTGAGAAAGTCGAGGGTTTCACTTGCGTTGTTCGGCCCTGTGACCGTCAGCACCAGCTCCTGCAGACCGTTGTCGGCATTGATAACCGTAAACGTCTTCGTGAGCGGGTCGTAGTAAAGCGTCTGGTACGAGAAGCTGTATCCCGCGACCGCGATGTTGGTGTAGGGCGTCGCCGGTGGCGTGGCTGAATACGCCTGGCTTTTGATGAACTCCGCATCCTGGCGGGTCACCAGGTCGAGCGTGGACTCCTGCTGATGCCGGCGGGCGGCGAGCGTGATCGCCGAGAACGCGCTGAGAATCGTGACGATGATGACCGCCAGTAAGGCGATCGCCACCGTCGTCTCGATCAGCGTGAAACCGCGCCGACATTTCATTTGATCGCCCCTACCAATCCGTACATCGCCGAGATCAGGGATACCGCGATGAAGCCAACGACCAATCCCACCGCAACGGTCATCACCGGTTCGATGAGCGAGGTCATGGTGCGGATGCGATAGTCCAGCTCTTCTTCATAGAAATCCGCGGCCTGCTCCAGATAGGTGTCCAGCGTTCCGGTCTCTTCACCGACCCGGACCATCTGGGTGAGCATCGGTGGGAACAACCGCGTCCGGAGGAGCGGTCCGGCGAAGCCTTCGCCGCTGGTCATCTGGTCACGAACCGTGGTCAGTCCTCGCTGGAACACCTTATTGCCGGTACTCGCGATCACCGCGTCGAAGGTCTGGCCCAACGGCACGCCCGCCTTGAGCACCATGGAAAGCGTTCGAGCGAAACGGTTCAGCACCGCCGCGAGGATGATTGGCCCCAGGATCGGCGCCTTGATCGACAGCTGATCTTTGAGGTACACGCCGCGTTCGGTCCGCAACGCCCCGACGATCCCGCCGGCGAGCGCGACGATGACGCCTGCGATGACGAGCGCCCAGTCGCGAATGAAATCGACGATGCCGATCAGAATGCGAGTCGGCAGCGGCAGCTGGACCTTGAACTCGGCGAAGATGCGGGTAAAGGCGGGCAAGGCAAAGAAGACCAGGATGAGGACCACGCCTGTCGCGACCACCAGGATGACGCCCGGGTAGACCATGGCGGTTCGCACCCGTCGAATGGTGTTCAAGTCGCGTCGGAGGTACCCCGCGAGCTGGGTGAGAGTGGATTCGAGGTTACCGGTCAATTCCGCAACCCGCACCAGGTCGATGTAGAGAGCCGGAAAGACTTTTGGATGCTTGACCAGCGCGTCGGAG